>Ga0180215_1003890_pt1 | contig 13691 bp, 5 predicted proteins | sample eDN3rd37CBELigBY_FD_128871 | JGI IMG/M metagenome (GOLD analysis project Ga0180215, IMG submission 128871) | Enriched backyard soil microbial communities from Emeryville, California, USA - eDNA 3rd pass 37_C BE-Lig BY (version 2) (version 2) | ecosystem: Environmental > Terrestrial > Soil >...
ATAAGGACGGCTTGCTGTACGGCAGCACGACGGTGTGGGGCGGCTTAGGCATTGAACCGTCCGAGCCTGAAGCGAAAATTTTCGTATGGGATGTAGAGCGCGGCGAGAAAATCGACGAGTTTGCGCTCAACGATTTGGAGATCGATGAGGCTCCCCGCATGATCGGTTCGATAGCGTTTGGCCCGGACGGCCTGCTTTGGGGAATTGTAGACGGCACGATATTTGCGATGGACACAGATACGAAACAAATCGTGAAGAGCAAAATGATCCGCCCGAGCATGTACAATTCCAGCAAATGGCTTCCTTATGAAATTGAGTGGGGGCCGGACGGAACGATCTATACGACGCTGGCTCGCAAAGTATATGCGGTCGATCCGGAATCAATGAAATATAAGCTTGTCGTTGACGGCTTTGTCAACAGCATGACGATCGGCATTGACGGAAGCATCTATTATGCGCCCAATGCGGGCACTAGCCTTTCAAGAATAGCCGTTCCTGAGACGGACGCGACTTTATCGGCATTGCAAGCAGGCGGCAGCGAAGTTGAAGGCTTCTCGCCGGGGGTGCTGAGCTATCAGGTTCCATTCATTGACGGCGATATTACAGCTGTAACCGCGCAGCCGGGTGCAAGCGTCGTTATTGAAGGAGACCGCGTCATTGGCGGGCAATCCCTGATCCATGTTACAGCAGCGGACGGGAAGTCTAAGCTGCAGTATGTCATTAACTGGACGGAAAAATCGGTCGATCCTGTTGAACCGGCGCCAGCACCTTCTTCTACACCTCCGCCAACGGCTAACAATACGCAAGCCGTAACGGCGGCAGAGCTCGCTGCAAGCAGCTCCGTGCAAGTGAAGCCGGGTATTCATAAGGTTGAGCTTCCGATTGATGCTGCGGCAATTGTTAATGGCAGTCCGGTCGTTCTGCAAAATGGAAGTATAGCGATCGAACTCGCGCCGGCTGTATTGGAGCAATTGCAGCAGCTTGCCGCTGACAGCGGGATGAGCAATGCCGTTATCGGCGTATCCTTCGAGCAAGCCGACGAGCAGTTAAAAGAGAGTAGTGTAAGCAAGGCGGCAAATCGTTATGGCGCTGCTGTAACGGCTGCATCTGGCATTTATAATATCAATCTGTCCGTCTCGGCTAATGGCGCCGCCGCGTCACCAACCGGTTTCGCGGAGCCTGTAGAGCTGTCCTTCCCGATACCGGCAGGCGTTGACGAGAGGCTGCTGGGCATCTTTGCAGTCGCTAGCGACGGCAGTCTGTCCTATGCGGGAGGCAAGGTGAAGGACGGCGTTATTTCAACCCAAATTGAAAAAGCAGGACAATATGTCGTGCTTGAGTTTAACAAATCTTTCGCAGACGTGGCTGACAGCCATTGGGCTGCGAGGGTCATTAAAGAAATGGCCGCCAAGCTCATTGCAAACGGCGTTAATGAAACGGATTTTGCGCCTGAGCGTGAAATTACGCGCGCAGAGTTCGTTGCGCTTATCGTTCGGGCAGCCGGCTTGCAGGCTTCGGGAGAAACGGTGCAGTTTGCGGATGTGAAACCGGGAGACTGGTACGCGCAAGCCGTAGCTGCCGCATACGAAGCAGGCATTATTAACGGCAAAGGAGCCGGCATGTTCGCGCCAAGCCAAACGATTACGAGAGAGGAAATGGCGGCAATTGCGATCCGTGCGCTCGCGTTCCAGCAAGGCGGCGAAGCTGTCGAGGCAGGCGGAGACCTGTTCGCTGACCACGGAAGCATTAGCGGCTGGGCTCAAGAAGCAGTAAGCCAGGCTTATAAGCTGGGGCTTGTAAGCGGGCGCGGCGGCAACCAGTTCGTGCCGAAAGACGATTTGACACGCGCCGAAGCCATTCAAGTCATTTACAATTTGCTTCATCTGTAACTTAAAAACAGCCTCGCTTGTTAATGAACAAGCGAGGCTGTTTTCTCGTATCCGGTTATGTTATCCGTCGTACACCTGATATTGATTTTTGCCTTGCTCCTTCGATAAATAGAGCGCCTTGTCGGCATTTTTAATTAATGTTTCAGCGTCAACGCCGTGCTCAGGCGAGAAGGATATGCCGATGCTTACCGTAGCCCGCTGCTTGGAAAGCAGCACATCCGATGGAAGCGACGTTGTAATGGCGTCAATAATCCGTTCTGCCGCGCGGATGGCCTCCTCCTTGCCCGCGTCGCGCATAATCATAATGAATTCATCGCCGCCCAGCCGTACGGAAATATCCTCTTTTCGCGCAACGCCTTGTATGCAGTCCGCAACGCATTTCAGCAGACGGTCGCCTTTATCATGGCCGAGATAATCGTTCACCAGCTTAAAATTGTCCAAATCAATCATCAGCAGCGCGAACTGATTGCGGGCATTTAGCATTCTAAGCATCGTTTCGTCGAATGCCGCCCGGTTTTTTAGCCCGGTCAGACTGTCGTGGAAGGCAAGATGCATCGGCCGCGATACGGCTCTGGCAATGATGAACGATAAAATAATCGTAATGATCAGGATGATTGAAAGCTGAATAATGAAGGTTTGCTTATTTTCGTCCAATATGTGCTGCAAATCGCGGTCGTTGTATATAATTTGGAGCACTTTGTTTTGCGTCATCGTTCCGATATCATAGCGCGACGAGTAGGGGATGTAGCGGAAGATAGCTTTCTCGCCGTTCCATGTATCCTCCAGCTCGGTCGTTTCTTGTGCGTTCAGCGTATGACGGAACGCTTCGTATTGCTTGCCCGACAGGCGCGTAGCGTTGGCTGAATCGCCAAGCGCGTTGCCCGCCGTATTAAGTATGTTTATTTCATTAATGGAAGCATTTTTGTCCAGCAGCTCATCAATCGTGCCGAAAAAGTTAAACTGTTGAAAAATATCGCCTCTTTGTAAATCGTAGCCCAGCTGGATGATGTATTTTTGATCAGGCGTCGCGATGTAGCTGTATTTTTTCAAAATGCCGGTCTTCTGCTCGATATCGATACCGTCGTGATAAAATTGGCCGGTGCTTCTTCGTTCTTCGAGCGTTTTGGCGAGCCCCGTGCAGCAGTCCTTAAAATCCAAGCCGATATCGAGCTCCATGCTGCTATGCGTTATTATGTTGTCGCTGTTTATAATGTAGATGTCATAGGCAAGCATGTTTTTCAGCTCTTGAAAATTCCATTGGTCAAAGGAGGGATGCTCCTCGTACAGCTTGATCAGCGCCAAAGAAGCCTCCTTCATATTAGCGGCGATATGTTCACCGAATATGAAGTAGGCTTTTTCAATCGTTTCGAAAGAGAGCAGAACAAGCTCTTCATTTTGCAGCATTAGATTATTCTTGTTCTCTTCAGCCTGATGCTTTAATCGAATATGGTCGGTAATGGCAAGCGTAACCGAAATGACCATGGCAAAAAAAATCATCGTCAGCGTCAGCTTTAACCGAAAGCGAGACTCCATTTTAGACACCCCATTATTTCCTAAGAAGCATGCTGCTTGTGAAAGATAACAAACTTTTACATTCTATTTATTATACTATAGTTTTGTATTGCTTACTTTAATAAGAATGAAATAATTATACGGGTTTATGTCGCATGAAGAGACTATTAATGCCGGTGTTTAATCAGTGTGGTATAGTTCAATATATAAACATTAATTATTTTTATAATTATTTACATGCATACCTAAGGAGAGATCATCTATGTGGTTTCAAGGCAAATCTTCACCAGCGGGCACGGCAGGCATTCAAGATTCAACGGTTGCAGGGGACGCCTTCTTGAGAGATAAGCTGTTTTTCTTGCAAATTAGCGAACAGGATACGGCAAATGTTAAGAAGCTGGAAAAGCTGATTGGCCAACATGCAGCAACGATTACGAAACGGCACTATGAACTGCTTTCTCGCATACCAGACTTGAAGAGCATTATGGACAACCACAGCACAGTAGACCGTCTTTCGGTTACGTTTGTCCAATACTTGGAATCGATCCCAAACATTCAGTTTGATGGAGCGTATGTGGAAGCGCGCAAGCGGATCGGGATGATTCATAGCCGAATCCAGCTTTCTCCCGATTGGTTTGTCGGCGTGTTTACCCGCGTATACGAGGAGCTTGTACCGGCTATTATGCAGCAGTTCGGCAAGTCGGAAGCAGCGGAGCTAATCATATCGCTCAACCGGATATTGACGCTCGATTCTCAAATTATATTGGAAGCCTATCAAGAGGCTCATGAATATAAATTCGTAGAAACGAATAGCGAAATTGTAGAAACGCTTATCAAAATAGATAAGGTACAGCCGCTGCTCGATTCTGTAAGCCTTTCCACGAACGAAGCGATGAACGTCAGCGCAGCGGCAGAGCAGCTGTCGGCAGCCGTTCAGGATATTGCCAGCCATTCCGTAGAGGTCGCCGACCAGACGGAAAATATGGTGAAGGAGGCTAGGCAAGGGCAACAGCTGATTACCGAAGCGCTGAACGACTTTTTGCATATGGTGAAGGAGTTTTCTGAAACGCGGGAGCAATTCGTCGAACTGTCCAGAGCGATTGAGCAGGTGACTGAGATTGTAGGCTTTATTCGCCAGGTTGCGGATCAGACCCATTTGCTGTCGTTGAATGCCGCGATAGAAGCGGCCCGTGCCGGAGAGGAAGGCAAGGGCTTCGCGGTCGTCGCGGGCGAGGTGCGCAAATTGTCCGAACAGACGAAGACTTCCGTAGAGCATATTACGGCAATGATCGATCAAGTTAGCCAAACAGCGGCGGATGTCGGAGACAAGGCGGGACGGATCGGCGATCAGCTGCATTCCCGCGTTGAGCATACGAAGCAAGCGATTCAAAGCTTGGATACGATTATGGAGCAGGTCGGCAGCATTGGCGACTCTACGAACAATATCGCGTCAATCGTAGAAGAGCAGTCGGCCGCAACGGACGATATTTCGGTAAGAGTCAACGAGCTGCTGAAGCAGATGGAGTTTATTGAGGAGCATGCTCAGGATACCGGGCGCAGCATCTACGAGGCGAGCAAGCAGGTTAACGATTTGAGGCAGCAATCGCTATCCTATATTAATCACTTGAATGACATCCAGACGATCCGGACCATTAAGACCGATCATTTGCTGTGGAGATGGTGGGTGTACAACAGCTTACTGGGCTATCATCAGATAGACGGGCAGGCTGTCGGAAACTATGAGAGCTGCCGGATGGGCGTTTGGTATAAGAGCAAGAGCGGGGGAGAGATTTCAAAGCTGCCAAGCTACGCCGCGATCGCTGAGCCGCATGAGCGTATTCACCGGTTAGCGAAGGAAGCCGTCGGGCTGCTGGAGGCGAAGGATAAAACTAGCGCGCAGCAGCGTCTGGATCAGATTGGCCTAGCGTCCAGAGAGGTTGTCGACTGTCTGGATCGGCTGCAGCAGGATATGAGGCGAAAATAAATATTAAAGCCCGAAAGACAGGCGCTGTAAAAAGCGCCTATCTTTCGGGCTTTTTCTCATCTCACTTCCACGGCAGAAGCTTGTTTTCCAGCCATTGCAGCGAGCGGTTGAACAACAGCCCGAGCAAGGACAGAACGGCGATGCCGACCATAAGCTTTGTCGTCAGCATCAGGTTGCCGTAATGAAGCACCTTCGAGCCGATCCCGTGCCCTGCCGCGATCATCTCGGAGGCAACGAGGAGCAGCAGCGATGTGCCGGCGGCAAGCCTAAGCCCGGCGAAAATGACGGGCAGCGAGCCTGGCAGCAGCACTTTTTTGATGACATTGTAATGATTGGAGCCGAAGCTGACGGCTGCTTTCACTAGCGTTGGATCGACATTTTTAACGCCGGAGAACGTGTTGATCACAACCGGGAAAAATACGCCGAGCGCTATGATCGTTACTTTCGGCAGTTCGCCGATACCTAGCCAAAGTACGATTAGCGGAAGCAGGGCGATCTTAGGAATCGGATACAGCGAATAAATGATCGGCGATCCAAGCGCCTCCGCCCAGCGCGAAAAGCCAAGCAAAAGTCCGATAATAATGCCTACGCATGCGCCAAGCGCATAGCCTAGCACAATCCGATATAAGCTGGCGCCAATATCTTGAATGAAGTTGCCGACCGTGAACAATTCCCATCCGGCAGCGACGATGCTGGTCGGAGCAGGGAGATAGAGCGGGGCGACCAGGCCAAGGCGGCATACCAGTTCCCAGATCAGAATAAGAGCCGCGATTCCGACGAAGGGCACGTAGCGCGGCACCTTTGCTTCGAGAAACGCAACGCGGTTTTTAATATGCTTTCTATTTCCTTCCACCCGCTTATCCCTCCTTCAGCGCATCGGCGGCATCATGCCGGATGAGTTCCCATATTTGAGCCGCATATGCGTCGAATTGCTCGCGGTATTGCTCGTTGTCGCGGCCAACCTTCGGCATATCGATATGAATAATTTCTTTAATCTGGCCTGGATGGCGAGAGAGCACGATAACGCGGTCGGCGAGATAGACCGCCTCTTGAATGTTATGCGTAACGTACAGCGTGCTCAGCTTCGTGCGGTTCCAAATAGTCAGCAGCTCTTCTTGCATGAGCGTACGAGTCTGCGCGTCCAGAGCGGAGAACGGCTCGTCCATCAGCAGCAAGTTCGGCTCGATGGCGAGCGCGCGGGCGATGCCTGCGCGCTGCCGCATGCCGCCCGACAACTGCTTAGGAAATGCTTGCTCAAAGCCGGTCAATCCGACCATTTCGATATAGTGCTGGCCTTTTTTCTTTATTTCATCCTTGCTCAGCCCAAGCTCCTGCAGGCCGTAAACGACATTGTCAAATACGGTCCGCCAAGGAAACAGGGCAATTTCTTGAAAGACAATTCCAAGCCGGGGCTCGGGATGATCCGCTGCTAAGCCGTCGAAATAAACGCTGCCGGAGGTAGGCGAGAGCAAGCCCCCTACGATGCTGAGGAGTGTCGATTTGCCGCAGCCGCTAGGGCCGACGAGCACGACGAATTCTTCCTGTGCGATTGTAAAATCGATTTGGTTCAGAGCGGTTACTTCGCGGCCTTTTTTGTCCCGGAACGTTTTTGTAATGCCGTCAATTACGACTCTCATGCTGAAATCACTTCCCTGCAGCTTGTATTGCTTCTTCTAAGAATGAATTGTCTACCAGCGTCGTATAGTCAACTGTGCCTTCAATCATTTTGTTCGCCGTATACCAGTCGATTTGCGTCTTAATGTCTTCGGCAAGCAGCTTGCCGTCCCGGTCCATATATGGCAGGCCTAGCTTAATGTTCTCAATCGGCTGATCCGTGTATTTTGCAATAATGTTAATCACTTCATCGTAGTTTTCGCCTGGAACAGATTCCCCATTCTCTTTTACAAGAACAGCGTCGTAGTAGTATTGGGCAGCCTTGTTGTATGCCTTCATGAAGCGAACGGCAGCGTCGCGGTTTTTGGACAGCTTCTCGGAGAAGAAAATGCCGGAAGTCTGATAATCCATCTCATCGCCGACCTGCGCGATAACTTTGCCATAACCTTCTTTCACAACAGCTGTAATATTCGGTTCGTTCAACAGGACAGCGTCAACCTGCTTGCTTTGCAGCGTCTCCATCAACGCGCTTACCTTGCCTACCGGAATAAGCTCAACGTCGGAGAGCGTCAGACCGTACTTTTCAAGCAAACGTCCAGCCATATAGTGGAATGTGGAGCCTGTTTGCGTAATGCCGATCTTTTTGCCCTTCAGTTCACTGATGTCCGTAATCGCGGAATCGCTGTGCACCATTAAAGCAGAAGAGGAATAACTAGCTTGCTCGCGGCCTTTATCGGCTACGATAAGCAGCTTTTGTCCCGCTGCGATCATATTGTACAAGCTTGCCGTAATGCCGGTAGCGCCGATATCTACGCTGCCCGATGCCGTAGCAACTGCGATTGGTTGAGCGGCATCGAAATATTCTGCAGTAACGTTAAGCTTCTCTTCTTCAAAAAAGCCTTTTTCCATCGCAATGAAAAGCGGAGCTGTGCTTGTAAGCTTAAGCATGCCGATTTTCAAGTCGACCGGTGCCGCTTCGGCCGGATTCGAAGCGTCCGTGCTTTGCGGATTGTTTGCCGAATAATTGTTGCTGCCGCAGGCGCTGAGTACGGTAACTGCAGCCAGCATCGCAGTCAACAGTAAAGCAAGGTGTTTCTTCATGATGAGACCTCCAAGATGTAAATGTGTTGTGCTGTGAGCCGGGTTAATCGTATAGTATGAGCACATCTTTTAATATAATAACAACAAATCTGATTATTATCGACTAAATATTTAATAAATCAAACTGTAAATAATTGTGTATGGTTATAATTGGGATATTTTTATATTAATAGAGAAAGAAAATATATTTATATAGGTTACTAATATGTGATTGATTTATATCAGGAATGGAAGGCAACAATAATAGGGAGCACAGTCTGTCAAGGGGGATAAGCCTGAGCCAAAGTTCGCCTGGCTTTTGTCGAATACTAGCACGGCAGCTGTCTTATCATGATATAATTATGTAATTGGTTGGAATTTTTTGAGATTTTCCAGTTACATAGCGATTGGGAGGTAATAGCGCTTGAGCAGTTCGATTCGTTGCGATTGGTCTTACAATGAAATAATCAACTATGCGATGCAGCAAAATCATGTGCCTGTTGTAAGGAGCATCGTGCTGTCGAATACGACGGAGGACGATATTGGCGGACTCGTCGTGAAGCTTCAGGCAGAGCCGGAATTCGCATATGAATGGAGTAAAACGATAGATTCGCTTCATGCGGGAGAGAACGTAGATTTAGGCACTGTACATATACAATTGCTTGCTTCTTTTCTGGGAGGCTTGTCGGAGCGGGTTAACGGAACGTTGACTCTTACTGTTTCGCAAGGAGAATCGGTACTCGTGCAGCATCGGGTTCCGATTGGCATTTTAGCCTTTGACGAGTGGAGCGGTTTAACGATATTGCCGGAAATGGCGGCCGCCTTTATAACCCCGAACAATCCCTTCGTGCTGCAGATCGTGAGAGAGGCTGCCGAGCTGCTCGGCAAGTGGTCCGGGAGCTCGGCCTTCAGCGCCTATCAGAGCAAGGACCCGAATCGGGTTCGTATGCAAGCAGCAGCCATCTATCATGCGATCCAGAGTAAGGGGATCGTCTATTGCGTAGCTCCTCCGAGCTTTGAAGCGATTGGACAGCGAGTTCGGCTGCCGGATGCGATTATGACTCATCGGATGGGCAATTGCCTGGATCTATCATTATTGTACGCAGCTTGTATGGAGGCTGTCGGCCTTCATCCGCTGCTTGTGTTCACGGAGGGGCATGCATTTGCCGGCGTATGGCTTATTGAAGAAACCTTTTCAGAGAGCGTTCAAGACGATTGCACGCTGCTGACCAAAAGAATAGCGGCGGGCATTAATGAAATTTGCCTGATGGAGTCAACGTTAATGGCGGAAGGGCAGACGTCCGACTTCGATCGGGCGGTTTCTTTCGGCGCGTCTCATTTACATAATCCGGACAAGTTCATATGCATAGTAGATGTCCGAAGGGCGCGGGCCGGCGCGATTCGTCCGCTTCCTCTAAGGAGCGAGGCAACCGGAGGCTGGCTGGAAGAGGAGACGGTAACATCAGGGAAGGCAGGAGCCAGCCTTGCGCCCGAGCTAGTTGATATAATCGCGAAGCCGGTTGAGGTAGACGCCATACCGATGACGAGACAAAAGCATTGGGAACGCAGGCTGCTTGATTTGACGCTGCGCAATTCACTGCTCAATTTCCGGCTTACAAAGTCGAGCGTCGGGATTATGACGCTGCAGCTTAATGAACTGGAGGACAGTTTATCGGAGCGTGTCGATTTTCAACTGCTGGCAAGGCCGCATGATTGGCTGGACAGCATGCGCAGCGCATCGCTGTTCCAGACGCTTCGAAATAATAGCCCGATGGAAGAGCTGCTGCGCGAGGAGTTTAATCGAAAGCGTCTCCGGGTCGATCTTTCCGAGGAGCAGCTTGAGCGCAGACTCGTTCATTTGCATCGCGCAGCGCGCCTGTCGATTGAAGAGAATGGAGCCAATACGCTCTATTTAGCGCTTGGCGTGCTCAAATGGTATGAAACGAATGCGAGCGAGCTTCCTAGATATGCGCCATTAGTGTTAATACCGGTCAATCTGGTGAAGACAGTGCTGCGGGGCGGCTTTGTCATCCGCGGACGCGACGAGGAGCCGCAGCTGAACATTACTCTGCTTGAAATGCTGCGGCAGGACTTCGGCATTGCGATTGGCGGACTGGATCCATTGCCGAGAGATGAGAAGGGCATAGATTTGAAGGGGGTATTTGCGACGCTTCGCCACGCGCTTATGCCGTTTTCCCGATGGGATGTGGAGGAGTCGGCCTTTCTCGGTCTGTTTTCATTCGGACAATTCGTCATGTGGAATGATATACGCTCGCGTTCGGACGAGCTGGCGGACAATGCGATCGTTGCAAGCCTAATGGAAGGCAGACTGAAATGGGAGCAGCAGCAGGACGATAAGCCAAGCAAGCCGTTGGATGAGGCGCATCCGACGGAGCTGCTTATACCAGTCAGCACCGATTCATCTCAGCTGCTGGCCATTCGCACCGCTGCCAAAGGGGAAAGCTTCGTGCTCCATGGCCCTCCTGGGACCGGCAAATCTCAGACAATTACGAATATGATCGCAAGCGCTCTGGCGGAAGGGAAGCGGGTCTTGTTCGTTGCGGAGAAGATGGCGGCGCTGTCCGTCGTACAAAGGCGTCTTGAAGCAATAGGCTTAGGCCCGTTTTTCTTGGAGCTGCATTCCAATAAAAGCACGAAACGGGCCGTTCTTGAGCAATTGCAGAGTGCGATTGAAACGCCTCGGCTGACATCGTCCGAGGATTGGAGCAGGCAAGCCGAGCGGCTTGCCAAGCTTCGCGGCGAGCTGAATGATTACATAGCCGCGCTTCATTATAAGCACCGGTTCGGCTTCTCCTTATTTGAAGCCATTTCCGGCTACGAACGAATTGGAAAAGGTCCCGAGCATGTCGTGTTCAACGGACAAGCGATCGGCGAGCTTACTGAGGACCGCCTGATCAGGTGGAGGGATTTGGCCGGGCAGCTTGAAGCGGCAGGAGCGCTGAGCCGTTATCGGCTTGATCATCCGTGGCGGGACGCGCGCTGCACCGTTTATTCGCAAACCATGCGGACGGAGCTGGAAGGGCGGTTGGAGAGCTATGCCGGCGAGCTTGCTCGCTCCAAGGCGGTTTATGCGGAAGCGATGCAGCTATTGGGCTTTCCGCATGCTGTACTAAGCCGCGGCAAGCTGGATCAGCTGGCGGGATTGCTGCGGCTTATGCTGCGTACGCCGGACGTCAGAGCTGCGCTGCTTGCTGCCGATGATATCGGAGAAGCGGCGGATATGCTTCGTCGGGCTGCCCGGCAAGGAGCACGCCGGGATGCGATAAAGCAAAAGGTGTGCGAGACGCTCAAGCCGGACTCGCTGCTGTTCGATGCGAAGCTGGCTCTGTCGGAATGGTCGAAGTCAGAATTGGACTGGCTTCTTCCGAGACTGCTGGGGCAGCGGAGGATCGTTAAGCTGGTGCGCATGATGGCGATTCCGGGCGCTATGATCGAGAAAGACAATGTGAAGACGGTGCTGGCATCGCTGATCGAGTGGCAGGAGGAAGAGAGAAAGCTGGCCCTCGAGCAAGCTTCAGCTTCGTTGGTCGGCGCCTCTCTATGGAACGGCGAGCATGGCGATTGGGGAGGAATGGCCGCCGCCGCCGATTGGGCGGCAGAGCTGCAGGCTAAGCTTGTGGAGTGGTTTAATGATCCGACCGCCGCGAAAGAAGCGCTAGGCCGGCTGGCCGGCATGCTTGCGGGCGGCAGAAACGGCATCGAGCTTCATTACGGCGCTTGGCATAAAGCGATTGCGTGCCATGAGCTAATGGAGCAGCAGGAGGCTTCACTCTCGGTGACGCTGAAGCTGGACAGGGAGCGGCTTGAGCTGGAGGCCGGAATGGAAGGCTGGCACAGCTATATGGGAAGCAAGACTGAGCGCTGGCGGGCAAGTCTCGGCGAGCTGCGCGACTGGTGCTCGTGGCGCCGCGTCCGCGACGAGGCGGAGGAAGCGGGACTATCGCCGCTGCTTGATTGTTACGAGAGCGGCGTGCTCCTTACCGAAGAGCTTGGATCGGCCTTCGAAAGAGGGTTGTATAAGTGCTGCGCTAATTATATTTTCGAGCTGGATGAACGTTTGGGAGCTTTTTCCGGTACGCTGTTTGAGGATAAAATCGCGAGGTATCGCGAAACTGACAAGCGTTTCGAAGAGCTGACCCAGCGCGAGCTGATCGCCCGCTTGTCTGCCCGCGTACCGCAAATGTCGCAGGAAGCGGCGCAAAGCTCGGAGGCAGGCATTCTTCAGAGGGCTATACGCTCAGGCGGACGCTCGATGTCGATCCGCAAGCTGCTGGACAGCATTCCGAATTTGCTGCCGCGGCTTACTCCCTGCATGCTGATGAGTCCGCTGTCCGTTGCGCAATATTTGGATCCTAAAAATCCGAAGTTTGATTTGGTTATATTTGACGAAGCTTCTCAGGTGCCTACAGCGGAAGCGGTAGGCGCTCTCGCCAGAGGGCATCAAGCGGTCATTGTCGGCGATCCGAAGCAGCTGCCGCCTACGAGCTTTTTTAGCAAAAGCAGCGATGAGGAGAATGAGGATGACGCGATTATTCAAGATATGGAGAGCATTCTGGATGATTGCTTGGCGCTCGGGATGAAGCAGATGCATCTGTCCTGGCATTATCGAAGCCGCCATGAGAGCTTGATCGCATTCAGCAACGCGCATTATTACGAGAATAAGCTGATGACCTTCCCTTCTCCCGACGAGCCGGTGTCGAGCGTTTCATGGAGACATGTGGAGGGCTTTTATGACCGCGGCCGTTCGAAGCATAACCGTGCCGAGGCGGAGGCGGTAGTAGCTGAAATTGTTAAGCGCTTGAAATCGGAGCAGCTGCGGAAATTCAGCATTGGCGTCGTAACGTTCAGCTCGGTTCAGCAAACATTAATTGAGGATATGATGGATAAGACGCTTCGGGACGATTCCGAGCTGGAGAAGCTTATGCTGGAGCTGCCGGAGTCTATCTTCATTAAGAATCTGGAAAATGTGCAAGGCGACGAACGGGATGTCATTCTATTCTCGATCGGCTACGGGCCCGATGCGAATGGGAAGGTCAGCTTGAACTTCGGCCCGCTGAACCGTGACGGCGGCTGGCGCCGCTTGAACGTTGCCGTATCGAGAGCGAGATGCGAGATGATTGTTTTCTCTACGCTTCAAGCCCATCAACTGAGCGCAAGCCAGACGAGCGCCGCCGGCGTTCACGGCTTGAAAGCATTTCTAGAGTATGCAGAGAAGGGCAGGCAGGGGCTTCCGTCCGCATCGCTCTCGAAGCAAGCGGCGGCGATATCGGATGTGCACCGCAGCTTGGCTGATGAACTGAACAAACGGGGTTATAAAACCGATATATATGTAGGTTCATCGGGCTATCGCATCGATGTGGGCATCGTAGACGCTGATAATGAAGGGCAGTATCGCCTTGGGATCATGCTGGACGGGCCGATATATGCGAGCGCGCAGTCAGCGCGCGACCGGGATATTTTACGTATACAGGTGCTTGAAGGCCTTGGCTGGTCGCTTCATCGGCTATGGCTGCCCGACTGGTGGGAAAATCGCGAGGGCGAACTGGCTAAAATCGAGCAGGCTATCGAGCAGGCTAAGCAAAGGGAAGGTG
>Ga0180215_1003893_pt1 | contig 13688 bp, 13 predicted proteins | sample eDN3rd37CBELigBY_FD_128871 | JGI IMG/M metagenome (GOLD analysis project Ga0180215, IMG submission 128871) | Enriched backyard soil microbial communities from Emeryville, California, USA - eDNA 3rd pass 37_C BE-Lig BY (version 2) (version 2) | ecosystem: Environmental > Terrestrial > Soil >...
CACATCCACGACGTGCAGTTCCGCGTGCTCGAGATCGACGGCCGCCCGCCGCCGCCGGCGCTGCGCGGGCCGAAGGACACGATCCTGTTCGAGGGCAGGTCGACCGCGCGGCTGGCGGTGCGCTTCACCGACTATGCCGACCCGCGCACCCCGTACATGTTCCACTGCCACCTCATCGACCACGAGGACCGCGGGATGATGAACCAGCTCGTCGTCACCCCCCCGTGACGGGGGCGCGCTCGGGGTCGCGGTCTCGGCGCCCGCGCGAACGGGGTTCGACACATGTCCGAGTTCGCTCGCGCGGGGAAAGGGAGATGGTTCCGTTGTGGCCGGTCCCGACGACCACGCCCCGACCGCGCCGGGGCGCCAGGCGGAGATCCACGTGCACCGCCTCCGCGGCGGCCGCTACGTGCTGCAGGTCGGCGACGAGATGCGCACCTGCGCCGAGCGCGACCTCGCGGGCGCCCTGCGCCAGGCGCTCGGGCTCGGCCTCGAGGACGCGCAGGCGCTCGCCGAGACGCTGAAGGCCGACGCGCGGCGAGAGGTGTAGGTCGGGTCGCGTCCCGGCGCCGCGGCGGCCGTGCTCGTGGCGTCCCGCGCGCGCTGCACGCCACGAGCACGACGCAGTCCGCCTACCGCTCCAGCCCGCACACGTTCCGCGCCAGGTCGCGCACGAGCCGCACGAGGCGCGGGATCACGGGGGGGCGCCGCGTGACGTCGGCGAAGCGGAGCGTCCCGGATTCCGACCGCACGGAGAAGCCGAAGATCACCGGGTCGGCCGGCGGGATGTCGGCCTGCGTGATCTCGGCGAGGTCCGTCTCGATCGACCGGGCCTCGAGCAGCTGGCTGCTGGAGATGTCCAGCCGCGGGCCGTCGTTGCAGACGACGCTGCCGTCGGAGACGAGCATCCGCAGGTCGGCGCCCGGGACGGATCCGGTCCGCTCCACGACGAACAGGTCGGCGGGCGGCGAGCCGCAGCCGGCGACCGCGGCCGCGAGGGCCGCGACGACGCAGGCTCGTCTCATGCGACCGCGACGGCCCCGCCGCGCCGCGGGTCGCCGCCGCCCGTGAGCGCGCCGCTGGCGGGGTCGCGCGCGACGGCCTGCACGCCGCCGAAGAACAGGTTGCGCGACCGGAACGCGACGATCTCGCGGCCCGCGAGCTCCTCGACGGGCACGCCTGGCTCGGCGTAGACGACGCCGCCCTCGAAGTGCGCGCGCGGCGCCTCGACCGCCGCCCCGGCGTCCAGCCCGTGGTCGACGACGCCGACGATCGTCTGCAGCAGCGCGCTGCGGATCCGGTTGGACCCGGCGCTGCCCAGCACCAGCTCGACCTCGCCGTCGCGCAGCACGACGGTCGGGGCCATCATCGACGGCATCCGCCGTCCCGGCGGCGCGGTGTGGAAGCCGAGCGGGCTGAGGTCCTCCTCGCCCATGATGTTGTTGAGGTGCACGCCCGTGCCCGGGACGACGAGCCCCGAGCCCTCGCCGTTCGTGCAGGTCACGGACGCCGCTCGCCCGGTGCCGTCGATCACGGAGATGTGCGTCGTGGAGCCCAGCCGCGAGCGCAGGAAGCGCTCGAGGAACCCGGGGTCGGCGAGCCCCTCGACGAACTCCGTCGTGCGGGCGTCCTGGGCGGCCGCCATCGCGTCCACGATCGCCGCGAGCCGCGGCGGCCCGTCCGATCGGTCCAGCAGCCCGAGCGCGAGCGCGAGCAGGGTGCCGCCCGCGGACGGGGGCGGGTTCGTGAGCACGTCGCGGCCGCGGTAGGACACCCGGGCCGGCGCGCGCGGGGACGCCTCGTAGCGGGCGAGGTCCTCGGCGGTCAGCAGCCCGCCGCGCTCGGCGACCCAGGCCGCGATCGCTGCGGCGATGTCGCCCGTGTAGAACGGCGCGGCTCCGTCGCGGCCGAGGCGCTCGATCGTGTCGCCCAGCTCCGGCAGGGCGACCCGCTCGCCGGGCTGCGGCGGGCGCCCGCCGGGCAGGAACGTCGCGGCGCCCTCGGGCGAGGAGCGCACGATCGGCTCGAGGATCCGGAACAGCTGGCCCTGCACAGGCGTCACCTCGACGCCCTCGCGCGCGAGCCGCGCGGCAGGCGCGGCCAGGTCCGCGAGCGGCACCGAGCCCCACAGCTGGACCGCGGCGGCGACACCGGCGGGAGTGCCCGGGGTGCCGCACGACGCGGCGCCGACGTGGAACTCCTGCATTGCCTCGCCGTCGAAGTCGACGACCGCGCTGACGAGCGGGGCGTGGTCGCCGCCGGCCCCGAACCCCGGGGCGGCGACGAAGAAGTCCAGCAGCGTCGGCTCCCAGCCCGGCCCGGCGACGAGCAGGTAGCCGCCCGCGCCGGGACCGGTCAGCAGCGGCTCGGCGACCCACGACGTGAGCATCGCCGCCACCGCCGCGTCGACCGCGTTGCCGCCGTCGGCCAGGACGCGCGCCCCGGCCGCGGCGGTGACCTCGTGTCCGGCGGCGACGATGCCGCCGCCCATCAGCGGCGCGGCACGAACTCCGGCACGTCGAGCGCGGGGGCGGGCCGGCGCTCGGGGCGGCGCCGCTCGACGCGCGGCTCGCCCTCCGGCTCGCGCAGGCGCGACTGCGAGACCGAGACCGGTCGCCGCGTCGCCCCGTCCTCGCTGTAGCCGGTCGCGACCACGGTGACCCAGACCGCGTCGGTCAGGCTCTCGTCCACGAGCGCGCCGAAGATGATGTTCGCGTCCGGGTGCGCGGCGGCCGACACGGCCTTGGCGGCCTCGTTGACCTCCCACAGCGACAGGTCCTCCCCGCCCGTGATGGACAGGAGGATCTTGCGCGCGCCCTCCATGCTCGTCTCCAGCAGCGGCGAGGACACGGCCTGCTCGGCCGCCTCGATCGCGCGACGCTCGCCGGTGCCCATGCCGATGCCGAGCAGGGCGTTGCCCGCCTCGGACATGATCGTGCGCACGTCGGCGAAGTCCAGGTTGATGAGCCCGGGCAGCGTGACGAGATCGGAGATGCCCTGCACGCCCTGGCGCAGCACGTCGTCGGCGACGCGGAACGCCTCGACCATCGACGTCTGGCGGTCGAGCACCGACAGCAGCCGGTTGTTCGGCACGACGATGAGGGTGTCGACCTCGTCGCGCAGCGCGGCGATGCCGGCCTCTGCCGTCTCGCGGCGGCGCGTGCCCTCGAAGCCGAACGGCTTCGTGACGATCCCGACCGTGAGCGCCCCGAGTTCGCGGGCCACGCGCGCCACCACCGGAGCGGCGCCGGTGCCGGTGCCGCCGCCCTCGCCCGCGGCGACGAACACCATGTCCGACCCCTTGAGCAGGTTCTTGATGTGGTCGACGTCGTCGTTGGCCGCCGACCGGCCGATGTCCGGATCGGACCCGGAGCCGAGCCCGCGCGTGATCGAGTCGCCGATGTGCAGCGTGCGGTCCGCCGTCGAGCCCTGCAGGGACTGGACGTCGGTGTTGATCGCGAGGAACTCGACGCCGGAGATGCCGGCCTCGACCATGCGGTTGACGGCGTTCACGCCGCCGCCCCCCACGCCCACGACGCGCAGGACCGGCGCGCCGGCGAACGCCGGCTCGCGCTCCTCGGCCCAGGTCCGCGGCTCGGGTTCCACGACGCGAGGCTCGCTGGGCACGGGGCGCTCCATGATGTCGTCCGGGATGTCCGCCGAGAAGGCGTGGCGCAGCCGCTCCTGCGGCGACGGCACGCGCGGCTCCTCACGCGGCTCGGGCTCGGGCTCCGGCGCGGGCGCAGGCGAGGCGGCCGTCTCCGTCCGGCGGAACAGGTCGGCCAGGGGGCCCTCGCGCATGCTTGCTCGCTTACCGGTTCCCATGGGCCAGCACCTCCTTCGCGAGGTCGCGATACGCCTGCGCGGCCTTCCCGGCCGGATCGTACTTGAGCACGGACATCCCCTTCACGGGTGCCTCCGCGAAGCGGACGGTCTTGCGGATGCGCGACGCGAAGACGCGATCGCCGAAGTTCTCCTCCAGGATCTCGATCGCCTCCTTCGCGTGCAGCGTCCGCGTGTCCACCAGCGTCGGGAGGATCCCCTCGATCTCGACGTCGGGATTCAGGTTCTCGCGGATCATGTGCAGCGTGTTCTGCAGCTGGATGAGCCCGCGCATGGAGAGGTACTCGCACTGCACCGGGACGATGACCTTGTTCGCGGCGGTGAGCGCGTTGATCGTCAGCAGCCCGAGGCTGGGCGGCGTGTCGATCAGGATGAAGTCGTAGTCCTCGCGGACGGGGGCGAGCGCGCGCTGCAGTGACCGCTCGCGACCGATCATCGTCGACATCGCGATCTCGGCGCCCGCGAGGTCGATCGAGGCGCATGCGACGTCGACCTCGCGATGGCGGATGACCTCGCGGATCGGGACCCGGTGGACGAGCACGTCGTACATCGACGTGTCCAGCGCGTCCGGGTCGATGCCCTGGGACATCGTGAGGTTGCCCTGCGGGTCCATGTCGACGCACAGCACCCGGCTGCCGGCCTCGGCGAACGCTGCGGCCAGGTTGAGCGTCGTCGTCGTCTTCGCGACGCCGCCCTTCTGGTTCGCGAACGCGATGATCTTTGCCTGGGGCTTGGGGGTTTGCACGTGCACGCCCGTGTATTCGCAGGGCCGGCGTCGATTCCTCCACGCGTACTGTGGCGTGCCCGCCGGACGGCCCCAGGTATGCAGACGGCCGCCGCCCCTGCGGGACGACGGCCGTCGCACTGCGTCTTCGAGCGCCGCGCGGCTAGGGCGAGGTCCTGCGGCGCAGGACCAGGCCGGTGCCCGCGGCCGTGAGGCCGAGGACGCCGAGCCACCAGGCGTTCGCGCCGGTGAACGGCAGCTCGCCGGCCGAGGCCACGGGGGTCGGGCCCGGCGCGGCGGTGGCGACCGGGGTCGCCTCCTCCTGCTCGCCCGACTCGTCGCCGCTGCCCTCGACGTTCTCGCCCTGCACGCCGCCCTCGTCCTCGTCCTCGCCGGCGGGGGCGCTCTCACCCTGGACGCTCTCGGCGACCGGCGTCGTCGGGGTCGGGAGCGCCGGCGCGGGCGGCGCGGCCGCCGGCGTGACCGGCGCGGCGGGGGCCTGCGGGGTCACCGGAGGCGCGGACGCGCAGCCCTCGGGCATGCCGCCCGGAGTGGGCGCAGGGCCGGTCGGCGTCCCCGTCGAGCCAGGCGGGCACACGGGCGGCACCTCGACGGTGCAGCCCTCGGGCATGCCGCCCGGGGTCGGCGCAGGGCCGGTCGGCGTCCCCGTCGAGCCAGGCGGGCAGACCGGCGGCACATCGCACGCCTCCGGCGAGGTGCCCGGCGTGCCCGGGGCGCCGGGGACGCCCTGCGTGCCGGGGGTGAACTCCGGCCCGCACACCGGCGGCGGCTCCTCGCAGCCGGGCGCGCCCGGAGGCGAGGCCGGGATGCCGGGGACCTCCTCCTCCTGCCCGCAGGGCCCGAACGGGGAGACCAGCTCCTCCGGGCCCTCCCCCTCCTCCTCAGCGGGCGGCGCGGTCTCCGCCGGCGGAGCCTCGGACGACGGCGTCTCCGCGGGCGGTGAAGTCGAGGTCGAGGGTGTCTCCGTTGTGGTCGTGGTCGTGCTCGGAGCCGGCGTCTCGGGCTGCGTCGCCGGCGTGGGCGCCGGTGTGGGCGGCGCCTGCGGCGTGCTCGTCTCCGGCGCCGGGGGAGCGCTCGGCGCAGGCGCCGGCGGCGCCGTCCCCTCGGGGGCGGGCGGCGTCGTCGTGTCCTGCGGCGGCTGCTCGCCCGAGCTGCCGGGTGTGGGTTGCTCCTGGGTGGTGGACGGCGTCGTCGGCGCCTCAGGCGTCGGCTGTCCGGTCTGCGACGTCTCGTTGGCCGCGGGCGTCTCGTCCGCAGTACCGGCCAGCGAGCTCGCCGCGCCGGCGGACAGGAGCCAGGCGGACGCGAGTGCCATCGCCATGCCCATCAGGAGCAGCAGCCTCCTCACCGGCACAGGGCTGACATTGGACCGCAACAGGGTCCTCCTTCCGGTCGCGATAGTGGGGGTTCCTCTCCGGCCCCACGCTTCGGCGGGGCCTCCAGCAGGGAGAGGTCGTGCATGAGAGCTATGCACGGGTCACGAGGTAGAAACGCTACGGAGTTTCCGCGAGCCATGCACGGCCACACCTTCAGATTTCGTCACACCGTTCCCCGATTTGCGTGCGAAGCCTGCGCACCTCCATCCCACAACCGCCCGAAGGTGCTGGCCGCGGGTGGGCGGGCGCGACGCACCTGCCCGATGGGGTGCGTCAGGGCCCGCGATCGCACCCTCGATCTGAGGTGAAGGGTCTGCTCGACCATCGCCTGCTGGTCGTCACCGGCAAGGGCGGCGTGGGCAAGACCACCGTCGCCGCGGCCATCGGGCTCGCCGCGTCGCGCCGCGGCCGGCGCACGATGGTCGCCGAGGTCGCGCGACGCACCGACGTGGCGGGCGTGCTGGACGCCGCCCACGCCGGCGGGGGCGCCGCGGAACGCGAGATCGCGCCCGGGCTGTTCCACCTCTCCGTCGACCCCGAGCGCGCGATGGCGGAGTACCTGCGCGACCAGCTGCCGCCGGCGGCCGCCGGCGTGCTCAACCGCAGCCGCGTGTTCGGCCTGCTGGCCGCCGCGACGCCCGGGCTCCGGGAGCTGCTCACGGTCGGCAAGCTCTGGGAGCTCGCGCAGCTCGACCGTCGCACCCCCGGCGCCGACCCCTACGACCTCGTCATCGTCGATGCGCCCGCGACCGGCCACGGCGTCGCGGTGCTGAACGCGCCGCAGGCATTCGCGGGCGCCGCGCACTCCGGGCCGGTCGCCCGCCAGGCGCGGATCATCCAGGCGACGCTCAGCGACCCCGACGTCACCGCGATCGTCGCCGTCGCGCGGGCCGAGCAGCTCGCGGTCACCGAGACGCTCGCGCTGCAGGACGCCCTCCGCGAGAGCCTCGGCGCCGAGCTCGACGCGATCGTCGTCAACGCGCTGGAGCCCGACCGCTTCACGCCCGCCGAGGCCCGCCGGCTGGCGACCCACGACCCCCACCCCGCGATCGAGCGCGCGCTCGCCGCGCACGCCCGGGCGCGCCGCCAGCGCGCGCAGCTCGCGCGCCTCACGCGCGGCACCGGGCACCGCCCGCTGCGCCTGCACGCCCACGCGCTCGCCACGCCCGACCTGCACGCGCTCGCCGACGAGCTCGCGCCCCAGCTCCCATGAACCTCGAGGGCAAGCGCGTCATCGTCGTGGCCGGCTCCGGCGGGGTCGGCAAGACGACGACGTCCGCCGCGCTCGCGCTCGGCCTCGCCGCCCGGGGCAGGCGCGTCGCGGTCGTGACGATCGACCCGGCGCGGCGCCTGGCCACCGCGCTCGGCCTCGAGGAGCTCGGCAACGAGCCGCGCCGCGTGCAGGGCGCGGACGTCGCCGGCGAGCTGTACGCCATGCAGCTCGACGCCAAGCGGACGTTCGACGAGCTCATCGAGCGCCTCGCGCCCGACGAGCGCGCGGCCGAGGACGTGCTGGGCAACCGCATCTACCGGGAGCTGTCGGGCGCGATGACCGGCTCGCAGGAGTTCACGGCCGTCGCCAAGCTCTACGAGCTGCACCGCGACGAGCGCTTCGACGTGCTCGTCCTCGACACCCCGCCGTCGCGCAACGCGCTGGACTTCCTCGAGGCGCCCGACCGGCTCACCGGGTTCCTCGACGGCCGTGCGCTGAGCGCCCTGCTCGCCCCGACCGGCCTCGCGGCGCGGATCGTCGGTCGCGGCACCGGCGTCGCGTTCTCGCTGCTGGGGCGCATCACCGGCATCGACCTGCTCGACGACCTCTCCGTGTTCTTCCGGTCGCTCAGCGGCCTCATCGACGGCTTCCGCCGGCGCGCGGCGGGCGTGAAGGCGCTGCTCGGCGACCGCGCGACGACGTTCGTGCTCGTCACGAGCCCGGAGCGCGAGCCGGTCGAGGAGGCGATCTTCTTCCACGGCCGCCTGCGCGACGCCGGGATGCCGTTCGGGGGCCTCGTCGTCAACCGCGTGCACGCGCCGCCGGAGGCGGAGCCCGACGGGATCCGCGCGGAGCTGGCCCCGTCGCTGGGCGAGCGGCTGGCCGGCAAGGTCGCCGAGACGACCGCGGACGTCGCGGTCCTCGCGCGGCGCGACGCGGAGGCGATCGAGCGGCTGCGCCGCGAGCTGGGGGTCGAGCGCCCGGTCGTCGTCCCCCTGCTCGACGAGGACGTCTGCGACCTCGAGGGCCTGGCGCTCCTGCGCCGCCACCTCATGGGCGCCGGGGCCTGAGCTCAGGCCCCGACCGCAGCCCCGTTCAGCGCCGCGTAGATGCCCGCCTGGAGCTCGATCAGCGCCGGGTCGTCGCGGCGGCGCGGCCGCGCCGGCCCGACGTCGAAGATCGCCTCCAGCCTGCCCGGGCGGGGGCTCAGGAGCGCGATCCGGTCGGCCAGGTAGACGGCCTCGCCGACGTCGTGCGTCACGAAGACCACGGTGCGGCGGTGCTCGCGCCAGAGCGCGAGCAGGTCGTCCTGCAGCCGCAGGCGCGTGAGGTGGTCCAACGCCCCGAACGGCTCGTCCATGAGCAGCACCTCCGGGTCGCGGACCAGCGCGCGGGCGATGCCCGCGCGCTGGCGCATGCCGCCGGAGAGCTGGTGCGGGTAGGCGTCCTCGAACCCCGCCAGCCCGACCGCGTCGAGCGCCTCGCGCACGCGCGCCCGGCGCTCGGCCCGCGGGACGCCCGCGAGCGCGAGGCCGAACTCGACGTTGCGGGCCGTCGTGCGCCACGGGAACAGCGAGGCGTCCTGGAAGACGACGCCGTTGATCGGGCTCGGCCCGGTCACGCGCGCCCCGTCCAGCCACACGTCCCCGCGCGTGGCGGGCTGCAGGCCGGCGATGATCTCCAGCAGGGTCGACTTGCCGCAGCCGCTCGGCCCGAGCAGGCAGAGGAACTCGCCGCGCTCGGCGGTGATCGACACGTCGCGCAGCGCGACGAGCGGCCGGTCGATGCCGAAGACCTTCGAGACTGCGTCGACCTCCAGGAACGCCATCGGGCTACCGCTCCCCGACCTCGTAGGAGAACGGCTTGACGTACTCCTTGGGGATGAACCGCAGGTCGATGACGTCCTCGAAGGGGAAGACCTCCTTCTGGTTGCCCTCCCTGACCTCGATCTCCTGGGTCTCGCGGATCGCCTCGGGGTCGACGTCGGGGTTGGCGTCCCAGATGTCGTCCTCGGCGCGGATCGCCTGTTCGACGATCTTCGGGTCGAGGTCCGGGTTCTGCTCCTGCAGCCAGGGGATGTACTCGTCGTAGTTCGCCTTGGCCTCGGTGTAGATCCGGTAGTACGCCCTGAGGATCCGCCGCAGCAGCTCCGGGTCCTCGTCGATGAGCCGCTGGCCGGCGATCACCGAGCCGGTGTGGTAGCGCGGCAGGTACTTCCAGCCGCGGGCCAGGACCTTGCCCTTGCCGTCGGCCTCGACCTGCGTGGCGAACGGCTGCTCGCTGATCGTGGCGTCGACCTGCCCCGTCAGCAGCGTCCCGTAGCCCTCCGGGCCGCCGCCGTTGGCCACGAGCTTGACGTCGCGCTTCGGGTCGATCCCGTTCTCCTGGAGGATGACGCTCGCGTACGTGTGCAGGCTGCCCGCCGGGATGACGGTGCCGACGGTCTTGCCCTTCAGGTCGGCGAAGGTCTCGATGTGGTTGCCGGCGATGAACCAGAAGGGCCCCTTGGACCGGAAGCCGGAGCCCACGATCTTCACCGGGGCGCCCTCCTCGATCGCCCGGATGAAGATGCTCGTCGGGCCGAACGAGAACGTGAGGTCGCCCTTCGCGACCGCCGCGATCTGGGCCGACGGGTCGTCGGGCGGCTCGACGAACTCGGGGTCGAGGCCCTCCTCGGCCCAGAAGCCCTTCTCCTCGCCCCAGCGCATGGGCTGCTGCGGCCAGTCGCTGCTGGCCCCGATGGTGATCTTCGTGAGCTTGCGCTCGCCCGACGCCGCCGCCTCGGTGTCGTCCGAGCCACACGCGGTGAGGGCCATCGCGCCGACCGCGAGCAGGCCGGCGAGCACGTATCCGAGCCGGTGGTGCCGGTGGGGTGTCATGGGACTCCTTTCGTGAGGGGTGGGGCCGACCACGGTCAGGCGTCGCCGGCGTTCCTCCAGCGGAGGAAGATCCGGCGCTCGAGCACGTCGACGATCCAGAGCACGACGATCGCCCAGAGCGAGACGAAGAGCACGAGCGCGAAGACGTCGGCGGTCCGGAACAGCGAGACGGCCGCGCTGAGCATGTTCCCGAGCCCCGCCTTCGAGGAGAGCATCTCGGCGAACAGCGCGCCGACGAGGCCGGTGCCGGCGGTGAGCCTGACCGCGGCGAGGATCGGGGGCGTCGCCGACGGCAGCACGACGTGCCAGATCGTGCGGGCCCGCGACGCCTGCAGCGAGCGCGCCACGAGCACGTGCTCGGGGCGCGTCGCCTTCACCCCGGCGGCCGTGTTGTAGGCCATCTGGAAGAAGCCGAAGAGGAAGACGATCACGACCTTCTGGCTGAAGCCGATGCCGAACCAGATCGTGAGGATCGGGACGATCGCCACGAGCGGGACGGCCATGAGCCCGGCCAGGAACGGCGCGATGAACTCGTCGGCCGTGCGCGACAGGCCGATGAGCAGCCCCACGCCGATCCCGAGCGTCGTCGACAGCGCGAACCCGAGGGCGAACTCGCTCGTCGTCACGGCGAGGTTGCCGAAGAGGTTCTTCTCGGTCACGAGCTCCGGGAAGGCGCTCGCGACGCTCGTCGGCGCCGGCAGGTAGATCTCCATGATCCGCCCCGAGCGCACGAGCCACTCGGCCGCGAGCAGGACGAGCAGCACGACCGAGACCTGCCCGGCGACGATCCAGCGCCGGCGGGGGCCCGAGCGCGCCGGCGCGGCGAGCTCGGCCGGCTCCTCGGCCTCCGGGAGGGTGAGCTCCTGCTCCAGGGTGGTCATCGGGCGACTCGCACGGCCGTTGCGGCGTCGACGGCGCGCTCGGGCCGCGCGAGCCCGAGGTGATCGCGCAGGGTGGCGCCCTCGTACTCGGTCCGGAACAGGCCGCGGCGCTGCAGCTCGGGGATCACGAGCTCCACGAACGCCTCCACCGCGCCCGGGACGAGCGCCGGGAAGACGTTGAAGCCGTCCGCGCCCCGCTCGGTGAACCAGCGCTCGATGTGGTCGGCGACCTCGACCGGGTCGCCGACGATGAGCGCGTGCGACGGGGCGAAGTGGTGGATGAGGTCGATGTGGGTGATCCGCCGCGGCCCGTCGAGGGTGCGGCGCGTGACGGCCGTGATGCGGTCGAACAGCGCCCGGCCGCGGTCGTGCGTGCGGTCTCGGACGGACGGGTCGACGGGCGCGCGCAGCGGGTTGCCGGTGAGGTCGACCCCGAGGAACTCCGAGACGGTCGCGAGGTTGCGCTGCGGCGCGGCGCGGAAGTGGGTGACGGAGGAGTCCGCGAGCTCGCGACCGAGGTCGGCCGGGCGCTCGGGGTCGAGGAGCAGGAGCTCGTTGAGCTCGTCGAACAGCGCGACGGCCTCCGCGGTCGTCCGCCCCACGATCGGGAGCAGGCCGGGCATGATCGTGATCTCGTCGCCCGAGCGCCCGTACGCCGCCGCCCGGGTCTTCACCGCCCGGTAGAACTCCTGCGCCGCCTGGAGCGTCGGCTGCGCGGTGAAGACGACGTCCGCCTCTCGCGCGGCGAGCTCCTTGGACTGCTCGGAGGTCCCTGCGTGCAGCAGGACGACCTGCCCCTGGGGCGGGCGTGGGACGTTCAGCGCCCCGGCCACGCCGAAGTTCGGGCCGCGGTGGCGCAGCGGCTCGGGCGCGCCGCCCGCGATCGAGCGCGTGCCGTCCGAAGCCGCCGTGAACGGCTCGTCCGGCCAGCTGTCCCAGAGCCGCCGGACCACGTCGAGGCACTCCGACGCCCACTCGTAGCGGCGGGGCGAGTCCCAGTGCGCGTCGCGGCTGTAGTTCGCCGCCGCGTGCGGGTCGGCGCCCGTGACGAGGTTCCAGGCGGCGCGCCCCGCGCTGAGGTGGTCGAGCGTCGCGGTGAGCCGCGCCAGCGTGTAGGGGTCGTAGTAGGTCGGGTTCGCCGTCGCGACGATGCCGATGCGCTCGGTGACCGCGGCGAGGCTCGCCGCGATCGTGAACGGCTCCAGACGCGACATCTGCGCCGGGTTCGTCGACTGCAGCGACGTGTCCGTCGACAGCTTGTCGCCGAGGAAGAGCATGTCGAACTTCGCGCGCTCGACGAGCTGCGTGACGCGGTGGATGAACTCCGGGTCGTAGGCGCCGTCGGCCTTCGCGGCGGGGTGGCGCCAGCCCGCGGGGTGGGTGCCCGTCGCCCAGAACATGAGCGAGAAGTGCAGCTGCCGGCTCATGCCGCGGCCTCCTGCGGCGCCCACCGGTTCGCCGGGCGGGCGAGCCCGAGCCGGTCGCGCAGCGTCGCGCCCGCCGGGGGCGCGGCGTCGCGCAGCATGGGCAGGACCTGGGCGGCGAAGCGCTCGAGGCTCTCGGTCAGCACCGGCGGATGCACGTCGAGGCCGACGGCGCCGGGAGCGGCGAGCCGCGTCCGGGCGTCCGCGACGAACTCCTCCGGGGTGCCGACGAACGCCGCCGGGCCCACGACGAAGTCGCAGACGATGTCGCGCAGCGTCAGCGACCCGTCGTCGAGGCCGGTGCGCCCCCGGGCGCGCTCGACGATCGCCTGACCCTCGGGCGCGAGCGCGTCGAGGACGCGTCGGCCGAGCGAGCGGTCGAGCGGATGGCGCGTGAGGTCGACGCCGGCGACCGCCGAGAGCGCGGCGGCGTTGCGCCCGCCCGGGCGCACCACGCCCGCGAGCGTCCGCGCCGGCCCGCGCCCGTCGGGCTCGTCGAGCTCGATGAGCGCATTGAGCTCGCGGTACGCGTCGCGCGCGGCCTCGCGCGTGTCGCCGAGGATCGGGATCGTCGGCAGGAGCCTGCGTTCGGCGCTGCCGTCGCCGTCGGGGCCGCCGACCGCGAGGTCGCGCAGCTCGTCGTGCTCGCCGTCGGCCGCCTGCAGCACGGGCCATCCCTGCGGCGGGCGCGCGACGTTGAGCGGGCCGTGGACGCGATGGAACCGGCCCTCGTGGCGCACCTCGTGGATGCGCGTGCCGTCGACGAAGCGGCCGGTGGCCTTGTCGCGGACGAACGCCTCGTCCTCCCAGCTGTCCCAGAGCTTCGTGACGACGTCGAGCGCCTCCTCCGCGCGCTCGGGCTCTGTGCCGTGCGCCAGGCCGCCGCCGTGGTTGGCCGCGGTCGCCTCGTCGTCCAGGCGGGCCACGGCCATCGCCGAGCGGCCGTGCGCGATGTGGTCCAGCGACGCACTCAGCCGGGCGAGCGTGTAGGGCGCGTGGAAGCGCGGGTCGGCCGTCGCCGCCAGCCCGATGCGGGAGGTCCGCGCCGCGAGGAACGCGGCGAGCGAGAAGCTCTCGAGCGCGAACGGGAAGCCCGACTCCTCCGTCGAGAGGGCGTCGGCGAGCGCGACGAGGTCGAAGCCGGCGTCCTCGGCGAGCCGCGCCGCCTCCGTCAGGACCTCGACCGGTGACGCCGGCGAGGCGGCCCGGGGGTGGCGCCACCCCGCGGGGTGTCCGCCTCCGAGCGACAGCGTGAGTTGCAGGACCGGCACGAGGACGCCTCCAAGGGGTCGTGTGGACGTCGATGGAGGGCCGCGCGCCCTCCGGA
>Ga0180215_1003894_pt1 | contig 13687 bp, 9 predicted proteins | sample eDN3rd37CBELigBY_FD_128871 | JGI IMG/M metagenome (GOLD analysis project Ga0180215, IMG submission 128871) | Enriched backyard soil microbial communities from Emeryville, California, USA - eDNA 3rd pass 37_C BE-Lig BY (version 2) (version 2) | ecosystem: Environmental > Terrestrial > Soil >...
CTGAGCGGATCGTTTCCAAGCGAGGTCTCACGGCCCCAGGGAGCGGTCGGAGCGTTGGGGTCGCCGCCAGCACCCGTGTTGAGTAGACCGATCATACCGAACTCGGCCGCTTCACGGAGCGCCGCCTGGCGAGCGATGTGCGGGTCGGGGTTGTCCGCCGGGCCCTGCACGCCGTACCGCTTGCCGGTATCCCGAGTGTTCGGGTTACCCATCGAGCCTTCTTCACCCTTCGCTCGGGTACCCGTTCCGCCTTCCTTGTTGTCGGCGTTCGTCTCGGCCACCTGCTCGGTCTCGATCGCCTCCTGCTCCTTCTCGGCAGCCGCCTGAAGGTATTGGCGGATGAGACGGACCTGATCGCGCGAGATGCCCTCTTCGTCGACGACGCCGTCAGCGACGCGCCAGAACGCGAGCACACCGAGGAAGCCGACGACGGCCACGAGCGACCCGAGAATGCAGAGCACCGGGGTCCAGTCGATGTTGCTGAACGGGCCCACGACGACCCGCTTACCAGCGGCAACGACACCGACCTGGAAGACGATTCCGTCGAGCTCCATCCGAGCTTTCGAGCCGCCCGGCAGCGCAATCTGGTGCGCTCCCGAGAGCTCGGCGCACCGCTGCGCCTTGCCGGACTGAATCGCCTCCTCGATGGTGAGCTTCCCCTGCCCCGGGATCTCGATCGTGCCGGTCGCCTTCGGCAGAAGCACGAGGTTGATCGACGTAGGATCCGCCAGAACCACGGGTGCGCGAGTCGTTCCGAGCTTCTCGGCCGGGAGGAAGTAGTCGCAGGTGACGTTCTTCCCCTCTTCCTCGCCGACGTAGTAGGAGCGGGGCGGCGTGAGGTGTTGAACGTGGAGCACGGTCGTGCCCCACATGATCATCACCTCGACCGCGGAGACATTTACGTCCTCGCACTCAGCCGGGTTGACGTCCGGACCGCTCTTGATGAGCCTGTAGGTATACGCCTCGGAAGCGACGTCATCCGTGGCCGCGGCCGGCGCCGACGCCTTCTCCTGAGGAGGCGGAGGCGCGGCAAACGGGTTCGACGCCGCCGCCGAGTGAGCGAAAGGATTCGAAACCGGGACAGCCGGGGCACCCGCCGCGAACGGGTTCGAAACCGGAACCGCAGGAGCCGTCGCGAACGGGTTCGAGAGCGGCACTGCCGGTGCGGGCGGATTCGGGCTCGACGCAGGCGCCTCGACCTCGCGCTCCGACTCCGGCACAGCCTCAGCTGCGGTCACCTCGATCGCCTCGAGAACGATACGGATCTCGCCAATCCGAATCTCGTCGCCCTTCCGCAGCGGCGCCTTGTTGACGCGCTCGCCGTTGACGAGCGTCCCGGGCTCGCTACCGAGGTCGATGAGCGTGACGTCATCTTCCGACGCCACCTCGACCACCGCATGCATCCGGGAGGCCTGCTCGTCGTCGAGGCAAAGATGACTCTTCGGATCCTTCCCGATCTTGATGATCTCTTGCGCGAACGTTTCGCGCTGAACCAGCTCCTCACCACGGTGGACCGCGAACGTGAGGGAAATCTTCGCATTACCCTGGCTCATCGTCTGCCTTTCTAGTGGGCACCCCGCTCGAAGTGCCGATACGACCCGACGCTCCATCAAGCAGGCCGCCTAAAGCGGCCACGCTCGGATCAAAGGTTCTCGACGGACTTCAGCATCTCCGGAACGAACGAGGTACGGGGGCGAATCAGAGTCGTGCGCACCGGACCCGGACGAACCTTCAGCGTCGCGTCATTCGGCGAGAATGCACCCGCGTTCAGCGGGTCATCCGTGAACTCGTAGCCGTATCCCTGATCGTCACCGCCGGACTGCGCCGCAGCCGTAGCCGCAACGAGCAAAACTCCAGTTCCCAACAGGCTCGCCACGAGAGCACGAGTCGACCGCTTCATGGTTGCATCCTCCTCAAAAACTTCCGCCTTGATTACAGTGTCATTGTACGACGGAGCGTGAGTTAGCGTCAATCGATAATCCTCGTGAGAGGATCGCCAGCCAACGCGCTCACACCCGTCTAGACACCCTGTCGCCTTCAAAGTTCCCGCCTCGGGATCAGAAAATCGTCGCTCACGATCCCTGAGGACAAAAGACGGAAGCGCCGTTGGCGCCGGGCAGGCCTTTCTACTGAAAGCGCTACCACCGGTGCCAACGGCGCTCCACCTGCTCACTGCTCCGCAGGAGCCTCTTCCTTCTGCTGCGCTTCCTGCGCCGCTTCGGCCTGGGCTTCCTCGATCTCCTTCTCCTGGAGAGCCGCGGCGATTGCCGCTTCGGACTGCCCTTCCTTGATGAACTGGACCATCACGTTGATGTCCTCGACCCGCTCCTTGGCACGCCGAACCGCGTCCGCGTATTTCGCATCCGCGCCGGCCTTCTGGACGAAGGTCTCGAACATCTTCGCCGCGGCCTCGAGCGTCGGCACGCTATCGTCCCCAGCGCCCTTCGCCTTGAACTCGTGCGTTAGAATCGCCTCGTTGTAATAGGCTTCGGGTCGTTCGGGAGCGAGCTTCTTCGCTTGGTCGAGCTCCGCCTGCGACGCAGCGACGTACTGATCGAAGTTGGCGTCGTCGATCTGGCCGCGGATCGCGAGCGCCAGCCCGAGGCGGGCGTCGTAATCGTCCGGTCGAATTTTCAATGCGGCCCGATACGCCTCCTCCGCCGCCTTGAACCCTCGGAACGAGAGGTTGATGGCGGCGAAGTTCATCTGGGCCTCGAAGAAGCTCGGGTCCAAACGAATGGCCGTCTGGAACTCCTGAACGGCACCGTTGATGTTCTGCAGCTCGACTTGAATCAAGCCGGCCGTGTTGTGAATCGGCGCGTAGCTCGGATCCTTGCGAATGGCTTGCGAACAAACCAGCGCCGCGAGCTCGAGCTGCTGCACATCCGCCTGGTTCGCCTTCGTTCCCTTGCGCGCCTTCTTGGCCACCGCACGCTGTTTGGCGACCTGAAGGTAGTAGAGCGCAAGCTGATTGAAGGCCGGCTGATAGCCGTCGTCGATCGCGAGCGCGCGCTGCAAGTTCTTCTTCGCGCGGTCGTAATCGTTGGCGCCGTCCTGATCCGACGTTTGCGAATTCCGCTCCATCTGAAGCATCGCCAGATTGACGAGCGCCTCGACGTTCTGGAACTGCGCGTCCGCGATGGCCCGCTGGAGCTCGGCAATCACGCCGTCGATCTCGGCGCGACCCTTGTCGCGGTAGCGGTAGAGCGCGAGCTGAGTCCGCGCCCGGTGGAACTTCGCATCGGCCGCCAGGGCGGCCTGGAACTTCTCGGCCGCCTCCTTGTGCATCTTACAACGCTGGAACGCGAGTCCAGCGTTGTAGGTGGCCTCCGGGAACTCCCGACCCGTCTCGGCCTTCTGGCGAGCCGCCGCGTCGTCGAACGCCTTCGCGACGGCTGCACAGGAGGACGCGTCCCACGTCTTCGACCGATCGTGCTCGGCGAGTTGGGCGAGGGCCTTGTTGAAGCTTTCAGCGGCAGCCTGGGCCATCGCCTTCCCCGATCCGCTCGCCGCCTCGTTCTGCGTCTGCGGACCAGTGCCGACCTGCACCTGCGCACCGCCACAAGCCGCGAGCACCAGCAGCAGCCCGGAGAGGCCGACCCCGCGAGCGAGGCCGAAGCACCTACGAATCACTTGCTTCGTTTCCATGGGTTCTTCGCTCCTCGTCACTTCTGCTCGCCCGAGTCGGCTTCCGTCGAGGTCTTCGGCTCGCTCTGCGTCGCCGCAGGCTCGACACGGTAGACGTCGCCGCCAATCTGGACCGCGTAGGGTCGGTCATCGAGCCCGCTGCCCTTGAGACCCGGCGCCGGCCGGAACTCGTCGACCGCGTGGTACTCGTTCTTGTAGGTCTTCGAGAGCCAGACCTCGCAGGCGCGGGAGTACTCGTCGAAGTACTGGTACTCGACCGAGTACTTCAGACAGGTCTCGAATGCGCCCTTCGCGCGGATCTTGATCGGTTCGGACTTCTCGTCGAGGGCGCCGTAGTACGCGTTGCGCATCTCGACGTCGGTCTTCCACGCCGCCGGAATCGGCGCCGCACGGAAGTCGCGAACGAAGTTGCCCCAGAGGGTACCGACCTGCGAACCCGCGGCGATGACCCACCGCGGCGGCGGAGCCGGCTGGAGCTCGACGATCTTGAGGTACTCCTGCTCCGCAGCCTCGATGGCCGGCGCCTTCTTCTTGATCCAGTCGGCGACCGGTCCGTTGATGTGCTTGAGGACGGCGTCGCGCGTTCCGGGCCCCTTGTAAGCGGGGAACGCAACGGCTTCGGCTGCCGCACGCTTCTCCTCGGCGAAGTAGAAGAGCGCCTCACCGACCGCGGTCAGAGCCTTGGCGAGACGGCGGAGCTTCTGCCCCTCGTCCTCACCAGCGATCTTCATGATCTTCTGCTCCGCGGACTTACCGTCACCCCAGAGCGACCGAACCTTCGCGTAGGCCTGCTTCGCGTTCTTGTCGTTCTTCAGGTGGGTGTAGACCCGGCCCATCATCGCGTGCGCCTGGACGACCACGTCGAAGGTAGCGTTGCGCTCGATGAGGCTGAGCGACGACTGAAGCCGCGACCGCGCGCGATCCCAGTCTTCCTTCTCGACGTAGTGCGAGGCGATACCGAAGGCGATCGCGGCACTCTGCTGCGGGAACCGGTTACCGAACTGCTTGTTGTAGAGCTCGGAATTCCGGATCGCCTCCTCCTCCTGACCCAGACCGAGGCGGAGCAACGTCGCATCGGAGAGGGCCTTGTCGGCGTTCTCGCCGCGCGGATTCTCCCGCGCGTAACGCTCGTACCAGGTCGCCGCCTCGTCGTAGACCGCGATGGCCTGGTAGTTGCCGCCGATCTCGTAGATGGCCTTCTTCGCGAGCGGGCTCTTGTCGAGGCCGTTCTGCGGGTTGATCAGGATCAACCTTGCCTGAATCGACTTCGCGATCAGACGACCGGCTTGGAAGGCCCTCGCGCCGTTGTAGACGACCTCGTCGAGCCGCTCGCACTGCGGAGCCATGCGATTCCGCAGCGGTTCCTCACCGTACTTGCGCCAGATGCTGATGTAGTCGTTACCGGCCTGCTCGTAGAGACGAAGCGCGTTCGGGCCGCCCTTGTCGGCGAGCTCGACCGTCTTCTCGGCCTTCAAGCGCTCGATGTCACACTGAATCTTGGTCAGCGTCGTGCACTGCTCCTCGTTCTTCGCGAACTTGTCGCCCTTGCAATACAGGTCGATGAAGAGCGGCACGTCGTCCGCCATGCTCTGGAAGCAGGACGGTCGCGGCGGATCCGAGTGGGTACCGAGAACGTTGAGCGACTCGAGGTAGAGCTGCGCCGCGTAGATGCCGACGTCGCGATCGGAGTGGTTGACCGCCACGTCGCGGAACGCGAGAGCGGCCTCCTCCCAGCGCTGGGCCTCGAAGAACGTACGCGCTCGCGCGTACTTGACCTCGACGAGCTGGTCCTGACCGTCCTTGTCGTCGGCCGGCGGCTTGATGTAGCAGATGTACCGGTTGAAGGCGTTGACCATGCCCTCTTGCTGGGGCGTGAGCTCCTTCGCCTTGTACTTCGCCGACTCGTCCGCCTTGGCACCCTTCTTTCCCTGCTCCTGGCCGGGAAGCTGGCCGCGACCCTTACGATCGGATCCGCCCTGGTGGGTCTGCGCGTAGATGTTCTGGTAGCAGAGCACCGCCGCGTAGGCCGCCTCGGCAGCATCCGGACCGTTCGGGTCCTCCTCCACGACCGCATCGAACGCGGGTCCGCAATCCGCCCAGCGCTGCTGGAAGTAGAGAAGGTCGGCCATCGCGTACTTGATGCGCAGGATGGTCGGCCAGTCCTCCTTCACGATGCGCGGGAACTCGAACTCCGCGAACTGCGCGCTCGTGAAGTTGTCGATGACCTTTTTGTAGAGATAGCTCGCAAGGGTCATCGTCTTCTGGTCGCCCGTACCACGGACACCGCCGGAGCCAACGGCCTCGAGGTGCCACGCCATGGCGGTCTCCGTGACGAGCTCGGCGCTCTGGTTGGCGCACTTCAGCTTCGCGTCGTCGGAGTAGTTGCCCGTCTGGAACGACTTGTAGACCTCGATCTGCCGGTCGAGCTCGGCTCGGATCGTCTCCTTGTTGCTCGACTTCATGGCCATCGTGGCCTGCGTGATGTTCGACTGGTACTTGCAGAGTCGCTCACCACGGTCGCGCTGCATCAGGTCCTGATACAGAACGATGGCTTCACGGTAGTGGCCCGTGTCGAGATAGTTTTGGCCGAGATCGTCCATCATCTGGTACGTCTTGGCCGTCTCGTTCTTGCCGTCGCCGGAGATCGTGCGGAAGAAGTTGAACGCAGCTTCGGGCTTTCCGGCCAGCGCGTAGACCGGGATGATGTCCCGTCGCGCCGAGGTCGCGAGCGCCGCCGCATTAGGCAGGCTGGCGAACTGCGTGCCGTAGTCGATCGTCTTCTTGAACTCGTCGAGAGCGCGCGCGAACTCACCCTTGTTCCAATGAACGTAGGCGAGCTTGTAGTGCGCGTAGCCGTAGACCTTGTTGTCCGGCGGCGGGTACTTCACGACCTCGCGATACGAAGCAGCGGCGAGATCCCACTTGGCAGGATCACTCTGCGCCTCATTGAAGAAGAGCTCACCGAACGCGAGATACGCGTTCGGGATGTACTTCGACTGCGGGACGTTCTCGATCAGCTCGTAATAGACCTTACGAGCGTTCACGTAATCCTGCGCCTGCTCGTACTCGTAGGCGAGGTAATAGAGAACCTCGTCGAGGTGCGAGTAGTTCGGATAGTCCGTCTTGATCAGGGTGTAGTACTCGATGGCCTTCTTGCGGGCCGCGAGCATCACCTTGTTCGCGTTCGAAGCGTCCTTTTGGAACTTCGTGACGTTCGCCGCCTGCTTCTTCTGCTTCGCCTCACCGGACTTGATCTCCGCTTCGACCTTGTCGCGGAAACCCGCCGACTCGAGCTCGACGTAGTTCTCGGCCAAGCGACGCGCTAGCTGAACGCGATCCGGCGACTTCTTCGAAGTCGACGCGAAAAGACGCTCGAGGCCCTGAATCTCGGTGACCAGAAGAGCGCGTACCTTCGGCTGGAGGCGCGAAGCGCGCTCGTCACGCTGCGCAGCGCTCTGCGACTCGCTCGGAGCACCCGGATGAGTCTTCGAGTCGCGCTTCTTCAGCTCCTGGGGAGGCGGCGCCGAGCGGAAGTTCGTCGCAGGAGCTTTGCCACGCTGCGACACGTTGAACTGCGTCGGCCCGGTGTTCGGGCACGCCACCAGAACCTCGGCGGCCTGCTTCGAGATGCAGACGTCGCCGGATGCTGATGAGCCATCGCCGCTCGTGTTCGTCCCCTGCGCCCAGGCGACGCTCGTTGCCACCGACACCAACGCCGTGGCGGCGACGGTAACGAGCGAGCGGTTCTTGTTCCGGAAGCTCATCTTGTCTTACCTCCCACACTTGGAGACAACGACCTGACGATAGAAGCCGAGCTCGTCACGCCAGTACTCGCCGTCGAAAGGCCACAGCACGTGTTCCTCATCCGGCTGCACGATGCCGAAGATCTTCGCCTCGGCCTCCGAGACCTGGCCAGTCGCGATGGTCTCGTCGAGCTCGTTGCGCTGCGCCGCCGTGATGTCGATGGTGATCTTCGCAGCGTTGCGAAGGTGCTCGTTGAGTTCGTCAACCGTGCGCTGATAGCGCTCGCGGGCCAGGTTGCCCGTATCCCGCACCGCAAGGTCACGCGCGAGCTGCAGCGCGTCGCGGACGTCACCTCCGAGCGGCGAGTTCTGGAACGACGGCGGCGCCTTCTTGAAGCGCTCGTCCTCCTCGTCGAGAACGCGCACGTACTCGATGTTGCGGAGCAGCTGGCGATCGGACAGCGAGAGCTCGACGATCGGCCGAATCGTATCCGGCAGATCCGCGTTGCCCGCGCGAACGTCCTTGAGGAACTTGAAGAACGGCTCTTCCTGCCCCTCGCCCTCGAACCGGCCGAGGACCGCCTCGAGATCGCGCTTGATCGGCTCGTACTTCTTCTGGAACCGCGCGACGATCGTCATTGCGTCGTCGTAGTTGCAGGTCGTGAAGTAGATGACCGCTTTGAGGATGTCCGCTTCCGGATAGAACGAGTTCGGGAAGAACGGCGCCTGGATCGTGTGGATGTTACCGAGCGCGCGGCGGTAGTCGCCCGCCATGAAGTACGCCCAGGACTCCTCGAACAACGCGTCGAGCCAGTACTCGCTGGCGACATCGACGGTGTTCCAGAACTTGACCGCCGCCGAGAGATTGTTCTCATCGACCGTCTGGCGGTTCTCCTCGTCCAGCTTGATGCTCGCCGAGTAGTAGGTGCGCGCCATCGACAGATAGGCGAGGTCGCGCATGCGGCTCTCGTCCTCGACGCCGGAAACGCCATCATCCACCGCGTCGACAATCCGCTGGAACGCCTGGACCGCAGGAACCGATTTGCGGAGCTGCACGTACGAGATGCCAGCGAAGAACTGCGCCTGAACGTAATGCGCCGAGCGTCGGTCGACCTTTTCGAACAGCTCGATGGCCTCGTCGTACGCGCGATTGCGATACTTGTACCGGCCCAGCAGATAATTGAGCTGCCAGTAAAGATCGATCTGCTGACGGTTCTTGAACCGCGCAATCTGATCCGCCGAGTACTTACCGACACGCTCGACGACGTCCGCGGGCTCCGGCAGCTGCGTCGCAAGGCGCGCGAGCCACAAGAGGGTCTCGTTGAACTTCAGGTGATTCGGGTTGTCCGAAATCTCCGAGAAGAGAACGTAGCTCGCCTGATAAAAACGCAGGCGGTAGAGCGAGATCGCGAGGTGGTATTGAGCGATCTGGCGGTTTCCCAGATCGTCGCCCGTCTCGCCCTTGTGGACGCGGTAAAGACCAAGCGCAGCCTCCGCCCACCGCTCGCGATCGAACAGTCGGTTCGCCGCGGCCGCTTCTTCGGTCATCTGACCAGCGGTGACGGGGCTCGACGGCTCCTCTTCGTCGAGCTCGATCTCGACATGCTCGATCTGTTGTTGTCGCCGCTTCTGAGCTTCTGCTTCGCCCGAGACGAAGCAAAGCGCCGAGGCCAATAGGCAGACAGAAGCCACCCGATTACGCATCACCGATCCTCGCTTTCCGCGGAGCCCTGTGGTTCGACACCGGAGCCCGAAAACGTGCGGAACATCTGCCGCCGAGGCCGGGCCGGACTTGGTGCGTCGAAGCAAAAAGTTGAATGGTTTCACACAGATACTTATGCGAGGGCGCCGATGTTAGTGATGTCGGCCAACGCTTGTCAAGCGACACTGCACGTGCCATTCGCTTTGCAACCCTCGGCGACCGCGCGGCTCGACCATCGCGTCGACGCCACGGAGACGCAGCCACTCACCATCTACTCCGAATAGGCAGCGACGAGCACCTCACATCCTTTAAAAGAGGAGCTCGCCCACCCTCACGCAAACGGACATCACGCGGCAATCTTAACGTTGACGGGACGCGATCTCCTCGACTAGCGTCCGGCCCGTCGCGGTCCTGATTGCCCTTGTCTTGGGAGCCTCGCACCGATGATTCAACGCAAGTTCGTGCAAGCCTTCTTCATCTGTCTCGGCCTCGGAGCGTTCTCGTTGGGCTGTGAAAGCGGAGGCGTCGGCGATCCGTGCACGCCGGAAGATGAGTATCAGGCGGCCTTCCAAGGCTACGCGGCCAGCGAAGTCAATATCGAGAGCCGCTCGTTCCAGTGCGAGACGCGCGTTTGTCTCGTGAACCACTTCCAGGGCCGCGTCAGCTGCCCCTACGGCCAGACGCGTAGCGAGATCGACAACAACGCGGAAACGCGCTGCTACGTCCCGGGCACCTCCGATCCGGTTACGGTCGAGGTCAAGCCGCAGCTCGTCAATCGCAAAGCCGCGGATACGGTTTATTGCTCGTGCCGCTGCAATGGCCCCGATCCCAACGGCAGCTATTGCGAGTGCCCGAGCGGTTATACCTGCACCGAGCTTCTCAAGGACATCGGCCTCGGTGACAAGGAGCTCGCAGGCTCGTACTGCATCAAGAACGGCACCGAGTACGTCGAGAACAGCGGCGGGCTGACCTGCGATTATCAGAAGCGGGAATGCGGAAACGTCGACGGGAGCCCGTAAGCGCCGCTCCGGATACGAAGCGTAGTTCTGCACAGCGACGTGGAGCCCTGGCCGAGCAGGTAGTTGCCGACTACCTCGCTGCCAGGGCTTTTCGCATTCACGGTCGCAACGTTCGGCTCGGCCCGTACGAGCTCGACATCGTCGCCCAGCGAGAAGATCTCGTCGTCGTCGTCGAGGTTCGTCATCGCGGAGTCGCCTCTTGGCAGTCGGCGCTCGAGAGCATTGGAGCCCAAAAGATCCGCCGCGTGCGGAAGGGCGGCGAGCGCTTGTGGGCCGAACGTTTCGCGAACGACCTAACCGTCAACCGCCTACGTTTCGACGTCGCGACCGTTGCGTTCGAGCCCGGCGGCGAGGCGGTGATCGAATATTTCGCCGGTGCGTTTTGAGCCGAACGTCGTCGCGTAGCCGAGGCCTCGATTGAACCGCTCGCAACGGGGTTCGTGGCGGCCGATTGACACGCCTCACGCATCCTCTCGACGTGAGCGGCACGACTCTCTATAGTGCACGCCCCGTTCGAGCTCGGAGCGTGACGTGACGGTCTATGTCATCATCGCCATCGTCGTTTTCCTGCTTGCCGTCGCCGGCTTCGTCTTCTTGCGCAAGCCGCGGACGCCTGAGCTGCCGCCCTCCGAGCGCCCGAAACCGCTCGCACCTCCCGCTGCGCCACCCGCGCCCTCCGCGCCGCCTGCCAAGGCGCCGGCGGTAGAAGCGAAGCCGGAAGCGCTGCCGCGCGCGGAGCTTCCTGCACCGCCTCCGCCCGCGCCCGTCGAGCCGGCGGCTCCGGTTGCGCCTCCCGCTCCTGCCATTCCCGAACGACGCCGCGATGTCGCCGCTGTCCGCCGCGGTCTCGCCAAGGCCCGCAGCGAGCAAGGCCTCTTCGGCCGTCTCGCGCAGCTCTTCGGAGGACGCAAAGAGCTCGACCCCGCCATCGTCGACGAGATCGAGGAGGTCCTCCTCACCTCCGACGTCGGCGTTCAGACGACCCAGCGCATTCTCGACCGGATTCGCGACAGCCTCTCGAAGAACGAGCTCGGCAGCACCGAGGCCGTTTGGGCGGCGCTCCGGAGCGAGGCCAAGCGAATCCTCGGGATTGGCGGCGGCCGAATCGCGCTGACCGCAAAACCGACGGTCGTCCTCATGGTGGGCGTCAACGGCGTCGGGAAGACGACGACGATCGGAAAGCTCGCGACGAAGTTTCACGGGGACGGCAAGCGCGTTCTGCTCGCCGCGGGCGATACGTTCCGCGCAGCCGCCGTTCAGCAGCTCGAGGTCTGGGGCAAGCGCGTCGGCTGTGACGTCGTGCGCGGCGCCGAGGGCGCCGATCCGGCCGCCGTCATTTTCGAGGCCGTAAAGAAGGCGACGGACGACCAGGTGGACATCGTCCTTGCCGACACCGCCGGACGCCTCCAAACGAAGGCTCCGCTCATGGACGAGCTCAAGAAGATCGCTCGCACCATGCAGAAGGCGATGGACGGTGCGCCGCACGAAACGTTGTTGGTGCTCGACGCAACCAATGGACAAAACGCCATTTCCCAGGCGAAGATGTTCAAAGAAGCCATCCCGCTGACGGGAATCGTGCTCACGAAGCTTGACGGCACCGCCAAAGGTGGCGTCATCCTCGCCATCTGTGATGAGCTTCAGATCCCCGTTCGCTACGTCGGTCTCGGCGAGCGAGCGGAGGATTTGCGGGACTTCGACGCCGACGAATTCGTCGAAGCCCTTCTCGGACAACCTGACAACGGTGTCGTTGCGGCCTGATGTCGACACGGATCTCGGTGCCCTCAAAACCCCGATTTCGTTGTTGATTCGCCGATTTCGCGCGTGATATAGTCGCGCGCGCTTGTCGGCTGGCCGTTTTAACCAATGGTTCTGAGCATTTAGTGACACAACCTCGCTGTCGAAAATTGCGGAAGGGGTAGCGATGAACCAAGCTCGGATCGGGCTTTGCGTAGCGGCGGGGTTGCTTCTCGCGCCGGGTTACGCGCTCGCACAGGAGAGTGAGAATGCTCCTGTGGATAACGAACAAGTCGTCGATTTGGACACGGAAGGTTCCGTCGACGGCGCTGGCGAAGAAGATGCCGATTTGGATGGATTGGGCGACATCTGCGCCATCGATCCGTCGGCATGCCCCACCGTCGACATGGACGACGCTGCCGAGCGAGCTCTCGGCGAACAGATGTACGCAGTCCAGCAGATCTATGCGCTGCGGCATCGGCGTTTCGAGATTCAGCCGGCGTGGTCGTTCAGCTTGAACGATCAGTTCGTCAATCACCCCGGCCCCGTCCTCGCCCTCAATTACTACATCACCAACGTCATGGCCGTTGGCGTGAGCGGCGGGTACTATTTCAACAACGACCTGTCGTTCAACGCGCAGGTTCGACGCGCTGCCCGCGTCGCCGTTCCTCTGAACGAGTACCAGTGGCAAGCGGCCGTCAACTTCACGTACGTGCCGGTGTACGGCAAGTTCGCCGGCTTCAGCGACTTCATCTTCCACTACGACGCCTACGTCGTCGGTGGCGTCGGAGCGCTTTCCGATAGGCCCTACGCGGTCATCGATCCCACGAACCGCACCTTCGATTTCAAGCCGAAGCTGGCGTTCAACGCGGGTGTAGGCCTGCGCATCTTCTTCAATCGCTGGTTCGCGGCGGTTCTCGAGGTTCGCGACTACATCTTCAACGACGAGCTCGAGGCCACGACCATCGCGACGGGCACTGCCAAAACCGATGAGTCCACCTGGTATGGGGAATCCAAGCTGACCAACAACATCCAGGCTCAGGTCGGCGTCTCCATCTTCCTCCCCTTCTCGTGGGAGTATCGGCTCCCGAAGTGATGGGCACCATGCGGTCACATTCAAGGAACGAGGCGACGATGCGGCGATACATGGCGGGGCTGCTGGTGCTCGTTGGGCTCGGAGCAGTCTCCCAGGAAGCTCGGGCTCAAGAGATTCAACTTACGGGGCCTCTTGCGGGTGCACCGGCGGTTCGGCAGCTGCGCCTGCACCGCGAGGGCCGCATCGAGGTCGCGCCGAGCGTGTCGTTTACGCTTCTCGACGAGTATCAGCGGACCATCCTCGCTGGCGCGCGCGTGAACTACAACCTTACCGAGTGGTTCGCCGTCGGTCTCTGGGGCGCATACGGCGCGGTGCAGTCCACGACCGCGCTCTCGGATCACATCCAGACGGTCGCCGAGCAGCGGCGCAGCACCGAGGACGGCTCGCTCAACGATCGGTTGGTTCGCCCCAACGTCGGCCCGAAGTTCAAAGATCAGCTCGGCACGATGAACTTCGTTCTCGCGCCGCAGCTCACGGCCGTCCCGTTCCGCGGCAAGCTCTCGGTCTTCGAGACGTTCTTCGTCGATACGGACGCCTACTTCTTCGCCGGCCCCGCGTTCGTCGGGCTCAAGGAGCGCGCCAACTGCGGCGGTGGCTCGGGAGTTGACTGCTCCGACTTCAACACCGGCTACGAGACCGCTTCCCGCATGGCCATCGCGCCCACGTTCGGCCTCGGTTTCACTTTCTACTCCGGCGATTGGATGAGCTTCGGCCTCGAGTGGCGCGCGCTTCCCTTCGCGTGGAA
>Ga0180215_1003895_pt1 | contig 13686 bp, 21 predicted proteins | sample eDN3rd37CBELigBY_FD_128871 | JGI IMG/M metagenome (GOLD analysis project Ga0180215, IMG submission 128871) | Enriched backyard soil microbial communities from Emeryville, California, USA - eDNA 3rd pass 37_C BE-Lig BY (version 2) (version 2) | ecosystem: Environmental > Terrestrial > Soil >...
AGTACGCTCCGGCATACTCTGACGGGCCGGTAACGATAAGGTAGTCCTGACGCCACTTCGACGCCAATCTTAGTACGTAACGCTACGCAGTGAGTACGCGACGGACATGAACGTGGCTGTGGCGACGCGCTCCATCCGATCAATCAGCGAGATCGTGCTGCGCGTGCCCAACGCGCTCGGCAATGCGCTAGAAAAGGTACTCGCGCTGTCCGAGCTCGATATTGACCACGTCAGCGCCGAATGTCTCGTCGTTGCGCAAGGTGCGCCGTCGGGCCCCGGCAGTGCGGGGCGGGCGCGCTGCTCAGGCTGCTCAGGCCCCTTCCTGTCGCAGCGCTGCTCCTCCTTTCTTCCAGAGCTGGTGATGCGATTCCCGCAGTTCGCCGGCGAGATTTTGAACCGACTCAAACCATGTCTGCGCCTCGTAGACATGGTATGCGCTGGACAGGCGACTCCGTGGCACGTTACCGCGGCCCCCCTAACGCCGCGCTTCGCCGTCCTCGTTCCACTTGTTGGCCGCTGCCAGCCCGACGCCAAGACGGCGCTGCTGTACCTGATTGGCGAGCACGGCGACAAGATCGAGAACGCGCCGTACATCCTGGAGCCGATCATCGATAATCTCAAGACCGAGCGCCTCACGTCGGTGCGCCTGGCGCTCCTCACGGCGACCGTACGGCTCTTCCTTCGGCGGCCACCGGAGACGCAGGCCATGCTGGGCCGGCTGCTGCACATGGAGCTTGCGGGCGATCTCACCTACCAGACCGAGCCGCACGACCGCGCTCTCCTGTACTACCGCCTCCTTCAGCAGGGCGTCGACGCGGTTCGTCGCCGGTCGTTGTCTCTACATAACCAACGTTGCAGGCACTTAACGTGTCCAAGCTTCGCTAAGGTTTATGTTTTTGACTCAGGTCCGCAAGGTTGTTGACGCGCCGCGCGAGCCTGTTCTGACTGTCGTCGACCCCGCGGAGGAAGCCGCCTACGTACGTGTGCGCCCCAACGGACAGCTTGTGCCACGGCACGACAACCGACGCTAAGTAGATCACATCGAAATTCTGACGGTTTGGCGCTTCAGAACAAGCTCATGGACGAGCTCAACACGCTGGCGGTCATCTACGGCCGGCCCTCCGAGATGTTCATTGAGCAGGTGCCGCCGTACGCCAAGGTGCCGTATCCGGAGGCCCCAATGCGCAGCACGCAGCGGTCATCGACATCGCACACGCCGCCGCCGCCGAGTACGACGCAGCCGACCGCTGCCGTGGCGCCGGCTGCACCTGTGCCCGGCCCCACCGCGACGTCGGCGGCGTCGACATCCTTGGGCGGCCTCTTGGACGTACGTCCGGTACAGGCGCAAAAGATGCGCCCGTTGACGCCGCTGATACGGCGCATTTCCTGCCATTTACTTTCGTGGCGGCGACAGCTGGACGATGTGCCACCCATGGCCACGGCTACGTCCCCACCGCAGCCGTTCCAGCCGCGGCCAGCGGCCAAGGTGGACGCCAAGTCGTTCCAGGCCTGCTGGGCGAACTTTGGGGCGGGGTACGTCGAAGACCTTCTGCGCTGAGGCCGAAATCGACAAACCCTTCTAACACGCCCCACGGGCAGCGCGGATGGCCATTCGTTCACTAGGCTGTCGAGCACACTGCCACTCATGGCGGTGGCGCCTCGTGTAGTGGAGGTGGAGCAGGCGCTTACGAGCACAGGCCAGGTGGCGATCATGGCGTCCGGAGGCTCGGGCGACCTGCTCAAGTTTTACTTTTACACGCACGATACCGTAAGACCGCATGCATTGTGGTGGGCAACATTTCATGCTGTGGCTAACAATCATAATCCGGTGCGTTTTCTTCTAGTTTTGTGCCGCAGGCCGCTGAGGCCCTGTTGCTGCTCGAACTCAAGGTGACCGTGTCGGCGCGGTCCGTGGCCGTGACCGCCAAGGGCGGACCGCGGCCGGATGGCGGTGTGCCCGGCGCACCTCTCGACTCCTCCGACTACAGGTTGCAGCAACTGTTGCTCTGGCTGCAACAGCGACTCTAGTCTACTACACTGGTCCTCTTTTTTTGGTGCTCGACGGCTGAACTGTACACCAGCGAATGCTCTCAATGGACAGGCACACTGGCTGTGCGCTTGAGGACGTCGCGCGCTATGACGCCTACTTTGCCGGGGCGCCGCTTAAGTAGATCGACGCTGGGGCGATAGGCCGTGACGACCTGCCGGGCGATCGGCCCCGGCGGCACGCCCGGCGGGCCCAGCACCGTCCGCATGCCGGTGAGTCCAGCCAGGAGCGCACTGTGAGGCGCCACAGCGAGGCACATGTAGGCGCTCTAGCCCTTGCATTAGTTGCGATGTTTTGGGCGCGATAGTGTAGACCCAGCGTTACCTGTCGCGCTGTGCTGGCACCGCGCTGGCGGCGAGGAGTGGCTCAAGGAGCGCCGCGGCGTCCTGGCCCACCATCGTCCAGGCCAGGTCGCTCATGCAGTTGGCCAGGTCCGCGGAGCACCCGACCACGTCGCCCGAGGCCAGCGCAGCCCGGACCGCGAGATTGGGGCTGCGCATCCATTGCCTGACGACCGGACAGCGGCCGCAAAGAAGCATGCTCGCGCCCAGCGGGTGAGTACCGATGCAGCGGGCGTTCGATCGTTCGTAGGGCTGCGGACCATACCGCCGCACTTCGCGCAAGCCGGCGAGGCGGTGCCTCAGCTGCTCCAGCACCGAGCTGTTATGGGCGGACGCCAGGATATCGACAGCGCCGGTGGCGGCAGGCTTGGCATCCGTGTGCGCTGGCACCGGGGACAATGTTGCAGCAGCCGTGCCCCACTCGCTGCGACGTCGCATTGCAGGTGGCTGAAGAGACAGTGGGGGAACAAAACGACGGCAGACATCAGTCATGCGACATTGGAGAATCCCTGCCGCGGCGGCCTGCATACCATGGCGACCGCATCAGACCGGTCGCCTACTGCCCGTGCTATTCGACCCAGTGCCGACAGAACATGCAACACTATCGTTAGTTTCAAAGGACCCTAATTGCTTAACGCAGCCGACGCACGTACGAATGCGGTCCCGTTTCTGGAACACTTGGTCTTTGGGCCAAGCGACGCGCTCGTCGACCATGGCCGCGACCACGGGGTCAACCTCCTGCGAATGTGGTGCCTTAGGTGCTACAACTGGCTCAGGCTCCGCCAAGGCGCCGGCCGTGGCCAGCTGGGCGGTGTTCACGAGGCGCAATGCGAGGCCAGCGTCGGTGCCGTCGTTGGTGGTGTGCGCGCCGAGAATGCGCAGTACCGTCGACAGCGGCGCTACGGCTGTGTCCACCGGCCAGGCCAGCGACGGCCAGGACACGGTATCCTTTTGCTCCCACGTCGCGTCGCCGTAGACCTATAGGCGAGCAACCCAGATGAACGACTCGCTGCGTAAGGTTCCGCAGCACTGCGTACGCCTGGCGTTGTTTAGGCGCCGTACCTGGAGGGCTTCCGCGGTGACGGCGCACAGCGTGCGACTGTCGGGTGTGAAGGCCAGTGCGTGGCACGCGGCGTCCAGCGCCCGTGGTTCTGGGTTGATTGGCGTCATGGTGTCCAGGTCCCACACACTGGCAATATCAAATCGTCGTCCAAACGCGTGATAGTTCTGTCAATATACTACGAGCACTTATTATCTCCATGTACGCGGTCCTACATGACGACGGCATCGTCGCCGCTGCCGGCGGCGGCGAGCACGAGCTCCTGCGGATGGAACTCGATGCAGCGTACGGGGCCACCCCCGTGGCCGCGCAGCTCGGCGTGCACACGGCCGGCCTCAAGGTCCCAGATCTGAGCGGCACTCGCGCACGCGAGAACCGTCGCGAGATATCGAGTGTAAGGTCGTGGCCGGGCCATGGCATTTAAGACGGTGACTGCACCTACCGCGACGACGCCGGCATCAGCGCTGGATACGGCGAGCCAGCGGCCATCTGGGCTGAACGCCAGCGCCGCGGCCTCCGTCGGCCCACGGAAGGTCTGCAGCGCCAGACGCTGCCGGATGTCCCACACCTTGACGAGCCCATCGGCGCCGGCAGTGGCGACAAACTCGCCGCCGGGGTGGAACTCGGCCGCAAGAACTGCACCGTCTTCGTGAGCCGCCAGCGTGCGCACCACTGTGCGGTCAGACAACATATCCCGCCGCCGTCATCTGTGAGCTGAACTTCTTGTTGGTCTCAACGCCTTTGTCCGCACTACCTTGGCCATGCTCCAGATCCCAGAGCCGCAGGCGACCGTCGGCGCTGCCGGCAAGGGCAACCTCCTCGCGCGGGTCAAACGCGCACGCCGTTATGGTGGCCGTGTGGCCATGCAGTTGCTATCAGTTTGAACATCGTGAACCGTCAGGCGCAGGTGAGCGCGCAGTTGGCCAGAAGCATACGCTCTGGCTGAGCGCGGCCGTACCAGCAGCGGCGTCGCATTGCCGACGGCGTAGACGTGCAGCTGACCATCGGCGCGGCCCACGAGGGCGACGGCGGCGGACGCCCGGCCCAAGCGGGCCGCGGTCACCGTCGCAGTCGGGGTGGCCAGCGCTGCCTCGCTGCCAGCAGCAGGCACCGTGCCCGACGCTGAGCGTACCACCGCAGCGGCGCGCTTAAAGACTGGGTGGGGTCCTACACCAAGGACGTCGTTGTCGCAGTTAGCCGAGGCATGTCTTGTTGTGCAGACAGACGGGCGGTTACGTACCTCGTAAGACGCAGCGTGGGTCCGCCATGTTTGCCGGTGTTTGCGCTTGACGCGTCGCCACAAATCAACTTTCGCGCTCCAGTTTAAACGGACCGCGTCTGTCCCGCGTCCAGGGCCGCTTCTCAACGCGCATCCGTGGACATCCACAGTGTCTGGAGTGCGCCTAACCGGCCGTCACAGTGGCCGGCCGCAGAACACCGTGTCGCTGTTGCCCAACTTTCGCTGTATAGCTCGACGATCTACCTCTGTCAGGGTCCTCCTGGCCGTCCTCCACGCGCCTCGGTAGACCCCAGAGGTCCCTCCACTGCCCTCGAAAGGGTCCGCGACGCCGCACGAGGCGCCGGCCACCGTCCACTGCCGCCCAACTTTCGCGCCCAACCGTTACCGATGACGTCATAGGTGATCCAATGAACAGATCAATCCAAAAGAGATATTCGAGTGGCCTGTTTCGTATGCGTTTTCATAAGGCGGCCCGGTTACATTAGTCGGTTTCTCCGCGGCGAAGCTGCCAGCCTTGCATGCGGCTGCACATGCGTATTCAGCTGCACACTGGGGCATGCATGCAGAATACGACCGGCAACTGTACGTGCATGCATATGTGCACGTGGTCTCCGCTATCACTCGCATAAGTGCATCAGCGCGCGCACTCACGGCATTTGTAATAAATAAGTAAACCACGCACATCGCGCACGCGCGGTGCGCGCATTCTTTGCAGTGTGTCCAGCTAACATGTATACTATCAACCCACGAGTTGGCTGCTACGTTTCGCAACCACTTAACCATAAGCTCCAGCAGCCAGGCTGTGTACACGGCTTCGATCAGTTGGACGCGCGTGTATTAATCGATGCGCTCTGTGCTGCATTCAATCTTATTGCCCATGCATGCATACTCAGAGTGCCCCGTTGGAAAAGTGGCGCATGATCCTGGTTCCTCAAGTTGCACATGTGCATGATCAATACGAGCAGTCACAAGCTTCGACCCCGACGTAAAGCTCACGACGCTTACCGATCGTCTGATGCAGAGTGCGCACATGCATGTGCATAAAACGGCGTATTCTGCTGGAACGTATGCTAGTGCACCGCCAATGGCGACAGATTGCTTCCGTACGCATTTTTCCTCAGACGTATCATATGTCGATCGTTTCCGCTACTCGCGTACGTCAAGCCTAATAATGAATTCATGGAGATGTGCCCTCTGTGTACGATAGTGTATCCACCTGGAACAACATCGGACGGCTTGCCCCCATCACAAGCGCCCCCGAATGTCGACGTACGCCGCGATCCTATCAATTTGTTCCGGTTCACACACAAACTTGGAGCGTCGATGCTAATAATGTATGCTAGTTATCCTGGCTAGACGTGGCACGTTGACTGATCTTTGCAGCTTGCCATGCGGGCTTCATCGCGCTTTCACCTGGCTCCTCCAGCTGTACCAGTATGTTTGTCGCGTTGATTGCCGCGTTATTGCACCCCGCGGCGACATTGTTCCTGATGCCTTTTTGCGCCTGGAGCCAATCGTTGCCACTTTTCAGCTTGCCCTAACGGCACCGTCGAACGGTCTCCGGCTGTGACCCATATCTAATGCTGGGTGTGCTGCGATGCACGTGTTCTTGTATCAACGCGATTAATGGAGCGCACTCAGCTGCTGGCTGGAAAACAGTTAGTACTGCACGTGCACTTGTTGTAAGATTCGTATGCAATCAGTCCCCGCCTAATGATAGCGCCTAGCCAGTGGTGCATTCGACTGCATGCGTAGCTGCATCGCCTTTCGCAGCATGCCTCATACACACCTCCGCGGCACCGTGGCAGCCGCAGAGGCATCGCCGCCGTTGCGGCCGCCGCTGTCATAGTCCGGCGGGGGCTCCCCACGATGTTGCCCGACTGTTTGCGCTTTTGTGTCCGCCACGTGCGGCGCGTCGTATGGTCGAGAACCCCCCTACGCCCAATTAATCGTGCATCCGGTCGCTCTAGGTCTTCGCCTGCGCTACTGGACCTCTGCCGCAGCTGCGCGACATCACGATCTACGCGCGGGATGCGCGGCGGCTGGGCGGCGTCTGCGCCGTTCTCCAGCCTTAGCCGCCGTGATCACGACATCCGCGTGCAACGGCGGCGACGGCCAACCGACCGGACGAAGCGGACGTGGCCAGGCCCGTGCGGGTGCCGTCGTTGGTGAGAATGGCGGACGACGTGGAGGCGGCGCGCCGGGCGGCGCGGCAGGCCGCCGACACGTACGAAACAGCGATCCGCGACCAGGACGTGGACGCTGCTTCCGCAGCTCTGCCGACCGCGAGCGAGGCGGTGGCCACGAACGACATGACGGACGCGCCGGTGGCTACCCCATCGCGCCGCGGCACGGTGGCCAAGCCGCGCCGGAGCGGCAAGACGGCCACCAAGGCCAGCGCGAAGACGCGCAAGCCGACCAAGCGCCTTCAGAGTGTCGACGCGGCCGCCGTGGCTGCTACACCGATCACGTCCGTGGACAGCAACGCAGTCGCTTCGCACCGCGCACCTGAGACGCCCACGAGCGACATGTTAAACGCGTCGACCGCGGCGTTGGCGTTCAACCTTGCCGCCGCCAGCTCCGCCGCCGGGCTGCTCGCCACGACCGAGTCCACGGCTGGCGACGATACCGGCGCCGCTGGGCCAGTCACGCCCGCTACCGCGACGCCCAAGAAGAAAAAGGCGAATAAGAGGGCTACGGCCAAGGCTGGTGGCCTGGCTGCCGGTGTCATCGACTCCACTGCCGCGGCTACTACCACAGCTGGTGCTGCTGCCGACTCAGGCCAAGCGGCGCCTGCGGCGCCCGCTCCGGCCCAGGAGACGCCGCCGCCGGCCTATGACGACCCGATTGGGTCGCCGCCGCCGTTCGAGCTGGCGCTCAAGTTGCGCAAGATTCGGCAGCGCGGGCAACCGCAGACGGACGAGGTCGCGCCCGCCGGCACGCCGTCGACCGGCGGTTTAACGGCGACGGACCTGGCGCGGGGCGCCAGCATCGCAGGCAGCGTCGCGTCCGCCGACGGCGCAGCGGACGAGGTGGGCGGCCGCAAGGTCGTGCACGTGCGCGACAGCCGCGGCAAGAGCAAGGCGACATGGTCGTTCCACCGCGCCATGATGTTCCTCGTCTTCCTCGCGCTCGCCTTTTACGACCTCGCCACGGACGTGCTCGTGTTTGTTAACACGTACAACTACATCTACGCGGTGAACGCCAACCTGCGGAACGTCTCGGACACAATCTACAACTATACGCCGCGCGACTTGGCCTTCAACAACGTGACCGCCGCCTTCGCCGAGGGCTGCACGCCGGCGCTCTTCGCCGACCACCACACCGACGCGTCGTTCGACTGCTACCTGGCCACGCAGAAGTGTGTGCAGGAGATCGTCGTGGACGAGTACGGCAACGACTCGCTGACGCCGGCGCCGCCAGCGCTCGCGGACGAGCCGCCCTTCTGGGAGGTGATGGACAACCGCACTAAGAACACGTGCCAGTTTGGCAAACTTTATGAGACCAACCCGTTCGACGAGGCCTTTGCGTCGCTCCAGGCGACGACGTGGATCTGTCTGGCCTTTGTGATCGTCTCCTTCATCACCTTCTGCTGGGCCGTCTACAATAACTGGAAGTACAAGCACTTTGGCGCGTCCAAGGTGCTCTTCACCTTTTTGCTCTTCTTCATCGAGGACATCCCACAGATGACCATCCAGCTCATCATCTTTGCACGGCGCATCCAGCTCAACTGCTACACGTGCATCATCAACACCCGCTGTGCCGAGCCGGCCTCGCTGGAGCTGTGGACGCCGCCCGAGGGCGTCTGCACCGGCGAGCCGTCGCTCGCGTCGGTGTACAACGTGGCCACCGCCAACGAGTTCGACACCTTCGTTAATTCGCTGACTAACCCCCTCCTGCTGCTGTACCTATCGCTCGCGGGCATTGCGCTCGCCACGCTCAAGCTCTACGCGCGCGCGCTCTCATTCAAGCGCTGCAACGTTTGGCTCTTTTTGTATATTGTCGGGTCGCCCATCATCTTGGGCTGCCTGTGGCTGCCCGTGCTGTGGACCGTGTGGGCGTTCTTGCTGCCCACCCTCAGCCTGTCGGCTGACAACCCGGTATCGCAAATCATCTTTATCCTGGCTATCGTATGCTCCGCGGCGTTTCCGTTCGCAACGTACATCGTGTATCGCAACGTCAAAAACTCGATCATGGGCGGTAACGAGATCAAGCAGCTCGAGGAGCGCAACGAACGGCGCGCCCGGTCCACCACCCTCGAGGTATGGACAGTGCTGGCTGGATTGCGCGCGCGCACGTTTTCGTTGCTGACGTACGTGCTCGTTCAACGCACTCGCTGTGTTTGGTTGACAAGCAGATGGGAACGCTGCGCGACACGTCGTCGAATGACACGCCTCCAGACATGTCGCGAGCGAGCGCCATCCGGTCGCAAGACAGCTACGCACCCAGCCAGCGGGGTCACCACCGGCCGGTTAGTGTCGCCAGGTTTTAGAACCCAAGGAAATGTGTGTATTGTATATGGGTGTATGTGCAAATAACTGTACTATAGGGCCACATGTCAAAAAACGAAGTCAACAAGCTTTATACAGTCGAATAGACGTGCAAGGGTTCGCGCTTAACGCAAAGCAGGAAAGGTATCAGCGCCGCTCACTTTGCCGGCTCAGGCGGGGGGAAACCGAGCTGCTTCGCCAGGGTCTCGCGCAGGTAGGCCACCGAGCCGTCGGGCCCCTCCATCGGCAGGTCGCAGAAGAAGTGGCGGGCCAGGGCCTGCAGCGCCGGGGGCGAGTCGTGGCCAATCGGGCTGCATGCGAAAATCGAGAACAAAGCTCAAGTGACCCGCTTGTGTCAGTGACAGGCAGTATGAACTTGAACCGCTTCCTACCGTCGTACATGTCGGGCTGCCACTTGGCCCAGGCGTCGCTGTACGCGTCGTGCAGCACCGAGTCGACCTTGACGACCGACGAGACGTGCACCTGCACATGTCAGTACAATGTCGACAAAGCAGCAGTGAATAATAAGGCTACGCCCATGTCGGCATTGCGCGTGCAGTGGCGCCGTACGTCCGGATATTGCTTCTGCAGCAGGGCTAGGACCGAGAGGCACTCCATGGCGACGTGGCGCTCCTCGGGGCGCACAAAGTGGTCAAGGAAGGCGTCGCAGCGCAGCACAAAGTTGTACTCGTTGGGCGTCATCTCGGCGATCGTCGGCATCGGCTGCCACACGTGGTGGCCGATCGCAATGCCTGTGGCGCGAGCGACGGAGCGAGCGGGGATGTGGATGGCGGAGGGTTGGCGAGAGTTCCCGAATGCGATTATGGTACTGTTATGTTCGTACCCGCCGGGGTCGCGGCCAGGATGTCCCACACGGAGCGGTGGAACTCGTCTGTCACGCGGTTGAGGGCGCCATCCAGCACGCGCTGGTTAAACCAGGCGCCTGCGGCAGGCCCGGCAAGACAAAAAAGCGGACAATCTGTTAGCATGCAGCAGCGCGCGTGAGCAAGCGGCTGCAGCCACCAAGTGCGCACCATGGCACGGCAGCATCCAGCGGTGGCCGTCGTCCGAGGAGACCGCCAGCGTGTCGTCCAGCTTGGCCCCGATGCCAACACTGCAGAGCAACCAGCAGCGAATGCCCATAAAAACTAGCTTAGTGATCCGTCATACTAAATCCTGGACGTTTGACACGCGGTTTGTACGCTTCGCGGACGGTCTCGGCAGCGACGTTGACGATGGCGCAGCCCGAGAACCCGGCGATGGTGCTGGAGAACTGCACGAGGCCGGCGAGCTTGAGGGTCGTGGCGACGTCCTTGGTGAACCTGCGCAACCAACACATCAAGCCCGCTTTGCGTCGTAATTAGTCCAGCGCCGTCATACTTTAACCTTCCACGAGGCAATGTGCGCGCGTCCTTGTACACTTCTGTCGGCACGGCGGCGGCGAGCAGAAGAACCAGGTTGGCGTCACGCCGCTCGACGAGGCGCGCGTCGTCGAGGCTCGCGTTGAACGACGTCAGCGACCCGATCGACATGGTCGAAGTGAGCGCGTCGTCTTCAGCCGCCGTCGCTTGCGACGGAGTGGTGCCGGTGGAGCTACCATCAGTGACCGCGTCGCTCGAGGCCGGCGTCACCGCTGAGGCGGTCGCCGCCATGCGCGCTACGTCGCGCTCGCGCTGGAAGATGTAGCGCAGGTAGCCCGCCAGCGAGAACTGCTCCTCGCCGGCGGCGCCGACCACCGTGGCCATCGACGTGGACGATGTGAACGTGGCGACGTCGGTGACCACCACGCGGCGCGGGTCCAGCACCACCACAGTGAGGCCGGGAGACGTCAGTTGCGCCGCCATCACGTCCGCTGGTGGTTGATTTTCGGGCAAGGGAGAGGCCGTCATTTTCCTCGTCAACGGCGCTGGTACATGCGTTGGCGGCCAGCCATGTGCTGGCGCGTACCAATGGCGATCCGGGCGCTTGGCGTGCCCTCAACCTCGGTCACCTCGAGGCGCAGCTGCAGCTGTGCCCAGACTTTGTCCGCCGCGGTGGTGAGCGTCGTCCCTGCGACAGTCGCGGGCGGGCTTTGCGAGACAATGGGGAACTCGCACGAGCGCAGGTCGGCAAAGCAGAGCTGCTGGCGAGCCGGTGCCAGCAGGTCACGCACGTTGAGCACCGAGTGGCTGCAGCAAGGCGTCCCCTCGTAATCGTGTGAACGCATTTAGCGGCAACGATCGCACCCGGCCAAAGCGAGGCGGCATCTTAGCGTACAGCAGCTGGCGAACTTCAGATGGCGCCAGGAGCATGACTTTCTCCGCGGCAACCTCTGTCGTCAGCGACCAATCCTCCTGCATGACCTGCGAGCACAGCGCCTCCATGATGTAGTGCAGCCGCAGGCGCGACAGGCCTGTTGAGCCGTGCGAACAACGTGTGAAAGGATTCATACGCATGAGCATGCATGTCAAGTGCGTTTAATATAAAACGACTCAATTTTAATGCACCGTTAAAGAGCTTGGGCTTGGTGCGCACAAACGACGCCAGGTACAGGACCAGCTCCTGCGAGAGCGACGTCAGGCGCACATCTGATAGTGTGCCGCCGGCGCGACCATCCTATCAAGTCCTGTGAGCCATTATACCCTCGTCGGCAAGTGCATCAGCGCTGGCGGTACCATCGCTGCCGACAGCTTGCTCAATCTTGGCAAAAAGCTCGTCCGCAGGGAGCGGCGTGGCGATCGTGATCTCCTGGCCGGGCCGGCCAACGGCCAGCTGGGGCCACAATGCGACGGTTCAACGTCCTAGGCAGTATCTCAGGATGGCCGTTGCTAGCAGCTCGCTAAACCGGGCGCACCGCCGCACCTCCTTCTGCCGGATCAGAATCTCGACGAGCGAGTCCGTCAGGCGCTCCAGGCGCGAGTGCAGAAGCGCGTGGGCCTGCCGGAGCACGCCCCACATGCGCGAGCGCAGCGCCGTCGCAAACACGTCCTCCAGCATCTGTTTGGGTGGTGATGAGGGCAACCGCTTCAAGTACCGTTAATCCTGCGCCGAGCCAAGATCACAGCCGCTGGCCGGGTCTCCCGACCTCGCGAAGCGTGGTGCCGCCGACGCTGTGGTTGAGGCCCTTGGTCTTGGTAAGGACCTCGAGGATGTCGGCCTGCAGGGTGACGTCGTCGGTGGCCTGCAGCTCGCGCAGCAGCCGCTCAACGTTGGCGTCGTCGTTGGCGGCGAGCGCGCTTAGGCCCGCGTGGAAGAAGCGCGGCGTGGCCTGGCCGCTGCCGCCAAAGGCGCTCATGGGGGTGCGAGCCACGACGGAGGCGGCGACCACGCCCGGTGCGGTCACGGCCGCGGACTCCTCGCGCGTCGACTCGAGGCTGGGGCCGCTCGACATCGTACGCAACGACGGCTGGTCCAGCACCTCAAACGCGCTGCCGCCAGGAAGTATGGGCCGGACAAATCATGACCAGCGTCAATTCGGCGTTTCCGCCGCCCTTCTGAACATTGTTCGAGGCCGTTGCATACGTAAGAGTGTCCGTAGTTTCCGCCCTGGTGGTCGGGATGGGTGCGGTGCCCGGCGCCGGCGAGACGGCCTCCTTGGCGTCCGGCTTGGCCGCGGCTTCAGTCGGCTGGACAATCTCCTTGAGCAGGCCTGGCGGCGGTAGAATCCTAATGTTCTGCGACCACTGCGATTACGATATGCAAATTGGTTGAGTGCGCCGTCGTGCAATACTCATCCGTCATTGGATCCTCACGGGCGTACGAGAGCATGGTCTGGCGGCGCCGGTGCTGGCGGACGCGCACTAGCGGGCTTTCCGTGCTGGCTTTGCCCGGGCGGGCCTTGAGCACCGTTAAGCGGCGGCGTGGCTGTTATGCGGGAGACTTGCCAACCATGTGCCCGAATGTTAGGATGCCCTTGCGCGGCAGCGGTCCTCCGCCCCGCCATTCGCGACATCGACCGTACTGGCGCGGCCGACCGCGCAATCGCCTCGGGGAAGGCGCTGACGAATTGCAGCGTCTCGACGCACGCCGTGTTGACCGACTGCTGGAAGCGCATCAGCGAGACGCGTGTGCCGGCACACTGGCCCTGCTTGAGGCTCACGAGGACCTCGAAGAGGTGGGCGCTCCTGTTATGATTCACACTTTTTGATGGAGTGGCCCGCAAGGTTTGAGCAAACAACCACAGGCGCGGCGCCTCGGCTCCCACAAGGTGAGACGCACCGCGAAGACTGGAAGTGGCGCTCGGTAAGAACGAGGACCATGGTGGGCCGGCCGTCCAGCGTCCAGTTATTGCGCAGGAAGCGGATCTCGTCCTCCAGCATCGCCGTCATGGTCTCGGGGTCGGCGCTCAAATAGTTGGTCTCGGCCTCCAAAAAGTGCGGCGTGAACGCGTACAGCTGACCCTCAATCCTGCGGCACGACATTGCAGAACAAATATGGTACCACCTGGTTAACATCGTTCTATGCTTTTTCCATGTCGCTCATGAGCGAACGGCAGACCGGTAGAGCTTGCTGGTTGACAAGACGCCCAT
>Ga0180215_1003897_pt1 | contig 13685 bp, 8 predicted proteins | sample eDN3rd37CBELigBY_FD_128871 | JGI IMG/M metagenome (GOLD analysis project Ga0180215, IMG submission 128871) | Enriched backyard soil microbial communities from Emeryville, California, USA - eDNA 3rd pass 37_C BE-Lig BY (version 2) (version 2) | ecosystem: Environmental > Terrestrial > Soil >...
CCCGGTAACCGAGTTTTGCAAACGCTGCTGTCTTATCTCTAATTGCTTATGTAAGGGAAGATTCTTTTGTGTTGAAAACAACGGGATATTTTCCCAATAATCAACAAACCGTTCGATACCATTGGCTTCAATAAGATTTCCGAGTTTTTCATCCTGAATCTTCCGGCTCTCCCGCTCTTCGTCTGTTTCCAATCCAGGTGATGAACTCTCTAAAAGAAGTTTATTTACATATTCTGGGAACAGTAAAGCGAAGCTTAATGCCAGTCTTCCACCCATAGAGTACCCTAGCACATCTGCCTTTTCTATTTCTAATTGCTCAAGAATCTGTTTCATATCGTTTGCTACGGATACAATATCATATCTTTGCACATCAGTAGGCGATGCTGATTTACCATGTCCAATAATATCAACTAGAATGATTTTATGTGTCTGACTCCATTGCGAAAAAAAAGGCTTCCAGGTCGTGGAATCTCCTGTAAAACCATGTAATAAAAGCAATGGGAATCCTTCACCTATCGTATCAACATGATAGAGAATGTCATCAATAACCATCAAGCATTCTCCTTTTCAAGTAAAGAATCTATTTCCCGGGAAACAAATTTCCACAATTTTCGGTGTTCCTCCGCATTCTCTTCACGATTCGTTACTATTTCGATTACACGCAAGCCTTCTTTATTTCTATCCTGAAGTAAGACCTGTGAAAACTGCTCCCAATTAGAGATAGATGTAAACTGACCCCCATACATCTCAACCGCCTTACGAAAATCCAAATCAAGCGGGGTGCCAAAAAGTAATTCAAAATGCTTAGGATGTGATGCCTGTGGTAAAAATGAGAATATCCCACCACCATTATTGTTTATTAATAGTATCGTGATATTAACCTGTTGCAGCTTCGCAGCAACAAGACCATTGAGATCATGGAAAAAGGTTAAATCACCTAAGATTAAATACATCGGCTGATAAATGGTTCCTACACCTAAAGCAGTGGAAACAGTGCCATCAATTCCGTTTGCTCCTCGATTCGCCACAACTTTCATCCTTTTTTCATTAAAGTGATAAAAGGAATCTAAATCACGTATAGGCATACTGTTTCCGACAAAGATAGCAGCCTCTTCAGGAAGTAATTCAGATAGCTGATAAAAAAGCTTTCCTTCATTTAACTCTTCTGCCTCATCAATCGTTTGGATTAATTCTTTAGTCAATGTGTTTAATTGCTGCCACTTCTGGGAGTAACCAGTTGGCTGTTTTGCTTTCAATCTCGCATTCATTTCATGGCAGAAAAGTGTTTCCTGACAATAAACCATCTCCGTTGATACCAATCCCGGGTCTCTCCAGCCAATCCCGCCATCAATCACCAATTGCCGTGCTGAATGATTTTCCTTTAAAAAGATAGTCAAGGCTTTCGAAACAGGCATTGAGCCAAAACGAATAATTAAATCCGGCTTCAAGCGATTCTTTGCCTGCTCATTTCGTAAAATTCCATCATACGTGTCAATAATACTAGATCCGCTGTGACCTCCGCTTCGTAACTGAGAAAGAGGATCTGCTAAAATTGGAAGCTGACATTTTTCCGCAAATGCTGTGACTGCTTCTATAAAGCCATCTTCTTCAATTTGGCCGCAAACGATCATTCCTCGCTCAGAGGTCTTAATCATTTCAGCATAATAATCAAATTCTTCCTTTTGCAGTGATACTGTCGGCTGCTGAATTTTTACGTACCCATTCATCCGTTCTTTTTGACTAAATAACTGTTCCTGTTCAAGAAGCGGGATAAGCGGTTCGCGCATTGGAAAGTTTAAATGTACCGGCCCGGATGGTGACTGCATGGAAGCTGCCACCGCTCGAGCACAAACCATACGTGCATAGCGAATCATTTCATCTGTAGTCTCCGGCGGTGCCATCTCAACAAACCACTTCACGTGATTACCGTATAAATGAATTTGATCAATTGATTGCGGGGCCCCCACATCACGCAGTTCATGCGGACGGTCAGCTGTTAATACCACTAATGGAACACGTGAAATGTTCGCCTCCACAATTGCTGGGAAATAATTAGCAGCAGCTGTTCCGGATGTACATAAGAGAACAGTCGGCCTTTTTGCTGCTTTTGCAATTCCTAACGCAAAAAAGCCCGCTGATCTTTCATCAACCTGGATATGAAGCTTTAAACCTGGGTGTTCGGCCATTACCATGGCAATTGGAGTTGACCGTGATCCCGGGCTGACAACAACATCCGTCACACCTGACTGTACAAGCTCTGATACAAAAGAAGCTATATAGCCTGTTAATGCTTCCTGATGATTCATTATTTAATTCCTCCAAGTGCTGATAGCATCGGTTTAAATTTGATATTCGTTTCTTCGTATTCTGATTCAGCGATAGAATCCTCTACCAACCCACAGCCGGCAAAAATGGACGCTTCTTTTCCTTGAACTAAACCAGAGCGGATGGCAACTGCAAACTCACCGTTTCCTTTATAATCCAGCCAGCCGATTGGTCCAGCAAAAAATCCACGGTCTAACTCTTCTACTTCTCTAATTTTTGCAACAGCAGGCTCCTTTGGAAGTCCCCCCAGTGCCGGTGTTGGATGGAGCTTTTCAACGAGAGTAAGCAGCGATGTATGCTCAGCAGCACTTCCAATGACAGGTGTATATAAATGCTGAATATGTTTTAATTTTAACAATCGAGGCGTTGATGGAATTGTCACTTTCGTGCAAGTATCCTCCATTGCTTCTTTAATCATATCGACAACATATTGATGCTCAATTAAATTCTTATCATCTGTCAACAGTGAATTTCCAAGCTGCTCATCCTCAGCCTCGTTTTGGCCCCTTGCGATCGAACCGGCTAGGCAAGTAGAAAACACTTGGTTTTGATCCTTCTTCACTAACCTTTCAGGAGAGGCACCGATAAAACAATCACCGCTTGACTCAAATGCAAACACATAGCTATCCTTCTGCTCAGTAAGCAAACGGCTTAGAACTGATTCGATTTGTATTTCCCTATTAAATATGAGCCTTAACTCTCTTGCTAATACAACCTTTTTTAGCGGTCCTGTCTTCAAGCCTTCCACAACCTGTGTAACAGACTGTTTCCAAGCTTCCGGCTTCACTTCCATCCGGTCTACAAGTGTAACCTTATCGAACGTTACATGATTACGACCTTTAGCCAAAAGCTCCTGTCGTTCATTTTCAACTTCTGTATAAAAGGAAGGATTCTGTTCCTTTTCACAAACTACATTGGTTGTTAAATAGCATTGACCATTCATTATGCTCAACATAAAACGAGGAATATGAAATAGGGATGGAGCATAATTTGACCAAAGCAATGTTTTTTCTTTATTCGGGTCAAAAGAAAAACCGCCAAAAACAGCCAGTCCCGTTCCCTGTACATGCTCATCATCAAAAATAATGGCTTGATTGATAAAGCGTTCCCACTCTTTTTCCACATGAAAAAAGCGGTCAGTTGCCTGATCCGATGCGATTTCCTTACATATTCCTAAACCAATCATATATCTTTCTTCTGAAGGGTGTTTCCAAAAAAATCTTTCACCGCCATATCTTTCTTTTCCGGCTGCAAAAAATGAAAGAGGTACGTATGAGTCAATTTTTTGTACCTCGCTCACTAATATGGAGGCAGAAGTTTTTTTTGCCTTTTCTATTGCTGTTTGGATCCCTTCTTTTAGTTCCGTCCGTTGAATGGTAACCAAAAAAATCCCCTCCAATAACAGTGGATCTATTGAATTTAATCACAAGATTATTACACAAATACACTCAAATATCATAACATATTAACTTAGCTATGACTATTATCTCAAGCTTTAAGATATGATCCGGCTCCTGAGTAAGCTGAATATGTTTTATAGATAAATCACCTTTAACTATATGATAGTACTATAATATAGTAGGTTTAGTACCTGTAAATAATTACCACTATTATTTTTGCCACAAAAATCCATTTCTGCAAAGTAAAGTGGTTGACACAATCATGCTCTTTCCATAAACTAAAATTGTAACCAAATGTTCAAATTCATCACTATTTAGAAAAAAGATATTTTTCTGATACATAGAAATAATTTTTCACGAAACGTTACGCTATGTCTACAGCATAAGAAATAGGGGGAATTTCAGATGGATTCACAGGTACAATCAGTTACCACTCCGCTGTCGCAGCAAAAAGGTTGGAAGATATGGTGGAGATTAACAAGACCGCATACATTAACAGCTGCATTTGTTCCTGTAACGCTTGGAACAGTTCTAGCTATGTACGATTCTACTATTAATATACCACTTTTCGCAGCCATGATGGTAGCAAGCATTTTAATTCAAATTGCAACAAACCTATTCAATGAATACTATGATTATAAGCGCGGACTCGATAATGAGGAATCTGTAGGCATTGGCGGAGGGATTGTCAGAGACGGTATTAAACCGAAAACAATTATGAAACTCGCTCTAAGTTTATACGGTATCTCTCTATTAATAGGAATTTATATTTGTATGAGCTCAAGCTGGTGGTTAGCTTTAATCGGCTTAGGATGTATGTTAGCCGGTTATTTATATACAGGGGGACCCGTACCGATTGCCTATACACCTTTTGGCGAACTTGCTTCAGGCTTTTTAATGGGCATGGTCATTGTATTAATTTCCTTCTTTATTCAAACCGGCACCGTTTCGACGGAAAGCATTTTGACTGCCTCTCCAATCATGATTTTAGTTGGTGCTATTAACTTAGCTAACAATATTCGTGATTTAGATGGTGATAAAGAAAATGGACGTAAAACGCTTGCTATCCTGCTGGGCAAAAAGAACGCTATTACCTTCTTAGCATCCATGTTTATTATTTCGTATGCTTGGGTATTTATGTTGACCGGATTTGGCATTATCTCACCTTGGATTTTGCTTGTTGTTCTTAGTATTCCTAAAGCAGTGACAGCGATAAAAGGATTTATTCATAATACGGCACCCATTCATATGATGCCTGCTATGAAAGCTACGTCACAAACAAATACTTTCTTCGGACTATTATTATCCATTGGCATTTTCCTTGGTAATTTAATCTAATCTCATAAGACAAGCTTCTGCGTATAGGCAGAAGCTTTTTTATATAAGCTGCAAATCTATCAATCTTTTTAATTATGAAGCGTTGTATAGCCCGCATGATCAATTTTCCATATATCATTCACATATTCCTTAATCGTACGGTCACTGGAGAAATAACCGGATTTAGCAATATTGATTAAGCTCATGTTTAACCATTTGTCCCGTTGAACATAGGTTTGACTGACCTTCTGTTGAATATTGACATATGAATCAAAATCTCTTAGTACAAAGTATTGGTCATTTTGCATGAGCAACGAATCATAGATTGCTTCAAATTCATCGTCCACATTGGCGAAAAAACCGTTCGTCAGCTGCTCGACCACTTTTCGGATTCTTTTATCATAATGATAAAATTCCACTGAGCGATAACCATGATAGTTTAATACCTCGTCAGCCTTCAGACCGAAAATAAAAATATTCTCGTCACCAACCCTGTCTTTGATTTCAACGTTAGCACCATCTAAGGTTCCAACTGTCAAGGCACCGTTCATCATAAACTTCATATTTCCTGTTCCGGATGCTTCTTTACTAGCCGTTGAAATTTGTTCGCTGACATCCGCTGCGGGGAAAATCTCTTCCGCCAATGAAACACGATAATTTTCTAGGAAAATAACCTTTAATCGATCGTGAACAACGGGGTCATTATTTACTTTTTCCGCAACTGTATTGATTAACTTGATAATTTTTTTTGCATAATAATAACCTGGGGAGGCCTTTGCACCAAAAATAAAGGTACGAGGATGAAATAAATATTGCGGGTCTTCTTTTATCCGATTATAGATATGCATAATATGAAGAATATTTAATAACTGACGTTTGTAAGCATGCAGCCTTTTCACCTGTACATCAAAAATCGTCGATGGATCAATTGAAATTCCTGTTTGGGCTTGAATCCGGTTCGCAAGCTTTTGTTTATTGCGCTTCTTTATATCATCTAATTGAGTAAGAAAGACAGAATCATGTTGATATTCAAGAAGCCTCTCAAGCTGCTCAGGCTGTCTAATCCAGGAAGATCCGATTGCCTCTGAGATTAAATCGGCAAGCATTGGATTTGACTTTAACAGCCATCTTCTATGTGTAATGCCATTTGTCTTATTGTTAAATTTCTCCGGGAAGATTTGATAAAAATCATTCATTTCCCGTTTCTTTAAAATCTCAGTATGAAGTGCAGCTACTCCATTCACACTATAGCTTCCGACTAAGGCAAGATGAGCCATTTTCACTTGATCATGGGCAATGATGGCCATTCGCTCGATCCGTTTCCAATCACCGGGGAACAGCTGCCATAATTTCTGACAGAAGCGTTCGTTTATCTCATTTACAATCATATATATTCGCGGCAACAGCGGCTGGAATATTCGAATCGGCCACGTCTCTAATGCCTCTGATAGCGTTGTATGGTTTGTGTAAGAAATGGTTTGTGTCGTAATGTCCCAAGCTTCATCCCAGCCTAAACCACCCGTATCCATCAAAATTCGCATCAGCTCAGGAATCGCCAAAACCGGATGGGTATCATTGATATGAATACAGACATGGTGGTGGAAATCGTGCAGACTGTCATGCTTTTTTAAATAGCCTCTGACAATGGAGCTGATACTGGCACAAACAAGAAAATATTGCTGCTTTAAGCGGAGGATTTTCCCTTCATCATGTGTATCATCAGGATACAAGAATTCAGACACACTTTCTGTTTCCCGCTTATATTTTAAAATATCCTTATGAAATGGAAATGGAGACGGCTCTGCGCTCCAAAGTCTCAACGTATTGACTGTTTGATTATCATAGCCTGCAACGGGAATATCATAGGGAATCGCTGAGATCCTTTCAGCATCAGTATGTTGAAAGACAAGGCGGCCGTTTTCTTCGACAGCTTTCACATTTCCCCAAAACGGAACTTCGATCGCTAAATCTGCTTTGCGAACCTCCCAAACTTGTCCATGTCGGAGCCAAAGCTCAGGAAGCTCAACCTGATACCCCTCGATAATTTTTTGCTCAAAGAGACCATGCTTGTAGCGAATCCCACAGCCGTGTCCAGGTAAATTTAAGGAGGCAAGGGAATCAAGGAAACAAGCAGCTAACCGCCCAAGTCCCCCATTTCCTAACCCTGCATCTGACTCTACTTCCTCAATTTGTTTCAAGTCAATCCCTAAATCATTTAGTCCTTCCTCGACCAGCTCCTCAATCCCCAGATTCGTTAAATTATGGCGGAGCAGTCTGCCAAGCAAGAACTCAATGGAAAGATAATACACCTGTTTCCCATCTGATGCCCGGTACCGTTCATTTGTCTGAATCCAGTCCTTGCTAACATATTCACGTATCATATGGCCTAATGTATCAAACTGATCGTCCTTTGTACTCTCAGCAAAGCTTTTCCCACACATCATTTCCAGTCTCTGCAGGAAATGTTTTTTAAACGCCTCTTTATTTGAGAACATACATTTCACTCCTTGAGACAAGATTCTCGTACAGACGCAGATATTTCATGGCTGATTGTGACCAGCTATTATTCATTTCCATTGCCGTTTCAGTTAAATGAGTCCAAGCAGACTTTTCATCATAATAATGAATGGCTCTTCTAATTGTATATAACATGTCATGGGCGTTGAAATTTGTAAAGGTAAAGCCATTGCCCTCCCAGGTATATTCATTAAAGGACTGCACTGTATCATTTAATCCGCCTGTTTCCCTTACAATCGGGAGTGTTCCATATTTTAAGGCGATTAATTGTCCTAGCCCGCAAGGCTCAAACTTAGACGGCATCAGAAATAAATCTGCACCTGCATAAAGCTGGTGCGCTAAACCTTCATCAAAACCAATATAGGCCTTGAATTTTTCTCCGTACCAATATTCCATTTCACGAAAAAAGCCCTCAAATTCCGGGTCTCCGGTACCAAGAACAATCATTTGAATATTTTCAAGCATCATCTCATGAAATACTGCTCTTACCAGCTCTAATCCTTTTTGTTTTGTTAAGCGGGTAATCATCGTAATAAGTGGTATATCTTTCACAGGCAATCCAAACCGCTTCTGGATATGTACCTTATTTGCTTTTTTATACTGAGCCAAAGATGAATGGTAGGGATAGACAAGATCTTCATCCTGCACTGGATTGTATATTTCATCATCAATTCCATTTAATATCCCGCTAAGATCAGCTCTTCTTGCTGTCAATAAACCATTTAGCTTTTCACCATAATAATCCGTTTGAATTTCATTCATATAGGTCGGACTAACCGTTGTTATTTTGTCAGCTGCAACAAGGGCGCCCTTCATAAAGTTGATATTTCCGTAAAACTCCAGTTCATCCACATGGAAATATCGATCATCTAAGTCAAACAGGTCCATTAAAGCTTCCTTTGGCATAATTCCCTGAAATTGCAAATTATGAATCGTAAATACTGTTTTTATCTGTCCATATCCTTCTCTTAACTGATACCTTCTTTTTAAAAGAAAAGGGATCATTCCTGTGTGCCAATCATGACAATGAATAATGTCAGGATAAAAGGCAAGCTCCGGCAAACATTCCAAAACCGCTTGATTAAAAAAGGCAAAGCGTTCACCATCATCATGATAGCCATAAAGATGATCACGTTTAAAATACTGCTCATTATCAATAAAATAAAAAATAATGTTTTGATACGTATATTCTTCAATCCCGCAATACTGATTCCGCCATCCCACTCTGACGTTAAACTCAGCCTTTTTCTTCATTTCCTGCTTATACTGGTCTGGAATGGTTCCATACTTCGGCATGATGATGCGGACATCGGTCCCCATTTTTCGAAGTTCCTTTGGCAAGGAACCTGCAACATCAGCAAGTCCCCCAGATTTAATAAATGGAACACATTCACTTACTGCAAATAATACTTTCACGAGTTCATCAACGCTCCCTGTACTGTACCTTTTCGAATAACTAGCGGTTTTTCCTTGCTTCCATTCATAAAGGTTCCTGATTCCACCCTAACATCTTTATCAAGAATCGCAGAATCTATTACACAATTATCTCCTATTTGGCATTTTTGCATAATAATGCTGTTTCGAATAATCGTACCTTTACCAATTTTCACTCCGCGGGAAATAATACTGTTTTCAACAACTCCATTGATTATACAGCCATTTGCAACCATTGCATTCTTAATCACAGCTTCTTTTTGATATTGAGTTGGCGGCTCATCCTTTACCTTTGTAAAAATAGGCTGTGAAGAAATAAATAAATTTTCCAGTACAGTTGGATGAAGAATATTCATCGATGTTTGGTAATAAGCTGTGATGGAATCGACTTTATAGGCTAATCCTAGATATTCATACGTACAAAGCGTAAAAGGTACGATACCATTCACAACATCCTTCATGCAGGTATACCCTGTTTGATGTCTCGTTTCGATTAATTCAATCAAAAGGCTCGTTTTAACAAGATACATATCAAGCGACTGCCCATTGTGACAAATTTCCGTAATATCACAGCCCATTTCAATATGTCTATCAAGTACCGGTTGAAAATCCATATTAAAAATAGTATAACAATTAGCAATAATGGCATATTCCTGTGTGCTTTTGTATAGATAATCAAGATTGGCGGCAAAATGTGAAAAGGATCCAATCCCCGCACTTGGGGTATCTAAGTTAGGCGATGGAAAAAAGAACAAGCCATCTCTTTTGCGGTCCAACCCCCAATTTTTCCCTGACCCTAAATGATCCATTAAAGATCGATATTGATACTTTGGAAATATCGCGACACTATGAATAGTTGAATTAACCATCGAAGATAAAACAAAATCTATGAGACGGTATCTTCCTGCAAAAGGCAGTGCCGCTAATGAGCGATGAGTAGTCAAATCCTTTAGATCATCATAATAGGTTGTTGCATCTATAACACCTAATAACTTTTTATTCATGAAGTTTCCTCTCCTTTGTGAGATAGATGATATCTCCCCCGTTTCAAATGCCATTTATTTACTAGCAATAATCTCTTCTGTTACCAATACAATTTCTTCACTGTTTTTGTCCGCTTTAATAACAGTATTATCCGGAATGCGAATATGCGAAGGCACAATTGCTCTCTCAATAAAAACATTTTCTCCGATAACAGCATCCGGCATAATAACAGATTCCTTAACCATCGCTCCTTTTTTTACAGTGACACCTTGAAACAGAACTGATTTATGTACGATCCCTTCGATCGTACATCCTTCATTCAGCAAAGATTCATTTACCTCCGCTTCAGGTGAAATATATTGTGGCTTTTGATTCGGGTTGACCGAGTAAATTCTCCATTCATAATCAAATAAATCTAAATCACAATTATCATCTAATAGATCCATATTTGCTTCCCATAGGCTTTTAACGGTCCCAACATCCTTCCAATATCCTTTAAACGGATAAGCAAACAGCTTCTTTTGGTCGTGGAGCAGCATAGGTATGATGTCTTTTCCGAAATCATGTGAAGATTCTGTATTTTTAGCATCCATGAATAAATATTCCTTTAAGACTTCCCATTTAAAAATATAAATGCCCATTGAGGCCAAATTATTTTGTGGCACCTCGGGCTTTTCAGCAAAATCTGTGACAGCGAGCTCCTTATCCGTATTCATAATACCGAATCGATTAGCTTCATCCCAGGGAACCTCAATGACCGAAATGGTCCCATCAGACTTTTTATCAATATGATAATCAAGCATTTGCTCGTAATTCATTTTATAAATGTGATCACCAGATAAAATAAGAACATGCTCAGGGTTATGCTGTTCGATATAATTTAAGTTTTGGTAGACCGCACTTGCTGTACCGGTATACCACTTTACCTCTGATGATGCACTATATGGAGGCAAAACAGTGACACCTCCATCCTTGCGATCTAAATCCCAGGTACTTCCAATTCCAATATAGGAATTGAGGACGAGCGGCTGATATTGCGTTAGAACACCGACCGTATCGATTCCTGAATTCGTACAATTACTCAATGCGAAATCAATAATTCTATATTTACCCCCAAACGGGACAGCCGGTTTCGCAATCTCCTTCGTTAAGGAGTTTAATCTACTTCCTTTTCCTCCTGCCAATAGCATAGCTATGCACTTTTTCTTTATCATCACCCTTACGCTCCTTCCGTTGTTTTACCAATCGCAATACAGAAATCCCAAATGGCGGGATAGACAGCTTAATTGAATACGGTTTTCCATGAAAAGCTTCTTCATTAGCTTGAAGAACTTTTTTATTTATAACGCCAGAACCACCAAAGCTGTCTTGATCACTGTTTAAAATTTCTCGATAGGCGCCCTTAAGAGGGACACCAATTCGATAATCATGATAGACGGCAGGAGTGAAATTACATACAAATACGAGCAAATCATTTTCTTTGCTACTTTTTCTAACAAAGGAAAAAATGGATTGCTCCCTATTATTCACATCGATCCATTCAAACCCATCATGAAGATGGTCTAATTCGTACAAAGGCTTTGACCGTTTATACAATCTGAGTAATTCTTTAACATATGCATATATTTTCCTATGCATGTCATAATCAAGCAGGTGCCAATCTAACTGTTCTTTATCTTTCCATTCAGAAAAGTGTCCTAATTCAAACCCCATAAACAATAATTTTTTTCCTGGATGACCAATCATATACCCGAGCAAAAGTCGTAATTGGGCGAATTTTTGCCAGTAATCTCCTGGCATTTTATCAAGGAGGGATTTTTTCCCATGAACCACTTCATCATGAGAAAAAGGAAGAACAAAATTTTCATTGAAGGCATACAGCAAGGAGAAAGTCATTTTCTCATGTACCTTCCATCTATATTCCGATGGAGTTTCCATATAAGAAAGAACATCATTCATCCAACCCATATTCCACTTATAATTAAACCCTAATCCATTATAATGAACAGGCGCCGTTACATTTGGCCAATCTGTTGAATCCTCCGCTATCATGAGCACAGTCGGATCATATTGGAAGACAACTGTATTTAGCTTTTTTAAAAAAGCTGCTCCATCGCTATTTTCCACTTTCCCTTGCCTGTTTGGCCAATAAATCAGGTTCGAAACAGCATCGAGGCGAAACCCATCAATATGGTAATAGCGAATCCAGAAAAGAGCGCTGGATATGAGAAAGCTTTGAACTTCATGTCTGCTTAAATTAAAATTTGCTGTACCCCAAACACGATTTTCTCGGTCGTTTTCATGATGATAATCATAGAGGTAACTGCCATCAAATTGATATAATCCATGTGCATCCTTGCAAAAGTGTCCTGGTACCCAATCTAAAATGACTCCTAAACCATTTTTATGACATTCATTGATAAAATACATAAATTCATGCGGGGTTCCATACCGGCTTGTTGGTGAAAAATATCCTGTTCCCTGGTAGCCCCATGAAATATCAAGTGGATGTTCGATAATTGGCAGCAATTCAATGTGTGTAAATCCTAATTCAAGCACATATGGAATCAGCTCCACGGCAAGCTCCCGATAGGATAATAAGCTGCCATCCTCTTTTTTCTTCCAAGAACCAAGGTGTACCTCATAAATGGAAACGGGATCAGCCAATATATTCCGTTTCCCCTTATAATTCATCCATCTGCTGTCTTCCCACTGGAAGCCGTCAAGCGAATAGACAACCGAAGCCGTATTTGGCCTTAACTCAGAATAAAAAGCATAGGGATCGGCTTTTAAAAGGATCTCTCCTGATTCAGTGATAATCTCATATTTATATAAGCTACCTTCCAGATTTTCATTTAAACTTATCGTCCATATCCCCTGTTTATTTATTTTATGTAGCGAATAGCCTTTTCCATTCCAATTATTAAAATCTCCAACCACTCTCACTGCTAATGCATTGGGTGCCCATACAGAAAATTTTGTCCATTTTTCATTGTTTACCTCAATGATATGCGATCCAAGAAGTTTATAGCTTTCATACAAGGTCCCTTCATGAAAAAGATGTACTTGATAATCTGATGGAAATAATGTTGTTACAACCAAATTTTCCCCCACCTATACTAGAGTAATCTACAGCATATACCCATATTAGGTTATATATTCTGTTAAAAGAGTAAAAATCCTTGAAAATATTTTTTATTTTTTTCGACAAAATAATAAATATATTTTCATTACTCGCTATAATATTACGTTATTAGCTTGTATTTGACATCGTTCATGCCGCTGTTTGAAATATAAGGAAAGAAAAAGGCGATTGAATGAAGGGTTACAGATGCGAGAAAATCAGAGGAAGAATGTTTTCGAATGAAGGAAGTGATCCCGTAACAATAAAAAAAGCTGATGATAGTAACTATCATCAGCTTTTTTTATTATGACCCCTACGGGATTCGAACCCGTGTTACCGCCGTGAAAGGGCGGTGTCTTAACCGCTTGACCAAGGGGCCAGCTGGCGGAGAAGGAGGGATTTGAACCCTCGCGCCGGTTACCCGACCTACACCCTTAGCAGGGGCGCCTCTTCAGCCACTTGAGTACTTCCCCGTAATGGCTCCGCAGGTAGGACTCGAACCTACGACCGATCGGTTAACAGCCGATAGCTCTACCACTGAGCTACTGCGGAATAATAGAAGATTATTTTGCTGTCGCAAAAAA
>Ga0180215_1003898_pt1 | contig 13682 bp, 13 predicted proteins | sample eDN3rd37CBELigBY_FD_128871 | JGI IMG/M metagenome (GOLD analysis project Ga0180215, IMG submission 128871) | Enriched backyard soil microbial communities from Emeryville, California, USA - eDNA 3rd pass 37_C BE-Lig BY (version 2) (version 2) | ecosystem: Environmental > Terrestrial > Soil >...
ATTAGAATAGGTTTTTTTATGCGCAAAAACCAGACATTATTTCCTAATAAGTTAAATGTTGTCCGAACAATATGGTTTGTTACAAATGTTTGCAAAGCTAGTGGCAATAGCGCACTCTAGTTCCGTTAAGACCTGAGATTCTACGAAAAATAGCTGAATAGCGTACTACAGTTCCGTTTAGGAATTCGTAGGTCGCAGGGTCCAACGCTATGTCTAGGAATGAGCGCAGCTCCCGGCGCACGGTGTTTCGCTGCATGACGGCGGTTCGTAGGCCGCAGGGCCAACTCTATTTTTCGTCAACAGCATGCCATTCTGCGAGTACTCCTCAGTCTGCCGTTCAATCTTCAATCCAAGCACACACCTACAACGGAGCCTCGGAGTCATACCGACACCCAACTCAAGCAAGCATGAACTCGTTTCTCGAACTTAAAGGACGTCGTCAGGCGTTATTCTCATGTTTATCCCGAAGAAGCCCAGTCGCGGAAAATATCAGTCAGCTCCTATCGCCGATTCCGTCGAATATAGGTCATGTCGAATAGCCACCCTCTATCTGCTATAATCATCATAGACACGAAGCGGGAGAAGGGGGTTGCCGACGTTGACTGGTTCGATCCGCAAGATTATCCATATCGATATGGATGCGTTCTTCGCATCTGTGGAACAGCGTGATAATCCCACACTACGCGGTAAACCGGTGATCGTTGGCGGACCACCTAACTCCCGAGGAGTCGTCGCAACTTGCTCTTATGAGGCTAGGACATACGGGATCCACTCCGCGATGCCCTCCGCGACCGCATATAAGCGCTGTCCGCATGCGATATTCATCAAGCCTAATATGGATAAGTATAGACAAGTATCTAGGAAGGTTATGGATATATTCCGCGCCTGTACCGATCTCGTGGAGCCGCTCTCACTAGACGAGGCGTATCTAGACGTTACGAGGAACAAGTGGGGAATCGAGATCGCCACGGACGTCGCCCGCGAGATTAAGAGGAGGATCGCTGAGGAGTTAGAGCTTACGGCATCTGCTGGGGTGTCGTACAATAAATTTCTTGCGAAAGTCGGATCTGGATATCAGAAACCGAACGGGTTAGTCGTCATTCCTCCGAGCAAGGCTATGGACTTCATCGATCATCTGCCGATCGGTAAGTTTTTCGGTGTAGGCGAGGTAACGGAGAAGAAGTTTGTGAGTCTAGGGATTAAGACGGGTGCTGATCTAAGAGAGCGAAGTAAGGAAGAGCTCATACACCTATTCGGCAAAAGAGGCGCAATCCTATATCATAACGCACGTGGCATCGATGATCGACCCGTTACACCGAATCGCCCGAGGAAGTCGATCGGGAAGGAAACGACATTATCGGAAGATATCGCGGAACGAGCGGAGATGATACCAGTTCTCCAGCTCTTATGTGAGAAGGTGAGCCAGCATCTCATCGCGAGTGACTGGGCGGCGAAACAGCTTACGTTGAAGGTGAAATTCAGCGACTTCAAGCAAATGACGAGAAGTACAACCGTCCACCAAGCGGTGCAGGACGCTGCATCATTACTCGGACTTGCTAGTGCGCTGTTAGAGAATATCCAGCTTGAGGGGAAGGCTGTTCGCTTACTAGGCATCTCGACGTCGAGGTTTCAGGATTCTAGTGAAGCGTCAGACCCGACGGAGACCTATGAACAACTAACCTTCTTCTGATCGACTAATATGCTTCTGAACAGCGAAACCCGCCAGGATCACTGGTGGGTTTCACGATATCTTCTGTCAGATATACGAGCAGGCTACTGGGGATAATGTTGCCGGATGCTTTTCCTTCTAGACCAGATCATGACAGGGACGAATAGCAGTGATACGAATCCGCCGACTAGCGATAATGTCGCATAGCTGAAGCCCGCCACGACCATCCCAGATATCGCCCCACCAGTAGCACCTGCGATCGCGATAAAGATGTCAACGGAACCTTGCGTCTTCGCTCGTGTGGCAGATTGTGTGGAATCCACGATAAGTGCGGTTCCGCTGATGAGGCCGAAGTTCCAGCCTAAGCCGAGCAGCACCAACGCCATGATCAATAACATCAACGAATCTGTCGGTGCAACCGCCGCTACGATTCCCGCAAGCAGTAACGTGACGCCAGAAGCAACCGCCATGGCGGTACGTCCAATCTTGTCCACTAGAATCCCCGTGATCAGCGAAGGCAGATACATCGCTCCGATATGAGCTCCGATGACAAGCCCGATCTCTCTCAGACCATGACCGTGATGCTCCATATGGATAGGTGTCATCGTCATGATCGCGATCATCACCATCTGCGTGAGGATCATGATCGTAGCGCCAACTGCGATCCCTCTAGTATCCTGGCTCTCTTTCACTTCCGCCGGTGAATCGTTGGCCGTATGTTGTTCTTGTGCTTCGATCGCTTTAACGACGATGTACGGATCGGGTCGAAGGAACAGGAAGATACAGAGACCAGCTAAGATATAGGCTGCTCCGGATAGGATGAAAGGCCCGGCAAGCTTAGGAATACCGATCGAGAGAGCGAAGCTCCCCATCAGACCCACCAAGTTCGGTCCGGCGACTGCGCCGAATGTTGTGGATACCATCGTGATACTTACGGCAGTAGCTCGTTGCTTCTTACTGGCTAGATCCGTTCCAGCATAGCGTGTCTGTAGACTCGTGGCCGTTCCGGCTCCATATACGAATAGTGAGACGAATAATAGGATGAGACTGTTCGTGATGGCTGCGATGATCACACTGAACGCACCCAAGCCACCTACTAGGAATCCTACTGTCAGTCCGTTACGTCGACCGTACCGTTGCGATAGTCTGCCCACAGCGTAAGCGGCTAGCGCGGAGCCTAGTGTGAATAGAGCAGCGGGGAATCCAGTTAGCGCTTCAGAGCCAAGCATCTCTTGAACGAGTAGCGCCCCGACGGCGACTCCTGCGGCTAGGCCTGCGCCACCGAATATCTGCGAGATACTGACGACCCACAACGTACGGCGATATAGGGAGGCACGTCTTGCGGGGGAATCGATATAGTGTTGGATCGAATCGTTCATGATATCGGACATACGAACACCTTCTTATCTGTTGAATAGTCGTATGATATAGCTGGTAGTATATATTGTCAATCACTAACTTCGTCACATATATACTGGGTTGACGACGTAAGGGAACGGATCGATTAGCTCGATTAGCCGACATTTTTCATAAAAAATCTAAGTATTTCTCAAAAAAACACATGGATATCCATAAACTTCAAATTTAAAATAATATATGAAAGCGCTTCCTAGAGGGCCGAGATGGAGTTTCGTATAGGCAAGGACGACATCTTAGGCCCTATCTAGGTTGACGCGATCGAAAGGAGGGATCGTTGAACTTAAATGTAATGATACTAATCATTATATGAAGGAAGGAGGAATCGATAGTGAGATTGAAGCGAAAGTTGTTCGTTATGCTCGTAGTATTCGTGTTGTTCAACATGGTTGTCGTCAGTATGGTACAAGCCGCCACCGCACCTTATGCGAAGACCCCAACGAATGGCAATCCACTCATCTCGCATAAGTTCGGTGCCGATCCATATGCGATCACGTATAACGGCAGGCTGTACCTCTATCTGACGAACGATCATCTGCAGTACGATGCGAGCGGGCAGGTAGTTGGCAACACATACTCGACGATCAACAAGATTACCGTCATCTCATCCGATGATCTGGTTAACTGGACGGATCATGGCGAGATTCCGGTAGCTGGTCCGCAAGGCATCGCTTCATGGGCTGCGAATTCATGGGCACCTGCAGTGGCGTATAAGAAGATCAACGGACAGGACAAGTTCTTCCTCTACTTCGCGAACAATGCCTCTTCGATCGGTGTCTTAACGTCTGACAGCCCGATCGGTCCGTGGGTGGATCCGATAGGACGCAGCCTCGTAAACCGATCGACTCCGGGTGTATCTGGCGTGCCGTGGGTGTTCGATCCTGCTGTATTGATCGATGATGATGGCAGTGCGTATATGTACTTCGGCGGCGGATACGACACAGGTAAGGCGGCGAATCCGCAGTCAGCGCGGGTGATCCGATTAGGCAATGACATGATTAGCACCGTGGGCAGTGCGGTTATGATCGATGCGCCTTATTTCTTCGAGGATTCCGGTATTCATAAGTACAACGGCAAGTACTATTACTCCTATAGCAGCAACTTCGCTAGTGGTGCTCGTCCTCCGGGCAGTCCTGGTGGCGGTGAGATCGCCTATATGGTCAGTGATCACCCGATGGGTCCGTTCACTTACCAGAAGGTCATCCTGCGTAATCCTGGCTATTTCTTCGGAGTGGGTGGTAACAATCATCACGCGATGTTCGAGTTCCAAGGGGAGTGGTACATTGCTTATCATTCACAAGTTGTCGCCGATGCGATGGGCATCCCACTCGGATATCGATCCCCGCACCTGAATAAGGTGTTCTACGATGGCAACGGGGTCATCCAGGACATACAAGCGAACCTGACTGGCGTCCCGCAGCTGAAGAATCTTAATCCGTATGTACGGGTTGAAGCAGAGACGATCGCATGGAATGGAGGTATACAGACGGAGAAGTCGAATGAGCCAGGGAGCATGGTACCAAGTGTGAACATGAACGTCGCTTATATCAATCATGAAGATTGGACGGCCGTATCGAACGTCGACTTCGGGAGCAGCGGTGCGACGGAATTTACCGCCAAGATCGCAAGTGCCACATCTGGAGGTACGATCGAGCTGCGCATCAACAGCCTTACAGGCCCTGTGATCGGTACACTCGATGTTCCAGCAACAGGTGGGTGGCAGAACTGGACTCTCGCATCGGCAGCGGTGAACAACGTAACAGGTGTTCATGACCTGTACTTGATCTTCAAAGGAAACAGCGGCTATCTCTTCAATATCGACTACTGGCAGTTCAAGCAAGGGACAGGCACCGCGCCGTCAACATACGTTAGCTTGAAGGCGCTTGCGAACGATCAATATGTTGCAGCGGAGAATGCCGGAGCGGATCCACTTATCGCGAATCGAACGTCAGTCGGCTTCTGGGAGCGATTCACGATCGTCGAGAACGATGACGGCACCGTGTCGCTACTCTCCTATGCGAATGACCGCTATGTATCAGCGGATCTGAATCATAACGGCACGCTCATCGCTCGTCAGACCTATATCGGATATTGGGAGAAATTCGAGATGGTCGAGAACGATGACGGCACACTGTCGTTCCGAGCGATCGCCAACAACAAGTATGTATGTGCGGACCTTGCGACGGGATCCCCTACATTAATCGCCAATCGCGATACGATCGGCCAGTGGGAGAAGTTCGAGCTCAGCCTAGCCCCGTGAGCTGACGGAGTAGGCGGAGTGTAGATCGCGGGACGATCGGGGAAGGCTGTTAGCGCCGTCCGATTCTAGTAAGTGGTGTGCGTTCTATTCTATCTCATTCTATTCTATCTCATTCTATTCTAGACCATTCTATTGTATTCGATCAGATCGTATGTTTATTACAATATAATTATGGGAGGTTTCTATGATGAGGAAAAGATTCGTGAAATATATGTCGATCATCGCCATGCTCTTCTCACTGGTAGCCGCCTTCGCGGCAGCTCCGGTTACTGCTGGGATCGCGGATGGTCATAGCAAGTTTCTGGGCAACATCATCGCAGGTAGTGTTCCTGGTAACTTCGGCAACTACTGGAATCAAGTGACGCCGGAGAATGGGACGAAGTGGGGGTCGGTCGAGGGGACGCGCAACGTGATGAACTGGGGTAATGCCGACATGATCTATAATTATGCGCAAAATAATGGCATGCCGTTCAAATTCCATACACTCGTCTGGGGGAGCCAAGCTCCGAACTGGATTAACAATCTGTCAGCGAATGAACAGCGTGCAGAGGTTCTGCAGTGGATCCAAGCAGCGGGCCAACGTTATCCGAATACAGCGTATGTCGACGTTGTGAACGAGCCGTTGCATGCTCCTCCAGCGTTCCGTAACGCGCTTGGCGGTGCGGGTGCGACAGGCTGGGATTGGGTCGTATGGTCGTTCGAGCGTGCGAGAGAGGCATTCCCTAACGCTGAGCTGCATCTGAACGACTATGGCATCATCAGCGATCCGAACAAGGCAGATACCTATGTCCAGATCATCAACATCTTGAAAGCACGCGGCTTAATCGATGGCATCGGCATACAAGCGCATCACTTCAATATGGACAACGTATCGACGAACACGATGAATATCGTACTGAATAAACTGGCGGCAACAGGAATTCCGATCTATGTATCGGAGTTGGATATGACAGGCGATGACAATACGCAGCTTCAGAGATATCAGCAGAAGTTCCCGGTCCTCTGGGAGCACCCAGGTGTCAAAGGTATCACGCTATGGGGATACATCCTCGGTCAGACATGGGCGGATAACACGGGTCTCATCCATGCGAACGGACAAGAGCGTCCTGCGATGCAATGGCTGAAGCAATATATCGCCAGCCAGAACGGAGGCGGCGGCGGAGGAGGCATGGTCGCCCTCAAGGCGAATGCGAACGGACTGTATGTTGCAGCGGAGAATGCAGGAGCTGATCCGCTCATCGCGGACCGATCTTCGATCGGTTATTGGGAAGCGTTCACGCTCGTGCATAATAACGACGGCACTGTATCCCTTCGTTCCTATGCGAATGATCTGTATGTATCAGCCGATCTGAACAATAACGGGACGCTGATCGCCCGGCAATCTTATATCGGGTATTGGGAGAAATTCGAGATGATCCAGAATGGAGATGGGACAGTGTCCTTCCGTGCGATCGCGAATAACCAATACGTATGCGCGGACCTTGCGACTGGAGCACCGACACTTATCGCGAATCGCAGCTCGATCGGTTCATGGGAGAAATTCACCCTCGACCCCGTACCATGGTAATGGAAGTAACCTTGCTATGAACAGTCCCAGATTGTTCAATGAGTAGAGGTCGACATGAAGCTTTACTAGTAACGGGATATAACCTCTTAACCTCAAAGTCGAAGATGGGCAGATATTCTCTGCTCATCTTCCAATGTATATATAAGGTGATATGAGCTTCAGTCCAAAGTTATACGAATCCTTCTTTACAACCTTTCGAGTCAATGATAGAATATAGACAAAGGTAATTTTTGACTTGGAAGGGAGTGTATAGGAGAAATGACTCATTCCCAGTATGATCTACTACAAGAGAAAGAAGTATATAGCATCCTGATGCAGAGGCTGGTCGATCATCCGCTATATGCCCATGTGAAACAAGGGATGTATCAAGATATGCTGCGTGATGTCGAGGATATATTGGCGGAGATACATCACGCAAGGATGTCGCCACAAGCATCAGTCAACGTCATCCATCACATGCTGTTACTTGCCTATCGAGCGGCACATGAATCCGGAGTCAGTGTGGCAGATGCGTTGGCGGACATAAGCTTCCAGGGCGTTGATGCTAGTCGGTTTGCGAGTTTTTCTTCACTAAGAGAATATATCATAGACTGGTTTCAACAGCTAGTCGTTCAATGTCAGACGAAAACGTGTAATCGTAATCAGACGTTAGCCATGAAGATGAAGCAATATATCGACGAACATTATTCCGAGCATATCACACTCACCTCTCTAGCACATCACTTCAATATTAGCCCTAGTTATCTCAGCCTATTATTCCGCGAACATACCTCTAGCAACTTCATCGATTATCTAACCAGTGTACGCATTCATCGAGCGAAGGAATTATTAGCCTCTAGTGATCTTAGAGTATACGAGATTGCCGAATCGATCGGTTATCGTGATGCGCACTATTTCAGTGCGGCGTTCAAGAAGATCGTAGGGATCAGCCCGACTGAATATCGGGAACGTTACAGCAATAATGGCCAGTAAGTCGATGCATCACTAGATATCACCTATTATCAGGAGTCAGAACATGAGGCGACCACCGAAATCTCTTCTCGAGTAGCGGTCTTTTCGTTATATAATGATGATAACGAGTTGTAAACGCTAACAGGAGGGATAGGATGAGACCGTCTTATATGATGGCTTTAGACCAAGGGACAACGAGCAGCCGAGCGATCGTGTTCGACCATACTGGACAGATCGTGCATATCGCACAGAAGGAATTCACACAGCGGTTTCCGAAGCCCGGCTGGGTCGAGCATGATGCGAATGAGATCTGGATGTCGGTACAGAGTGTCATCACAGCACTGTTCTCTGAGACGTCGATCGAGCCTTCTCAGATTGCGGGTATCGGCATTACGAATCAACGTGAGACGACGGTCGTCTGGGAGAAGAGTACCGGTAGACCGATCTATCATGCGATCGTCTGGCAGTCGAGACAGACGGCAGCATTGTGCGAACGATGGAAAGAGGAAGGCAGGACAGATTTCTTTCGTCAGAAGACCGGCCTGGTCATCGATGCGTACTTCTCAGCATCCAAGCTGGTATGGCTACTCGATCACGTGGAAGGCGCTCGTACCAAGGCGGAGCGAGGGGAGCTGCTGTTCGGGACGATCGACAGCTGGCTCGTATGGAAGCTTACAGGCGGCAAAGCCCATGTCACGGACTATACGAATGCTTCACGAACGATGATGTATAATATCCACGATCGCAGGTGGGACCCGGATATACTCGATTATCTGAATGTGCCACACTCGATGCTGCCAGATGTACGTGACTGTTCGGAAGTGTATGGCTATGCGGAGGGTGATCTGTTCTACGGTCAGCGCATCCCGATCGCGGGGATGGCAGGAGATCAGCAAGCGGCTCTATTCGGGCAAGCATGCTATGAACCGGGTATGGTGAAGAATACATATGGGACGGGCTGCTTCATCTTGATGAATACGGGTGAACAGGCCGCACATTCATCCCACGGCTTGCTCACGACGATCGCGTGGGGAATCGGTGGGAAGGTCGAATATGCGCTGGAAGGTAGCATATTCGTCGCGGGATCAGCTGTTCAGTGGCTGAGAGACGGTCTTCGTATGTTCAAGTCATCAGCAGATAGCGAGCGTTACGCAGCTCGGGTTGCCTCTACGGATGGGGTGTACGTCGTCCCTGCCTTCGTCGGACTAGGTACGCCATACTGGAACAGTGATGTTCGCGGGGCCGTATTCGGCCTAACGCGTGGCACTAGCAAGGAGCATTTCGTCCGAGCGGTTCTAGAGTCTCTAGCGTATCAAACGCGTGATGTATTAGAGGCGATGGAGGAAGACGCCGGCATCTCGTGCCCGTTACTTCGAGTCGATGGTGGAGCTTCGAGCAATGAGTTTCTGATGCAGTTTCAGAGTGATATCATGAACTGCTCGGTGGAACGGCCGCACGTGTATGAGACGACAGCACTTGGAGCCGCCTATCTTGCAGGCTTAGCTGTAGGGTATTGGTCGGATCGTGAGGAGATCGCGAAGATGCGCCAGACGCATACCGTATGGCATCCGACGATGTCCGACACGCAACGGACTATGCTATATGATGGATGGAAGAGAGCAGTTCGTGCTGCGATAAGCTTCTGATGAATACGATGTATATGATGTTGAGCATGATGTATGGGATAGTGTGTAGCAAAGAAGGCTTTCTGGTTGCTCAGAAGGCCTTCTTTGCTGCACTTGTAGCGAATGTTAGTAAGTGGTCGGCTCTTGATCCCTTGGTGTAGCGTTGGTGCGTTCCTAGAATCCTTTGTATTGCGGCTCTTCATTCTCGAGCTGCGTGACACGGCTGCTGATCTGATCGACGATCTGTTGTGTCGTTTGGGCGGCGGTTGTGAACGTGTTCTTCGCTTCTTGGTTCTGTGTACTCAGAGCGAACTGCTCAAGACTCGCCTGAGCGCTCTTCAAGGAAGCGAGGCATGTTTTGACCTGCGATGCAACTGTCATAGGACCTCAATCTCACCTCCATCTTCATCAGAACATCATCCATTATGATGATCAGATCTCCCCTATCCTTATGAATCCCATAATTTATGCACGACCGCACGAACATAAACCGTACAGAACCGAGTCATAATGCTAAAGTGAACTTGTTCGAGAGGAGTGCGTTGTATGCCGTTCTGGTTGCAGGTGATCTTGCGAACCTTACTTACGATCATCGTGATGTTGATCTTTACTCGTGTGATCGGCAAGAGACAGATTACACAGTTGACGTATTTTGAATATATTACCGGTATTACGTTAGGTAGTATGGCCGCATACGCTTCACTCGAAAGTAGTATTCACTGGGCGTATCCGCTACTCGCGATCGGAGTATGGGTCATCGCCTCGATCACACAAGAACATCTGGTCATGCGAAGTAAGGTAGCGAGAGATCTTATAGAGGGTAAAGGTACCGTATTCATCAAAGATGGTAAGGTTCTCGAGGATAATCTGAAGAAAGAACGGTACACCACCGATGAGCTTCTGAATCAATTGCGCCAGAAGAATGCCTTCCGAGTCGCAGACGTCGAATTCGCAGTGCTTGAGACATCAGGCAATCTATCCGTGCTCATGAAGCCTCAGAATCAGCCGCTTACAGCTGCCAGATTAGGCATCGAGGTTCCGAATACGCCCGAACCACAGACGGTGATCATGGATGGTAAGATCATGGACGAACCGCTGGCGACTGCTGGTTATAGCCGTGCATGGTTACATACCGAACTGGAGAAGATAGGGGTTACTGTAGAGAACGTCTATCTGGCTCAAGTGGATGGATACGGCCAACTATATATCGATATGTATGATGATCAATTGCAGATCCCCGCACCATCTAATCTTGCGCTACTGTGGGCGAACCTGAAGAAGATTGAAGCGGATCTCGAGTTATTCGCGCTATCTTCGAACAACGAGTCAGCTAAGGAGATGTACACGGAAGCCGCACATCGCTTACGCACGCAACAGGAGCAGCTTCGCCCTTATCTAACCCGATCCTAGTATGATATTACGTAAACATGGCACGGCTGTACTCGTGTGCAGTACGATATGAAAGGAGCAAGCCTCATGGCCAATCAAAAGCTGAAAAATGTGACCCCTGTTCAGAAGGAATATCAAGAGCTGGCGAAGCGCAAGGAACCGAAGAGGCCAGTAATCAAAAATTGCTTGAAGGCGTTCTTCGTTGGTGGCGCGATCTGTCTTTTCGGTCAGGCTCTGCAGGAGATGTTCATGCATTATCTTCATTTTGACCAATCCAAGGCTGGGGATCCGACCGTCGCCTGCCTCATCTTCATCTCAGTCGTATTAACCAGTCTTGGCGTGTACGATAAGTTCGGGCAGTGGGCGGGAGCAGGCTCTGCTGTTCCGGTGACGGGGTTCGCTAACTCGATGGCTTCGGCCGCGATCGAGCATCGCAGTGAGGGACTTGTGCTCGGTGTCGGGGGCAATATGTTTAAGCTAGCTGGCTCTGTGATTGTATTCGGCGTGTTCTCTGCATTTGTCGTCGGACTCATCTATCTAATCTTCGGGATAGGGGGATGAACTTATGCTGCACGGTCATCGAACGTGGGTATTCGAACGAACTCCTGTGATTAGTGGCGTGGCTACGGTAGTTGGTCCCGAGGAAGGCAATGGGCCGCTGGCCGACGATTTTGATATCATCCATGAGGACAAAATGCTCGGACAGAAGAGCTGGGAGAAAGCCGAGCATCAGTTATTAGAAGAAGCGACCAAGCTCGCAGTTGAGAACGCAGGGATTACGAAGGAGCAGCTAGGGTTCTACATTAGCGGTGATCTACTGAATCAGATTACGAGCAGCAGCTTTACCGCGCGTACACTTAGCGTTCCCTACATCGGTGTATTCGGAGCTTGCTCGACCTCGATGGAGTCACTTGCTTTGGCTGCCTTTATCGTGAATGCTGGCGGTGCTCAGTACGTGTTGTCCGCTACATCCAGTCATAACAGTACGGCGGAGAGACAGTTCCGCTATCCAACGGAATATGGAGCTCAGAAGCCACCCACCGCGCAATACACCGTAACGGGTGCTGGAGCAGCGGTCGTGACGATCGATGAACAGGCCGCCGGACCGATCATCACATCCGCCACTCTGGGGCGTGTCGTGGATATGGGGATCAAGGACCCGTTCAACATGGGTGCGGCGATGGCGCCAGCGGCAGTCGATACGATCCAAGCGCATCTGAAGGACCTGAATCGTTCGCCAGCAGATTATGATCTGATCGTCACCGGGGACCTGGCTAGCGTCGGCTATGATATCGCGCTCGAGCTATTCAAGAAGCATCAAGTGCCGATCGAAGAGACGCATTATGATGATTGTGGTCTTATGGTCTATGATCGAGAGAAGCAGCCGGTCCAAGCGGGGGGAAGCGGCTGCGCTTGCTCGGCTACCGTAACATACGGGCACTTGCTTAAGAAGATGGCACGCGGAGAGTTGAACCGTATCCTAGTCGTGGCGACAGGAGCATTACTATCACCGTTAACGTTTCAACAAGGTGAGAGCATCCCGTGTATCGCGCATGCCGTATGCATCGAGAACAGGGGGGTGAGTTCATGACGTTCCTGTGGGCTTTTCTCGTCGGTGGTGCGATCTGTGTCATAGGGCAGATCCTGCTCGACGTATTCAAGATGACGCCGGGGAAGGCGATGAGCACGCTGGTCGTCGGTGGTGCGGTCCTCGACGCGTTCCAGCTGTACGAACCACTTATCAAATTTGCCGGGGCGGGTGCGACTGTGCCGATCACCAGCTTCGGTAATGCGCTCGTACATGGTGCGATATCCGAGCTGGAGCGCGACGGCTGGGTCGGCGTGATCACCGGGATCTTCGAGGTGACGAGCGCAGGTATATCCGCGGCGATCATCTTCTCCTTTCTCGCAGCCCTATTCGTTAAGCCGAAGGGCTGAGCTTCTGAATATTTACTGACTTCGTGTTATACGAGACGAAGCATCACATGCTCATCATCTTACGTAAACCTATCACACGCCAGGAGGACAATCTCTCGGCGTGTTTTTGTGTCGTCACATGGAGGAATATCGCGAAGAAGGTTGAATTGTAAAAGTATGTGATAATTTACAACCTCTTTTAGAATATTTGTGACTATACGTTCGTATAACTTTCCTGTTACAATCGGAAATATACAGTCATCAAGGGGGCTTCCGTCGAAAAAACATATCATCTTTACTCATTGCAGAGGAGGTATACTATGACATCAACTATTCAAGAAGTGGAAACCATGCAGCGTCTAGCCGCCAACCTGGAAGCCTGCATCTTGGGCAAGAAGAAGGAGATTCAGCTGTTACTTACAGCCTTGTTAGCAGGAGGACATGTGCTGCTCGAGGACGTTCCTGGTACGGGTAAGACGATGCTGATCAAAGCGCTGTCACAGTCGATACGCGGCAACTTCCGTAGAATCCAGTGTAACCCAGATCTGTTGCCTACAGATATCACCGGAGTGTCCATGTATCATCCGAAGTCCGAATCCTTCGTGTTCAGACCCGGCCCAGTCATGTCGAACATCCTGTTAGTCGACGAGGTGAACCGGGCTACGACGAAGACGCAGTCCGCCCTTCTTGAAGCGATGGAAGAGCATCACGTCACAGTAGACGGCGATCGCTATGAGCTTCCGAACCCGTTCATGCTGCTGGCCACGCAGAACCCGATCGATTTTGAAGGGACATATCGATTGCCAGAAGCGCAGCTTGACCGTTTCATGCTGAAGTTCTCGCTAGGCTATCCGAGTGCAGACTCCGAGAAAGCGATGATCGCGGGAC
>Ga0180215_1003900_pt1 | contig 13669 bp, 17 predicted proteins | sample eDN3rd37CBELigBY_FD_128871 | JGI IMG/M metagenome (GOLD analysis project Ga0180215, IMG submission 128871) | Enriched backyard soil microbial communities from Emeryville, California, USA - eDNA 3rd pass 37_C BE-Lig BY (version 2) (version 2) | ecosystem: Environmental > Terrestrial > Soil >...
AAGATAGGCCGGGCTGCCTCCAAGAATGACACTAATCTCGTTATAGCTCTTATCGTGGATGACCTTAAGGATGACAAGACTTCGTTCGAATGCGCTGAGCTCCGAGAGCAATGCCAATGTTTCGTCCGTACTTGCTTCCGGTTGTTGCGAAACACTGTATTCACTCGTAAACCGGGCGAGCAATCCGCGCAAACGCCGCCTTCGATGGATCATGTTGATGGATACATTATGGGCGATTTTGTACATCCAGGCGGTGAACGAACCATTTTCGCGGTACAGATGCAGCTTCTCGTATGCCCTCACGAATACTTCCTGCACCGCATCTTCCGCATCCTGCTTGTTTCCAATCATCGGGTAGCAGTACCGGAAGATTTGCTGCTGCAACAGCCGGACAATCTGTGAGAATGCCTCCCGGTCCCCTCGCTTCGACCTTTCCGCTAACTGTTCCAGTTCATCGTTCATTGGGTTCTTCATCAACTCCTTTCGCTAACTATAACAATCGCGGCGGGCAGTTTGTGACATCCTGAGTAGAAAAAAACCGCACAACTTGTGCGGTTAGCGTCATGTCATCACCAAACGATAAGTACAACACCTGCGAATAGCACGATTGCGCCGATCATTTTAGGAAAACTAAACTTCTCTTTAAGGATAAAAATTCCTAGCAGCGAACCGATGACGATACTAGACTCCCTCACCGGTGCTACGAAGCTTACAGGAATCTCCGTAAGAACGATGAGTACGAGGATATATGCTAGACCGGCCAAGCCTCCTGCTGCGGCCATCCTTCCCCATTCCTTCTTCCACCGCGCGGCAACCCCGGGGACTTTCCTGACTTGCAGCGTCCACAAAAGGACAACCTGTCCGATATTCTCAATAATATTTAAAGGGATTGGCGGGATGACGCTTAAAGCTAATTTGTCAAACAAAGTGTAGCTTGCTATGCTGACACCGACAAGGATGGGATACGGGGATTGAAGCACTGCGCGTATGGAATGCAGTCCTGCCCGCAAACGCAGGCCTGAATATAAAATATAGATCCCCGCAAAGATCAGCAGACTTCCGATGACACTCAGCATGGTAGCCGGTTCGTTCAACCAGAGGATCCCGACGGCCACCACAATCAATGGCCCCAGTCCCCGGGCGATGGGATATGCCAATGAAAAGTCGCTTTTCTCGTAGGCTTTGGAAAGAACCATGCCGTAAATCGTATGCAGAACTACGCTTCCCATTCCCCAAAATATCCAATCGGACGTAACCTGGGTGCCTGCCGGCCATAAAATGATGCAGAACGGAAGAAAGATGATCGCAGACCAAATTCGCAGAGACCAAAGAAAGACGGTCTTATCCTCGCTCTGTTTCATCATCATATTCCAAAGCGAGTGCGAGACGGAAGCAATCATGACGAGATAAACCCAGTAGTTTTCCATTGTCCCTCCAATGTAATCTGCGGCGAATACAATACTTCCTATATTTCGCCTGAATGGGAATCGGGTGGTATAATAACACTAAAAAGTGAGCCGGTGCGGGAACACCGACTCACTGACAATGCTTCTGGTGAACAACCAGAGGTGCGTCTAAGTATATTAGACGAAAACCACCGTCAAGCGATCAACCTTTTTAGGGACGGTGGTTTTTCGTTTTTCTACGCATCCATCGAACACCGTCCTCCATAATATACCATAATCTTCTATTCACTGGTAGACAAAAACGCAAACATTTGTTCTTGATTTTTACGAACTAGCGTTCTATAATGTAGAAACCTAAGAACGAGTGAAGGAGTTTCCGGTGATGTCGAAACCAGTGAAGGAACAGCCGAAATTTAAACAAATCCCTTGTGAATGCTGTGGATTCCCTATAACCTTACCAGCCGAAGCGTCAGCAGCCGTATGTATTGCATGCCCCCAATGCGGGCACCGCTCTTGCAGCTAGCCCCTTAACGGTTTACGTGGGCATCCGGGGCTTTATCCGAAACAACATTCAACATGATGTTATGCTCCAACAGCGCTTTAAGCGCGCATAACACCATCGTATAGCCGCCCATAGAGTCAATCGCAACATTTACGATCTCATCCCCGGTGCCCGTAAACCCTGTATTTGTAATGGAAACTAAGGTTTCGGTATGATTCGCCCGCGACTCAAACATCCATTCCGTTGTGGTCTGGTCTGAAAATTCGACGAGGATCCGTTTGTTCTGCTCGATTTCTTCGACCGTGACGTAATCCCAGGCGCCATACATTTCCCAATCCCAACGAATTTGCTTCCCTGCTTCTAACCGACCGCTGCTCTTGGTAAACCAAAACTTCGTAGTGACATCCGGATTCACGAACGCTTCAAATACTTCTTCAACCGGCCTTCTAATGAGCATTTCCGTTTGAACAACCGGCGTTTGATTCAACTGCAACAATTGTGATCAATCCTTTAACAGGGAATTTTTCCTCAACTATAGCAGATTTACTATTTGGTTACCATTTTCTGTGTATGCAGCAACAATTGGTTAAACTTCTCCTGTTCCTCCCAGAACGGGCCATGCCCGCTGTAATGAAACGGGATGAGGGATGAATTTGCGATCCTTTGTTTCAGATCCTGCGCTTGAGTGAAAGGAATAACTTTGTCGTGCACCCCGTGAACGATGTAAGTGGGTACGGTGATTGCAGGAAGATCAGCATACAAATTCTCATCCCGCAGCATCACGATGACTGCCGCGGTGGACCAACCCGCTGCTTGAAACCCCATCTGGTTAAACCATTCCGCAAACGGCTCAGATATATATTGAAAGAAGAAGGTATCGGTAACCCCGCGCATCATTTTCGGACGATCATTCAGTGTCTCTGTGAGAAGCTGATCCGCCTTCTCCTTCGTAAAGCCTGTCGGTGCCGCCGCATCTACTAGCACAAGTTTGGATACTCCATGCCCTTTGTGCCTTGTCACGTAGCGAATCGCGATGGCTCCTCCTGTGGAATGGCCAACGAGCGTTACATCGCTCAATTGAAGAGTATCGATGACAATGCGGACGTCATCCGCCAACCGGTCGAACGTATAGCCGTGAACCGGTTTATCCGATTCCCCGAACCCTCTCCAGTCCATCCCAATGCAACGGAATCCCATGGCAGGAAGTACGTTGTACTGATATTCGAATTGTTTGTGACTCAGCGGCCAACCGTGGATAAATAGTAATGTCTTGCTTCCTGCCGGATTGAGGTCTTCAATATACAGCTTGACGCCGGGTTCTACAAAAACAAAGTATCCCATGCCGATCCCCCCCATAAATTAGGTTCAACATAAGATACTCAATTCGGCCGAAATAGGTGAATGCCCAACCTCTCAATTGATATCCCCCAAATACACTGTTGTCCGCTCGCCCTTGATAAAATGGTTTATTAAATACCGTACAGCTGCTTTCGGATAAAACTCGAGAGCAGATAGCTGTTCGATCGGCAACCACTCAAGCGCCAATTGGTCGGGGTCCGTTTCATATCCGTTTCCAAAATTCGATTCATCAATAATGCTGCATTTAAAAAGATGTACCACAATATGAATATGGGCATCCCACTCCGCATGCTCGTGGTTTTTGCCGATATATTCCTGTACAAACAAGAGCTCCCCGGCCTCAACGACGAGTCCCGTTTCCTCGAGGCATTCCCTTACGGCCGCATCCTTCAAGGTTTCCCCAAGGTTTTGTCCGCCGCCCGGCAAAATGTACATCATTTTGTTATCGTAATCAACCTTTTTCACAGTCAAAATATTATTATCTCTCACTATTGCGGCTTGTACAGAACTTCGTATTTTCATTGCTTCACCTCAAGGCTTGTGGCTTTTCACAATTAATGTCGAAGGGATGATCCTCGCCTTTGCGCCAGAATACCATTTGTTCGGATTGGATGAATCATTGTCGTCGACGTTGGATTCCTCAACGATCCGATCAATCACTCCTCGCCGCGGCTTTCGATATATCTGGATTCAACAACATCCGGAGACAAAGTTAAGAGTACACAGACTGTCCTTTCGGCATTGGGTAATTGGCTATGTATTTTCTTTAATGCTGAAAATGTTGACGATTTCCCAGCTGTTGACATGCCTTCGATAATGAGCCCCCGTATCATAAGGAAAGCTCCAATCGTAACCGTTCGACTTCTTTCACTGCTTCCATCTGTTGCTCCGTTACTAGCATTAACTGAAGGACATCCGGAGAGTCCGCTTCCAGCTTCTTAAGGAGTTTCGGTACTTCCCATATAGAGCGTATGGCGAAAGCGGCTAGGAAGCCGAAGCGTGGAAGGTTCTCATCGCCATCCCATCCAGCACGTCTCATCCCTTTTATGTAAGAAGAATAAAACAATTCCCGGTACTCCATAAATTGTTCAACTGTCACTTGCTCCCGACTTACAAATAACCCAAAGAATCTTCCGAGGTCCTCCCCTATTCCTGATATACTAACGAACTGCCAGTCAATCAAAGTGAGCTTACCTTCTTGCTTGTCCTTATCATTCAACAAAATATTATTTTCATAATAGTCTTGATGAGATACCGTCCTTGGCAAGCGGTCAAGCTCTTCTAACCAGTCATGAACCAACTCCTCGAATTGAGTGAACTGGCTATAAATTGCCGCTACTCTCTCGTCGGATCGCAGTAGTTCTGATATCGTCGTTTCATTCGGAACCTGCCGGTAACGATAACATTCATGTATCCATGAGCGCATCCAACGCCGGTTCAACCATTGATATTCAGGCATCTTCTTACTTAATAGAAATGCTGCATGGAGCTCCCCAAGCATTTCGGTTGCAAATGCATAATCGTTCCAATCCCACTGCTTCGACTCGTTCCTTATATCCTCCAGCCATAACCAAACGGAACCATCATCCTGTACATCGATCGCAAAGCATTCCGGGGACTTTATATTTGCCGGCAAATCCAGAAGAAATCCGGAGTCGTAAACCATGATTTCTCGCCGCCAGTAGTTGTAATGTGACGGATCGTCTCTGTTCGGGTCTGCATTTACAATTTTTAAAATTATAGACCAGGATTGAGTTGCTCCCCCTCTTACATCAGATTCGCCTGAAATTCGGTAGACCCCGCCAGTCACGAAATTACGTCTAACCGGTCCGATCGGTTCGCAGCGCCAATTCTTAATACTGCCACAATCTGATTGTAAGAGGCGATTAGACAAGCTTTGAATCCAGTCCTTATCAATTCTTTCTGACAGCGTTTGCATATATTGTTATGTTATCCTTTCATTCTCTATTAAAATGATACATATTACTGATAAAAATCGCTGCTCTAGCAATAGCGGAACGTGATGGCCATAGGAATTACCTCCTCTATTTTCCATCATTGATAAGCCCATAATATACCAGATCCTCATACCGGTTCTCTTTCAGGACATGTTGTCTTAAGGTACCTTCTTGATGCATGCCTAATTTCTGTATCACTCTGCCTGAAGCCAAATTTGACCCAAAATGACGAGCAAATACTTTGTGATATTGCTTTTCAGCAAAGGCAAATTCCACTATGGCTTTACCAGCTTCTGTAGCATAGCCCTTCCCCCAGAACTCCTCTCCGATCCAATATGCAATTTCGCCATGATTAAATTTTTGGTTATTAGATAATGCGATAGCACCAAATAGCCTTCCAGTATGTTTATCTGTAATAGCAAATTCATATAGTTTGTTGTCATGGTGATTGTTTTATTATGGTTGTCAAAAATCAATTGAATTCCCCCTCATTACTTTTATTTTATACATTTTTCTTTGTTGTTCTTATAAGCTGTCCTGTGATAAAATATGTGAAAGAAAAGCCAAGCGCGGTAACGCTTGGCCTGTACAAACTGGCTTGGGTGGATTGACCCCTTCCAAGTTACAGAAGTGACAAACCCACCTATCGGCTGGAAACCTTGGGGTGGGTTTTTACTTTCTCTTGTAGTTGTTACTAATGTATGATAAAAGCGCAATAACAAAAGTTGCGAACGCGATCATGATGATTATTGCATCCTTTATATCCATGGCTCACCTCCTTTCGAAGGGAAACCATGACCACCCAAGATTCAGTTGTACTCTTATAGTTTACCTCATTTTGGATAATCGGAACAAGTGTTTGTTTTTCGATGCCAACACATCTGCGGCAACTGCTTGCGCTGACACGCTCAACAACGATCCTAGTTGTTCTTGGGTTAATCCTTTGTTGCGACGAAGCTGACTAATTCTTTCACCCAGATGACTCATAAAAACACCTCCACGTCTTTATTCTTCAATGCGAATATAGCGAATCCATCTTCAGAATGGTATGGAGGTGTAGTTTATGTCTCAACTGCGGGTTGAATGAATCATTTAACGGTTGATCGTTATTTTAAGCATGCGGTTCGCACCTTTTTGGAACTCGTAGCCAACTGGTACTTCCTCCGTAGAACAACCTTGATCATGCAAAAATTGAAGTAGTTTATCCAAATGGGCATATTTCTCCGAAGAAAGGTTAATTAACGGATAGATTCGAATTTCCTGTCCTGTTACTCGAATCAGCTCTTGAATCGTCTGTACGTGGAATTTGAAATCTAACCGATCCGCATACATAAACAGAAAATGCGCAGAAAGCGTGAGCTCAAACTGCTTGTCCTCGAAGGGAAGCGCAGGCAACGTCGCTGGAACGTAGCGATTAGGGTGCAGTTTCATATCATCCGTGCAATCAGTTAACGCTTGTTTTCGGTGCATCTTCAACTCGTCAACGGACTTAAAGTAGTCCCACACATAATTGTTTTTCGCACGTTCCATATTGGTCATGGCGTGCTCTAAGTCTTCTTCTCCTTTATGCCGAAGATCCTCGAAATCGTGATAATATGCGATGTCCGCTGCTGTCACATTCGCGCCGAGCCGGTTGGCGGCCGCCGTGAAGGAGCATGCTCCAGCGGGGCAATCCAAGATTGTACTCCCTATCAAATCCTCGTTGGTTAAGTTGAACATGGCCATGTACTCTTCGAATGTCCTGCCAATGAACACAATCCGACTTAAATCTAATGCAGCGTCTTTATTCATCTCAGCTCATCCTTCCTCTTCTCATCTCGAACTTGCACCGCCTAAACTGAACTGAACTGGAATTTGTCCAGTTTATTTTCACGTATCACACGGTTTTCACTACTTGAACTGGAATTTGTCCTGTTTATTTCCGGAAACATCCTGTTTTCGGCCAAATTTACCGAATAAGACAGGAGGTTTTCCAGTCCATAGGCCCAAATAGGCCTTATTGAGCAAAATAAACTGGACGATTTCCAGTCCACGCCCCCCCACAGCTTAGTACATTCGGGATAACGCTTGGCGGAGCTCCGGCATTTTTGCGTTGGCTTCTTCTTCTCCTTTTTGAAAAAAGGCCCGCGCGTTCTTGAAGCTGTATCCGTTCACCGGGGCTCTTGGTTTCATAACGATGTCAGCCAGTTCCATTTCATCCGCAGCCATATTCTCACTCATGATATAAATCGTGTTTAATATCGTATCTACCAAGCCTTTGGAAGCTTTCTTTTCGAATGGCGGAACGTCCACATCGACGGCGATCACAAAATCCGCCCCCATGCTTCGAGCCAGTGAGACCGGCACGCGGTGCACCACCCCGCCGTCTACCAATTCGCCCTGCCCAATCGTGACAGGCTTCATCATAATCGGGATGGCCGTAGAGGCGCGAACGGCGTCTGCCACGGACCCTGAACGAAAATATACGGCTTCCCCCGTCTGGGCATTGGCTGCCACGCATGCAAAGGGGATTCTCAGATCCTCGAAGGTCTTGTCACCGATATATTTCCTCAACCATCGCGCCATGGGCTTGTTGTGGACAAATCCCCCTCTAGGCCATGTAAGGCGAGTCAGGTCATTCCAGCTTACGCCCGGTAAATATTTCTCCAAATCAGAAACGGACATCCCCCCGGCATATAAAGCGCCGATCACCGCCCCCACACTGGTTCCCGCGATAAAGTCGATCGGAATGTTTTCCCGCTCCAGCACCTTCAGAATGCCGATGTGTGCACATCCCCGGACAGCTCCGCTTCCTAAAGCGAGTCCTATTTTCGGACGTTCTCCCTTGACCCGGTACACCCCGAATTTTAAATGGGAGAGCTGAATCTTTTCGCCTTCCGCTAATACGATGCTAGCTTCTACGATTTTCTTTAACTCTTCTACATTACCAGAAATATATGGATAACTCACAAGCCGGCGGAGTGCCTCATTCGTAATGCTTTGTTCGGGGTTCGTCATACCTTGGTTGCGCATGAATGCGTAAATCAACAGAGGAATGTCCTCTTTGTGATCCCGAAGAGCCGGTAACCGAATGGTAGGTACATCGGACGACAGCGGATGTTCCGCATTTTCCGCATTCGCCATCGTAAAAAGAACCCTCGCATCTTGCCTCGTACCGATCATTTGCAACAAGTCGCTCTTCTGCAGCCGATCCGCCCTGCGTACAACAATCGTTCCCAGCCCGGCCATCTTTACTTTCTTCTCCCAAGCCTCCCAGTTGAACTCCTCGGCATTCATTGTCAACAATGGCGCCTGTGGAAAGGATCCTTCGTAATGCAGCCGCGCCGCAGCGTGCATCTTGCCGGTGCCCTCTTCTCCTAGAAGAACGACAGAATCCCTCCGCTTCGCGAGAAGGTTAATTTCCGAACGGAGACGATTGATTTCATGGCTCGTTCCTTGGAACTCGCCGTAGCGGGCTTCGCCTTCTTGATGAATCGTGCGAATGACCTCCGTTGCGGCCATTCTTTCTTGCTCCACCCTTTGATTTGAAAGCTGCACACGTGCAATTAATGAAGTAATCAACTTTTGCCTGAAATCTTTGTCTAGATCTATCATTTTGAGCAGTCCGTCTTTCGGTACTTTCAAGGTTTTCACCGGACCATTCGCAATGACCGTCGCACTGATTCTTTCACCGGTAATACAAGACATCTCGCCAAAAAACTCGCCCGGACCCAGCATCGCCACCTTCACGGCGGTATCCCCTTCTGTGATGATGTCAACCGTGCCGGACAATATCATATGAAATTCTTTGGTTGTATCCCCTTGTTTTAAAATGACGGCCTGATCCATATACTCTTGCGTGCTGCCGTAGTTTTCAAAATCATCAAATTGCGTAAGATCTAACATAGATTTCATTCCCCTCGCTAAGACACATTCGTAGTCGCCCGTTGCCAACTATTTCTTATAAAAATAATATATAACATAAACTTATTTATGGCTATTTGTTCCTGTGCGGTAAAAGTTTTCCCCTATTCTAACTCTATTTTTCATTTTTGCTTAGCGAGGCTTTCGATCGCACGGGCATCGTAGATCTCAGTCCCTTTGCCGCCTGATTGAGCAGCGTTATACATCGCCTGTGCGACGGTTATCGCTTCGATCGCCATCCCGCTTTTCCACGAATCTTTCAGCAGCGGCGAGATCGCCCGAAACATCTTTATGGCCAAATTCTCGCCGAATCTGAACTCCTTCCGGTCCCCTAGCAACAAGGAAGGGCGGAAAATCGATATCGCTTCGTATGGGATGGCTCGAACCTTTTCCTCTAGGATGCCTTTGATCTTCGGGTAGAAGAACGGCGATTTCGAGTTCGCGTTCATGGCGCTGATCAGCAGAAAATGGGAGGCTCCCTTCTGAAGCGCCAACTGCGCGATCTCCAAAGGATACTCCACATCTATTTTATACATGGCCGGCTTTGATTTTGCCTTCTTTATGGTGGTCCCCAAGCAACAGTAAACATCATCGACGTCGAAGCAGTCCTTCACCTCATCCAATCTATCGAAATCGCATACCACCTCAACGAGCTTTGGATGCTTGATCCCTATGGACCGCCTGACAATCGCGATCACCCGATCATATGCCTCGCCCTTCAACAAAATTTGAAGCAATTCACTGCCCACGAGCCCGCTCGCTCCTGCGATGAATGCGGTTTTTCCCAAAGATAAACACCCCTTTTCTATGTCACTGGTAACGCAAACACCGCTAAAGAAGCTCTGTCCGCTTCGCCAACCTGTCCATCCACGCATAACACGCTTCTAATTGCTCATCGCTGATGAGATCCGACCGATGCTCGAACATGATCTTCACCTGCGGGTTTTCCTGAAACATGATGCTCATATACTCCTCAATCGGCGCCCATCCATCCTTGGGATCAAGCTCAGGGAGCGCAGGATAATGGCCATATTCCACAGTATCTGTCACTCGCACATTCCACAGATGCACGGTGTAGGCGTACTTCGCATAGGTTCGGATGACCTTCTTGGCATCGAAGCGCGGGTCCACCTTCTCCTGCAAGAACAGCCTCCCTGTATCCAGACAAAGCTTTACTTCAGGATACTGGGTCAAGAGTTTTATAAGGAAATCCGAATTATAGATATATTGGTGAATCGCGTCAAATTCTAATACAGGTATAAAATGAAACTCCTTGCTTCTAGCCGTCAACCACTGGAAAAGATACTCCGTTCTCTCCACAAGCTCCTCTAATGTAATTTCGCTTTCTTGTATGTATTCCATCTCGCTGGCGAATCGCCACTTGCTCCAGTCCGTTAGATCATCCATGATGACAGGCTTGGGATAATGGAACAAGATATAGTTGGGCCGTACCCTTCGTAAAAACTCGAGCTCCTCCTGCACCAGCCTATAAGCTTCTTCCCTCACCTCAGCATCCTTCGCCAAAAATAATGCGTCGCGCAATGCCGACTGTCCCGCGCGAAACGGAAAATGAACGCCGATCTGGAATCCGCGCGCCTTCGACTCGTGGATGAGCTGCTCAATATGCTCTTCCGAGGCAAACATACACGCTTCGATCCCGAAGAATCCGTCCCGAAAATCTCTAATATATTTCTTGTTGTCGAACGAGCCGTATTGCCCGATGAGAAATGCCTGTCTCCCCGCCACTTGATGACCTCCCACAATGGTATATAAGATCACTTCGTTTCCAAAGGTAACTCCAGTCTAAATGGTTATTCCCAATATTTCCAGTGAACTAACTTGTTGCCATAATATCATCCTAGTCGAAATAGATATTTATAAATAAAGTTGTTTCATGGGTTAGGAGGCGCACGCATCAATGCAACCATCCGGATCATATTTCAAAAGGTTAAGATCCGATATCGTAAAGGATTGGGACTTATACTTCATGCTCTTGCCCGGCGTCATCTTCTTAATCATCTTCAAATACGCACCTATGATGGAATTGTGATCCTAACAAAGAGTATATTGCCGAACTGATTTCGGAAAGCACCGGTTATAAAGTGAACTACGAAATGCTGCCTGAGGAACTGCCTGACGAAAAACTGAACCTGCTGATGGCAAATAAGGAAGAATTCAATTACATTAAAGTCAATAAGGCTCAGTTTTTTAATTTAGCGGAATCGGGAGCATTAGAACCCCTTAACGAACTCATTGAGAAGTATGGTCCGAACATCCGAGACGGCATCTTTGAAGAAACCTGGAAGGCTACAACCATCGGCGGCACGATTTACGGAATACCGGAAGGCATTACCGCTCATTGTCCGCCAGGACTGGATGGATGAGCTTGGATTAGCCATACCAACTACGCGGGATGAGCTTTACCAAGTGTTGAAGACGATCAAGGAAAAGAAGAATGTCATTCCTCTCACAGGCTACGGCGGTGTGTTCGCGGAGATTGCCAACACCTTCGGCATCACCACGACGTGGAAAGAAGTTGACGGCGGCCTGATCCATCGGGACCAAGACCCGCGAATGAAGGAATATTTGGCATTCATGAACAAGCTTTACGAGGAAGGGCTCATTGACTCGGAGTGGCCGATCAATAGCGGCACGAAAGTCATCGAAAGATTTACCAGCGGCCAGGCGGCTATGATGAGCTTGGCGTGGTGGAGTGCTCCTGCCGTCTTTAACGCATTGGAGAAGAACTTCCCGGATGCCAAGATCGGAGTCCTTCCCTTCCTTAAGCAGGATACGGGGGAAGAAGCAATCTGGGGCGTCAACGCCGGAATCACTTACGTGATCGCCATTCCGAAATGGGCCAAAAATAAAGAGCACACGATGAACTTCCTCAATATGAAGCTAGAAGAAAAGCTGTTTAAGAAGCTCACGATCGGCGAAGAAGGCGTTCATCATACCTTCGAAGACGGGAAATACTTCCCGATTCTTCCGATCTTCAATGATTTGTACAACAACGCGAGCTACTTCCTGACCGGTGTCGACGAACGCGTATATCCCACCTATTGGCAGGCGCGGGTACGGAAAGACCCGATTCTGCAAAATTACTACGATCAGCTGCAAGAGCTCGTTAAGGGGAAATTCGTGATCGATCCGCTGTCCAACACTCCCCCGATCGAGAGCATTTCGAAATACAGCCAGGTATTATATAAGTATTCCGAAGACACGTTCCTAACCTATATTGCCGGAACTGAATCCTTGGACGGATTCGACGCATATATGGCGAAATGGTTAGCCGACGGCGGCGAACAGATGGTCAAAGATGCCAACGCTTGGTACGCCGAGAATAAGTAAGTGATTTGTAGAGGCTGCACGCTCCAGTAGCGATGCAGCCTCCAATATTTGATTTGTCATGTATTCAATTTCCTAATCCATGGATGTTGACCATCAACAATGCGCAGTGAATTGGATAGCCATTCTTTCTGCTCAATATTCATTTCTGCTGCCGCATTAGCGAGGTCGATTTCATCCTTAGCCCTAGGGTTCTTCGATTTATAAAGCAGGACCACTTCAGGTGAAAGATAAGGAATTCTTGAACTGGTTTGGCAAACTGCCTGGGATACGGGTCTGCAGATGCGCGTATCTCTGCGGTAAATCCAGTCGTCTCCCTCAATTTCGTTCAATAGAATCTCTAACTTATTTTCTGTTTTCACCGCGTACACTTCATGTATAGGGAGATTCAACCATTCGCCTGCTCTCCACGGCTGAACCGCGCCCCGCACTACTTTCTGGAAGTCCCAACCTTTCAGATGCTCACGAATCCTTGCCTGATCCTGTCTCGAGATCGCAATCTCTATATCCGAGTGTTCCCTCGTGACTCTTCCGAGAAATAAATCGATCGCCCAGCCTCCCGCAACAGCCCATAAGCCCGGGTAACTTCGCATGAGCCTATAAAGCTCCGAAACTCCCTTCACCGTGTGCTCCTCTCTTTTTCCAGCCTTATTAATTCGTCTAACCTTCCAATGATTCGCTCGTCATTTTCTAATTTGCGTTTCAGCCTGACTTCTATTGTGATGATGCTAAAAATAACAACAATACAGGTAAGTGCAACGATCACGGCTAAAACCTCCATGAAACCGCCTCCCAACACTAGTATCGTTATGGTAACATATTCCACGTATGGACTGTCAGTAAATATAGAAGTGAGGTGCAGTGAGCTGACGATGATCAATAGATTTTTCCGGTTGGTTACAATCAGTGTGCTTTCATATGTATTCGGGCTGGGATGTTATATTCTTACACTGAAAATTGTTTGGGACGAATCGTTAAGCATCACAATCCTTTGGGGCAGCACGAACATTTTGTCCGCGGAATCTATGCTATTTCATGCTTTCTTTATTTCTGCTGGCTTGGTCTTTGGAATGATGACCTGGAAGTTCAGCCCGTGTATTTAAGTAAGTAAACAACGTTCATCAAAACTATGCGGTTATATTATACCAAATTTGGGAGTTTAGCCATATGAATGAAGCATCACAGCTCTATTG
>Ga0180215_1003902_pt1 | contig 13666 bp, 18 predicted proteins | sample eDN3rd37CBELigBY_FD_128871 | JGI IMG/M metagenome (GOLD analysis project Ga0180215, IMG submission 128871) | Enriched backyard soil microbial communities from Emeryville, California, USA - eDNA 3rd pass 37_C BE-Lig BY (version 2) (version 2) | ecosystem: Environmental > Terrestrial > Soil >...
CCCGGGTCGACGTTGTGCACGGTCACGCCGCGGACCTGGCGCGCGAGCCCCGCGTAGTGCTCGAGCGTGTCGGCCGCCTTGTGCAGCTCGATCCTGGCCTCGCGGATCGTCTTGCCCTGCTCGGCGACGAGCAGCGGCGTGAGCTCCTCCACGTGCGCCTCGAACGCCTCCGCGCACGCGTGGATGATCCGGCCGCGCTCGCTGTAGCCCAGCCGCGCCCAGTCCGCGAACGCCGCCCGCGCCGCCCGCACCGCCCGGTCCGCGTCCTCGGCCGTGCCCGCGTGCACGCGCCCGACGACCTCCTCGGTGCCCGGGTTGATGATCTCGCGGTGCTCCCCGCTCAGCGGCTCCGCCGTGCCGGCGATGTACGGACCGCGCTCGAGCAGCGTCTGGGTACTCACAACTCTCCCCTCGTCTTGACGCTCCCAAGACTAGACATTACGCTGGTGTCCGTCAACGCTTTGTCACACGTGAGGAGACCATGACCGCCACCGTCGAGGAACTCGCCCCTCGCACCGAGGACGAGGTCCGCGCGCACCTTGCCGCCGGCAAGCTGGTCGAGGGCCTGCAGCACATGTCCCCGGAGTACCTGAAGGGGATCCGCCGCATCCTCACCGTCTCGGCCGACACGGAGCTCGTGAGCGCGCCGGCGTACCTGCGCGCGGCGGCGCACGCCCCGGCGCTGAACAACTTCGGCTCGGCGGTCTCGATCATCCAGGACGAGCTCGCGCACGCGCACATCGGCTACCGGCTGCTCGGCGACCTCGGCGTCGACATGCGGTCGCTGATCTACGAGCGCGAGCCGGGCGCGTTCAAGTACCCGTACGCCTTCGACGTGCCGCTGGACTCCTGGTACGAGCTCGTGCTGGCCAACGCGCTCTACGACCAGGCCGGGTTCGTGCTGCTCTCCGACGTCCACCAGTCCTCGACGTTCGGGCCCTGGAAGCGCGCGCTGGCCAAGGTCGACAAGGAGGAGACCTTCCACCTGCGCCACGGGCGCACGTGGGTGAAGAAGCTCGCCGCGGACCCCGACCACAAGCGCAAGCTGCAGGCCTCGCTGGACTGGATGTTCATCCTCACGCTCGAGTGGTTCGGGCTGCCCGACGACCGCAAGAAGCACGGGATCCAGCTCGAGTACGGCTTCAAGGGCAAGTCCAACGACGAGCTGCGCCAGGAGTGGATGGGCCACGTCGTGCCGTTCATGGAGGAGGTCGGGCTCGAGGTGCCGGCGCACTTCGACGGCGAGCGCTACGTCATCGACACGCCGTTCCCGCGCGCCTTCGACGAAGAGAAGAAGGAGTGGGGCGAGGCGATCACCTGGGACGAGGTGCTCGTGCGCTGGAAGGGCCGCGGGCCGATGAACAAGGCCTACGTGAACACGCTGCAGCGGGGGCACCGCGCATGAGCGTCGAGGCGCGCCTGTGGATGGCGCTGCGCGAGGTCGAGGATCCCGAGATCCCGATCTCGGTCGTCGGCATCGGCCTGATCGTCGGCCTCTCCTACGAGGACGGGGTCGTCGACGTCAAGCTCACCTTCACCGCGATGGGCTGCCCGGCGATGGACTTCATCCAGGACGACATCCGCGAGCGGCTGCTGCAGGAGCCCGAGGTCGAGGAGGTGCGGATCGAGGTCGTCTGGGATCCCGTCTGGACCCGGGCGATGATCCGCGAGGAGGCGCGCGAGAAGATGCGCAGCCTGGGGATCGTGGCCTGATGGTCTGGGAAGTCTTCGCCCGCAAGGCCTACGAGGAGCCCCTGCACCACGTCGGGACGGTCACCGAGGACGACGAGGACCTCGCGCTCGTGTCCGCCCGCTCGATCTACGACGAGCAGCCGTGGATCCACATGATCATCGTTCCCCGCACCGCGATCCGGGAGGCCATCAAGCCATGACGGCGATGCCCGCGCTGGTCGGCTCGCTGGCCGACAACAAGGCCGCGCTCGGCCGCCGCTACGCCGAGTGGGCCGTGTCCGCGCCCACGCTCGAGTCGGCCGTCGCCGCCGCCGCGATGGCCCAGGACGAGCTCGGCCACTCGCGCTCCACCTACCCCGTGCTGAAGGCGCTCGGCGTCGACGCCGAGGAGGGCTCCTTCGGCGGCGACCGCCGGCTGGAGCTGCTCGACCAGGAGCTGCCCGACTGGAACGCGGTGATCGCCGCGAACCTGCTCGTCGACGGCGTGCTGACGACGTTCGTCGCCGCCTGCGTGGGCTCGAGCGTCGAGCCGATGGCGGCCCGCGCGCGCAAGATCCTGCAGGAGGAGGGCTCGCACCGCGTCCACGGCGAGGCCTGGGCCAAGCGCCTGTGCCGCGGCGACCAGCGCGACGCGTTCGTCGCGCGGCTGCTGGAGACCTGGGCGCAGGCCTCGCGCTGGATCGGCCCCGACGACGACGCGGCCTACGCCGCCGCGCTCGAGGCCGGCGAGGTCACGCAGACACCCGCGCACCAGCGCGCGCTGATGCGCGACTGGCTGACCGCACTGCTGGCGGCCGAGGGCGTCGAGATCGACCTGGCCGAGCCGGACTTCACGGGCTGGGACCCGGAGCGGCGCCGGTGAGCTGCCCGTTCTGCTCGTCGACCGAGGTCGAGCGCGTCGCCCAGTGGGGCGGCCAGATCATCACCGCCCAGTGGCGCTGCAACGCGTGCAACTCCTACTTCGAGGCCGTGCGCGAGGACTTCGACGACGTGAGCTCGAGCCCGCGCAGGTCGCCCTCGTCGTCGGTGATCTCGCGCACGTCCCGATAGCCCAGCCGGGCGATCTCGGCGTCGAGGTCGCCCGCCTGGGATCCTCCGACCTCCAGGACGAGCGCCCCGTCCGGCTTCAGATACCGGGGCGCCTCGTGCAGGAGCCGGCGCAGGACGTCCAGGCCCTCCGCGCCGCCGTCGTAGGCGAGCGTGGTCTCGAACGTGAACGTGTCGCGCTGCAGCAGCGGTAACGCCCGCGTGGGGACGTAGGGCACGACCGCGACGATGACGTCGGCCGGGCCTTCCGTGACCGGCGCGAACAGGTCGCCCTGGCGGGCGTCGACGCCGTTGGCGCGCGCGTTGGCGACGGCCTTCGGGTCGAGGTCGGTGGCGATCACGCGCGCGCCCGGACGGCGCGCCAGCAGCACCTTGGCGATCGCGCCCGAGCCCGTGCACAGGTCGTAGGCGAGCCCATCCTCGGGCAACCGCGCGGCCGCGCGCTCGGCGACGAGCTCGGTGTGCCAGCGCGGGACGTAGACGCCCTCGCCCACGTGCACCTCGATCCCACAGAAGGTCACCTTGCCGGTGATCCAGGCCAGCGGCTCGCCCGTCAGGCGCCGCGCGACCATCGCGTCCAGGTCGCCGTCGGCCTCCAGCAGCTCGGCCGCTTCCTCGTCGGCGGCCACGAACCCGTTGCGGGCGAGCAGCTCGGTCAGCGCCGCGTGATCCATCGGGCCTCTTCTACACGCTCGGCACAGCGGACCGCGGGTTCGCGCCCGCGAACGCGAGCGCGATCACCAGGCCCGCGGCCTCCTCGAGCTGGCGCGCGCGGCGCAGGCCGCCGACCGTCACGGGGTCGCCGCCCGCGTCGCGCACCAGCGCGCCGACGCGCTCCAGCGCGCCCCCGTCGTCGCCGCAGATCGGCACGACCACGCGCTCGGGCCGCTCCGTCCACTGCGAAGCGGGATACAGATGGAAGGCCTTGACGACGTGCGCGCGCGGCTTGAGCGCCGCGATCCGCTCCGCCGCCGAAGCGAGCACGACGCCGACGCCGTGCTCGACCGGGTTGACGGGATCGATCAGCGCGACGCCGTCGAGCTCACCAGCGGCGTCCAGCATCGGCTCGACGCCCGCCCAGGCGACCGCGAGCAGCACCGCGTCGCCGTCGACCTCGCGCGGCGGCACCGCGCGGCCGCCGACGGCGGCCGCGAGCGCCTGCGCCTTGGCGTGGTCGCGGCCGCCGATGACCAGCTGATGCCCGGCCTCGCTCCACGCCGTGGCGAGCGCGGTGGCGAGCGTTCCGGTTCCGAGGATTCCGATCTGCATGCCGGACACGGTCGCGGTTCCGATACGCACCTGACGGTGCATGTCGGACGCGTCACCATGGCGGGGTGCACTGTGACGAGTTCGTGGCCGACTGCCGGGTCCGCCAACTCGCGGACCTGTTCGCGCAGACATGGAACCCGGTGGTGCTGCTCGCGCTGCGCCCGGGCCCGCGCCGGCGGCGCACCCTGCGCGAGGAGATCGGCGGGATCAGCGACAAGGTGCTGACGGACACGCTGCGCCGCCTGCAGGCGCAGGGGCTGATCTCGCGCACGGCCTACGCCGAGGCGCCGCCGCGCGTCGACTACGCGCTGACCGAGCTCGGCCGGAGCATCGTCGACGGTCCGCTGAAGGCGCTCGGCGCGTGGGTGGCCGAGCACGGCGACGAGCTCACCGCCGCCCCACGCCCTTGAAGAACGTGTACAGGAACGTCCCGCCGCCCTCCGCCGTGCGGTAGAGGTCGCGGACGCCCTCGTCGAAGCGCTCGGCGCCGATCATCCCGCTCGCGACCGCGAGCTCGCGCACGCCCTCGATCATCGCCGTGAACGTCCGGCGCGTGAACGCGTCCACGAGGTCGGGGCGGCTGTCGTCGACGTAGACGACCCGCGGCGAGACGCGGACGTCGGCGAAGCCCGCCTCGGTGAGCAGCGGGTACAGCCGGCGGCCGATCTCCGAGTCGCCGCCCGCGTCGCGCTGCAGCGCGACCTGGCACTGGATCGCCTCGTGCGCGGCCGCGCTGTCCGGGTGGAAGTAGGCCGAGCCGTGGTCGCCCTCGATCACCGTGATCGTGCCGCCCGGCTTGAGCACGGCCTTCAACCGCTCCAGCGCCTCGTGCGGCTCGGCCAGGTGCTCGAGCACGAAGCAGACGAAGACATGGTCGAACGACGCGGGCGCGAACGGCAGGTCGAAGATGTCGGCCCGCACGAACTCGACGTTCGGCAACCCCCGCGCGCGGGCCTGCTCGAGCGTCTCCTCGGAGAGGTCGATCGACGTGAAGTGCGCGTGCGGGCTGCGCGCCGAGAGCGTGACGGTCTGCGCGCCGACGCCGCAGCCCGCCTCCAGCACGCGTGCCCCGGCCGGGTAGGCCGTGTCGCCGTGCAGCAGCTCCACCAGCGCGCCCGCCTGGTCCTGGAGCCGCTCGCTCTCGCGTGCGTCGTAGCCATGGACGTAGCTCATCCCTGGTTGGTATCAGGCGAACCAGCCCTCGGCCTCGGGCCAGCGGCCGTAGCCCGTGGCGGGCGTGATGTGGCCGGCGCCGCGCAGCACGCGCGGCTCGATCCCGAGCGGGTCGGCGTAGAGCGCGGGGCCGTGCGGGTTGTACGGGTCGTCGTCGCCGCCGACGAGCGTGAGCGCCCGCGCGCTCGCCCGCACCGCGTCCGCGTCGAAGCGCTCCAGGCGGAAGCTCGCTCCCGCCTCCGGCACGCGCGCGGAGTCCGGCGGCGCGACCAGGAACAGCCGCTCCACGGGCGTGATGCCCGCGGCGGCGTGGAACCACAGCAGGCAGGCCAGCGAGTGGCAGACGACGGTGTCCACGCCGGGCAGCAGCTCGCGCAGGCGCCGCTCCCAGACGGCGAGCCGGGGCGCGTCGGCGTCGGGCAGATCGGGGTAGAGCACGCGCTCGCCGCGCCGCGCCAGATGCGCCGCGAGCTGGAACTGCCAGTGCTCGGGCGGCCGGTGGTTCTCGATGCCGTGCAGGATCAAGGTCGCCATGGCCGATGACCGTATGCTTTCGGACGTGCGCACACCAATGCCGATCGCGCATCCACGGGCATGACCGAAGCGCAACTGCGGGCGTTCGTCGCGGTCGCGGAGAGCGGCAGCTTCGGCGAGGCGGCGCGGCGGCTGCACATGAGCCAGCCCGGCGTCAGCCGCGCCGTCTCCGCGCTCGAGCGCGAGCTCGGCGGCGCGCTGTTCGAGCGGCCCGGCGCGGAGCTGACCGCGCTCGGAGAACGTTCGCTCTCGCGCGCTCGCACCATCCTCGCCGAAGCCGACGCGCTGCGCCAGGAGCACGCCGACGAGCGCGGCGAGGTCCGCGGGCACGTGCGGCTCGGCTCGATGCCGAGCGTCTCGGCGCTCTTCTCGCCGCTGTTGGCCAAGCTCGCGCGCCGGCACCCGGAGCTGTCGGTGGCGATCATCGAGGGCCACGACGACGAGCTCGTGCAGTGGGTCCGCGACGGCGTCGTCGACGTCGCGGTCGTGGCCGGCGAGCCCGCCGGGCTGGAGCTCCAGCCGCTGCTGGTCGACGCGCTGCTGGCGGTCGTCCCGGCCGCGCACCCGCTGGCCGCGGGCCCGGTCGCCCGCAGCGCCTTCGCGGGCGAGCCGTTCATCCTCACCCGCGCGGGCTGCGAGCGGATCGTGCTCGACACGCTGGCCGCCGCCGGCGTCGTGCCCGACGTGCGCTACGAGGTCACGGAGGCCTCCTCGATCCTGGCGATGGTGGGCGAAGGGCTGGGGCTGTCGATCATGCCGCGGCTCGCGGCGGCGGCGCCGCCGGCGACGGTCGCGCTGCTGGAGCTCGACCCGCCCGGCGAACGCCGCCTGGCGCTGGCGACGGCGCGCCGCTCGCCCGCGGTGCGCGCGTTCCTTCAGGCCGCCGCGATGCTGCGCGGCCCCGGCCCGACGTAGCGCGCCGACGGGCGGACCAGCCGCCCCTCGCGCTGCTGCTCGAGCACGTGCGCCGACCAGCCGGCCGTGCGCGCGCAGATGAACAGCGGCGTGAACAGCTCGGGCGGGACCTCGGCGAAGTCGAGCACGACCGCCGACCAGAACTCGACGTTGGTGGCCAGCACGCGGTCCGGCTTGCGGGCGCGCAGCGCCTCCAGCGCGGCCGCCTCGAGCGCCTCGGCGACCTCGTAGCGGCGCGAGCCGAGCTCCTGCGCGGTGCGGCGCAGCACGCGCGAGCGCGGGTCCTCGGCACGGTAGACGCGGTGGCCGAAGCCCATCAGCCGCTCGCCGGCGTCGAGCGCGCGGTTGACCCACGCGGACGCGTCCCCGAGGCGCTCGACCTCGTCGAGCATCTTCAGCACGCGGCTGGGCGCGCCCCCGTGCAGGGGGCCGGAGAGCGCGCCGGCGGCGGCCGACAGCGCGGCCGCGGCGTCCGCGCCGGTCGAGGCGACCACGCGCGCGGTGAACGTCGAGGCGTTCATGCCGTGCTCGGCGGCCGAGACCCAGTAGGCGTCGATCGCCTGCGCGTGGCGGGGGTCCACCTCGCCACGCCAGCGCTCCAGGAAGCGCTCGGCCAGTGTGCCGTCGGCGGGCGGCGGGACCGGCGCGCGGTCGGCGCCGCGCGCCGACTGGGCGACGAAGTCGAGCGTCAGCGCGGAGAGCCGCGCGAGCTCGTCGCGCGCCTGCGCGCCGTCGATGTCGATCAGCGGGCGCGCCGGGACCAGCGCGATCGCGGCCTGCACCTCGGCGCGCGTGTCGCCGCTGCGCGCGGGCAGCTCGACCGGGTCCGCGGGCGCCAGCCCGGGGTCGAGCGCGCCGTCCACGAGCAGGCCCCAGACGCGCTCGAACGGCACGCGCCCGGCCAGTTCCTCGATGTCGATGCCGCGGTAGCGCAGCGCGCCGCCGTCGCGGTCGGGCTCGGCGATCTCGGTGTCGAACGCCACCACGCCCTCGAGTCCTGAACTCACTTTCGCTCCTCACGCCTGCGCCGGCGGTACCGGCGCGCCTTGTCGACGTTGCCGCAGGCCTTGCTCGAGCACCAGCGGCGGACCGCCCCCGGGGAGCGGTCGAAGAACCGTGCGCTGCACGTCTCGGACGCGCACACGCGGATGCGGGGGGACTCGGCCGGCGTGAACATGCGCGCGGCGTCGCGCGCGATCAGGCCCAGCGGCTCGGCGTCCTCGGCGCACAGCACGACCGTGCCGTCCGCCTCGCGTACGAGCCGCTCGCGCACGACGGGCAGCTCGCGGTCGATGACCGCCCGCGCGGGCTCGGGCAGCGGCTCGCCCGCCAGCGTGGCCACGACGCCGGCGTCGATCGCCTCGCGCAACTCGCGGGCCCGGCCGAGCAGGCCGCGCGTGTCCGGGTCGGTGGCGAGCTCGGCCTGCACGAGCCACTCCGCGAGGTCGTCCTCGGTCACGAGCGTCTCCACCCGGCGCCACCAACGCTCGCGCAGGGTGTTGACGAAGTCCAGCGCCGGCCGCCCGCCGAGCCAGTACCAGTACGGCGCGCCGCGCTCGAGCGGCAACGAGAGGTCGGCGGGCAAGTCCATAACCATATGATGCCGCACATGGTGGTTACGAACAAGCTCACGGTGGTGACCGGCGGCGGGCGCGGGATCGGGGCGGCGATCTGCCGCCGCCTGGCGTCCGAGGGCCACGACATCGTCCTCGGCTACCGCGCCGACGCAGCCAGCGCGAACGCGGTGGCCGCCGACGTGCGCGCGACGGGCGCGCGCTGTGTCGCGGTGCGGATGGACACGTCCTCGCGCGCCGACGTCGACCGGCTCTTCGACGCCGCCGCCGAGCTCGGCACGGTCACGGGGCTGGTCAACAACGCCGGGATCGTCGGGCCGACCGGGCGCCTGGTCGAGGTCCCGCCGGACGAGCTGCTGCGGGTCTTCGAGGTCGACGTCGTCGGCGTGCTGCTGTGCGCGCGGCGCGCCGCGCTGGACATGGACGGCGGCGCGATCGTGAACATCTCGTCGAGCGCGGCGACGCTCGGCGCGCCCGGCGAGTACGTCCACTACGCGGGCGCGAAGGCCGCCGTGGACGCGATCACCGTCGGGCTGGCCAAGGAGCTCGCGCCCGGCATCCGCGTCAACTGCGTCGCCCCCGGGCCGGTCTGGACCGAGATCCACGCCGACCCCCAGCGCCCGGCCAAGGTCGCCGCGCGGATCCCGATGGGCCGCGCCGGCCAGCCCGAGGAGGTCGCGGGCGCCGTCGCCTGGCTGCTCAGCGACGACGCGTCCTACACGTCGGGGGCGATCGTGCGCGTCGCGGGCGGGCTCTAAAGCTCGCGCCGCGCCAGCTTGAGCAGGCGCTCCTGGCCGCGGTGCAGCGGGCCGCGGCCGTCCCAGCGGCCCGGATCGATGCGCTCGGAGACCGCGAGGTCGGCCTCGAACTGCTCCGTGAGCTCGGCGGCGAACGCCTCCGACTGCACGCACAGCGTGGCCTCGTCGTGCAGCTGGAAGGAGCGGTTGTCGAAGTTGACCGAGCCCACGGAGGACCAGACGTCGTCGACCACCATCGTCTTGGCGTGCAGCATCGTGGGCAGGTACTCGTAGACCTCGACGCCGGCCTCCAGCAGCTCGTCGTAGGCGGCGCGCCCCGCCATCCGCACCGGCGGCTTGTCGATGTGCGGCCCGGGGACCAGCACGCGCACGCGCACGCCGCGCTCGGCCGCGTCCTGCAGCGCCTCGATGAACGCCGGCCGCGGCGCGAAGTAGGCCGCGGTCAGGTCGATCCGCTGCTGCGCGGCGGCGATCGCGAGGTAGTACAGCGCCTCGACGTTGGTGTCCCCCACGCCCGCGCTCGAGCGCACGACCATCATCGGGCCGCCGTCGTCCTGCTCGGGCAGGTCCGGCAGGTAGGCGTCCCCGGCCAGCACCTCGCCCGTCGCCTCCAGCCAGTTCTCGGCGAACGCACCGAACAGGCCGCGCACGACCGGCCCGCGCACGCGCACGTGGGTGTCGCGCCAGTGGTCGGGGTCCTGCGCGTCGCCCGTCCACTCCTCCGCGATCCCGACGCCGCCGGTGAGCCCGACCTCGCCGTCGGCGACGAGGATCTTGCGGTGCGTGCGGTTGGTCAGCCGCCGCGCCGCGTACGGCTTGGGCGGCCGGAAGCGCCGCACGCGCACGCCGGCCTCGATCATGCGGTCGACCAGCGCGCGCTCGAGCTTGAGGCCGCCGACGGCGTCGATGATCACGTTGCACTCGACGCCCGCCTGCGCGCGCTCGCACAGCGCGTCGGCGACGTGGTCGGCGATCTCGCCGCGCCAGTAGACGTAGGTGAGCAGGCAGACCGTCTCGCGCGCTTGACGGATCGTGTCGAGGTAGCAGGGGAAGATCTGGTCGCCGTTGATCAGCAGCTCGACGTCGTTGCCCCACGAGATCGGCGCGCCCGTCAGCGCCTCGGCGGCGCGCAGGAAGCCCTCGGTCCCGGGCGGGCACTCGCCCCGGAGCTCATAGCCGTGCCCGCTCTCGCGGCGGTGGCGGAGCGAGTCGGCGGCGTACCAGGCGACCCCGGCAACCGCCACACCGGCGGGCCAGGCGTAACGGGCGACAGGAAACTGGGGCACGGCGGCAACCTACCGCCCCGCGCACGGTTGTAATCGCGCTTCAGTGCGCGGCGGCGGTGCGCGCCGCCACCGCGGGCTCGCGGCGGGCGGCCGCGACGAGCAGCAGCGCGCCGATCGCCACCCAGGCCAGCAGGATCACGAGCGCGCTGCCGCCGCCGTGGCCGTCGAAGAACGCGGTGCTGCGCAGCAGCGTCCCGCCCGCGCCCGGGGGCAGCAGCTGCCCCGTCACGCCGGCGAACGTCGGCAGCAGCTCGGGCGCCGCGGCCATGCCCGACCACGGGTTGCCGATCAGCACGAGCAGCGCCGCGGCCGCCCCGAGGCCCGCGTGCCCGGCGAGCGAGAACAGGCCGGAGACGAGCGCGCCGACCGCGAGCACGACGAGCGCCAGCACGCCGGCGTTGGCCGGCCACGGGCCGGCGAGCGCGCCGAGCCAGCCCTGCGCGATCGCCACCGCGGCCAGGCCCGCCAGCGCGGAGGCGCCGAGCAGGCCTCCGAGGCGCGACCAGGGGCCCCGGGCGGCGAACACGACGCCGGCGCCGGTGATGACCCCGGCGATGATCAGCGGCAGCAGCGAAGCGGCCAGGGCGGCGCCGCGCGGGTCGTCCTCCGGGGCGGGCACGAGGTCGACGACCTCCGGCCTCATCGGGGCGAGCGCCTGGGCGACGGCCGGGCTCGCCGCCGACGCCGTGTAGAGCGTGCCGGGCGTGACCGCGGCGTAGACCTCGCGCTCGCGGACCGCCTGCTGCGCGGCGGCGGGGTCGTCGTAGCGGTGGACGTCGAAGCCTTCGGGGAGCTGGGCCTGGCCGACGACGGCGACCGGCAGATCACGCGGCGCCAGGCGGGCGGCGGGCCACGCGAACAGGGAGAGGACGAGCGCGAGCGCCAGCGGGACGACCAGCATCACGGCGGGGAGCGATACCTTGGGCATGCCATAAAGAATGAACGTTCGTTTTTGGATTTCAACCCCTATCCTCGCCCCGTGCCCCGCGTGACCCCGGAACACCGAGAGGCGCGCCGGCGGCAGATCCTCGATGCCGCGCGCCGCTGCTTCGTCGTCAACGGCTTCCACGCGACCTCGATGCAGGACGTGCTGCGCGAGGCGGGCCTGTCGGCCGGCGCCGTGTACGGCTACTTCGCGTCCAAGGAGGACATCGTCCTGGCGATCGCCTCGGAGGCACTGGGCGAGGTCACCGCGCTGCTGGACGGGCTGGCCCACGACGAGCCGCCGCCGCTCGCGGAAGCGCTCGCCCGCCTGACCGCCGAGCTCCAGCGCATCGACGACGAGCGCGGCGTGGCGCCGATCGCCGTCCAGGCCTGGGGCGAGGCGCTGCGCAACCCGGCGCTCGCCGAGCGCGCCCGCCAGATCTTCGCCACCGCGCGAGCGGCGGTCCGCCGCCTGGTGCGCGCCTACCAGGCGCGCGGCGAGATCGACCCGGCCGCCGACCCCGACGACGTCACCGCGGTGCTGATCAGCATCGTCCCGGGGTTCTTCGTCCAGCGCGCCGTCCTGGGCGCCGCCGTGGACGCCGAGGTGTTCCGCCGCGGCCTTGCCGCCGTGCTGGATCACTAGTCAAGTTGCCCATTGGCAAACCGCTTGCGCTGGACATTCCTGGGCAGATTTCCCAAATTTGCGGTGACGTCTGTATAGAGCGGTACTTTCGTCACATGACGGATCTGCTGCAACAGCCAACCCGAGTGCACGTCGACCTCGACGGTCGATCGCTCACCATCGACGAGGCTGTGACGTTCGCCCGCGGGGGTGGGCGCGCCGTGCTCTCGCCGGAGGCGGCGCGACGTGTCGAAGAGACGCGTGCGCTCAAGCAGGATCTGATCGCCCGGGAGATCCCGATCTACGGGGTCACGACCGGTTTCGGTGACTCCGCGCACCGCCAAATCGCGCCCGACAAGGCCGCCAAGCTGCAGCAGAACATGCTGCGCTTCCTCGGCGCCGGGACCGGGCCGATCGCCTCGCCGGAGGTGACGCGCGCGACGATGCTCTTCCGCGCGAACTGCCTGGCCAAGGGCAACTCCGGCGTCCGGCTCGAGCTGATCGAGCGCCTGCTCACGCTGCTCAACCACGACGTCCTGCCGCTGATCCCCGAGCGCGGGTCCTGCGGCGCCAGCGGCGACCTCGTCCCGCTGTCGTATGTCGGCCGCGCGCTGGCCGGTGAGACCGAGGTGCTCTACGAGGGCGAAGTACGCGAGGCCGCCGATGTTCTCGCCGAGCTCGGGCTGGAACCGTTCTTCCTCGAGGCCAAGGAAGGCCTCGCGATGACCAACGGCACGTCGTTCATGAGCGGCTTCGCCGTGCTGGCCGTGCACGACGCGCGCGAGCTGGCGTTCGTCGCCGACCTGTGCACGGCGATGGCGGCGCAGGCCCTGATGGGCAACCACGGGCACTTCAACGAGTTCCTCTTCGAGGCCAAGCCGCACCCGGGGATCATGGAGTCGGCCGCCAACGTGCGCCGGCTGCTCGCGGGCTCGCAGCTCACGCACGACGCCGAGGAGATCAAGCCGCTCGACGGCGCGGGCTTCCGCGAGCTCGAGCGCTCCGTGCAGGACAAGTACTCGATCCGCTGCGAGCCGCACATCACGGGCGCCCTGCGCGACACGCTGGAGTGGGTCGAGAAGTGGGTCGAGATCGAGATCAACTCGTCCGACGACAACCCGCTCTTCGACGCCGGCCTCGGCCGCGTGCAGAGCGGCGGCAACTTCTACGGCAGCCACATCACCCAGGCCATGGACGCGCTCAAGGTCGCCCTGGCCAACATGTGCGACCTGCTCGACCGTCAGCTCGAGCTCGTCGTCGACGAGAAGTTCAACGCGGGCCTGACGCCCAACCTGATCCCGTACTTCGACCACGCCCACCCCGAGGCCGGGCTCCACCACGGCTTCAAGGGGATGCAGCTCTCGTGCTCGGCCCTGACGGCCGAAGCGCTCAAGTTGTGCAATCCGGCGAGCATCCACTCGCGCTCAACGGAGGCCCACAACCAGGACAAGGTCTCCATGGGGACGATCGCCGCGCGCGACGCGCGCTCGATCGTGGAGATCCTGCAGCACATCGCCGCCATCCACCTGATCGCGATCGCGCAGGCCCTCGACCTGCGCGGGGTGGAGAAGGCCAGCCCGAAGGCCCGCGAGGCGCACGCCATGATCCGCGAGCGCGTCGCGTTCCTCGACGGCGATCGGCGGATGGACCGCGACATCGCCAGCATCGTGGAGCTCATCCGCTCGGGCGAGCTGTCAGCCGTCCTGGCATAGCAGGAGGGGTTGCGCGGGACGGCCCTCTTTGCGAGGGTCGTCCCTTGCGCACTGCTTTCCTTGCCTTCGCGATCGCGCTGCTCCTCCCGGGCGTCGCCGCCGCCCAGGTCACGGTCGGGCAGGGCGCCAAGCCGTCGGTGGCCGTCGATGCGGCCGG
>Ga0180215_1003903_pt1 | contig 13663 bp, 11 predicted proteins | sample eDN3rd37CBELigBY_FD_128871 | JGI IMG/M metagenome (GOLD analysis project Ga0180215, IMG submission 128871) | Enriched backyard soil microbial communities from Emeryville, California, USA - eDNA 3rd pass 37_C BE-Lig BY (version 2) (version 2) | ecosystem: Environmental > Terrestrial > Soil >...
TACAGAATGGAAAAAATATATTAAATGGTAGATAACTGATTTGTGGAATGAAGTGAAAATCTCACTTCATTCCCAAATTTCTCAAGGGGGATTCGTATGTCTCGTGAATATGATTTAGTGATTCTCGGTGGTGGAACAGGTGGCTATGTTGCTGCAATTAGAGCAAGTCAGCTTGGCCTTTCTACAGCTATTGTAGAAAAAGAAAAACTTGGAGGTACTTGTTTGCATAAAGGATGTATTCCAAGTAAAGCATTACTTCGCAGCGCAGAAGTATATCGTCAATCATTAAATGCTAGTGAATTTGGCATTGATGTAGCTGCTGTTCGAATTAATTTTAGTGCAGTTCAAAAAAGAAAAAATACGATTGTCGATCAGCTACATAATGGTGTGAAAAGTCTTGTTAAAAAAGGGAAAATTGATGTGTATTATGGAACGGGGCGAATTTTAGGTCCTTCAATTTTTTCTCCAATGGCAGGGACGATTTCTGTTGAAAGAGATGGAGAAGAAAATGAAATGCTCATTCCAAAAAATATCATTATCGCTACTGGCTCTTCACCAAGAAATTTAGAAGGACTTACACCAGATGGAAAGCGTATTTTGAATTCCGATCACGCTTTAGAAATGACAGAACTACCAAAATCAATGCTTATAGTTGGTGGAGGCGTAATCGGAGTTGAATGGGCTTCTATGCTTTCTGATTTTGGAGTGAAAGTAACTATCATAGAAACTAGCAATCATATACTGCCTTCGGAAGATACGGATATTTCGAAAGAGATGGCGAAATTACTTGAAAAACGCGGAATAGAAATCTATACAAAAGCATTTCTTCAAGCAGATAAAGTAAATTTATCTGACAAAAATGTTAAAGCAACAGTTTTAATCGATGGAGAAGAAAAACTTTTTGAAGCTGAAAAAATGTTAATTTCAGTTGGTCGTAAAGGAAATAGTTCTGATATAGGACTAGATAATACTGAAATTGAAATAGAATCTAGTTTTATCAAAGTAAATGAAGTCTATCAAACAAAAGAAAAACATATTTACGCAATCGGAGATATTATTGGTGGTTTGCAGTTAGCCCATGTTGCATCCCATGAAGGGATTGCTGCTGTAGAGCATATTGTGAATGGTACAGTGAAAAATATTAACTATGATAATATTGCTAGATGTATCTATTCAACTCCTGAGGCAGCAAGTATTGGTTTAACTGAAGAGAAGGCAAGAAAGCTTGGATATTCCATCAAAGTTGGAAAGTTTCCGTTTAAAGCAATCGGTAAAGCATTAGTATATGGTGAGATGGAAGGCTTCGTTAAAATCATTGCAGATCAAAATACAAACGATTTATTAGGTGTTCATATGATTGGTCCGCATGTAACCGATATGATATCGGAAGCTGCTTTAGCCATGATTTTAGATGCTACTCCATGGGAAATAGGTGAAACAATTCACCCTCACCCTACATTAAGTGAAGTAATAGGTGAGGCAGCTTTAAGTGTTGACGGGAGAGCAATTCACTTCTAATTACTTCTGAGAAGTGTTAAGTTGTAGAATCATAGGGGTAACAATACCCATATTTTTCTTTACGTGAAAATAAAAAACAAATTTAAATAAGAGATCATTCAAACGAAAGGGGATGATTGTTTGACAACTGGAAATTTACATCATCAAGATTTAGGGTTAACTGACCAAGATGTTTTAAGTATGTATGAAACAATGTTAATGGCAAGAAGAATTGATGAAAGAATGTGGTTATTAAACCGTTCAGGTAAAATTGCCTTTGTAATTTCTTGTCAAGGTCAAGAAGCAGCCCAAGTTGGAGCAGCTTTCGCATTAGACCGTACAAAAGACTATATTGCACCATATTATCGCGATATGGGTGTCGTTTTACATTTTGGGATGACTCCAAAAGAGTTAATGTTATCTGCATTTGCAAAAGCGGAAGATCCAAACTCTGGAGGACGCCAGATGCCAGGACATTTCGGACAAAAGAAAAATCGAATTTTAACTGGTTCATCACCTGTCGCAACACAAGTACCGCATGCGGTAGGAGTTGCACTTGCAGCTAAAATGCAAAATAAAGACTATGTTTCCTTCGTAACTCTTGGTGAAGGTTCTACAAACCAAGGGGATTTTCATGAGGGGCTAAATTTTGCTGGCGTTCATAAATTGCCAGTTATAACAATGGTAGAAAACAATAAATATGCAATAAGTGTTCCGATTGAAAAACAATTAGGATGTGCAAAAGTGTCAGACCGTGCAATTGGTTACGGAATGCCTGGAGTTACAGTTGATGGGATGAATCCTCTTGAGGTATATCAAGCAGTAAAAGAGGCTGCCGATCGAGCTAGAAATGGGGAAGGTCCAACTTTAATTGAGGCTATTACTTATCGATTAACAGCTCATTCCTCAGATGATGACGACCGGCAGTATCGAACTGCTGATGACATTGCTCAAGGAAGAGCAAATGATCCAATTATTCTATTTGAAAAGTACTTAAAAGAAACAGGAGTTGCTGACGAAGAATCGTTACAAGCGATTAACAAACGTGTGATGGGTATTGTCAATGAAGCAACAGATTATGCAGAAGAAGCTCCATACTCTCCACCAGAACATGCACTTAAACATGTATACGCGGAAGGAGCTGATGTATAATGGCAGTTTTATCCTATATTGAAGCCATAAATTTAGCGATGAAAGAGGAAATGGAAAGAGATGACCGTGTATTTATTTTAGGTGAGGATGTTGGGGTTAAAGGTGGCGTATTTAAAGCTACACAAGGCTTATACAACCAATTCGGTGAATACAGGGTATTAGATACACCTTTAGCAGAAAGCGCAATTGCTGGTGTAGCTATTGGTGCAGCTATGGTAGGAATGAGGCCAATTGCGGAAATGCAATTTGCAGACTTTATAATGCCCGCTGTAAATCAAATCGTGTCTGAAGCTGCAAAAATTAGATACCGTTCCAATAATGATTGGAATTGTCCATTAGTCGTTCGTGCTCCTTTTGGAGGCGGAATACATGGTGCATTATATCATTCACAATCAGTAGAAGCGCTATTTGCTGGAACACCTGGTTTGAAAATTGTGATTCCTTCAACACCTTACGATGCGAAAGGTTTGTTAAAAGCGGCAATCCGTGACGAAGACCCTGTGTTATTTTTCGAACATAAACGTGCTTATCGTCTTCTAAAAGGTGAAGTCCCTTCTGATGATTATGTATTACCGATTGGTAAAGCGGATGTAAAGAGAAATGGTGACGATATCACTGTAATCACGTACGGTTTAGCTGTTCACTTTGCATTGCAAGCTGCTGAAAGACTTGCTGCAGATGGGATTGAAGCTCACATTTTAGATCTAAGAACAGTTTATCCTCTGGACAAAGAGGCAATTGTAGAAGCTGCAAGAAAAACGGGTAAAGTACTATTAGTAACGGAAGATAATAAGGAAGGTAGTATTATTAGCGAAGTGTCTGCAGTTATCGCTGAGGAATGTCTATTTGACCTTGACGCTCCTATTAAAAGATTAGCAGGTCCTGATGTTCCAGCTATGCCTTATTCACCTACAATGGAAAAGTTCTTTATGATCAATCCAGAAAAAATTGAAAAAGCGATGCGTGAGTTAGCTGCGTTCTAATGGAGGTGTACGAAGATGCCAATTGAAAATATATTAATGCCCCAGTTAGGAGAAAGTGTTACAGAGGGAACAATTGAAAAATGGTTAGTAAAACCAGGAGATTTTGTTAATAAATATGATCCTCTGGCAGAAGTAGTAACAGACAAAGTTAATGCTGAAATACCTTCATCCTTCACTGGTGTTGTCCATGAACTGATTGCAAATGAAGGGGAAACATTATCGGTTGGTAAAGTTGTTTGTACCCTTAACGTAGGTCAAGATTCAGCAGAGAAAACTGACCAACACGTAACTACTGAATCAAAAGTAGAAACTGCAAGTAATACTAATGAATCTTTAATGCCAACTGTAGAAAATATTGCTAAAACGAACAATAAAAAGGCTCGTTATTCACCAGCAGTATTGAAAATTGCGAATGAGCATAATATTAACTTGGAATTAGTAAATGGTACAGGTTTAGATGGAAGAATTACAAGGAAAGACCTATTGAAAATCATCGAGTCAGGTCAAGTGAATGAAGTTTCACATAGTAGTTCGAAATCTACTGAAGTTGTAGCTCCAGTTGCAGCAGCACCCAAAAAATCAACGACTGATTTCGTTCCAACTACATCTCAAGGAGATATTGAAATTCCAGTTACATCGATTCGAAGAGCTATTGCGAATAATATGGTTCGTAGTAAACAGGAAATACCACATGCTTGGATGATGATGGAGGTAGATGTAACCGACTTAGTTAATTACCGTGATCGCCTAAAAAATTCATTTAAAGAACAAGAAGGGTTTAATTTAACTTATTTTGCATTCTTTATCAAACCAGTTGCAATTGCGTTAAAAGAATTCCCAATGATGAATTCTGTTTGGGCAGGAGATAAAATTATTCAAAAGAAAGCTATTAATGTATCAATTGCAGTTGCAACAGAAGATTCATTATTCGTACCTGTTATTAAACATGCCGATGAAAAATCAATAAAAGGTATTGCAAGAGAAATTCATGAATTATCTCAAATTGTGCGAGCAGGTAAATTACGTTCCGAACATATTGAAGGTGGAACATTTACTGTGAATAATACAGGTTCATTTGGTTCTGTACAATCAATGGGAATCATTAATTATCCTCAAGCAGCGATTTTACAAGTAGAATCTATTGTAAAAAGACCAGTTATATTAAATGGTGGAATGTTTGCTGCGAGAGATATGGTGAATCTATGTTTATCAATTGATCATCGCGTATTAGATGGATTAATTGCAGGAAGATTTTTAAATAGAGTCAAACAAATTCTTGAAAATGCAGATAGTAATCAATTATCGGTTTATTAATATTAAAGGAAGCCTTAAAAAAATAGGGCTTCCTTTTATTTTGTATCTTTTTTAGTAAGTTATTTGCAATTGTTGAAAGATTCACATTATTACTTTATTGAAAAGGCTTTCTATTGTAAAATATTATTAGAACATGACGAAGGGGGCAGCTGTTAAGCGGATGTATGGCAAATATGAAAGATATTCAATTTGAATCAGTTAGCTATGAACAATGGAAAGACCAAGCCATTCAAGCATTAAAGGGAAAGCCATTTGACTCTTTATTCACAAAAACTTTAGAAGGTATTACTCTTGAACCGATATATACGCAAGAAACTTTAATAGAAAAACTTGGGGACAAGCTAGAGAATCAAATCTCTACTATTCGAAGTTTAAAAGCAACAAATGGTTTTTCATGTGCTCAACAAATTTTTGGAGATTCTGAGGAGCAATTCTTCTTAAATCTATCAGATAGTATTGAGCGCGGAAATACTATTTTAACAATCGATAGTAGAACTTCTTTTGATTGGAATAACCAAAACCTCTTAAAACTGGCAGATATACTTACAAAAAATGAGTTTAAGTTAATTATTCAAAATGCATCTGACACTCTTTTATCTGTTTTTGAAAAAATAGATGAAAGTAATCGTGAAAATGTAAAGGGATACATTATTTCAGAAGAACAAATAGAGTTAAGTAATTTTCCTCATGTACGTACGATTTGTGCAAATACGATTCCATATCATTATGAAGGAGCAAATGCTGTTCAAGAATTAGCTTTAACACTAGCATTAGCTCGAAAATATGTTGAAAACAATGATTTTGAATCCTTTGTCAATAAATTTTTCGTAACTTTTGCGATTGATACTCAATTTTTCTCAGAGATTGCAAAACTTCGCGCTGTGAAGGTACTCTGGAAAGCATTCTCATCCGCATATGGGGTAACAGATCAAATCAAATTACCAATCGTTGCAGAAACATCCATCCGCAGCTACTCAAAATTAGATATTTATGTGAATTTACTACGTGCCGGAAATGAAGCATTTTCAGCGTTAATCGGTGGAGCAGATGTATTTACTGTACATCCTCATGACGTTTTAACAAAACCAACAGATCAGTCAATTCGAATTGCTCGAAATGTAATTTTAGTGTTAAAAGAAGAATCACTTGTTCAAAATGTTACGGACCCATCTGGAGGTTCTTATTTTATTGAAATATTAACAAATGAATACGTTGAAAAAGCTTGGGCACTATTTTTAGAGATTGAAGAAGCTGGTGGAATTGATGCTTTCATCGAATCTGGAAAACTAGCTGAATTAATAGAAGAAGTTAATACAAATCGACTTAAAGCAATAGCGACTAGAAAACAATCACTCATTGGTACAAATATCTATGCAAATCCAGTAGATGTGTTACCTACTGAAACGAATCCTCTATTTGCAAATGTTAAACGCTTTGCAACACCTTTTGAGGAATTACGGGCTGCCTATCAAATTTTACAGCCGAAGATTGCTATATTAACATTCGGTCAACTAAAGAACTTTAAAGCACGTGCAGATTTTGTTGCTGGATTCTTCTCTACAGCGGGAATTGTTTGTGAGCAATCAGGAGAAATTCAATCAATCGAAGAAGCAAAGAAATGGTTAAGTGAAGCAAGCTACGATTATGTTGTGCTTGCAACGACAGATGAAGATACGAAATTACTAGTTCCAGAGCTTTTAGCAAGTAAACCAAATCACTTACTTCTTGATGTAGCAGGTAAATACAAAGAAGAAGAGAGAGAATGGTTAGCTCAAGGTTTAAATGGTTTTATCTTTGCTGGCCAAAATATCATTGAAAAATTAAATGAAGTAGCACAAGGCTTGAAGGGGGTACGATCATGAGTGCGAATTTTAAAGCTGTAAATATACAACAAATTTTAGCTGAAGAAACATCCGCTTCCACATCTATATCTTCTTTTGTGACAAATGAAGATATAGAAGTAAAAGAATTTTATTTGAAAGAAGATTTACAGGATGTTGAACATTTAAACGATACTGCAGGTATAGCTCCAAACACGCGCGGGCCGTATCCAACAATGTATGTAGCAAGACCTTGGACTGTACGTCAATATGCAGGATTTTCAACAGCAGAAGAATCCAATGCTTTCTATCGTCGTAATTTAGCGATGGGGCAAAAAGGATTATCTGTTGCATTCGATTTAGCAACCCATCGTGGTTACGATTCTGATCACCCTCGTGTAAAAGGGGATGTAGGGAAAGCTGGGGTTGCAATCGATTCGATTGAAGATATGAAGATTTTGTTTGATGGTATTCCACTTGATCAAATGTCCGTTTCCATGACAATGAACGGTGCAGTACTACCTATTCTAGCTTTCTATATAGTAGCTGCAGAAGAACAAGGGGTAACACCTGAAAAACTTGCAGGTACAATTCAAAATGACATATTAAAAGAATACATGGTGCGAAACACATATATTTATCCACCAGCTATGTCGATGAAAATCATTGCTGATATTTTTGAATATACAAGTAAATTTATGCCGAAGTTTAATTCCATTTCAATTTCCGGCTATCATATACAAGAAGCTGGTGCCACAGCAGACATAGAATTAGCATATACTCTTGCTGATGGATTGGAATACGTTCGAACTGGTCTTAAAGCTGGTATTGATATTGATTCGTTCGCACCTCGTTTATCCTTCTTCTGGGGTATTGGTATGAATTATTACATGGAAGTTGCGAAAATGCGTGCAGCAAGAAGAATTTGGGCTCAAATGATGAGTACATTTAATCCGAAAAATCCAAAATCACTTGCATTACGTACACATTCACAAACTTCAGGATGGTCTTTAACAGAGCAAGATCCATTCAATAACGTAACTCGTACATTAATTGAAGCTAATGCAGCAGCAATGGGTCATACTCAATCACTTCATACAAATGCATTAGATGAAGCGATTGCATTACCTACAGATTTCTCAGCACGTATTGCCCGTAATACTCAATTATTCTTACAAGAAGAAACGGGAATGACGAAAGTAATTGACCCATGGGGTGGTTCTTATTATGTTGAAAAACTAACGAAAGAACTTACTGAAAAAGCATGGGTATTAATCGAAGAAATTGAAGAATTAGGCGGCATGGCTAAAGCGATTGAAACTGGACTTCCGAAAATGAAAGTCGAAGAAGCGGCTGCAAAACGCCAAGCGAAAATTGATTCGAAAACTGAAACAATTATCGGGGTAAATAAATACCGTCTCGAAGAAGAAGAACCAATCGAAATTTTAAATATTGATAATACAATCGTTAGACAAAAACAAATTGAAAGACTTGAAAAGATGAAAGCAGAACGAAATGAAGAAAATGTACAGAAACATCTTGCAAGATTAACTCGTGCAGCTGAAACTGGTGAGGAAAATTTACTTGCAATTGCAGTAGATGCAGCAAGAGCTCGTGCTTCATTAGGAGAAATTTCAGATGCAATCGAAAAAGTTTCTGGTCGTCATAAAGCTGTAATCCGTTCGATTTCTGGAGTTTATTCTTCAAACTTCTCTGATACAGAATTAATATCAGAAGTAAAACAAATGACAGAAGAATTTCTAGAAAATGAAGGTAGACGTCCTCGTATTTTGATTGCCAAAATGGGTCAAGACGGTCATGACAGAGGTGCAAAAGTTGTTGCTACAGGTTATGCAGATTTAGGATTTGACGTCGATATTTCACCATTATTTATGACACCTGAAGAAGCAGCTCTTATGGCAGTAGAAAATGATGTTCACTGTGTGGGCGTATCATCACTTGCTGCAGGACATAAAACATTAGTACCAGAATTAATTGAGGAACTAAAAAAACTAGGTCGTGAAGATATTATCGTTATTGTTGGTGGCGTAATTCCTGCACAAGACTATGAATTCCTTTATAATGCGGGAGCTGTTGCTATTTTTGGCCCTGGTACAGTGATTCCAGTTGCTGCGATTAAAATTATCGAGGAAATTTATCAACGTTTGGGCTACGAGGAAGTGTCTGAATAATGAAGGAAAACAATGGGGCTGATGAGAGCGCATTATTTGTCATGGAAGGTGTAAAAGGTACTCATGATGGATTTACGAAAATTACCCCTAAGAAATTTCGTAAAAAAAGAGAAGAACAAATTGATATACATCAATTGTCTAAAGAGATTCGCTCTGGAAACCGAATTGCACTATCTCGGGCTATAACGCTAATTGAAAGCTCTAATAGTAACCATAAAGAACTAGCGCAAAAACTATTACAAGAATTACTCTCCTACTCCGGAAATAGTATACGTATTGGTATCACTGGTGTTCCAGGAGCAGGTAAAAGTACATTCATTGAAAGTTTTGGCTCAATGTTGTGTGATATGGGGAAAAAAGTAGCTGTTCTGGCAATTGACCCTAGTTCATCCTTATCTGGTGGAAGTATATTAGGTGATAAAACCCGCATGGAAAGACTAAGTCGAGAACCGAATGCTTTTGTCAGGCCATCTCCAAGTGCTGGTACTTTAGGTGGTGTCCATAAAAAGACAAGGGAAACGATGTTACTTTGTGAAGCAGCTGGTTTTGATGTTATTTTAATAGAAACTGTAGGCGTTGGACAAAGTGAAACATACGTAAGAGGTATGGTTGATTTCTTCCTTCTATTAGTATTAACTGGCGCTGGTGATGAACTACAAGGTATGAAAAAAGGGATCATGGAGTTAGCTGATGGGATTATTGTTCATAAAAGTGATGGTGATAATGTCAGCAGGGCAAAAAGAACAGTTCGAGAGTACAAGCAAATTCTTCATTTTCTGCAACCAGCAACTCCTGGTTGGATGAGTACATCACTTGCTGTTTCGTCGATTGCGAAAACAGGCTTACAGGAAACGTGGGAAATGATTTGTAAATTTGAAGATACTGTAAAGTCTAAAGGCTATTGGAATCAACGTAGAGTTGAACAAACAAAAGATTGGTTCCACTCAATGATTACCGACCATTTAATTGAATCATTTTACCGTAATCAGGAAACAAAACAACTTTTACATTCAATTGAAGATGCTATTTTACACGGTGAAATGACGGTTACACAAGGCGTGAATAAAGTTTTTGAAAAAGATGAGAAATTTACTCCGTTAGAGTAAGCACTTTATACTTAATATCGTTTCTAAATGTGATAAAATATGAATGTAAAAGGAGTGGAGATAAATGAATATGGATTACGATTTATTTATGCAAGAAATAACAAGAACAGCACGTTCTGAAATGGAAGCAGCTGGATATGAACAATTACGTACACCTGAGGAAGTGGAAGCAGCATTTGCACGCCCAGGTACTACTTTAGTAATGGTTAACTCTGTATGTGGTTGTGCTGGAGGGATTGCACGTCCTGCAGCTACTCATGCAGTTCATTATGATAAAAGACCAGACCACTTAGTAACAGTATTTGCTGGACAAGACAAAGATGCTACTGCAGCTGCTCGTTATTTGTTCGGTGAAGATCATATCCCATCATCACCATCTTTCGTATTATTAAAAGATGGAAAAGTTGTTGCAGATATTGGACGCCATGAAATTGAAGGTCACGATCCAATGTCAGTAATTACAAACTTACAAGCAAACTTTGAAGAGTATTGCGAAGAAGTGTAATAAAACATTGTCCTTAAGTAGTTCTTTACTTAAGGACATTTCTTCATTTTAAGGCAAGAGTACATACAAGTTTCACTACAAAAGGGGGCTTTGCTATAAAACCTTTTCGAATCGGCTATCGTACTATTAAAACGGCAGTTGGAGTTGCATTATCCATTGCAATTGCACAATTCTTTGGATTACAATTCTTTTCTTCTGCAGGTATCCTTACGATCCTTTGTATTCAAACGACAAAAAAGAAATCTTTACATGCAGTGTATACCCGTTTAGTAGCGAGTTTATTGGGAGTGTTATACTCCTTTATTGCTTTTGAGACCTTTGGTTACCATCCATTAGTTCTTATATTTATGATTTTAATTTTTATACCATCAATCGTTTCTATCGATGTTGCTCCTGGTTTTGTATCCAGTGCAGTAATAATGATGCACATTTATTCCGAGGCGAATTTTACACTTTCATTATTGTACAACGAGCTTGCACTTATGGCTGTAGGATTCGGTGTAGCACTATTAGTGAATATGTATATGGGAGACACACAAAAACGATTGGACCATTACCGTATTCAATTAGAGGACTTATACCGCAAAATATTTTCAGAAATTGTGAAATATTTAGAAAAGGGAGATACAACTTGGGATGGTAAAGAGTTAATAGAAGCAGAGAAACTGTTGAATAAGGCGAAATCCTTAGCGTTTATTGATGTAGAAAATCATATAACACGTAAGGAAAATGAATACTATCTTTATTTTGATATGCGTGAGAGACAGCTTGAAATAATTGAAAGAGTACTACCGAAGATTACAACATTGCCTGTAATGGTACAGCAAACTAAATTGGTTGCGGACTTTATGGATGAGTTAAGTAAAAATGTCCATTCGGGAAATACTGCGCGTACTTTTAGAGATAAACTTGATATTGTTAAAAAGGAGTTTGCAGAAATGCCGCTACCAGAATCGCACGAAAAATTTCTTGCTATGGCTTCTCTGTATCAATTTATAGAAGAAATGGATGAATATCTAGCAATCAAGCAGACATTTAAAGGATTGAATAAAAAAGAATAAAGCGATTACTAGAGTCGTAATCGCTTTATGTTCTAATTAGTTAAACATAGCTAGTCCAAATGCAAATGTTGAAATTACCATAATGGCAATCATAATATAAACTACTACTTTTTGAATCTTCTTATTACTCATAGAAACAATCGCTCCTTATATTATTATAAATAGTTTATCAAATCTGAAAAAATTCTCAAGTACGTAGCGCGAATCTTTTAAATTAGGTAAAATAGAGATGTACTATAACAGAAGGGGTGTTATAATGGAGAAAATAGATCATATCGGAATTGCTGTTAATAATTTAGAAGAGAAAATTACATATTACACTGAAACACTAGGTTTAAAGCTTTTAAGAATAGAAGAAGTACCTTCTCAAAATGTACGAGTAGCATTTTTAGATGCGGGTAATGTTCACATTGAATTACTTGAGCCATTAAGTGAAGATGGTGCTATTTATAACCACATTCAAAAGCGCGGCGAAGGAATTCAACATGTTGCTTTCAAAGTGGGGAACATAGAAGAAAAAATGTCAGAATTAAAAGAAAAAGGAGTTCGTATCCTTTCGGAGCAACCAGTTCCAGGTGCAGGAGGCTCTAAAGCAGCGTTTATTCATCCGAAAGATTCTTTCGGTGTTTTATATGAATTATACGAAAAAAGTGGCAAAGGGGAATAATCTAATGGATATGTTCGATAAAATAAATGAATTATACGATCGTAAACGAGAGATTGAACTTGGTGGTGGAGATAAAAGAATTGAAAAGCAACATGAAAAAGGAAAGTTAACAGCTCGAGAAAGAATTGATTTATTACTTGATGCTGGAACATTTGTTGAAATCAATCCTTTCATTACACACAGAACAACTGACTTTGGTATGGACAAGCTAAATGGACCTGGTGATGGAGTAGTAACTGGTTTTGGTAAAATTAATGGACGAAACGTTTATCTATTTGCCCAAGATTTTACTGTGTTTGGTGGAGCATTAGGGGAAATGCATGCTAAGAAAATTGCAGCTGTAATGGACTTAGCTGCAAAAAATGGTACACCTTTTATCGGTATCAATGATTCAGGCGGCGCACGTATTCAGGAAGGCGTATTGTCATTAGATGGATACGGCCATATCTTCTACAGAAATTCAATTTATTCAGGCGTAATTCCACAAATTTCGGTTATTATGGGACCTTCTGCTGGTGGAGCAGTATATTCTCCAGCAATTACAGATTTTATTTTAATGGTTGATAAAACATCTCAAATGTTTATTACAGGTCCAAAAGTAATTGAAACAGTTACAGGAGAAAAAATATCTTCTGAAGATTTAGGTGGTTCTAAAGTTCATAATTCTATTAGTGGGAATGCTCATTTCCGTGCATCTAACGAAGAAGAATCTATTAAACAAATCCAAAGATTACTAAGTTATTTACCACAAAATAACAAAGAAAAAGCACCAAAACTGCCACGTCCAGAAGGCGATGATTATCGTCCAGATATTATTGACTGTGTACCAATTGAGCCGACGAAGCCATACGACGTTCGTAAAGTGGTTGAACAAGTTGTGGATGAAGGTTCCTTTATGGAAGTTCACTCTGAGTTTGCTAAGAACGTAGTAGTTGGTTTTGCTAGAATTGCTGGAGAATCAGTAGGATTAGTTTGTAACCAACCAAAAGCATTAGCAGGTGGTTTAGATATTGATTCTTCGGATAAGGCTGCTCGCTTCATTCGTACATGTGATGCTTACAATATTCCGATTATTACATTTGAAGATGTATCTGGATTCTTCCCAGGTGTAAAACAAGAGCATGGTGGAATCATTCGTCATGGTGCGAAAATTTTATATGCATATTCTGAAGCAACTGTACCAAAAATTACTGTAATTTTACGTAAAGCATACGGTGGAGCATATGTTGCGCTGAACTCTAAAGCAATTGGTGCTGACTTAGTATTTGCATGGCCGAATGCTGAGATTGCGGTAATGGGTGCTGCTGGTGCTGCAAATATCATCTTTGCTAATGAAATCGCAAACTCACCAGATCCTGAAGCGACA
>Ga0180215_1003904_pt1 | contig 13659 bp, 11 predicted proteins | sample eDN3rd37CBELigBY_FD_128871 | JGI IMG/M metagenome (GOLD analysis project Ga0180215, IMG submission 128871) | Enriched backyard soil microbial communities from Emeryville, California, USA - eDNA 3rd pass 37_C BE-Lig BY (version 2) (version 2) | ecosystem: Environmental > Terrestrial > Soil >...
CGGGTGCAGCGCGGCGCGACCGGTGTGCAGGTCGAGGTGTTCGACGGCAGCGAGATGGGTCGCCTGCAGGTCGGCTTCAACCGGATGATGGCCGAGTCCGACGAGCGGCGACGGCTGCGCGAACTGTTCGGTCAGCACGTCGGCGAGGACGTCGCGCGCCGCGCGCTGCAGTACGGCACCGAACTGGGCGGCGAGACCCGGTACGTGGCGGTGCTGTTCGTCGATATGGTCGGCTCCACGGCGACCGCCGCGGAACGGCCGCCGAACGAGGTCGTGGACCTGCTCAACGAGTTCTTCCGGGTCGTGGTCGACGTCGTCGACCGGCATCACGGGTTCGTCAACAAGTTCATGGGTGACGCGGCGCTGGCGATCTTCGGGGCACCGCTGGACCGCCCGGATGCACCCACCGCGGCGCTGGCCGCGGCGCGGGAGCTGCGGTTCGCGCTCGACGAGATCACCGGCCTCGACATCGGTATCGGGGTGTCGGCGGGGCTCGCGGTGGCCGGCAACATCGGCGCGGCCGAGCGGTTCGAGTACACGGTGATCGGTGATCCGGTGAACGAGGCGTCGCGCCTGACCGAGCTCGCGAAGATGCGTCCGAGCCGGGTGCTGGCGTCGTCGAGCGCGTTGTACTTCGCCGACGACGAGGAGCGCGCGCAGTGGGAGCTGGGCGACGAGGTGCAGCTGCGGGGTCGCCGACGGCTGACCCACCTGGCCTCACCGATCAAATATCCCGAGTGAAGTGAGACCGGTCGCATCGCGGCGTTGGCTACGCTGATCCGCGTGGCGCCGCCTCGCGATGAACCACCCCGTCCCGGCGCAGCGCCGCGTCGGGGCGCCTTCGCATGGGTGAAATGGCTGCTCGGCGTCGCACTCGTGGTGCTGCTGACCGTCGAGGGTGTCTACCTGTGGCCGTCGCTGAGCGATTCGTGGCGTGCCCTGACGGAGATGCACTGGGGCTGGTTCGCGGCGTGTATCGCGGCCCAGGCCGCGGCGCTGAGCGGCTTCGCCGGTGTCCAGCATCGCCTGCTTCATGCCGGCGGGGTCACCGTCGGACACTTCCGATCGGCGTCGGTGGTCTACGCGAGCACGGCGATGTCGGTGACCTTGCCCGCCGGGCCGGTGTTCTCCACGGCGTTCACGTACAAGGAGACGCGCCGATGGGGTGCGACGCCGGTCGTCGCATCCTGGCAGCTGGCGGTGTCCGGGGTGATCGCGACGGCGACCCTCGCCGCGGTGGGGGTGGCCGGGGCGCTGGCGGTCGGGTCGCGGGTCAGCCCGGTCACGCTGGTGCTGGCCGTCGCGGGAGTGTTCGCACTCTTCTTCGGGTTGCGTCATGTCGCGAGGAATCCGTCGTCGATCGAGGCGCTGGGTCTGTGGGTGATCCACCGCGTCAACCGGTTGGCGAAGAAGCCGGCCGAGACCGGTGTCGAGTCGTTCGAACGGATCCTGGGCCAGCTCGAGTCGGTGGACCTGGGCCGGCGGGATGCCCTGACGGCGCTGGGCTGGTCCGGCGTGCACCGGGTGTTCGACGTCGCGTGCCTGGGCCTCGCGTGCTGGACGGTCGGTGGGGATCCGTCGCTGGCGGGGTTGCTGATCGCGTTCACCGCGGCCAAGGCGGTGGCGAGTGTGCCGCTGGCGCCGGGCGGGCTCGGTTTCGTCGACGGCACGTTGATCGCGACGCTGACGGCGGCGGGGATGAGTGCGTCGCAGTCGCTGGCGGCGGTGTTCGTGTATCGCATGGTCAGCTTCGTGATCGTCGCGGTCGTGGGCTGGATCGTGATCGCGGTGCTGTATCGGTCGCATCGCATCGACGACGCCGAACTGGATCTGGAACGGGAGCACCAGGCCCGGTCGCTGCTCACGCGCCGGCCCGCTTCCCCTCCCCCGGTCGAGGGCGATCCCGGCCCGGCTCCCGGCCGCATTCTGTAGTGATCCGCACCACACAATAGTTGCGTAATCAACCATCCGGTGTCATGGTGGAACACATCAGAAGTTGAAACTTTGATCAGTACGAGGAGTTGCCATGACCACCGCCACCACCGCGACGTTCCCGGGCCTGACCGCCGGCACCTGGGCCATCGACCCCGTCCACTCGACCGTCGGCTTCACCGTCCGCCACCTCGTGGTCAGCAAGGTTCGCGGTAACTTCACGAACTTCTCCGGCGCCGTGACCGTCGCCGAGGACGGCACCGCCGCCGTGTCCGCCGAGATCGCCGTCGACTCGATCGACACCCGGAACAGCGACCGCGACGCGCACCTGAAGTCCGCCGACTTCTTCGAAGCCGAGAAGTTCCCCACCGCGTCCTTCACCTCCACCGGCATCCGCAGCACCGGCAAGGGCTTCGTCGTCGACGGTGAGTTCACCCTCCGCGGCGTCACCAAGCCCGTCGAGCTCGAACTCGAGTTCAACGGCGTCAACCCGGGCATGGGCAACGGCCCGGTCGCCGGCTTCGAGGCCACCACCGTCATCAACCGCAAGGACTTCGGCATCAGCATCGACATGCCGCTCGAGGGTGGCGGCGCCGTCGTCGGCGACAAGATCACCATCAACCTCGAGATCGAGGCGGGTCTGCAGGCCTGACCTGCGTCACCACTCCGAACGAGCGCCCTCCGTCTCCGGAGGGCGCTCGTTTTCGTCCGGGGCCGAAGGACGCGCATCCGCGCCACCGACCTACCCTTGAACCCGTGAAAAAGTACGCGCCGGCGCTGGTGATCGATATCGTCCTCGTAGTCGTCTTCGCCGCTCTCGGGCGCTCGAGCCACGACGAAACCCTGAACATTCCGGGTATCGCGACCACTGCGTGGCCGTTCCTCGCCGGATTGACCGTCGGCTGGTTCGCGACCGCGGGGCTCTATCGCGACAAGTTCGACGCCCGCACCGCCGTCCCTACCGGGATCCTCGTGTGGCTGTGCACCCTCGTCGTCGGCATGCTGCTGCGCGCGGTGACCGGGCAGGGCACGGCGACGGCGTTCATCGTGGTCGCGACCCTGTTCCTCGGACTGTTCCTGGTCGGCTGGCGTGTGATCGCCCGGGTGTGGGCCCGTCGCCGCGACGTCGCGACCCGGTGACGCCGACGCGCTGACCTTCGAAATATCCCCGTGGGTGCGTGCCCGGTGGGAAAGTGACTTTCATGAGTGACACCGCGGCACGTCCGGATTCGCAGTCGGACCACCGGTTCTTCGGCCAGCCGCTCGCGCTGGCCAACCTGTTCGGTGTCGAGATGTGGGAACGCTTCTCCTTCTACGGCATGCAGGGAATCCTGATCTACTACCTGTACTACTCGGTCGAAGAGGGCGGGCTGGGGATCAGCCAGGCGGCCGCGACGTCGATCGTCGGCGCCTACGGCGGCACCGTCTACCTGTCGACGATCCTCGGCGCCTGGATCGCCGACCGGTTGCTCGGCTCCGAACGAACCTTGTTCTACAGCGCCGTGATGATCATGTGCGGCCACATCGCACTGGCTGTCATTCCCGGACTCGCAGGGGTCGGGGTGGGTCTCGTGCTCGTCGCGGTCGGCAGCGGTGGCCTCAAGGCGAACGCGACGTCGCTGGTCGGCGACCTGTACGACGAACACGACGAACGCCGCGACGCGGGCTTCTCGATCTTCTACATGGGCATCAACCTCGGTGCCCTCGTCGGCCCGCTGCTCACCGGCTGGGTGCAGACCAACATGGGCTTCCACTACGGCTTCGGGCTCGCCGCGATCGGCATGGCCATCGGCCTGATCCAGTACTCGATCGGCCGCAAGCGGCTCGGCGGCATCGGCGCGACACCCCCGCATCCGCTTCCGGCCACGCTGCGCATGCGCGTCGCGGCCATCGCGGCCGCCGCGGTGGTGATCATCGCCGTGGCATCGCTGACCGGCCTGATCACCAGCGACAACATGTCCGACATCGTCGTGACACTGACGATCGTCGCGGCGGTCGTCTACTTCGTGATCATCCTGTCGAGCCGGGCGATCACACCGGTCGAGCGCAAGCGCGTCATCTCGTTCATCCCGATGTTCCTGGCGAGCGCCGCGTTCTGGTCGCTGTTCCAGCAGCAGTTCACGATGGTCGCGGTGTATTCGGACACGCGGCTGAACCGGAACCTGTTCGGCTGGGACTTCCCGCCGTCCTGGGTGCAGTCCATCAACCCGGTGTTCATCATCGTCTTCGCGGGTGTGTTCGCCGCCGCGTGGACGAAGCTGGGACCGCGGCAGCCCTCGTCACCGATGAAGTTCTCGATCGGCACGATCATCATGGGCATCGCGTTCCTGTGCTTCATTCCGATGTCCGGTGGTGGTCCGAACAGCGCGCCGCTGCTCGGCCTGGTGGGCATCCTGCTGCTGTTCACGTTCGCCGAACTGTTCCTGTCCCCGGTGGGCCTGTCGCTGTCGACGAAGCTGGCTCCGCAGAACTTCCACACGCAGATGGTGGCGTTGTTCTTCCTGTCGGTGGCCCTGGGCACGGCGATGGCCGGCACCCTCGCCAAGTACTACGACGAGAACAACGAGGTGCCCTATTACCTGTGGATCGGCGGGGCGTCGATCGGTGTGGGCATCGTGCTGATGGCGATCTCGCCGTGGATTCGCAGGATGATGCAGGGCGTGCACTGACGCCGGACCGTCTTCGCCCCTGCCACCGTGGCTACCGCAGGGCGAGCCACGCGGCGAGCCCGAAACCGGCGATCGACACACCGACCCGCAGCACGCCCGGCGGAATGCGCTTGACGACCGGCGGGCCGCACCAGCCGCCGGCGACGGTCCCGATCGCCATCGCGAGGGCCGCGGGCCAGTGCACCGGACCGAACGCGGCGAAGCCGATCGCGGCGACCAGGTTCGCGACGCCGAGCAGGTAACTCTTGAGGATGCTCGCCCGCCAGATCGTCTCCGACGAACACACGAGGATGAGCGCCAGGAAGATCACCCCGGCGCCGGCACCGAAGTAACCGCCGTACACGGCGACGAGGAATACCGCCGCCGAGAACGTGCGCGGCAGATCGCGGCCCCCGGCGAACGCGCGGATCCGGGGCTGGAACAGCAACGCGAGCGCGGCGAGCGCCACCAGATACGGGACGATCGCCTCGAAGGACCCTTCCGGCGCCGCGAGCAGCACGACCGCACCGACCACACCGCCGATCGCCGCGTAGGCGGTCCATCGCCACACCCGCGGCCCGGTGTCGACGACCTCGCGCGCCGAGTTCGACAACGCACCGACGCCGACACCGACCATCGCGACGGTGTTGGTGACGTTCGCCGCGACCGGCGACAGGCCGACCGCGAGCAGCGCGGGATAGGACACGATCGAGGCGAGTCCGGTGACGAAGCCGATCAGCCCGGCGAAGAAGCCCGCAACGACGAGCAGCAGCAGGTCGAAGAGGGTCACGACGAACAAACGTACCGGGGTCCGCTTTCACCCGCGAACGCTGGGGCCGTGTCCGGTCAGAATGCGTCGGCGGGCTTCCCGAGTTCGCGCAGGAACATGTCGGCCATCTTGATCGCGCGGTCGCCGCCGTCGGCGTTCGCGACGAACACCGCGAACGCCATGTCGCCGCTCACCCCGTAGAACCAGCGGTCGTCGCCGTTGTCCCCCGCGATGCCCGTCAGACCGGCATGCCCCCTGAGGAACGACGCCGGTCCGTTCTGGACGTTGTCGACCATCATCGCGCGCAAGGCGTCGATCGTCTCGGCCGGCAGCGGCTCGGCCGGTTCCGCGACGGTCGCCGGCTGCCCCTGCACGATCATCGGCATCGCCGCGTCGCCGCGCGCGATCGACGCCGCGAGCATCGCGGCTCCCATCGGGCTGAGCAGTGCTTCGCTGTCCGCCGGGGAACCCGTGAACTGCACGACGCCGCTGCGGTTCTGCCCGAACTGCGCGGTCTCGAATTCGAATCCGGGCACGGTGTAGTCGAGGCCGAGACCGAGCCTGCGCGCGATGTCGCCGAGTTCGGCGGTGCTGACCTGCGCCGGATCCTTCCCCAGCGCCATACCCGCCGCGACACGGACCGGGTCCATCGCCGACCCCGCCGGGTACAGGCCGCGGGTCGCGACGGCCCCGAGTTCCATGGCCTGGTTGTTCACGTCGACGGCGATTATGCCGCCGGTGGACGGCTGGATCGCGACGATCGCGGCGGGAGTTCCGACGCTGACGACGGCCTCCTTAGCGGCGAGCTGGACGTGCGAGTCGAGGGTCGAGACGAGATCCGGCGGCGGCGGGCCCTGGAATCCGGCGACCTGAATGGGGCCGGCCTGCGGATCCTCCAGGGTCACCGCCCAGCCGGCGGTCCGGTCGCGTTCGAGCTGCCACGCGCTGCGCAAGGAGTCGAGCAGCGGGCTCGAGATCCGGCGATCGGCGCTGATGAGGGTCGGGGTCTTGATCACCTCGACGCCGGGAATCGCGACGATGTCGTCCTCGAGGAACTGGTAGTCCTGGTCGCGCAGTTTGACGGCGGCGATCCGCTCAGCGGGCTGTTCCGCGAGGCGCTGCTGCATGGACGCGGCCGTGATGACCGGTGCGACCGGTTCGAGGACGTCACCGAGCAGCGTGGTCGTCAGCACCGGATCGGGCATCTTCGCGGGATCGAGCACGACCGTGTTGATCGTCTGCTCGGCCATCAGCAACTGTCCGTTGCGATCGAAGATTTTCGGTGGCGCGGCGTCGGTGCGTACGTGGTGCACGGTGCGTCCGCCGCCGAGATCGGGTACGACGACGTCGGGGCTCCACGACACGCGCCAGCCGACGGCGAGCTTCTTGACGGAACCGTCGACCTGATAGGACCAGTCCTTGTCCGGTCCGAAGTTCCAATTCCCCTCGAGCGTGAAGTAACCGGACTCACCGGAAAGCTCGACCAGCTGGGTGATCTCGTACTCGACCGTGCCGTCGGACAGTCCGTCGAACAGCTGGGTCAGCGTCGCGGACGCCGCGTTCGGGTAGGACGTCAGGGCTGCGGCGCCCTCGGCGTCACGTTCGTTCAATTCGGCTACGAAATCGTCGACGAGGCGCTCCACATCGCTGCGCGAGTCGGCGATCGTGAACGCCACGACACCGGCCGTCACACAGATCACGATCGCGGAGATGAGGGCGACCACTCGCACTCGTCGCCGTTCCCGAGAACCCATAAAGATCAACCTTCACTTCAGTCACTTGAGCCTCAAGCACAGCTTGCCTACGATGCTGTCACAGTTGGACTACGAGGTCCGAATCACCTCCTGAGCACGCGCCCGGCCACGTCCAGCGCAGGAGCCGAACTCCCTGCTCCTGCAACGAAAACCGCGAACGCGAGATCGTCCTGCGCTCCGATGAACCATCCGTGCGCCTCGTTCGTGCCACCGTACTCTGCGGTCCCCGTTTTGCCGATCAGTTCCGGAATGTCGTTCAAAACGGTTGCGGTCCCGCCGGTCACGGTCTCGCGCATCATAGTTCGTAACGCCGCGGTCACCGGTGCAGGCGCGGCGTCCACGGTCCGATCCGCGGTCGCCGGCTCGTCCTGGACGATCATCGGAAGCGGTGTCGAACCGCGCACGATCGACGCCGCGACCATCGCCATCCCGAACGGCGACGCGGTCACCGCGCCCTGGCCGATCGCCGACTCGACGCGCTGCGCCGCCGAATCCGCGACCGGGACGTTTCCGGTCACGGTCACCAACCCCGGTGTCACATAGTCGATGCCGAGACCGAATTGGGCCGCTGCATCGGTCAGCGCATCCGGTGGCAGATTCACCGCCAACTGCGCCATCGTCGTGTTGCAGGAACGCGCGAACGCCGTGTGCAGGGGCACCGAGCCGAGATCGAAACTGTCGTCGTTCGGTATCGTGCGGTCCTCGATCGTCGCAACGCCCGGGCACGGCAGCACCGTGTCCGGAGCCGCCGCCCCGGCCTGCAACGCCGCCGACGTCGTCACCGTTTTGAATGTCGACCCCGGCGGATAGAGACCGGTCAGCGCGACCGGGCCTTCCGCGTCCGCGGCGGCGTTCTGCGCGACCGCGCGCACCGCTCCGGTCGACGGTTCCACCGCCACGACGACGGCCGGTTGCGGCACCGCGGCGACCGCGGCCTCCGCGCGCGCCTGCAAGCCGAGATCGATCGTCGTACGGATGTCGGGCGCGTCCGTCCCGTCGACCCCTGCCACCCGCTGCGCCGACCCGTCCGCATCCACCGACTGCACGACCCAACCCGCGGCCGCGTCCTGCCCGTCCTGCCACATCTCGGCCAGACCCGACCACACCGGCGACGCCAGCGCCCGGTCGACGGTCAGCAGCCGTGTCTGCGGGGCCGGCGACACCCCCGGCAGCACCGCGAGCTGGGCTTCGATCCGGGCCAGGTCCTCGTCGCGCAAGGTCACCGCCGTCACCGATCCGCCCCCGGCCGCCGCGAGATCCGCCGCCAGTGATTCCGCGGTGATCGACGGCACGACCGTCGCCAGCACCGGCGCGACCGCAGCGGGGTCGGCGGTCGCGTCGAGGTTCACCAAGGTGACGACCTTCTGTTCCATCAGCGGCTGCCCGTTGCGATCCAGCACCGACGCGGGTGTGCCCTCGGCCCGGAGGTACCGCAGGGACGTGTCGGCGGTCAACCCGGGCGCGAGCACCGCGGGATCCCAGCGGATGCGCCAGCCGCCGTCGCCGTCGACCGCGGACCCCGACGTGCGATAGGACCACTCGCCTGCGCTCGGTGCGGGCTCCGCGTCGGCCGGCGCAGCCGAAGTCTCCCCGGCCCCAGTCTCGGTCTCCCCGGTTTCGTCTTCGGCGGGGTCGGGTCCCAACCGCCACGCCACGTCGAGTTCGAAGGTGTCCTCGTCCCCGGTGCCACCGAGGGTGACGTCGGGCGAGTCGGAGCCGAGTCCTTCGAACAACCCGTCGATGGTCGCGGCTGCGGCTGCCGGATCGGTGGTCAGCGCTGCCGCGGCCTGCACGTCTCCCGCCTCGAGTGCCTCCGCGAACTGCTGGGCGACGGTCTCCGGCTGATCGGGTCCGGTGGAACAACCGGCCACCACGAGCGCACCCACCGTCAGCACCACCGGCAGGCCCATTCGTCGTCGAAGAGTGCGCACCCGCCCGATCATGCCCCAGTTCGATCGTCCGTGCCTGTCGCCACACGGCGTACCGGGTGCACGTAACGGAAACCACGCGCCGAATCGGAATCCACGCAGGTAACACACGGGGGATTCCGAATCGCGGGGGCCGATGTCGGCGCACCGGCGTCGGGACCGGCCGCTCACGCCCCGGAGCGGAGTGCCGCCGCCACCTCCTCGAAGGCGGTTTCGAGATGCGCGGCGTAGCGCCCTGGATCCCGGATGATCTCCGGGGAGGTCAATACCGTCAGGGTGAGGTCGTCGCCGAGACCGATCAGCCCGTGGGTGACGGTGGCCTCCGAGGTCAACGGTGGGCAGAGGGTGCCGAACAGCATCGGCCGACCGGCCAGCGCCCACGGATCGGCGCCGCCGATCCGGATGCTGGTCAGCATCGTGTGCATGCGCGGACCGGGGCGGGCATCCACGCGGCGCCGGTGCGCGGCCAGTTCAACCGGGAGCAGGAACGACGGAATCGCGTTCGTGTCGGTCAGGTGCCGCAGCGACGCCGTGTTCCTGCGCTCCACCAGCGTCGCCTGCACCGCCGCGGCGCGCTCCCGGATCGAGTCGACGCCGGGGTGCAACGCGACATCCGCCCAGTCGATGCTGTTGATACCGACCGCCTGCGCCTCCGCGCCGAACGCGATCGTCACGTATGCGGTCAGGTCCGGCGGGCAGTGCCCGGCGACGTCGGTGAGGTACCGCTCGAGCGCAACCGACATCGCCGTCAGCGCGAGCGCGGTGACCGTGAGCCCCTTCGGGCGCGACCCGACGCGACCGAGCCGCAGAAGGAGCAGCGTGCGCCGGTCGCCGGGTTCGGCGTTCAGCACGGTCCGGGTGAGGCTCGCCGGTGGAGCAGAGCCCTGAGCAGCGCCGGCCCGAGCGTCGCGTAGCGCGGCACGCATCGTCCGCAGGTAGTGCACCGTCGCGCGGGGAGCCCGGGCGATCCCGCGCGCCGCCGCGAGCGCACGGTTCACGCGAGGGACGGCCGGTCCCAGTCCCGGGAACTGCACCGGCTCGGGACCGTCGCCGAACAACGCCTCCGACAAGGGATTCAAGATCGGGCCCGTGATCAGGGAGTGGTTCCCGCGCAGCACCACGACGGTCCCGGGCGTGGTCGTGCCGGGGACGTTCCGAACGCCGTGGAACACGTCGATCCGCCAGGCCGTGGTACGGACGTCGAGCGGGGCGGCGGCGAGGTGTTCGAGCACCCGGATCAGCGCCGGCCAGTCGAGTCCTGTCCGCCGATCGTGGACGACCCGGTCCTCCACCGGCCGGTCGTCGGCCACCCAGTACGCGTGGTCCAGGTGTCCGGGGACGCCCACGAAACGACGGTTCATCGGCGCCCAGAACCGCGCACGTCCCCGGAAGTGCTCGGTGATCTCCGCAGCGGTCGGGGGCGTCCCGGTCCCCGAGTCGAAAACCCAGAAGAAGAGTGTGTCGAGGTGATGACCGTGATCGGCTTCGAGAACATGGGTGGCGTCGATCGGCCGAACCTGAGCTGCTGGTCCCACTGCACTCCTTCGTAGTGTCGTGACACGCAGGTGACCAGGAGGGCACCGTACCGAAACGCCCGAATCCCCCCTGTGCCCCCGCACCGTCCCGGATACCGCGCATCCCGGACACCCCTCGTGCCTGCGGTGAAAACCGGTTGCGCGTTCCGATCCCTGTGCCTACCGTAGTCACGTCACATTGTCGTCGATCGGAGAAGGCCCTTGCTCCTGTAGAGGTTTCGCATCCCGCACGTTCCCCGTGCGATCCGTCGCTACCTCCAGGAGTCACCATGACCTCTCCCATCGGCATTTCTCTTTCCGACCTGCACTACGAGCATCGCGACGGCGATCCCGTGTTCGACGGGCTCGACGCGACGTTCCCGCTCGGCCGCACCGGTCTCGTCGGACGGAACGGATCCGGAAAATCGACTCTGCTGCAGATCGTTTCGGGGAACCGCAAGGCAACGCGCGGGTCGGTCACGACCCGAGGCCGCGTCGGTTACCTCCCGCAGGACATCACCCTGGACCCGGATCTGCGGGTCGAGACGGTCCTGGGGATCGGCGAGGTCCGGGCCGCGCTGCGACGCATCGAATCCGGCGACGGAACCGCCGCGGACTTCGACACCGTCGGAGATCGCTGGGACATCGAGGAACGCGCGATCGCGACCGTGCACCGGCTCGGTCTCGACCGGATCCTGCAGGACCGGAACGACTTCGATCGCACCGTCGGAACCCTGTCGGGCGGTGAGACGGTTCTGCTCGCGCTCACGGCGCGACTGCTCGACGATCCGCAGGTGTTGTTGCTCGACGAGCCGACCAACAACCTCGACACCGCCGCGCGGGGCAGGTTGTACCAGGCGTTGCGGCAGTTCACCGGAACTCTCGTCGTGGTCTCCCACGACCGTGACCTGCTCGAATCGGTGGATGCGATCGCCGAGTTGCGCGACGGTGCTCTGCGGCTGTTCGGCGGCAACTACAGCGAGTACGAGCGGATCGTCGCGGCGGAACAGGAGGCCGCGCAGGCCGCGGTCCGTGACGCCCGCAACGATGTGCGCCGGCAGGCCCGCGAACTGTCCGCCGCGCATATCATTCTGGATCGTCGAGAACGGTACGGGCGCAAGATGTTCGAGAACAAGCGGGAACCCAAGATCATCATGGGTGCCCGCAAGCGTGCGGCGCAGGAGTCCGCGGGTCGCCTGCGGCGCGAGCACGAGGGCAATCTCGAGCAGGCCCGCGAGCAGCTCACCCGCGCCCAGGAGGCGGTGCGGGACGATCGGGAGATCCGGGTGGACCTCCCGGCCACCGTGGTGCACCAGGGCCAGCGGGTTCTCGACGAGCCGCTCGAGATCGTCGGGCCCGAACGCATCGCGCTGCGGGGGCCGAACGGTTCCGGGAAGACGACGCTGCTGCATCGCATCGCCGACGCCGGGCCCCGGGTACCGTTTGCGTTGCTTCCGCAGCGGCTCGACGTGTTCGACGACGCGCTGTCCGTCGCGCAGAACGCGGCGCTGCGGGCGCCCCATCGCACCCCGCAGGACATCCGGGCGCGGCTGGCGCGCTTCCTGTTCCGCGGCGCCGACGCCGACCGGCCCGTCGGGGCGTTGTCCGGAGGCGAGCGTTTGCGGGCGGCGCTGGCGCTCCTCCTCGCGGCCGATCCGGCACCGCGGTTGCTGATGCTCGACGAGCCGACGAACAATCTCGATCTGCCGAGTCTCGGGCATCTGACGCAGGCGCTGCTGGCGTTCGAGGGTGCGCTCGTGGTGGTGTCGCACGACGAACGGTTCCTCGCGGAGATCGGCGTGACCCGATCGGTCACACTCGGAGGATGAGTCGAGCGATCAATCCTGTCGACGGCACCGCCGTCGCGTACGCAGCGGTGGGTCCGGCGGACGCTCCCGCGCTGCTGCTCGCGCACGGGAGCGCCCTGTCGTCGGCGATCTGGCGGGGCTTCGGGTACATGGCGGCGCTGCGCCCGCGGTACCGGCTGCTCCTGCCGGATCTGCGCGGACACGGCCGAAGCGACAAGCCAACCGATTCCGATTGTTATGCAATGGATCTCGTCGTCGGCGACCTGCTCGCGGTGCTGGACGACGCCGGCGTCGAGCGTGCTCACGTCATGGGCTATTCGTTCGGGGCACGATCGGTGCTGTCGCTCGCGGTGGCGGCCGAGGACCGGGTGCGGTCGTTGATCGTGGGTGGCGGCAGTGCTCGCCCGCAGGCCGGGGCATTCGACCGGTTGTTCTTCCCCGGCTGTGTCGACGTCCTCGAACGCGACGGCATGGAGGCCTTCCTCGACGCCTGGTCCGCGCACCGGCAGTGGCCGGTCGACGCCGCGACCCGCGCGGCGTTCCGCGCGAACGACGACCGCGCCCTGGCCGCCTATTTCCGCAGGTCCGAGCAGGAACCGGGCATCGCCGACGAGGCACTCGCGGCGCTGCGGGTGCCGACCCTGGCGTTCGTCGGATCGGAGGATCTCCTCCGGGTGCCGGACACGCGGGCACTGGCTCGGACGATTCCCGGCGCGCGGCTCGCGGTCCTGCGCGGATTCGACCACGCCACCACGATCGCCGCAAGCCGCGAGGTGCTGTCGGTGGTCGAACCCTTCCTCGCCGCTGCCCCTCGTGCGTGATTCCGGTAGCGGCCGCTACCGAAATCACGCACGGGACCCGAACTACCCGTCGGTGCCGTCGACCCACTGCACGAGCTGGAACACGATGCCGTTGGGATCGAGCATCTGGAAGTAGCGCTCCCCCCACGGCTCGGTCTCGATCGGGGTGACGATGCGGACGCCTTCGCCCCGGAGCCGCTCGTATTCGGCGTCGATGTCGTCGACGACGAACGCCACGAGCGTCCCCTGCCCGGCGGCACCGGCATGGCTGGCCGGTTTGAAGGTACCGAGCCCGGTACGCAGGAAGATCAGGTTGAATCCCGCGTCCTCGCGGGCGAGGGACACGAAACCGTCGGCGGACATCTCCGGGGCGAAACCCAGGTGCCGGATCGCGAACTCCGCCGACGCCTCGACGTCTACGACATTGAGGGACAGGGCGCTGCCGGTGATTTGCACGAGAACACTCCTTCTTGTGGGATGCCGCCGGTTAACGTACACCGTACGGC
>Ga0180215_1003906_pt1 | contig 13658 bp, 15 predicted proteins | sample eDN3rd37CBELigBY_FD_128871 | JGI IMG/M metagenome (GOLD analysis project Ga0180215, IMG submission 128871) | Enriched backyard soil microbial communities from Emeryville, California, USA - eDNA 3rd pass 37_C BE-Lig BY (version 2) (version 2) | ecosystem: Environmental > Terrestrial > Soil >...
GCCACAAAGTTCGAAAAGAACGTAAAACACCTGGATGGTGTTTCTGATGCAAGTGTAAATTTTGGTGCTTCAAAGCTGACCGTTTATGGAGATGCAACCATTGAAGAACTGGAAAAGGCCGGAGCTTTTGAGAATATAAAAATTATCCCTGAGAAGGAGCGGTTTGAAGAGAAGGAAGAACCTTTTCTGAAAAAGCATGCGACTGTCATCGCTTCCTTTGTCCTCCTCGTTATTGGATGGGCTGCGGGGGAACTGAATGGGGAAGGGAGCATTTTCTCCGTTTTAGCGTATGGCGCATCGATGGTTATTGGCGGATACCGCTTGTTCACAACAGGGTTAAAAAATCTAATCCGCCTTCAGTTTGATATGAAAACACTGATGACTATTGCTGTCATTGGTGCCGCCTTTATAGGGGAATGGGGCGAAGGAGCGACTGTCGTCATCCTCTTTGCCATCAGTGAAGCACTTGAAACATATTCCATGGATAAAGCGCGTCAATCCATTCGCTCTTTAATGGATATTGCTCCAAAGGAAGCCTTAATCCGAAGAGGAAATCAAGAAATGATGGTTGAGGTGGATGATATTCAGCTTGGCGACATTATGATTGTCAAGCCCGGGCAAAAGATAGCGATGGATGGCATCGTAGTAAAAGGGGTGTCATCCGTTAACCAAGCGGCTATTACGGGTGAGTCGGTCCCTGTTGCCAAAACGGCTGAAGATGAAGTCTTTGCAGGAACCTTGAATGAAGAGGGACTGCTTGAGGTTAAAGTAACAAAGCATGTAGATGATACGACAATTGCGAAGATCATCCACTTAGTGGAAGAGGCTCAGGCTGAGCGAGCACCTTCACAAGCCTTTGTCGACAAATTTGCTAAATACTATACGCCGCTTATCATGCTTATTGCCTTAGGTGTGGCCGTTGTTCCTCCGCTGTTTTTTGGAGCTGATTGGGATACATGGATTTACCAGGGATTAGCTGCACTTGTGGTTGGCTGTCCTTGTGCGCTCGTGATCTCGACCCCTGTTGCAATTGTGACTGCGATTGGGAATGCGGCAAAAAATGGCGTACTGATTAAAGGCGGTATTCATTTAGAAGAGATGGGCGCAATCAAAGCCATTGCCTTTGACAAAACGGGAACACTAACAAAAGGGATTCCCATGGTAACAGATTACCTTCCGCAATCCCATGCAAATTCTAATGAGCTTTTGTCCATTGCTGCCGCATTGGAAAAAGGATCACAGCATCCACTGGCTTCAGCTATCATGAAAAAAGCGGAAGATGAAAATGCGGCATACCAGGACATCAGTATTGAAGAATTTTCTTCCATTACGGGAAAAGGTATTAAAGGAATCTTTCAAAATCAGATGTATTATGTTGGAAGCCCGAATTTGTTTGAGGAATTATTATCAAACGGCGTTCCTTCTGAATTAAAAGCAACCATTGCCCGCCTTCAAAAGCAGGGAAAAACGGTCATGGCAGCAGGTACCTCAAAGGAAGTATTGGGTCTGATTGCCGTAGCGGATGTGTTAAGAGAAAACAGCAAAAATGTTATTGGAAATCTCCATTCTATGGGGATTCAAAAAACCATTATGCTTACTGGCGATAACGAAGGAACTGCAAACGCGATTGGAGAACAAGTCGGCGTATCAGATATTAAAGCCGAATTATTGCCACAGGATAAATTAAGGTATATTAAAGATCTTAGAAAGAAATATGACCGTGTGGCGATGGTTGGCGACGGTGTAAATGATGCCCCTGCATTGGCTGCTTCTGCTGTTGGAATAGCCATGGGGGGAGCTGGAACAGATACGGCTCTTGAAACAGCGGATATTGCCCTGATGGCAGATGATCTTGGCAAACTGCCATTTACCGTAAAGTTAAGCAGAAAAGCCCTTAGCATTATTAAGCAAAATATTACGTTTTCATTAGGGATAAAGCTAGTCGCATTACTTCTGGTCATTCCAGGCTGGCTAACGCTTTGGATTGCGATTTTTGCCGATATGGGTGCGACTCTTATTGTCACATTAAACGGCTTGAGATTACTCAGAATTAAAGATAAATAAGATAAGAGCTTCCCATTTTTCATGGGAAGCTCTTTTGCTAGGGGGATACTTGGGATACGACGTTTTGGTTACTGGCACAGGCCAAGCAAGCCTTTCTGCAGGCTATTATCCTAAAAGGAGAAAAATTTGCTAAAAGACGGAGGAATAAAGCAGAAATCGAAGGCTTTATCTGCCAATGATCATAGCCCCTTCTTTAAGGACCAAAGCACAGTGAAAGTAGGAAATCTGATTTGGTCCACTGGCTTTAAATCGGGTGATAGCAGGATAAAGCTTCCCGCAATCTTTAAGGAGAAAGAGATGCCAATACATAAAAGAGGAGTTACTGATAGTCAAGGGTTATACTTTTTAGGGCTCCCTTGGCAATATAGAAGGGGTTCGGCGCTGCTCCAAGGGGGTGGGGAGGTTGCTGATATTTAGTTCATGAAATGGTTAAGAACCTGCAGCCTCTCCGTGATGATTAAAGTCAAAATAATAATGGTATACTTCTGTTGGGAATTAAGTAAATGAGAAGGGAATTTTACTATGAATAAGATCCTAATGTCATTCCTATGTTTTTTCATCATATTGCCATCAATGGCAACTGCTCACACTGGGCTGGAATCTTCAACTCCAAAACCAGGACAAATAGTAACGGAAGATCTAAATGAAATTACTCTTACCTTTGCTGGTGAAATTGAATCTTTGAGTACAATGACGCTAGTCATGGAAGGACAAGAAATCCCTTTTTCCGATGTTGAACCAAATGGCAAGCAAATGAGCGGAACATTAGAAGCACCACTTGAAAACGGATCCTATGTTATTCGCTGGAAGATAGTCGGGGAAGACGGGCACCAGATTACAGGGGAAATCCCCTTTACTGTAAAATCTGAAGAAAATACAAGTCAAGAATCAGAAATGGAAGAATCTCAAATTTCTGATGAAGAAAAGATGCAGACAGAAGAAACAGAGAAAAGGGCAGAGAGCGAAAAAGAATCCTCTCCAAATAGGATTATGAATATCTTTATTCCAATTTTAACATTGGCTATATTAGTGTTGGGATTGTTCCTTCTGTTCAGAAGGAAGCGTTAAAATGAGTGTAGCCGTACCGTTAGCCGAAGTCGTTACGTATCTTTTATTTTCGATTTTAATCGGAAACACAGCACTTCAGTTTATATCTGAAAAGAAAAAGCCCAAAACAAATATCTCTAAAAAGACGCTGCTTTTATCAACGTTAGGCATTTATATTTTTACATTTGGACCGGTCGCACAGACGATTTCTTATTTTAGCGATGACGTAGGTCTTACACTCGCAGCGTATTCAGTTCTGACAGATTTTCAAGTAGGTAGAGCCTGGATCTTCATTGGGTTTATGTCGGTATTCCTATGGATGACATTGTTATTAAATGGTTCAAAATATCTGCAGGCGCTTTGGCTGCTGCTGATGGTTTTTGCCATTGGGTACTCCAGTCATGTTGCCTCATTGTCCTTTTGGAACGGGTTTATTGCACACTCCATCCATTTTCTTATGGTGACACTTTGGACAGGGATTCTAATCCACGTCGCCTGGTTTTCAAGTGATGAAAAAAAGTGGCCATTGTTCCTGCGGTGGTTTACCCCATTTGCCATGATAAATTTAATGATCTTGCTTATAAGCGGCTTTGCTCTAATGTTCTATGTGGTTGAACCAAAGGATTATGTGAATTCATGGGTCCTCCCATATGGGCAAATGCTTCTGTTAAAACATCTAAGCATTATTCCTTTATTGGTATTCGCATTTTTAAATGGAGTGCTAACCAGAAAATCATTAATAGTTTCCTCTTTTGACCCTCGGCCATGGATTAAGGGGGAGAGTATTATTATTTTCCTTGTTTTTTGTTTTACAAGTGTATTGGGAACTTTATCGCCACCCCACGAAGTTGAATTTACGGTCCAGTCGGAAGGTGCTTCGATTTGGGTGGAATGGCTTTTGGGAACTGACATTCCTTCTGTAAATAATGTTCATTTAACACCAAATTTTTTATCATTATTTCTATTGGCTAACTCGCTGCTTTTCTTAGCTTTAATTGTGATCAGCTTTAAGAAAGTAAAACCTTATATTGCAATTCTTTTCGGAATGAGTTTTGTTTTTGCCCTTTATTTTGGTTTGATGATTTCTCTATCTATATGATATGCGGTGTCAAAAGATAAGTGGCCAAAACCCCTGGAACAAACATTGAATTAAAGTTTGGAGCTGTCATTATGGCAGCATTTCTTCTGCTATCGGTGCAGTTCATATGAAGGAGGAATATTTGGTAATAGTCAAGAATAGATACCAATAAAAACTTAGGAAGTGAGTAAACGGTGACTAATCGCAGTATTGCTGGTTCAAAAAGTATTCCTTTTAGATTGATAGAACAAAAGAGAGAAACAAGCAGTTTAGTTATTGTCTTGCCTGGGGCTGGCTACACAACAAAAGCACCGCTGCTGCACTTTGCCACAGGGTTATTTTACACAAAGGGTTTTGATGTATTACACATTAACTATACACTTAGCAGGGAAGAGATGTCTGTTCTAAGTGAAGGGGATTTCTCGAGAGATGTACAACATGCAATCGATAGCGCCATCAAGAACAAGGAATACAGTAATTATTATGTAGTGGCTAAATCAATCGGAACAATAGCTTTGAGTTATCTGCTAAATAATACTATGTTGAAAGATGCAAAAGCCGTATGGCTGACGCCATTGCTGCAAAGAGAAGACGTATTTAACGCAATGGGTAATAGTGATCATAAGGGACTTTGTATAATTGGAGATCGGGATAGTTGTTTCATTGAGGAGCGCTTTGAAAAATTGAAAAAGAACCAAAATCTTATATTAAAAGTGGTTGAGGGTGGAAATCACAGTCTAGAGCTTGATGAAGAACCTATAAAATCAATTGAAATATTAAAAGGTGTCATATCAAATATTAATGAGTTTTAATATCTGAATAGGCTAATCTTTAGTACTGCTTTTTGAACTGAGGAGCTTGTTAGTGGAGAAAGCTGGTTGAAACTAGTTAGGGATACTTGATAATATAAGGCTGTTTTCGCAAGGTTTGTTGCTTTTTGTATATTATTTGCTGAGTTGATTGCAGCGGAAGGTGCGAGATCCTCGAAAATGCATTTGCATTTTCTTCGTGCGGTGTTTGCTCGAGGAAGCATATTCAATGTCCTGCGGGAGTAGCGGGACAGATGAGACCCCGCAGACGCGGAGCGTCGAGGAGGCTCACCGCCCGCCCCGCGGAAAGCGAGCAGCCTGGAGCGGAAATCAACGGACAACATTGATAGGTGAAAAACAACAATTTATACGAAAAGAGCCTAATATAAAGAAATATTTAATAAAAAAGGATGACTGTCATGAAAAAAGCAGTGAATATAGCCTCCTAAGATAAATTTGATTATATTAGGAGGCGTTGAGTATGAAATTTAACAGTATTAATCGTGACAATTGGGATCGAAAGGAATATTTTGAACACTATATACAGCAGCAGACAACATTCAGTCTGACGAATGAAATAAATATTACGATGCTTATGAAGAACTTAAAGAAAAAGAATTATAAGTTATATCCTGCGTTTATTTTTATGGTGACAAAAATCGTTAACGCCCACAGAGAATTTAGAATAAATTTCAACTCAGAAGGTAATTTAGGTTATTGGACAGAGATATGCCCTCTCTATACCATTTTTGATAAAAAGACACACACATTTTCTGGCATCTGGTCACCAAACTTATCTATTTTTTCTGAGTTTCATTCTCAATATGAAAAAGATGCAGAAAAATACAATGGTACGGGGAGATTATTTCCAAAAATACCTATACCAGATAATACTATTCCGATCTCTATGATTCCTTGGAGTTCTTTTACCGCATTTAATTTAAATATAAATAATGGCGGGGATTTTCTCTTACCCATAATAACTGGAGGGAAGTATTCACAAGTAAATGATGAATTTTTCCTGCCTGTCTCTTTACAAATGCACCATGCTGTTTGTGATGGCTATCATGCTGGTGTTTTTATGAATGATTTACAAAGGCTTGCCGACGAAAGTGCAGATTGGATTTAACTGGTCATTGGTGGAGTATATCGAAGGAACTGTGTGCAGCAGTTCCTTTTTTATAGAAATACTAAAGTTTGTAAATAAAAAAGACAGGAGTTAGTTGCGATGATAAAAGGTTTCGGCGGAATATTTTGGAGAACTAGGAATCTTGATGCTGTGAAAAAATGGTACAGTGAAGTGCTGAAGATTGAAATAGAAAATTGGAATGGGAACTTGATTAAACCCCCATTAGGCAATGAGATTATCTTTTCTTTGCCGAGTATGACAGTTATTTTCCAGCAGAGCAACAAGTGATGTTAAATTTTCAAGTAGATGATTTAAACGAAACTATTAAGCATCTTGAACAAATTGGTGTCCCTCTTGCTAAGGAAAAAGAGGTTAGTGAGTTTGGAAAGTTTATTTGGATCGAAGACCCTGATGGCCGACTGGTCGAGCTTTGGGAGAAATAGCTAGTTGTCATATATTTGTTACTGAGCTATCGTTGCTCATAAGCTACTAATCAGGCAGGTTTTTTTATTATGCTTGTGGGGCAGTTGACCAAATTAAATTATTCTTATGAAAATAGTTGACACTCTTTGCTACTCGGTGTTACGATATACCTGTAATAAGCAATACTGAATAGCGGAGTTTCACAAGTGCTATTCAGTAAAAAAATTTTCCCTGGTACTAAGTATCACTGAATATAAGTCAGACACAATAGAGGAGGCTCTGAATATGGAAAATTTAACTGAAATGCTGAAGGGATCGCTTGAAGGCTGTGTACTGGAAATCATCAGCCGACATGAAACCTATGGCTACGAGATTACCCGCCGGCTAAACCAGCTTGGTTTTACCGAAGTAGTGGAAGGGACGGTGTACACCATCCTCGTGCGATTAGAAAAGAAAAAGCTGGTGAACGTGGAAAAGAAACCTTCAGATATGGGACCGCCCCGCAAATTTTACTCACTAAATGATGCTGGCCGCCAGGAACTTGAATTATTTTGGGAAAAATGGGATTTTGTATCTTCAAAAATCAACGTCTTGAAGTCAACCTAGTTTCATAAGATATTCTGTCGGATATTTTTGGAGTGTCTTGTTCAGCTTTATAAAAAAAGGAGGAAAAATAACATGTTTGATATGTTTAAAAAAATGATTGGTGATAAAAAAGAATACAAGATGATGATGGCGAGGGTTGAAGCCCTTCCAGAGGATTACCAGTTTGTATTTAAGAAAATTCAAAACTATATGTGGAATTTCTCAGCGGGCAACGGGATGGATATGCTGCACATGCAGTATGAATTAATCGATTTGTTCGAAGCCGGTGCGGCGGAAGGCAGACAAGTGCTGGAAATCACCGGAGATGACGTGGCATCCTTTGCCGACGAACTAGTGGCAAATGCTAAAACCTATGTTGCCAAGTATCGTGAGGATTTGAATGAGAGTATCATGAAGCGATTGGGAAAAAAATAAATTCTATATATAATACCGACTGAATAGGTGTTTTACAAATGTGGTTTATCACCTGCACTATTCAGTTTCATTTTTACCTCGGTACTAAGTTATACAGAATATCTGTCAGACTAAGTAGGGGTTTGTAGGCAATCCAGCTCCGCAAGGCGCTAATTATAAGGAGGAAAAAAGTATGAGCAATGCAGCGATTTTTGTAAAAGGGTTAAAAAAATCCTTTAAAGATAAGGAAGTCTTAAAGGGGGTGGATTTTGAGGTGAGGCGTGGCGAAATTTTCGCCCTGCTGGGTTCAAATGGAGCGGGCAAGACGACGACCGTCAACATCCTCTCGACGCTGATGAAGTCTGATGGCGGAGAAGCTAGTATTTGCGGATTTGACGTCCAGCGGCTACCGGATCAGGTTCGCCAGAGCATCAGTCTGACAGGGCAGTTCTCAAGCTTAGACGGCATGCTCACCGGGCGGGAAAACCTGATGATGATCGCCAGGCTGAGGGGAGTTTCCAATCCCGCAGAAGTCGCTGACAATCTGCTTGCAAGATTCAGCCTGGCCGATGCGGCTAACCGCCGGGCTGACAATTATTCCGGCGGGATGAAGCGCCGGCTTGACATCGCCATGAGCCTGATTGGGACGCCGGCAGTCATTTTTCTCGATGAACCAACGACAGGGCTTGACCCGGAAGCGCGGATTGAAGTCTGGGATACCGTCAAGGAGCTTGCCGGCGGCGGCACGACCATCCTGCTGACGACCCAGTATCTGGAGGAAGCCGAACAACTGGCAGACCGAATCGCCATTCTGCATGGCGGAAAAATCATCACGACCGGTACTCTAACCGAACTCAAGGAGATGTTCCCGCCAGCGAAGGTGGAGTATATCGAGAAGCAGCCGACATTGGAGGAAATTTTCCTCGCAATCATCGGCAAAAAGGAGGAAATGTAAATGAAAAGTAAAACAGGGGTATTACTAGGTCGTTTAATGCGCAACATTATGCGCAGTCCGGATACGATTATCACGGTGGCGATTACGCCGATTATGATGATGCTGCTGTTTGTCTACGTATTTGGCGGCGCCATAGAGACAGGAACGGACAACTACGTCAATTATTTATTGCCGGGAATTCTGCTGATGGCTATCGCGTCCGGCGTTGCTTACACTTCCGTCCGGCTGTTTACGGATGTAAAGAGCGGGCTGATGTCGCGTTTCATTACGATGCCCATCAAGCGCTCGTCGGTATTGTGGGCTCACGTGCTGACCTCGCTTGTTTCCAATGCGCTTACTATCTTGGTGGTTATCCTCGTTGCTCTCTTGATGGGTTTTCGTTCCAGCGCTGATGTCCTGGAGTGGCTTGCGGTAGCTGGAATACTCGGGATGTTTACACTGGCGCTGACATGGCTGGCGGTCATTCCCGGATTGAAAGCGGGGTCTATGGAAGGGGCGACAGCCTACTCATACCCGCTGATTTTCCTGCCGTTTATCAGTTCGGCCTTTGTTCCCACCGACACCATGCCTAAAATAGTCCGTGCGTTCGCTGAAAACCAGCCCGTGACTTCAATCGTGGATGCGATCCGTGCCCTCTTGTATGAAGGGTCTGTTGGCAGCGGCATCTGGATCGCGCTTGCCTGGTGCGTCGGCATCATGCTCATCTCTTACTTCTTCGCTGTTAAAGAATTCAAACGCCAGTTAGGGTAAGCACACCATTATAGGATAACGGATTCATAGCCCTATAGGGCCTTTTGGCTAAAGGTTAATGAAGCATACAAATAATGAAAAAGGTGAATCTGCCGTGGATTCACCTTTTTCTTATTGGATGATACTTTTTTCAATGACAAGTGACATGCTTTCAGCTATTTGCTGATAAGTAGCATCATTCGGATGAAAGACATCACTGGAAAGATCGCGTTTGGCGTCTGTGACCAGATTGAAAGTATCCACTACTTGAACTTTGTATTTCAAGCCTAGTGTACGGGCAGACTCATTCCATTTTTGGATGATGGAATCAAATGAATCCCCGTTGGGCGATTGCTTGAATGGATTATATAGCCCCATATAGAGTATGACTGCATTGGGATTACTTTCACGAATGTTTTTAAACGTCTTTTCCAAATTCGGAATTTCGGTCTCCAGGATGCCAAGGGCGGTTTCTTCTGAATATTTTTCGAGGATCTCCCCGCTATTAAAAAGGTTATTTCCCCCTATTGTAATGGTAATGATTTTGGCGTCTTTAAGAGATCTCTTGACTTCCTTTTGTTCTAACTGGGCCAGCAAATCTTCAATTCTGGCACCTCTTACACCCAGGTTTTGGAAACGCTCTATAGTATTATTTTCTTTAAGTTCATTTCCAACCGGCTGGACAAAGCCTTCTCCCTTTGATGAGCCGACACCCCTGGTCAATGAATCGCCAAGTGCAACATATGTATCACCAGGTGTGACAGGAACTTCTTCTGTTTTCGCTAGTATCCCTGCTCGAGGCGGACTGGTAACATCCATGTAGGCACTGACTAGGCCATACCCAAAAAGAACTGTCAGCGCAAGGGACAATGTTAAAAATAACTGCCACATCCATTTTTTCATCGTTTGACTTCTCCTTTTAATGTAATTGTATCTAAATTTTTCTCAAATTGAGTATTTAAAAGAGTCATTGTTCGAAAATTTAGTTAGAATAGAACAAGGGTGATGCTATGAGCTTAAAGCCGACAGTTCAATTGGAAAATGTAACGAAAATCATTGGAAAGAAAACGATTATTGATAATATATCATTTGACATTTATCCAGGAGAAGTATTTGGGTTCCTGGGTCCTAATGGTGCCGGTAAAACCACCACGATCCGGATGCTCGTTGGGCTCATTAAGCCAACGTCCGGGAAGGTTGAAATATGTGGTTTTGATGTAAGAAAGCAATTTGTTCAAGCGATGCAGCGCCTCGGTTCTATCGTCGAAAATCCAGAGTTATATAAGTATTTGAGCGGCCGCGAAAACCTGCAAATCTTTGCACGGATGCTGCCTGATGTGGATGAAGAACGGATCCAAGAGGTCATTGATTTGGTTGATCTGACTGTAAGAATTGATGATCAGGTTCGGACCTATTCATTGGGAATGCGTCAGCGCCTTGGTATTGCACAAGCATTGTTAGGCCGTCCGGATGTGCTTATACTGGATGAACCTACAAATGGACTGGACCCGATGGGAATCAAAGATCTGCGGACATTTATCAGGAAGCAGGTCGATGATACGGGCCTTTCGGTGCTCGTATCCAGTCATATTTTAAGTGAAATCGAGTTGCTGGCGGACCGTGTGGCTATTATGAGCCATGGGAAGATCGTGAAGGTCGGCAGCGTCAGCGATTTAGTTGGTGCACTGTCATCTGGTGTGGATTGGAGAGTCAGTGATTCTTTTCGTGCACTTGCTATTCTTAAAGAATCCCCATATGTCCAGGCTGCAGAACTATATGATGACCATACTATACACACTCTTATGGATGATAGCAAAACCTCGCTCCTGAATGAAGCTTTAATGAAGGCGGGTATTGATGTATGGACGATCGAAAGGAAAGTGCAGACATTGGAGGATCTATTTATTAGTTTGACAGGAGGCGATCATATTGTCTAATCCAAATATGGTTGGCCTGATTCATAATGAAGTGATGAAGATTGCTTCCAAAAAACGCATGGCGGTTGTCATCGTTATTTTAGTCATTCTAGTCTCTATGTTTACATACGCACAATACCGGGAGATACAGGAGAAAATCGAAAAACAGGGTACTCTGGACTGGAGAGTGGAGCTTCAGCAGGAGATTGTCGATCGGCAAAATCGGCTGGCATCGAGCGGAATCCAGGACGAGTTCAGACAGTTCCTTGAATTTGATCTGAAGCAAAAGCAGTATTATCTGGACAACGATATTAACCCAAACTATCCTGGAGCCCCTACGTTTATCCGCATCTTTTTCTCACAGGGAATTACGCTTGTCCTGCCTTTATTCATTATTATTATAATGGCTGATATTGTGAGCGGGGAATATAATGATGGCACCATCAAAACATTGCTGTCCCGGCCGGTTAAACGATGGAGAATCCTAATGGCTAAATGGCTGACGGTTTTGCTTTATACCTCCATGCTGATGGCGGCAACCGTGATTGTCTGTTATGGGGTTTCAGGAATCGTGCTCGGTTATGATGGCTGGACTGCACCTATTTTGACCGGATTTCAAGCTTCTGCATCTGGTGAGTTTTCAACGGAATACATCCATACCCTGCCGATGTGGGAATACCTGCTGATGTCAGTTGGGCTTGCCTGGGTGGTAACAGCGGTTGTTGGAACCATAAGCCTCATGATATCGGTTCTGGTGAAAAATACAGCGACTGGAATTGGGGCGATGATGGCCGTGTTAATCGCAGGCACCCTGTTATCTTCTATCGGTTCGAGCTGGACGAGCTCCAAGTATTTAGTGAACTTGAACTTTGATCTGATTAACTACTTAGAAGGTCAAGCTCCGCCGATTGAAGGGATGTCACTGCCATTTTCATTAACCATGCTTGGGATTTGGGCTGCCGCCTGTCTTGCTGTTGCGTTTTGGAATTTTACTCAGAAGGATATGTATTAAGAGTGTCATTATATAAGGATAATCCTTATTAGTATTTAGAGTTCAGAAATAATTGATTGACAATTGGGTGAATTTAAATTATTATCGCTTTAATTAATTAAAAAATTGAATATTTTCTTCTTATCCAGAGAGGTGGAGGGACTGGCCCTTTGAAGCCTCGGCAGCAGGTTCTGATGAATACTGTGCCAATTCCAGCAAGCGCATCGCTTGAAAGATGAGAAGAGGGTTGATAAAACTCTCTTCTTAGGAGGAGAGTTTTTTAATTGTTTATAAATCCAACTTAAGTTATACGAAAAGTAGATATTTAAAAATGCAAGAGGAGAGAAGAAAAATGAAATATGGTTTCTGGTTGCCGATTTTTGGAGGCTGGCTGCGAAATGTAGAAGACGAAAATATGCCGCCAACCTTTGAATATGCTAAAAACGTCATTCAGTCGGCTGAAAAATGGGGATACTCGACTACGTTAATAGCTGAATTATATTTAAATGATATTAAAGGACCGGACCATGATTCTCTTGAAGCCTGGTCCACGGCAGCCGCACTTGCAGCCGTGACGGAAAAAATTGAAATTATGACCGCGATCCGCCCTGGTTTTCATAATCCTGCTGTAGCAGCAAAAATGGCAGCCAATATTGATCAAATCAGCAACGGCCGTTTTACTCTAAATGTGGTTTCTGCCTGGTGGGCCGAAGAAGCGCGTCAATATGGCGGTATTTTTACAGAACATGATGAGCGTTATGCCCGCACTGAGGAGTTCATTGATGTTCTAAAAGGGTTATGGACGGAAGAAACCTTCCATTATTCCGGTCAATTTTACGACTTAAGGGACACGAAGCTTGCTCCAAAGCCAGTTCAAAGACCTAACCCGATTCTTTATGCAGGCGGTGAAAGCGAAAAAGGCAAGCAGACCATTGCAGAAAAATGTGATGCTTATGTTATGCACGGCGGAACGGCTGAGGAGATTGATCTGAAAATAGGAGAAATGAAGGCACGGCGTGAACAAACGGGCAATGCGCCATTCAGTTCTTTCGGAATGGCTGCTTATGTTATTTGCCGTGATACAGAAGAAGAAGCTCTTGCTGAGCTTGAAAAAATCACGGCTGTGAAGGATTCCAGCGGTTACGCCGGTTTTAAGGATTTCACTACAAAGTCACAATTAGAGCAGCAGATTCAGCTGCAGGATTACTCTGTCTCTAACAGAGGTCTGCGGCCAAACTTAGTAGGAACACCAGAGCAAATTGCTGATCGAATTTTACAATATGAAGAAGCTGGCCTAGACTTATTATTATTGCAATTTTCACCTCAGCTGGAGGAAATGGAACGCTTTGCAAAGACGGTTATGCCATTAGTGGAACAAAAACGCAGTTTAATAAAGAGCTAGAAAGGGGCCATAATAATGAGCAAGGTATATGTAATTCATGAAAATAGTGAGTGGACAGTCCATTTGACAAAAAGGCTGGAGGAACTGGGTGTTCCTTATGAAGAATGGCATTTAGA
>Ga0180215_1003909_pt1 | contig 13652 bp, 11 predicted proteins | sample eDN3rd37CBELigBY_FD_128871 | JGI IMG/M metagenome (GOLD analysis project Ga0180215, IMG submission 128871) | Enriched backyard soil microbial communities from Emeryville, California, USA - eDNA 3rd pass 37_C BE-Lig BY (version 2) (version 2) | ecosystem: Environmental > Terrestrial > Soil >...
CACGTCAACGACATGAGCAGGGCCCCCAGTGCGAAGAAGATGGTCTGTAGGCCGCCGAGTGCAAGCCACGGAACGGCCCCGAGGTAGGTGGTGAGCCAGAAGATGTGGATCGCGTAGAACGCGGCGCCGCCCGAGATTCCGACGACCAGGCTCGCGAGTGCGCCTCGGCCGAGCACCGAGAACATGATCGCGGCAGTGCCGAGCACCGCGAGGGGCCACCAACCGAACGGTGGGAACGCGAACGCGAGTATCACGCCGCCCACAGCCGCCACAATCGGGGCCGCCCAGAACGGCAGCGGTCGGCTCAGCGGGTTCTTCATCTCTACCAAGCGTACTGTCCGGGAGTACTGGCCAAGCGTGCCGTTGCTCAGGCGACGCTGGAGTAGGCGACAATGCCCCGACGCACGGAGTCGAGGGCCTGTCGTGCGGTAGTGCCGACCGGGGCATCCGCCACCATGGAGATCTGGTCGAGTAGGTCGATCGTCTGCTTCGCCAGACGCACGAAGTCTCCTGCGGCCAGATCTGCCTCGTCGAGCACGGTGTCGAGTGCGTGCCCCTGCGCCCAGCGGTACATGGCGGTGGAGAGTCCAGAAGAAACGGGGTTGCTGCCGGGGAGCCTGTGCTCGTGCTCGAGGTCGTCCAGGCGGGCCCAGAGGGTGGTGGTCTCGTCGAATGCCCGCCTGAAAGGTCCGCGCGGCAGTCGACGCTCCCAACCCTGTGCATCGTCGCGACGCGGTTCGTAGACGAGAGCTGCGGCCATGGCCGCCATCCCGGGAACATCGAGGTCGTTCCACAGGCCGCGACGCAGACACTCCGCCACGAGCAGGTCGCGCTCACCGTAGATGCGGCGCAGCAGGCGACCGTGCTCCCCCACCGTGACGAGGCCGTCGCTGTTGCGGTTGAGATAGCCGAGCTCGAGCAGCACGTCTGTGACCCGGTCGAAAACCTTGGCGACGGCGCCCGTGCGGCTTCGCACTTGGGCGCGCAGGTCGTCACGCTGTTTCTTGAGCTTGCCCCAGCGTTCCGCCCACCTGGCGTGAGCCTCCCGTTCTGGGCAGGCGTGGCACGGATGCTGCTTCATCCTCTTCCTGAGACCGGCCAGCTGGCGTTGGCGTCTGTCGCGTTCCGCCCGAGCCTGCAGATCATTGCTGTTCGTGCTCTTGCGTTCCAGCGCAGTCAGTTCGCGTCGGATGCCCCAGTACTCGCCGAAGTCGCCGAGGTGGCACTGCATGGCCTCCTCGTACCCGCGCAGTGACTCATCGAGGCTCCTCACCTTCCTGGCAAGGTCGACGACGGCCCGGTCCGCCTGGAATTGGGCGAACGACGACTCGAGCACATCCCTCGTGCGGTCGCGGCCGAACTGTTCGATCAGGTTGACCGCCATGTTGTAGGTCGGGGTGAAACTCGAGTTCAGCGGATAGGTGCGGCGCGAGGCGAGGGATGCCACGGCCTGAGGGTCCAGTCCGTCCTGCCACTGGATGACAGCGTGACCCTCCACGTCGATCCCGCGCCTGCCTGCGCGGCCCGTCAACTGGGTGTACTCCCCCGGCGTGATGGGCACCCTCGCTTCGCCGTTGAACTTCTCGAGCTTCTCAAGCACCACGGTTCTTGCCGGCATGTTGATTCCGAGTGCGAGGGTCTCTGTGGCGAACACCACCTTGACGAGCTTGCGCCGGAACAGCTCCTCGACGACCTCCTTGAACGCGGGCAGCAACCCAGCGTGATGTGCTGCGACACCGCGTTGCAGGCCGTCCAGCCAGTCCCAGTAGCCCAGTACGGCCAGGTCTTCATCGCGGATCGTGCGGCAGCGCTCCTCCACGATCTCCCTGATCTCGTCACGCTCGTGCTGGTCGGTGAGGCGCACCCCTGTGCGAAGTACCTGCGACACTGCCTGATCGCATCCGTTGCGGCTGAAGATGAAGAAGATGGCGGGCAGCAGGTTGCGGGAGCCGAGGATCGAGACGATTTCAGAGCGACTTGCCCGGGGCATCCGTGGTTCCCGGTAGCGGGAGGTCCTGCCGCTCCTGCCCGTCTTGCCCGGCCGCTGACCGGAGCGGAGGCCGGATGCGAGTCTGGCGAGTTCGGGGTTCACGCGATGGGTTGCCGTCTGGGTGCCCGGCGCAGAACTGGTGTCGAAGAGGTCGAGCAGTTTCGACCTGACGAGAACGTGCTGGTCGAGTGGGACCGGGCGGTCTTCTGAGACGATCACGGTTGTCTCGCCGCGGACGGCCTGAAGCCAGTCGCCGAACTCCTCAGCGTTCGAGACGGTGGCGCTGAGAGAGACCAGGCGAACGGACTGCGGGAGGTGGATGATCACCTCTTCCCACACGGCGCCGCGGAACCGATCGGCGAGGTAGTGCACCTCGTCCATGATGACGTACGACAGGTGTTCGAGAAGGTCACTGCCCGCGTAGAGCATGTTGCGCAGCACCTCAGTGGTCATCACCACGATGCGTGCGTGGGAGTTGATGTTGGTGTCACCCGTGAGGAGTCCGACCTCGCGGTGACCGTACTCGTCGACGAGCTCCTGGTACTTCTGGTTGCTCAGGGCCTTCATGGGCGCGGTGTAGAACACCTTGGCAGTCGGATGCTGCATGGTGAGGTAGACGGCGAACTCGGCCACAACAGTTTTGCCGGCGCCCGTCGGTGCTGCGACTAGCACGCTGTTGCCGTCTTCAAGGGCGCTGCACGACTCGATCTGGAACGGATCGAGGTCGAAGGATAGAGAATCGCGGAACGCCTGGAGCTTCGGCGTGCTCTGGCGCGTGCGTGAAGCCGCGAAGCGCTCTGCCGGGCTCGGTGCGGGGCTTTGTGCCGCGCCCGGTGCGGGCCTCTGTGCGCGGCTGGTCATGCGCTGGTCGCGCCGAGCTCGTCTTCGAAGGCCTGAAGCTTTCGGGCGGCTACGCGGTCGTGCAGCCACGCGATGCCTGCAGCGACGAAGTAGAGGAAGACCATGGGGATGGCGAGCAAGAACATCGACACGACGTCTGCTGCCGGGGTGGCGATCGCACAGAACACGGCGATGAGCAGGATGGCGACCCTCCACCCCTTGAGGATCGCTGCTGCCGAGATCACACCGATGAAGTTCAGCAGTACGAGGAACACGGGTAGGACGAAGGCGATGCCGACCGCCAGCACGAGCTTGAGCACGAAGTCGAGGTACACCTTTGCCTCGACGAAACTGGCGTCCTCTGCCGGTACGAAGCTCGCCATGAGCCTGACGATGTTCGGCAGTACAAACCAGCCGGCCGTGCACCCTGCGAGGAACAGGGGAACCGCAGAGAAGAAGAAACCGAAGGTGTAGCGCTTCTCCTTCTTGGTGAGGCCGGGAACCAGGAAGGCGAAGATCTGGTACAGCCAGACGGGGCTCGACACGACGAGCCCGATGGTGATCGCCACCTGGATGCGCACATCGAAGCCCGAGGTGATGGTCGAGTAGTTGATGGTGGCGTTGCGTGCCTCCGCTATGGCGAGGATCGGAACGCGCAGGGCATCCCACACGAACTCGGCCACCACGAAGCCGCCGATGGCAGCTATCAGTACGGCGAACCCAGAAATGAAGAGTCTCTTGCGTAGCTCAATCAGGTGCTCACCGAGCGACATGCGTGCGTCGCCAGAGCCACGCTTCTTGCGCGGGGCCACGAAGGCTATTGCTTGGGTTCAGACGGGGAGTTGGGCGCGTGCTCGTTTGCCGATGCGGTCCCGTCGTTACCGTTTTCTGCTGCCTTGTCTTCGTCTGTCTTGACTTCGGCCTTGAAGATCTTCATGGACTGGCCGAGGCTCTTTGCGAGGGCCGGAAGCTTGGGTGCACCGAACAACAGCAGGATGATGACCAGCAGAATGACTGCGTGCCATCCGGTCAGGTTTTGAAACATGTGTTCGTCCTCTGCGTGTCGTTTTCGGTTACGGGCATTTTAGCCCGAACGGCTTGGCTTTAGTGGTACTGCGACTACTGGCACTGCCGGTCAGTGGTCCTGCGGTTGGTGTTCCTGAGGACTACTGATACTGCGCAGCCCCGGCAGTTGCCCACTCTGCCACGGACTCGCGGGCTTCTCGGGGTGACACCACGGTGACCACGCCCGGCATGCTCGCGATGAGGCGCTTCAGCCCGTGGAGGTGCGACACCCGGATGGTTGTTCTGACGTTGCCGCTTGGGATTTCTGAGACATCACGGTCGCCGATGTAGTCGGCGAGCAGGGGCAGCGCAGCGGAGGGAAGCTCGATCGTGACCTCGATGTCGTCTGGTGATCCCTCGAAGAGTTTGTCTGGGAGGGTGACGTCGTCGGCGCGGTACGTGATCGGCTGGTCCGACCGTTGCGGGTCACTGATGCGGTCGAGTCTGAAGGTTCTGACCGCTTCGCGCAGGTGACACCAGCCGCGCAGGTACCAGTCGGCGTCGAGAGACTCGATGCGCAGTGGGTCGACCTTCCTGCGCTCCCGTTCCCCTCGGGAGTTCAGGTAGTCGAAATCGACCTGCACGCCAGTAGCGACACTTTCACGGATGATCGCCAGGGTGCTGTTCGTCTCGCTGTCTTCAACGGCAACGGGAGTCGGTGCCGTTGACGCGCCACGTGAGAGTTTCGCCATGAGGGTGGCGATAGCTGTGCGGTCGGCGTTCTCGGGGAGGGCCGATAGGTACTGAAGGCCGGCGATCAGTGCTGCGGCTTCGCGGCCCGAGAAGCGTGGCGCGTCGTCGATCGCAACCAGGTTGGTGAGCACGATCTGGTCGTGGTCGAGAAAGTCGTCCCATGCGACGTCGAAGAGGTCGTTGTGCTGGTAGGTTCCCGTGGCTCCGGGGATCCCGGATACCGCGATCAGGTTGACGGCCTCACGAACCGTTTTCTCCTCCACCGAGAAGTGTGCGGCGACCTCTGAGACACTCACCCGTCCCCGGTCCATGAGGAACGGGACCAGAGCGAGCAGGAACGCCAGTTTGTCTGAGGCATGCTGTGGTCTGCGTTCAGCCATGACTGCTCCCGTCGCTAGCAGGCGAGGCGTTTGCAGGCGACTCGCCCTCAGGTGAGGCGTGCAGCCGGGCTGTGACTTCCAGTCGCTCGCGCACGGCGTCCCTCAGATCTGGCGGCGAGATGACCAGAACCTCTGGTCCGAAACCGGTGAGTTCATCGGCCAGGATGTTGCGGTCCGCGTAGCGCAGGCTGAGGACGCTGCCCTCCTCCTCGACCTCGGTGCCCCGGCGCTTCAGGAGCCGGATGGCGGCATCCGAGCCCGGTGCCACCTGAACGACGGCGCGGTTCGAGTTCCAGACTTCTTCGAGCTCGGCAAGGGCTATTGCGGCCTGGTCGCCCTCGGGTGCCGGGAACGTTTTTCCCGTCTGTTTCACGTCGCCACTGATGCGGCGCAGCAGGAACGTCTTCGGCTCCCCGTTCTGGTGGGCGTAGAGGTGCCAACGGCCCTGGTGCTGGATGAGAGCGAGGGGTTCCACGGTTCGGATGCGTGCAGCGGTCTCCCCCGGCTTCAGGTAGGGGAACGACACCACCGCGTTCTTGTCGAGTGCGGCCTTGAGGGGCTCGAAGGCTGCGTCGCGAACGCGTGTGTGTGCTGCAACGCTCAAAACGGGCTCGTCTGCGGGGAGACCGAGAGAGCGCAGTTTGAGGATGGCGCGGCGCGACTCCTCAGAGAGGGAGCCCTCCCGCCAGACGACGGCGGCCAGGTTGAGAAGTGTGGTCTCCTCTGCCGAGAAACTGATGTCATCCGGAAGTTCATATGCTCCGCGGGGAATGCGGTAGCGGAGGTTCTGGTTGTTCCCGGCCTCGGCGGGGTCCTCGATGGTTTCGAGCGGAACGCCGAGCTCACGGATGTCGTCTTTGTCTCGCTCGAACTGCCGGTCGAGGTTGGCGTTAGAACCGTTCGGGTCGTAGCGCTGGCGGTACCCCTGCACGGTGGACAGGATCTCGCCCTTCGTAAGGCCGGACTCGGTGGCGAGCAGGGCGAGCACGAGGCTGAACAGCCTCTCTTCAACCGGGATGCGAGGGGCGGCTGGCCTGGTCATCTGCTCGTCACGTCGCTGTCACTCGTTGTACTGGTTCATTTCTCGTACTGGCCCAGGATGTCGACCACGAACACGAGTGTCGACCCGGCGGGGATACTTCCGTTTGCGGCCTCTCCGTAGCCGAGCTCCGGCGGAACCACGAGTAGCACCTGTGAGCCGACGGTCTGCCCGACAAGCCCATCCAGGAAGCCCTTCACGACTGAGGCCTCATTCAGCTCGAAGACGGTGGCGCCGTTTTTGTTCCAGGTGGAGTCGAACTCCTTATTGGTGCTCCACAGCACGCCCGTGTAGTGGACGACGACACGTGAGCCCTCTGTGACCTTTTCGCCGTCGCCGCGCTGAAGAACCGAGACCTGCAGCTCTTCGGGGGGTGCGACCGATGAACCCCCGGTCTTGGGAATGGTGATGCCCGGTGCACCGTTCGGTGCAGTGACGACGACCGGCATGCCTGGTGCAGGTGCCTGCGGGGCACCATCGGCCTTCGCCAGGTAGGCCTCAAGCACGTCGAGCACGATGATGTACGTGTCGTCTGCCTTCACGCCCAGGTTCGGGTTCGGCTGGCCCTGGTGGGAGTCCTGGGCGGATGCTGCCAGGACAATTCTGGAGCCGACGGTTGCGCACTCGAGGGCGGCGGTGACGCCCGACTCTCCCACGGTGGTGAGAAGGCCCTGCCCGTCGAACGGTGTCGACTGCAGTTCCGTGCCGGTGGTGCCGTTGTAGATGCTGAGCTCAACTCGGGCCGGCTGTCCGACGGTGAGCGGTTCACCCTCCCCCACGACAACCTCTGTTGCCTGGGTCTCTGTCACGACGATGGGTGTCGGGAAGTCCACGCTGGGCTTCTTGCCGACGTTGCCCGCCACGTCGATGATCGATGACGCGTCGCCGGAGTCGTAGTGTGCGCATCCGGAATACCCGGTGTCACTGGCGCACGCCGTCAGTGAGGCCACCAGTCCGGCGGTGACGAGCAGCACGGGTAGAGAGCGCACGAATCCTCTTTTCATCTTGCGGGGCAACCTTAGCGATTCTAGTTGTCTTCTGGGTCTGGCCCGGTGCCTGTCGTCCGTGCCGCTTCGCTACTGGCCGCTCGTGCTGCCTTGCGAGCACGCTTGGGGCTGGATACGCGTTCCCCGAGGGCTCCCGGGGTCCACAGTTCGACGTCTTCGTCGGTGTAGTCAGACTTGGATGCGCGACGCTTGAGCACGGGCAGCACGGTGTTTGGGGCGAGCCGCCTCGCGGTGATGAGGAAGCCCGTGTGTGCCACCATCCGGTGGTCCGGTCGTACGGCGAGTCCTTCAACGTGCCAGCCGCGCACCATCGTCTCTGACGAGAGCGGATTTGTGAACTTGCCGGTGTGGCGGATGGCTTCGGCCACCCTGGAGAGCTGTGTGACGGTGGCGATGTAGCAGAGCAGCACCCCACCGGGCGTGAGTGCTGTGGCGCAGGCGTCCAGGCATTCCCACGGTGCGAGCATGTCGAGCACGATGCGGTCGACTGTTCCGCTCTCCACCGTCTCCGGGAGGGCTTCACTCAGGTCGCCGATGCTGATGGTCCAGTTCTCGGGTTGTGCGCCGAGGAAGCTGGTGACGTTTCCGCGGGCGACCTCTGCGAACTCTTCGCGTCGCTCGAACGAGGTCAGGCGTCCGTTTTCGCCGATGGCGCGCAGTAGCCAGAGGCTGAGTGCCCCGGAACCGACTCCCGCCTCCACCACGTTTGCGCCGGGGAAGATGTCGGCGTGGGCGAGGATCTGTGCGGCATCCTTCGGATAGACGATGGCGGCGCCGCGTGGCATCGACATGACGTAGTCGGTGAGCAGTGGCCTGAGTGCGAGGTATTCGTCGCCGTTCGTGCTGGTGACCACGGAGCCGTCAGGCAGTCCCACAAGGTCGTCGTGTTCGATCATGCCGCGGTGGGTGTGGAACACTTTGCCGCTCTCGAGTAGCACGGTGTTCCTTCGCCCCTTCGGGCCGGTGAGCTGAACCTTGTCGCCCAGCCGGAATGGGCCGCTCTGTCGGCGCTGTGCCATTAGGCTGCAGCCTCTCTGATGGTGCGGAAGTGGTGGACCAGGTCTCGCACTGTGCGGCCTTCCAGGGTTGGCCAGAGAGTGTACGAGTCGCTGTCGGGCAGGTGGATGTGGGCTGGTACTCCAACGGTCACGGCACCGGATGCCACGGCGGCGGCGAGGCCGGTTGTGGAGTCTTCGAAGGCAATGCAGTCTGTTGCATCGACACCGAGCAGTGATGCTCCGCGCAGGTACGGTTCTGCGTGCGGCTTGCCATTCGTGACGTCGTCGCCACCGACCACTGCGGCGAAGGCGTCGAAGCCCATGGCCTCTACGACGCGTCCAGCCATTCGGTTGAGGGACATGGTCACCAGTGCGCTGGGTATGCCTGCCTCTGTCAGCTCTTCCAGGAGTTCACGGGCTCCCGGTCGCCACGGTACATGTTCACTGATCTGGTCGATCACCTGGTTCGTGAGGGTGTCGACGATCTCGTCTTCCGGGAGGTCGACGCCGTGTTGCTGGAAGATGCGCGCAGCATCCCAGAGGTCTGCTCCCACAACGGCAAGGGCGGCCTCCGTGGTCCAGGTGCCGCCGAACCGGGCGACGAGTGACTCTTCTGCCGTTATCCAGTACGGCTCGGTGTCGACGATGGTGCCGTCCATATCCCACAGCACACCGGCCAGTCGCAGTTCAGTCACAGGAGACGAGTTTAGCCGGGGCACGTTCTATCCTTGACTGCATGCCCAGCCAACGGGGTGGGGCGGAATGAGGGTTTGTGCCTGACAGTGAGGAGATCTTCGGCGACCGGATGCTCGTTGTGGCGTTCGAGGGTTGGAACGACGCCGGTGAGGCCGCAAGTGCTGCTGTCGACTCTTTGAGGGAGTCGTTGGGGCTGCGCCCGGTGTTCGAGGTTGACGCTGAGGAGTACTTCGACTTTCAGTTCAATCGTCCGACGATCGCACTCGATGAGCACGGTCAGCGTTCGCTTTCGTGGCCGGGCGTAACCCTGTATGGGCCGGATGCCGGTGAGCCGCTCTATGTGCTTCTCGGTGCTGAGCCTTCCCGAAACTGGCAGTCGTTCATTGCGGAGATGCTTGAGGCGATCGAGGATCGCGAGATCACGGGCGTGATCTTCTTGGGGGCGATGTTGGCGGATGTTCCGCATACGCGTCCGATTTCGGTATTCGTGTCGAGCGACAACCCGGGTGTGCGTGAGGCCTTCGATATCGGACGCAGTAGCTACGAGGGGCCAGTGGGCATCCTCACCGTGTTGGCGATGGCGTGCGAGACGGTGGGTATTCCGACTGCCTCGATCTGGGCATCCGTTCCCCACTATGTGCACAGTGTGCCGTCTCCGAAGGCAACGCTGGCCCTTCTGGAGAAGCTCGAGGATGTGACGGGTATCGATGTTCCGCGGGGTGACCTGCCGGTTGAGGCGGTCGCGTGGGAAACCGGGATCGATGCGCTCGCCGGCGAGGATGAGGACATGGCTGCCTACATCGCCGGTCTCGAGCAGGCGCGTGACACCGTGGACTCGCCCGAGGCGAGTGGGGATGCGATCGCTGAGGAGTTCGAGAAGTACCTGCGTCGTCGTGGCGACAATGGGCGGCCGGACACCCCGTACGGTCGCTGAGGCTCAGTGACGTGGAAGTGTCTCGAACTCAGGGGGCTTGAGCGCAGCGCCTTCAGCGCAGCCGTACGCCGAGCAGGGCGTCGATGGCGTCGACCATGGTGTTGCTTGCTGGGCGCCCTGAGGCGGCCCAGCCGTCGATCAGGCCGAGTGCCGTTGGCGTGTTGAGGTCGTTCGCCAGAATGTCGCGCAGTTCGGTGAGGTGTGACTGCGCGTGGTTGTCGTCTTCGGTTGGCTGTGCTGCCCACCCCGCCCAGGACTTCAGGCGTTCCTCTGCGGCTGTGAGGGTGGCATCCGTCCACTCCCAGTCGCTGCGGTAGTGGTGGCCGAGCAGGGCGAGGCGGATGGCGCGCGGGTCGGCCCCGTCTGCAATGAGTCGGGAGACGAACACGAGGTTGCCGAGTGACTTGCTCATCTTCTCGCCCTGGTACGCGACCATGCCCGTGTGCGAGTAGATGTGTGCGAGTGGTTCTCCGGTGAGTGCTGTGGCGTGTGCTGCGCTGAACTCGTGGTGTGGGAAAACGAGGTCGGAGCCTCCGCCGTTGACCGTGATGGATTGTGTGTGGTGGTTGAGGGCGATGACGGTGCACTCGATGTGCCAGCCGGGCCGGCCGGGTCCGACGACGGACTGCCAGGTTGGTTCGCCGCTCCGTTCTGCTCTCCACAGGAGTGGGTCGAGGGGGTTGCGTTTTCCTTGGCGCTCCGGGTCTCCCCCGCGTTCGGCTGACAGGGCGAGCATTGTCTGGGTGTCGAGGCCGCTTTCGAGGCCGAGGTGCCAGGCGGTGTTCTGTTCTGCCGCGTTGGTGTCGAAGTAGATGTCTGGTTCTGCGTTGTCGCTGGGGACGCGATACGCGTAGCCGGCGTCGAGGAGGCGGGAGACGGCTTCGGCTACTTCTGCGATGACTTCGGTGACGCCGACGTAGTGGTGGGGCGGGATGATCGACAGAGCCTGCATGTCACTGCGGAACAGGTCGATCTGTGAGTTTGCGAGTTCCTGCCAGTCGACGCCTTGGCTTGCTGCTCGCACGAGGAGGGGGTCGTCGACGTCTGTGACGTTCTGTACGTAGCGCACGTCGTAGCCTGCGTCGAGCCAGAGCCTGACGAGGGTGTCGTAGCCGAGGTAGGTTGCGGCGTGGCCGAGGTGGGTTGCGTCGTATGGGGTGATTCCGCAGACGTAGAGGGATGCGCTGGACGTGCCGGATGCGCTTGCGTTCGCGGGTTTGAGCGTCTGGGTTGCTGTGTCGTGGAGTCTGGGGGTCGGCCCGTTTCCGGGCAGGGCGGGTACTGCGGGGTGGCTCCAGGATTTCACTCTTCGAGCATATGCCGAGCCCGATGGTGGTTTGCTCGCCGGACGCCTGAGCGTCAGCGAGTGAAAGCGTCAGCGCTTAGTGAAAGCGTCAGCGCTAATTGAAAGCGTCGAGGCTTAGTGAAAGCTTCAGCGCTTAGCGAATGCGTCAGCGATACGTGAATGCATCAGTGCTACGTGAATGCATCAGTGTTCGGTGAATCGGGGGGTGGGGTTGGGCCTTGTGGCGATGGGTCGCCCGGTGGGGGTGGTCCATTCGAGCGCACCCGGTGACGTTTGTCTGACTTTCCAGCCACCGTGTTGTTTGAGGGTGTGGTGGTTTCGGCAGAGGCAGGCGAGGTTATCTGGGTGGGTTTTTCCGCCGTATTGCCAGTCGTGCGTGTGGTCGATATCGCAGCGGTGGGCGGTGCGGGTGCAGCCGGGGAATCTGCAGTGTTGGTCTCGCACTCGGAGGAAGCGTTTGAGCTGTTCACTCGGCCGATACGTGTCGACGGCAAGCACAAGGCCGGTTACCGGATGGGTGATGACACGCACCCAGTGGTCGGCGTCTGCGGCGAGGGCTGTGGCTGTCTTGAGGTCGATGGGGCTGCGGCCGGTGATGGTGGCGGGCTCGGTGTCGACACCGAGGAGAGTGAGGGCGGGGATGGTGATGCTGATCTCGGCGCGAACACCGGTGGCGAACCGGTGGGGAGAGTCGTCGTCGGTGCCTGGCTCGCCGCTGAGGAGAAGTTCGGCGGCCAGGTCGCTGCGCAGCTGGTCGAACGTGCGCGGGTCGGTATCCACTCCTGTCGCGCCGTGACTGCTGGCCCTGCCCACACTGTTCGCACTGCTGAGACTGTTCGCACTGCTGACACTGTTCGCACTGCTGGCACTTTTCACACTGCTAGCACTGCTCTCGCGGGGCTCGGTGCCGCCTCGGCCGGAGTGGCTCTGGGCCATGGCTTTGGCTTGTTGGGTGAGGCGGTCCCAGATGGCTTCGCCCAAAACGGTGGGCAGGATGTGGGTGAGTTGGCTCATGCCGTCATCCAGCGTCGTGAGCGTGAGGCGGCGACCCCGGCTGGCCGTGTCGTAGCGGCTCTGAAAAGTGACCGGGCCGACGGCAGCTGCGGTGACCCGGGCGAAGCTGCGCAGTCGCCCTGACGTCGTGTCGAGGGCGCGTTCGAGCACGAGGTGCTCGTACCGGTTACGGGCAGCCGGGTCGTTGATGGGGGTGCCCGCGTCGGCGATCGTGGCCGCGTGGCTCCACGTGATCTGCCCGGCTTCCAGTGCGTCGATGGTGGCCGGGTAGTCGGTCACCAGCTGATGGGCAGTGTTCAGTCGGCTGGTGATGGTGCGGTCGGACACTCGGATCGTGGTGGCCAGTTCAGCAGCCAGGGAGCGCAGGGCCAACTCTTGCCCTCGCCCAGTGCTGGCAGTTGCAAGGGTGTTGCGGGTGAGCTCGGCCAGCAGACGTTGTTCAGTGGCCTGCAGTCGGGCCAGTTGTCGGTGGAGTGCCGCAAACTGTTCAATCAACTGCGCCCGAGACGGGGCCAGCTCCGGGTCTAGACCGGCCCCCTGAGCGTCGACTGATTCGCCTGCGGCCTCTGCCTCCAATGCTCGTAAGACTGCAGCCAGATCGATGCATTCGGGGTCGACCGGGATGGCGTCGCTACTGTCGAAGACTGTGCCGAAAGCATCCACCTCGTCAGCGGTGAAGTCGAAGTCGAACTCCCCCACCGACGGCGCTGCGGCCGCTTCCGTGGTGAAAGAAGCTTCGATTGATGACATGCATAGAGTCTCCCACAATCGTATATAGCTGCGATAGAGGAAAATGAGAATCTGTGCACAAGTCACTCGATCCGCGACGGTGGAGGGGAAGACGACGTGGTGGCTAGAGGGGCTGCAGTACCCCGACGCCGAGCAGCACGATCAGGGCGGTTCCCAGCAGCAGTCTGTAAATGACGAACGGCAGGAACGACCTGGTGGAGATGTAGTTCATAAGCCACGCGATCACGGCGTACCCGACACCGAACGCAACGATGGTGGCGACGGCGGTCTCGGCATAGCCGTAGGCCCCGATCGGCTCGCTGAAGCTGTGCACAAGCTCGAACAGGCCGCTACCGAACACGGCGGGGATTGCGAGCAGGAAGGCGAACCGGGCGGCCGCTGGTCGGCTGTAGCCGAGTGCCAGTCCGGCCGTCGTCGTCGCCCCGGAGCGGGATACCCCGGGGATCAGTGCCAGCATCTGTGCGAGCCCGATGAGTATTCCGTGCCGATACGACATGGTTTCGATGTCGCGGTTGCGCTTGCCCAGCCAGTCCGCGAGTCCCAGGAGCAGGCCGAACACGATCAGGACGATCGCCACCAGCCACAGCGACCGGAACACTGAGCGGATGTACTCCTGGGCGAAGTAGCCGAGCAGCACGATCGGTATGGTGCCGATGATGATCAGCCAGCCGAGCCGAACATCCGGATCGCCCTTCTGAATGGCGCTACCCCCGCGAAAGTGGCTGAACCACTTGCCGATTATCCGTGTGATGTCGTGCCAGAAGTAGATGATCACGGCCGTCTCGGTACCCAACTGGGTGATGGCGGTGAATGTTGCACCGGGGTCGGTGGCGCTGGGCAGGAATTCGCCGATGATGCGCAGGTGCGCGCTCGAGGAGATGGGGAGAAACTCGGTGAGCCCCTGGACGAGGCCGAGGATGATCGCTTCGATGAAGCTCAC
>Ga0180215_1003912_pt1 | contig 13643 bp, 16 predicted proteins | sample eDN3rd37CBELigBY_FD_128871 | JGI IMG/M metagenome (GOLD analysis project Ga0180215, IMG submission 128871) | Enriched backyard soil microbial communities from Emeryville, California, USA - eDNA 3rd pass 37_C BE-Lig BY (version 2) (version 2) | ecosystem: Environmental > Terrestrial > Soil >...
AAGACGATCGTACAGACGTTCAAGACGATCATACAGAAGATCTAGTAGACGTTCTGGTAGAAGATGTTGGTTTTGTTAAACAAATGGTAATAACGACCTAAAATTGGTTTTCAGATAGTAGATAAACTAGATAGATTTCCTATTTCTTTTATCACGGTCCAGTATTTTGGGTCGTCTTTTTTTTGAATTAGAGATAGTGGGTTAAGATTTAAATAAAATTTTTAAAATATTATGATATTTATATAGGAAACAAGATAAAATAAGATTGATGGCCATTGAAATTATGCAAAGGGGGAAAGGATATTGCTTATCGTAACAACAGAAAATATTGCGGGGCATAAAGTAGTTGAAGTTTTAGGTCCAGTATTTGGATTAACGGTACGGGCTCGTGGATTAGGGAAAGATATTCTGGCTTCATTAAAAGGGCTCGTTGGGGGAGAAATTAATCAGTATACTGAAATGCTCGAGGATGCTCGAAAACAAGCATTAGACCGTATGGTGAAAAATGCAACAGCGATGGGAGCCAATGCCATTATCATGATGCGCTTTGACTCTGGCGAAATCGGACAAAATATGAGTGAAATTGTTGCATATGGCACAGCGGTTATTGTTGAAAAGGTTTAACCTATGGAATGGATTTTTGGGTTTTACGGTATCCTATTATTAGCCGTACTTATTTTAATTTTAGGTTCTTGGTTTATTTGGGACCGTCGTTTTAAAACAGAAGATGGCCGTCAAGTTCCACCTGGGTTTATTCGCACAAACGAAATATCCATCGATCCTACAACAGGTAAAAGACTCATTGTCTACATAAATCCTGAAACTGGAGACCGCTTCTATAAAGAAGAATAACAGAACTTGCTGGAGAAGCACCTAATAACCAAGAGAGCCTCTCCAGATTTTTTTACCACAAATTAACTAGTTTTGTCTTTTGGCATGCCTTTCTCTACTTCATTCTCATCATAGGATACCCAATCACTATAACTTCCTGCATAGAGTTTGACATTTTTAAAGCCCGCTTGTTTTAAGGCAATATAATTTGGAGTTGCTGTTACACCTGATCCACAATACACAATGACTGGTCTGTCTGGATCCAAGTCAGCAAACCGTTTCTTCTGTTCTTCTTTACTTTTGAAAACCCCATTTTCTAATCCATCTGCCCAAAATTTGTGAATGGCGCGAGGGATATGTCCTGCGATTTTATCTATGGGTTCGATTTCTCCTAAATACCTGGCTTTATCTCTTGAGTCTATTAAAACAGGAACTTTATTAAAGCCTAATGCCACTTCTTTGACTTCTTCATATGTAGCAAGCATTTCTTCCCGTAATTCAATTTCATAAGTCGTGAAGTCATCTTTTGGAATTTCTTTCGATACAGGATAATTTGCCTTTACCCAACCATCAAACCCCTCATTTAAAACAAACACTTTTTCGTGGCCAACATAACTTAATAGCCACCATAAACGGGAGGCAAACTGACCTTCTCCATTATCATAGGCAACTACTATTTTGGAGCGATTAATTCCTACCTTCTCAAGATTTTTTTTGAATTGTTCTATATTTGGAAGCGGGTGTCTACCTCCATGTATTGAGACAGGAGAAGACAATTGCTTTTCTAAATGAAAATAGTATGCTCCAGGAATATGATTCTCATAATAAAGCTGTTCTCCGCGATCTGGGTTTCCTAAATCAAATCGACAATCAATAATTTTTACTTGCTCATTATTCAACTGATTAACTAGCCATTCTTTATTCACTACATATTCCATCTTTTCATCCTCCTAAGAATTAAGCTGGAAATGGACGAAATTTTTTATGGAAAAAACATCGTCAAGTAAATGGACGATTTCGTTTGTTTAGGACCTTATTAAAAATATTTAGAGGTCCGCTTTTTTATTTCTAAACCTTAGTGAAATCTCTATATATTATTAATTTGTCATTATACTTGCCGAATTTGATTCATCGTCCTTTACACAATCAATAGCTACTACAATTGCAATCATAATCGCTTCTAACTCATCATTTAAGACTTGGACCCGATAGCTATCCCCCCAAGTAAACCATTCTTTACTTACCTGACCGACCGTTTTACCATGCTGTATGACTTTAAAATTCATATCCCACCAATTTCCAAGCACTTCAATATTTTCCGATTCAATTGAATATCGTGCCTTAAAGAAAGACAATTCTTTCTTAATTGTTAATACTTCCCGACCATTCACCTCGACAAAAAACTTTGGCAAAAAGCTAAATATTTTTTTCGTAATGAGGGCAACTTCTTCTCGTCTCGTATTCATAATAGTGAAGGTCTTCGGTATTTTCATAAAACTCCCTTCAACATAATATACATCGTTTTCGTTTCGATCCTTCACCGTAAATTTTTCATTGAGGCTAAATACTTTCTGTTTAATATATAGTTCTTTCATACCTATTCTCCTTACCATTTTTATAAGAAACTAGCTAATCTATTTTCTTATCTATTTTATAGATTCTAGATTTTTTATAAAAATACCTTTATATCGTTTGAATAATATTGGTAAACCATTCAACTAGTAAGGAATGTAAAAATTTTAATCGAGGAGGGCATTTATTAATGACACTCCATATTTATTTTCAGACTAACACCTTAACCTTATAATTTTTTAAAAAATCTTTATTCATTGACTTTTCTTTATGTTATTGAGATAACAATAATATCTATAAAGTAATCAAATTTAACCGCTAATCTGCAACTTTATAGATTACTAGTATGCTAGGAAATGTTAGAGAGGATGAAATATATGTTACACTTAAAACCGATTACGAAAGATAACTGGATTGATGCGATTTCATTGAAGGTTAGAGAAGATCAAAAGAATTTTATTGCTTCCAATGCAGTGTCGCTTGCTCAATTAAATTTCTTGGAAAATTTCCATGCAAAAGGGGTTTATAATGACGACGAAATGATTGGTTTCGCACTTTATGGTATCGATGAGGATGATGGGGAATACTGGATTTACCGTATGATGATTGATCAAAAGCATCAAGGAAAAGGTTATGGTAAAGAAGCCATTCAGTTAGTAATCGATGATATTAAAAACATGAAAGAAGCTCGCCATAAAACGATTACCTTATCGTATGAGCCTACAAATGTACATGCAAAGCGCATCTACGAGAAAATGGGGTTCAAAGAAGTAGAAGGACTTATTATCGGAGGGGAACAAGTCGCTCGCTATACTTTTAAAGTTTAATCCAATTACTTCCTTACATAAAAGAAAACGAGCCTACTAGCAAAAAGGCTCGTTCTCTTATATTCATTCTAGCAATATGTTTTTCAAATAATCATTTATAAAAATTTGCTCTGGATCTAGTTCTTTTCTAATTTCTAGAAAATCAGCTAGTTTTGGGAATGTTTCTTGTAATTCACTTTTCCCAAGGCTATGCATTTTCCCCCAATGCGGCCTTCCTTCATATTTCCTCATAATAGTCTCCATTTCACGAAAGTATTCTTCGTAAGGCATCCCTTTATACACATGAAATGCAATGTAAGCAGAATCTCTTTCATAAGATGGGCTGAGCCATATATCATCCGCTTTTACTACTCTACATTCAATTGGAAAATGCACATGATATTTTTTACTTTCTATACTTGCTCGAATGTCTTGAAGAGCAGCTTTAAAATGTTGAAGGGGAATACAATATTCCATTTCTCTAAATTTCACAAGACGTTTCGTAGCGAAAATTTCATAGCTTTTCGCAGCAATCTTCGCTTTTCCAATTGCTTTAGCTGAAAGTCTGCTAATTAAACGACAATTTTTCGGGAAAATCCTGCATATCTCAGATAATAGAAGAAAAGTATAGTTTTCTAGGAGTAATTGATTCATGTGATGGAAAAATAATGATTGTGGTTTTCGATTTGTCATGTTCATTGTTTTAACTTGCACGATATTTGAATAAGGGAAAAGATAAAATTCAAAGTGGCGATTTTCTTTGATATAGTGATCTAGTTGTTCCATAAGTTTTGTGAAGTCAACTTTTTCACTTCGATATTCGTATATTGGAGTCTTTATTATTTTCAGCTTTACTTTTACGATAATACCAAGTGTACCAAGGGAGATAAGGCTTGCTTTAAAATAGCGAGCATTTTCATTCTCGGATATCGTTAACACTTCACCTGATGCCGTTACAAGAACAACTTCAATGATTTGAGTAGGTATGTTACCAAACTCAATTCCAGTTCCATGTGTTCCAGTGGAAACTGCACCTGCGATACTTTGGACATTGATATCTCCTAAGTTTTCTTGCGAGTACCCTTTTTGTCCAAGTAGTTCTCCTAATTGATATAATCTAGTGCCTGCTAGTACTGTAGCAGTCAGATTGGCCTCATCCAATTGTTCGATTCCACTAAGTAAATCTAGTGAAACAAGCCACTCATTTGTTGTAACTAAACTTGTGAAGGAATGTCCCGCTCCAACTACTCGGATTTTTTTCTTTTGTTTTGATGCTTCTTTTACTATCGTAATGACTTCCTCTATCGAAGAAGGAAATAGTATTTTTTCTGGCTGGCTTTCACTCGTTTCCGACCAATTTCTCCAACGTTTCCCTGTTACGGTTTTTACTAAAGAAAGCATTTCCCTTCCCCCCGGTATGTAAGATAACGGTCAACTATTTTCCCCTGTTCTACACAGATGATTTCATTAAATCGTTCACAAATTTCTCCTGCTTTAGCTGCCCGAAAAACGACAGCATCACCAATCTCTAATATTTCTTTTTCAAAATAGATTGGAGTTTGTACTTCTCCTGCTCCTTCAAATGGTAAAAGTTTTCCACCTTTAGGGTACACCGGTTGAGGTACTTTATCTCTTCCATGAGGTCCACTCGCTATATAACCACCGCCTAGGCATGTATAAATATTTGGAGCTGGTTTACGAACGATTGGTAGTGCGAAAAAAAGTGAAGGGGTGTAACGGAAATCACGGTAATAATCAAATAACAATGGAGCATAGAAACCAGAACCTGCCGTTAATTCAGTTACCGTTTCTTCTTTTGAAGTTACATCTAAACTACCCGTTCCTCCACCATTAACAAATTTCAATTGAACTCCTTCTTTTCCAAGAGCTTGAACGACTGACTTTCTTCGATTTTTAATTTCCTGAAAGGATTTCTTTTTTAAGAACAGAATTAAACGATTTTTTAATAATTGAGAAGGAATGTTATCACCGACTCCTGCGATTTGTGCCTCATATCCCATCACTCCGATTAACTTTAATCTTGGGTACTTCTTTATTTCTCGCGCTAACTGTAGAACATCATCAACTGTTTTCAAAGGTGATCTTCTTACCCCAAAATGAAGATTCAAGAAACGAGTGCTCATATCAACATCTAGGCATAAATAAAACATGCCACCGGTCTTTTCAGCGATTTCATTCAAATAGTGAACATGTTCCAATGAATCGATCATACAAGTAATCTGATGACCGTCGTTGTTTAATAATGATATCGCAGTTAAAGCTTCGGAGTCCCAGCATGGATAACCTATGAGAATATCATCGAAACCCTGCTCAGCAAGAAAAATAGCCTCATTTGGACTGTAACTCATCAATCCTTTAAATCGAGCATCGAATTCAAGTATTCTTTTTAAAACCGGAATGGATCGAATTGATTTCGTTGCAATTCTAACGGTTTTCCCGTTCGCCTTCTCTAGAATACTTTTACAATTTTGATCAAAGGCTTGTAAGTCCAATAATAGTGCTGGAAGGGATAAATCTTTTGCTATTTCATTTAATAACAACTCCATCACCTCACATTTTTATCATACTCTAAGATGTTTGATATAGAAAAGTGCAATTTTAAAAATTCTAAATATTTATACTTAAATTTATAGTCCTTTTTAAAAGGGATTCTCATTCTAAAACTAGAATTTTTACATAGATTATTTTCATGGTCATGAGATTTCTTAACAATTAGTAGGGGGGCTATTCTTGAAAAAATTATTAGGTTGGAGTGGTGTAGTTGGTGGGCTATTATGGGGGTTAAAGCCCATTTATGACATGTCGATTCACAATAGAAGATGGGGACAAGGATATGAGCCTACACATTTCCTAGACTATATTGCCTTTCTTTTCCCGCTTCTTTGTATTGGTGGTTTAATTGTTATCTATGGTTTTTATAAAAAAGCGGTCAGAAATTCCATTATCTTTCTCATTGTCGCTGTAATCTTAAATGCAGGGTTTACGTTTTCCGAAACATACTTTTATGGCTCTGGTTTACCGTTCGGTCTTATTTTTATGCTTACCGGATTATTAAGTACAATGATTGGTACAATCTATTTCGTTCTACAGTTGAAAAGGGCAAGCGACTCTAATCTATTGTTATCCGGAGGGGCCATTACGTTATTTCTCGTTAATTTTCTTTTAGTTGCTTTTGGATTCCTCTCAGATGTGTTCCCTAAAGATCTAGTAGATTTCATTTCAGAGACTTTATTTGTTTCTGTTGGTTTTATTTGGTCTTTATTTGGTGCATCAGCATTAATACTAACGAACAAAAATGCCTCTAACAGGAAATATTTAGCTCTATAAAAGAAGAATGCCCCTTCTCATAAAATTGGAAAGGGGCACTTTATTGTTATACCTTTTTCACAAATTCTGATTTTAACTTCATTGCACCGAAGCCATCAATTTTACATTCAATATCATGATCTCCGTCAACCAAGCGAATGTTTTTCACTTTCGTTCCTTGTTTGATAACAGATGAACTACCTTTCACTTTTAAATCTTTAATGACTGTAACCGTATCTCCGTCGTTTAGTTCATTTCCATTCGCATCTTTAAAAACTTTTTTATCCTCATCATGTTCTGATTCTTCTCCAGGTGTCCATTCATATCCACAGCTTGGGCATACTAACAGATTTCCGTCCTCATATGTATATTCAAAATTACACTTTGGACAATTTGGTAAATGACTCATGTTTCAACATCCTCCTCCATTTCATTGGTGCTGCCTACATCTAGTATAGAATAAACAATTAAATAAAAGTTATCAATTTTATATCATTTATTGATTTCTGATATAGGAAATGATCTCGATATACAAACGGGTCATTTCGTGTGGGGTTTTATCTAAATCGTTTTGAATCCATTGTTCAATTATTCCTAAAAAAGCAGAAGTTATAAAAGCTAAATAATATTCCATTGGGATCGTTAAACTCTCTATAAAACTTATGTTGTTTTCCAAATTAGCACGAACTTTTTCTGAAAAAGCATCTCGAAAGCGAAGATGAAAACCTGCTCTTCCATGATCACCTAATAAAATTTTTAATGTCGGTGCTTTTAGCTCAATAAAACTAAATAACGTTTCTGCTAGTTGCTCTTGTCCTTTTTCAAATGTTTGATATGAGGTATATCGGGATTGCAGTAGATCAATATGATCCCCTAAGTCAGAAAATAATTGTTGTTCAATTTTATCTAGTAAATCAAACTTATCTACATAGTGTAAGTAAAATGTTCCTCGATTAATTTGTGCCTGTTTTGTTATATCACCAATCGTTATGGAATCAAACGATTTTTTCTCTAACATATATAAAAAAGCATTTTGAATGAGCTGCTTTGTTTTTTTATTTTTTTCGACATAAGTACTCATACTCTTTTACCTTCTTTCTAAAATTCAACAACATGTTCAATTTTGTTCATTGCTATATTTTCACTATGATTATAAGATAAATAAGCAACATTGAACAACGTGTTGAAAATTGAGAAGGGATGGATCTTATATGAAATTATTTAAAGAAAAATTAGCATGGGCTGCTCCCATTGCTGTTATATTAATCATTGCTTTATTCTCCGTTAACTTATTTGCTCAAGGAAATCCTCAAGTGAAAAATCTCCCGGTTGCACTTATTGTAAATGATGAGGGGAATCATGTTGAAGCAGTAAAAGCTGCAGTTGAACAGATGAGTAAAAGTGAGGATGGCGCAGAGCCTATGTTAGCTTTTACAATTGAAAATGAAGAAGATATTGAAGATTTATTTAAGAACAAGGAATATTATGCAGCATTAGTGATTCCAGAAGGTTATAATGACGCATTAGATCAGGTCATGACAACTAACAAAGCTGCAACATTAAAAGTTTATATTAACCAAGGTTATAACTATACTGGCGCTAATTTTGCTAAAACAGCCTTAAATGGCTTAATCACACAATTAAGTGCCCAATATTCAACCAACTTTATTGAAATGATGGACGGTCAACAAATTAATGCTACTCAAGCTGCTACTCTTGTTAGTCCAATTGTTTCTGAAGAACAAATTTTCAACCCAATTACTGCCGCAACAGCTAATGGTAGTGCACCAACATTGATGGCTGTACCTGCTTGGGTGGGGGCGTTAATTGGTGGTTTCGTTTTATTCTTATCAAGTTCAAGTATACTAAAGAGAGATCGTTTATCACGTAAACAAACATTAAAATTAATGAGTGAACAAATCTTATTTGGTGTTATTATCGCTTTATTCTCTGGTTTTACGGTTGCAACTCTTGCTTCACTTGCAAATATTAATATGCCAAGTTACTTATTAGTTGCATCTTTTGTATCATTCGCAGCATTCTGCTTCTTCTTATTAGTTTCAGCAATTACAGCTTGGATTGGCAAACCAGCAATTACGATTTTTATGGTCGTTATGCTATTAGGTATGGGGGTTCTAATGACACCACAAGAAATGTTACCAAGCTTCTTTGTTAACTTTATCCGTCCATGGGTACCGCTACGATTCGCTTCTGAAGGTTTAAGAGAAATTTTCTACTTCAAGAGTGGTTTCTACACAGGGAACTCATTTAACACCATTTTAGGAATCGGTATTGTAGGCTTAATCATTTATTTCTTATCTATATTCAAACCAGCACGTAATCAAAATATAGCTTAATTAATCAATAAATCCCGAACGTAATTTTTGTTCGGGATTCTTTATTGTATAAATGAAGAGCGATTTAATTATTTTGCATTTCTTCTCACGCTAAACCTATAATGATTTGTAAAGAGTTATACAATCTATTTTTTGTCAGCATTTTGCTATCATTATTATAGAAAAACAAAATTACATTTCAGCATAGATTGTTATTAAAAAAGTAGGATTTGATATGAAAATTATTGTATTTGGTGCAACAGGAGGAGTTGGCCAACATGTTGTGAAGCAAGCATTAGAAGAGGGCCACGAAGTAACGGCATTTGTTCGAACGCCATAGAAATTAAGTATGAATCATGAAAAGTTACATATTGTTGTGGGTGATGCGTTTAATAAGAGTGAAGTTGCTAGAGCCATTGCAGGACATGATGCCGTAGTGTCTTGTTTAGGTTCAAGTCAAGGTATGAAAAAATCAACAGAGCTTGAGGAAATGACGAAAAATATTGTGGATGGAATGCTCGAACATCAATTAAAACGAATCGTGTACACGGCATCAAGTGGAATCAATCAAGAAATACCTGGTATTAGCGGGAAATTAGTCATGAGATTGTTGAAAAATGCTCTCATCGACCATCGTAATGCCGTTGACTATATTATTTCTCATGGTTTGAATTACACAATTGCAAGACCAATGGGATTAACGAACGGAGAGCTAACAGGAAAGTATCGAGAGTCGAAAACTAGTGTACCTGATAAAGCAAAATCAATTTCTCGGGCAGATGTTGCACACTTTATCATCAAAGCATTAACAGATCGTCAATATGAGAACACATCTGTTGGAATTGCTAACTAATTTTTCATAATATTTATAGGAGAAAAAATACCAAAAGACCATCATCAAGGATGGTCTAATTAAATTTAAACAAATATTACCTTTACTGAGCTTTTTACTTATTAGTATGATTTAAAAATTCAATCACCTTATTAAAGGTCTTTTCTGCTTGTGGTGTGTTCATGATAAATTGATATTCATGGATTAATTTAGCTTCTTCTATAGGATAAAAGATTTCCGTAACGTCTACACCTTTGTTTCTCAATTTATTAGCAAAGTTTTTACCTTGGTCTTCAAATGAGCCTGTATTTCCATCTGTTATAAACGTTGGAGGAAAATGACTTGAAACATGATCAATAATCGAAGCTTGTTTTACTTTATCTGAGTTTTTCCAATTTCGCTCACCTATATATGCCCATCCGATTCTTTTATACAATAAACTAATGAGGAAATTATCACTTTTTTCCGCGAACCTTGATACGTCATATGGTCCACAGAATAAAAGAACACCTTTAATTTTTTCAGGTGAAACTACTCTGTCCATTCCTAGTAAATTGGCATAATCCTTGTCAACTTGAATATTGACAAATTGGCTAGCAATTTGCGCACCTGCTGAATCTCCTGCAAAGTATATACGGTTAATATCGATATTATAATCTTTTGCGCTTTTTTCTATAAATTGATAAGCCTCTCTTACTTGTATTAAAGGATTTGGATATGTAGAACTCGGTGCTAATTCATAGTTTATATTTACAACAATATATCCTTTACTAGCAATTTGAACGGCATACTCCGTAACATCGGCCTTATCGCCTCCTAAAAATGCCCCTCCGTGTACCCAAAAGATTACAGGAAGACTACCTTCAAAAACTTTTGGTTTAATAAGATCGAAATATCCTTCTTTAAATCTTGAATCGTATGAGATATCCTTTTCGATATGAACCATTTTTTCAATTTCATCATAGTTTTTAGGCTTTACTGCGATACCGCCTTCGAATATTCGACGAACTACCATTGCAGTTGGCCATGGAGAAACGATGAATAATATAGCAATACATAAAAATAATGATAAAATTACACCCACTATAAGCACCATTGATTAATCACACTCTATTTTTTCTATTTACATTTATTTTACTCAGATTTGTTATTCAAAAGCAACATCCTTTAATACTAACTGGAAATCACTCAAAAAAGAAGTCATTAACAAGAAAACATTGAAATTTAAAACTCAGATTTAATAAAAAAAACCACAACAAAATTGTGGTTTAGTATTTAAAATACAATGGAAAGGTCGATTGGTTAAAAAGGTTTAAATACCATTACATTAACCCAATTCAGATAATTTATTTCGCATTTCAGCAGCTGCAAAAAGTGCTACTTTGTCTTGTAATACTTCTCCAGTTTCCATTTCCAAGTCATATGATACGGCTCACATGAACTTTTTAAGTGCGGTTTTTTCAATAAATGTTTATAATAAACATAAAGTGGTAATTTACATACTAATCAAATATTATTTCACAGTGTAAATAAAATATCAATTTGTATTTGAGAGCGATATCTCTGTTGTAATACGGGATACTCATACAATAAAATTTCATTGATAGGGTTATTTTTTCCAACCTGTAGAACGGATTCATACACAATCATAGGAGAGTATTAATAATGGAACAAAAATGGAGTATTCGTTTAATTCGCTTTGCTGCGATCTTCGGTTTTATTGGTGTAATTTTAGGCTCAAAAATGTCAGGCAGTATGGATTATTCATTGCGCCCTATTCACGCACACATGTTACTTGTTTGCTGGCTATCAGTTTTTGCCTGGGGAATTTTCTATAAGGTATACCGTGTAAAATATAAAAAGTTAGTAACAGCACATGCAATTGTATCCATGCTTGGTTCTTTTGGCTTAACATTTGGTATGTGGATGTACAACTTAAATCCATTCAACCTAAACGACACTTTCGTCATGGTACTATTTATCATTGGCGGAACACTTCTATTATTCGCATTTTTACTCTTTGTTTTAGTTACATTTTTTGTGGAAAAAGAAGATTAACTTGTTAATTAATGCGAGTTAGGAAGCTTAGAGAATCCTATTGCTAAGAAAGCTAGTAAATGATTATGATCTAAACAAAACGATTAAACATAAAACCACTTACTTATGATACGGTTCATTTCTATTGATTCGGAAAGCCCGATAGATCTGCTCAAGGAGAATTAAACGCATTAGCTGGTGAGGGAAAGTCATTTTTGAGAAGGATAAGGCAAAATCACTTCGTTTCATGACTTCATCACTTAAACCTAATGATCCTCCTATCACAAAAGCAACTTTACTTTTTCCATATGTAGCGAGCTCATCTAATTTAGCTGCTAGTTGCTCTGAAGTTAACAATTTCCCTTGAATTTCAAGTGTAATAACAAATGTATCCGCGCTAATATGCGAAAGAATCCGCTCACCCTCTTTGCGTTTTACATCTATCATTTCCGCTTCACTCATATTTTCAGGTGCCTTTTCATCCGTAACTTCCACAATCTCAACTTTTGCATAACCGCTCAAACGTTTTAAATATTCATCAATTCCTTGCTTTAAATACTTTTCCTTCAACTTACCAACTGAGATGATTTTAATATTCATAGCATACATCCTTATATTTTTTCTACTTGAAAGTTTATCACATTAATCCTTTACATAAACACCAGAACGTTGAAATCATTAGTTTACAACATCCTTCTATAAAGATTCAAGGGTGTAATTTTTTATTAAAAAGCTTGAGTCCACCTTGAACTCAAGCACTGTTTTTATATTGAAACATTCGTTCCAGTTGGTACTTCTGTTTCCTTTTCCGGTTTTGGAACAAATATTAACACAACAAAACCAGCTATAAATAATACGACTAAACTAAGGATTCCAATTGTAGAACTACCTGTGATTTGTGTTGTTATTCCCATTAGGAAAGGTCCTGTTACAGCAGCAAATCGTCCGAATATATTATAAAACCCAAAGAATTCATTTGATTTTTCCTTTGGTACAAGCTGCGCAAAATAGGATCGACTTAATGCTTGAATACCCCCTTGAGAAGTTGCCACAAGCATAGCTAAAATCCAAAACTCTAAAATTGTATCTAATACAGTCGCATAAATACAAATAAACGTATAGACACCAATTCCGACAAATAGCATAATTTTTGGTCCGAATCTTTTCGCTAAATGTCCAAATAAAATGGCAAACGGTGCTGCAACAATTTGAACCGCTAACAACGCAATAATGAGATCCGTAGTCTTTAATCCCACATCTGCTCCATATGCGGTCGACATTCCAATAATGGTATCGACGCCATCAATATAAAAGAAATAAGCAATTAAAAAGAGAAAAACACCCCGGTATTTTCTTATATCTTTAAACGTTTTCCCTAAACGCTTAAAGCTATTAATTATAACTTTTGGTTCCCGCTCCACATAATGAATTTGTGTTACATCTTTTAACATTGGAATGGTAAAGACAAACCACCATATTGCAGTAATCGCAAAGGAAATTTTACTTGCAAAAAATTCATCGATTGGTATTATACCTTGACTAGATAATGTTACAATAGCAATGCTAATAATAAACGGAATCGTACTTCCTATGTAACCTATGGCAAATCCTCTAGACGATACAAGATCGTACCTGTCTTCTGTCGTAACATCTACTAAAAAAGCATCATAGAAAATATTTGCCCCTCTTGCCCCTAATGCCGTTACAATATTTAAAATCATCAATAATACCCAATTATCAGAAGGGACGAATGCAAGACCTAATGTAGAAACTGTACCGATAAGGAAAAAGAAGAAAAAGAATTTCTTTTTAAAACCTTTATAATCTGCGATCGTTCCTAATATCGGTGATAGCATAGCTAATAAAAACGTCGAAATCGAGATTGTATAACCTAGTAAAGCT
>Ga0180215_1003914_pt1 | contig 13639 bp, 12 predicted proteins | sample eDN3rd37CBELigBY_FD_128871 | JGI IMG/M metagenome (GOLD analysis project Ga0180215, IMG submission 128871) | Enriched backyard soil microbial communities from Emeryville, California, USA - eDNA 3rd pass 37_C BE-Lig BY (version 2) (version 2) | ecosystem: Environmental > Terrestrial > Soil >...
GCTCATGCTGGTGTCGCTGATCTACATGTACCTGCAGACCTGCGATGCCGGTCAGTGCAGCTACACGATCGCGGACTTCCAGCGCCTGCCGCTGGGCCTGAACGAGCAGTTGTTCATCTTCGTCGCGTTCCTTGCCGCCTTCGCGGTGAAGGTGCCGATGTGGCCGGTGCATACCTGGTTGCCGGATGCGCACGTGGAAGCGCCCACCGGCGGTTCGGTGATCCTGGCGGCCATCATGCTGAAGATGGGTGGTTACGGCTTCCTGCGTTTCTCGCTGCCGATCACGCCGGATGCGAGCGATACGCTCGACTGGCTGGTGATCTCGCTGTCGCTGATCGCGGTGGTGTACATCGGCTTCGTCGCTCTGGTGCAGCAGGACATGAAGAAGCTGATCGCGTACTCCTCGATCGCGCACATGGGCTTCGTCACACTGGGCTCGTTCCTCACGTTCGAGTTGATGCGCGTGAACAGCGGCGACACGACTGGCGCCGCGATGGGCATCGACGGCGCGATGGTGCAGATGATTTCGCATGGCCTGATTTCGGGTGCGATGTTCTTCTGCGTGGGCGTGCTGTACGACCGCGTGCACAGTCGTGAGATCAGCTCGTACGGCGGCGTCGTGAACACGATGCCGATCTTCGCGGCGTTCATGGTGCTGTTCGGCATGGCGAACTCCGGCTTGCCCGCGACCTCAGGCTTCGTCGGCGAGTTCCTGATCATCCTGGCCAGCTTCCGGGCCGACTTCTGGTACGCCTTCCTGGCGGGCCTGACGCTGATCCTCGGCGCCGCCTACACGCTGTGGCTGGTGAAGCGGGTGGTCTTCGGCCCGGTCGCCAATCACCACGTCGCCGAGCTGACCGACGTTAACGGCCGCGAGCTGCTGGTCCTGAGCGTGCTGGCGCTGGCCGTGCTCGGACTCGGCCTGTGGCCCGCACCCTTGCTGGACGTGATGCGCCCCACGGTGGAAAACCTGGTGCAGCAGATCACCGTCTCCAAGCTCTGAACTTATCGAGCCTAAGTAGATGGACGCAGTAGTAAACAACTTAAATATGCAGGCCGCAGCGGCTGAGATCTTCCTGCTGTCGGCGATCTGCGCGATCCTGCTGATCGATGTGTTCCTGGACGACAGCAAGCGCTGGATCACTTACGGGCTCACGATGCTGACGCTGGTCGGCTGCGCGTTCGTCACCGTGAACTATGCGGTCGACAGTCGCGTCGTGGCGTTCGATGGCATGTTCGTCGCCGATCCGATGGGCGATGTGCTCAAGCTGTTCACGTATGGAACGGTCGCCGTGTCGTTGCTGTACTCGCGCGAGTACCTGCAGCGCAATGGCATGTTCCGGGGCGAGTTCTTCATCCTGGCGCTGGTGGCCCTGCTCGGCGTGATGGTGATGGTCTCGGCCGGCAGCTTGCTGACCGCGTATCTGGGCGTCGAGCTGTTGGCGCTGTCGCTGTACGCGATGGTGGCGTTCGATCGTGACTCCGGCGTGGCCGCTGAAGCGGCGATGAAGTACTTCGTGCTCGGCGCGATTGCGTCCGGCTGTTTGCTGTACGGTTTTTCGATTCTCTACGGCGTTGCCGGCACGTTGCAGTTCGAAGAGCTTGCTGTGGCCGTGCGCGAAGTAGGGGCGGGCAACCTCGGCCTGATCTTCGGCGTGGCGTTCGTCATCGTCGGCATCGCATTCAAGTTCGGCGCCGTGCCGTTCCACATGTGGGTGCCCGACGTTTATCACGGCGCACCGACGCCGGTGACCTTGTTCATCGGCTCCGCTCCCAAGATCGCTTCGTTCGTGCTTGCGATCCGCGTGCTCGCCGAAGGGCTCGACGCCATGGTCGCGAGCTGGCAGGACATGCTGATCGCGATCTCGATCGGCTCGATGATCATCGGCAACGTGGTTGCGATCGCGCAGACGAATCTGAAGCGCATGCTGGCGTACTCGACCATTTCCCACGTCGGCTTCATCCTGCTGGGCATTCTCGCCGGCACGACCGATGGGTATCGCGCGGCGATGTTCTACACGCTGACCTACGTCATCATGTCCGTCGGCTCGTTCGGCATGATCCTGCTGCTGTCACGCAAAGGCTTCGAAGGCGACAACATCGAGGACTTCAAGGGCCTGGCTCGCAACAGCCCCTGGTTCGCCGCCGTCATGATGATGCTGATGTTCAGCACCGCCGGTGTGCCGCCGTTCGTCGGCTTCTGGGCCAAGCTCGCCGTGCTCGGCGCGGTCGTGAATGTGGGCTTGAGCTGGCTGGCTGCAGTGGCCGTGCTGTTGTCGGTTGTCGCTGCCTTCTACTACCTGCGCATCATCAAGCTCATGTACTTCGATGAGCCGACCGACGCCTACAACATCGAAGCGGGCGGCACGCTGCGCGCGGTGTTGAGCGCCAATGGGGTTGCTGTGCTGGCCCTCGGCATCTTCCCGTCGGTCTTGCTGGATCTCTGCGCTCGCGTCCTGCCCTGACGCGATCTGCGTTCTTCGAGTTTGCCGCTATCGGTTCCATCGCGGACCGATAGCGGCGGATTCTGTCACCTACCTCCGTTTGCGACCGATGCCTCCGCCATAATCTCCGCCGCCAGATACAACGACGGCGTCGGGAGCGACATGGATATTCGCAAGGCGATCGAGATCATTCGCCGATCTCTGGTTCGAATGGGCGGCAAGGATCGTGGGAGCACGCCGCCATCGCTGGAGAGTCTGGCCAGGCGCCTGTCCACGCCGCTCGTGCCCCCGGAACATCCGCCAGAGTCGGCGAGTGGCCCGAGTTTTCTTGAGCCCCGAATGCGACCCGCGGTGAGCCTCAGGCGCTCTGGGTTGCCCGTGCCCCGAAATCATCCCGCCCGTTCCTTCTTCGGCGGTCTGCCACGACTGCCGCCTGAACTCTCCTGGCCGGTGGTCGATGTTTACCAAGGCAAGGCCAACCCGATGTTCATCGCGCAGATCGATCTCGCCGAGGTGCCGTTGCCGGCGGACACGGCGATGCCGCGCTCAGGCACGCTGTTCATTTTCTATAATGCCAGCGACGAGGATCCGGACGAAGATGGAGCGGTGGTGCTGTATCACCCTTGCGCCGGTGACGCGTTTCCGGAGCGCTCGCCCACGCATCAAGTGCGGTTCTGGCTCGACCCTAGCTGGAAATGGTTGGATTCAAGCGATGATCCGCCGCGCGATGTCGGCTTCAAGCAGCCGATCAATTTCGTTGCGTTCACTTCGTACTGCGATTACGTCGGCGCCGAAAACTACAATCCTCTCGAGCCGACAGAGACGCCGGACCCGCGCGAGCTGCTCATGAATGAGCTCGACGAGAAACTCGCGCACGAGCGCATGGAGCCTCCGCCTGGCAGTTTCCGCGAAGTAGTGCGGGCGGCGGGACCGCAGTGGCTGTTCGTGTGGGGAGTGATCCTGCACAGCGCTCGCGCCGTCTGTCACGAGATCGATTCGCTGTCTGAACATCGCCTGCGCGACCAGCCTCCCGAGGTTCTGGCCGAACTCGCTCGCCTCAAGGAAGTCGCGACATCGTGGGTTCAGCGGGCGCGTGAGCACGCGATCTCAGAGCCTTGCGACGTGGAGATCCAGCGAGAGTATGACCAGGTCTGGAAATCGCTCGAAGGCGCAGCGGAGGCGCTCCGACGCTCGAAACTCCACCTGAATTTCAGAGCGCATCCCGTCAACGTCGCCCACCTCGTTTGTTATCTATGTGCGCATGAGTCGGCAGAGGCGCTCGCGAGAGTGCCTGAGAGCTTCCGCAGATCTCTCGAAGACGAAGCGCGTTGGGACTTGCGGAAGGACGAGCGCAGGCTGACTGCCCCCCGCGCGATTCATCAGATGCTGGGCTACGGCGAGTCCGTGCAGGGTAGCCCCATGGAGCACGACAGCGACGTGTTGCTCTTCCAGATGAAAGGCGACGTCGGCCTCGAGTGGTTCCCGAACATCGGCTGCGTTCTGCAGCTGTGGATCACGCCGAAAGCGCTGGCCAATCGCGACTTCGCGGCGGTGCGCATGAGCCTGGAGTGCGATTGAAGAAGCGAAGGTCGACCGACTCATTGGTGAGGCGTTTCGCGACATGGGGAAGGACCTCACTCATGTCTCACTTGGAGGCTGAGGGGAGGGGACATGCCTTGAAAAAGGCTGACGCCGGCCACATCTAGGGTTGCACGACGAGCTTTCACGCTGATTTCTCGGGATTCTCCCAGACCGATTATTTAGCTTGTAATGTTCGTCGCGAGGCGATTACAATGCGCGCCCTCCTGTTGCGGGGTGGAGCAGTCTGGCAGCTCGTCGGGCTCATAACCCGAAGGTCGCAGGTTCAAATCCTGCCCCCGCTACCAACTCTCGCTAGGTCTCCTAGCGAGCAGATGCATGAAGGTTCCAGTGAGCTGCCGGCCCGACATCGGGCTCTGGAACCAGGCGGATTTCGCCGTCGAACATCCCTCAGCATTGATCGCGCTTTGAGCGGGTTGCCTTCGGGCCCGAGTGCAATTTTCCGCGACTGCGGCGGAGCGCGGAGTATGTGAATACCTTCGTCGCTGGCATCGCCACTGATCCCCCAGTCACCGAAGTTCCCGTGATTCGCCTCGGTGCGTTCAATGGCGGCCTGCACTCTCGTCCGGCGTCATGTACGTCGCGAGTTTGAGCCGCTCGCGCAGCCTTTTGGTTCGTGCGGTAGCTCCTGTAGCTCCCTGGGCTGCTCAGTCACTCGTGCCGGAAGTGTGCGAGGTACGGGGCCGGCATTTTCCTTGCCCATGCGCTGGGCGTGTTCAGACGAAAGCAGTTCTGTGCGTATCTCGATACGCGTTCGTCGCCATCGGGTGTAATCCGCACTCCTCGACCCGCTTACGCTTTCCGGTGTGGGTCCTTTCGCCATCTGCTCGTGTTCCGGTGAACAATGCCACGATACCCCTCGTTACGGACGACGCGTATCCCAGAACCCATCCAGCCATCCGCTCTACGCTGAGAGTTTTTCCAGCTGGCTCCGGGGCAGGGGATACGTCTCGCATTCAAATCGGTGGAGATGGTGACGCTGCCATCGTTGTTTGAGCGCGTCTCACATGGCTCTCGGTTGTGGATTCTTAATGTTGGAATGTTCGGCGTGGAGCCCGGCCATCTGGCCGGGCTCCCGCGTTACGTCATTTCTTCGGAGTCTTATAGGGATCCTTGGTCCCCTGCTTTCCCGTATAGGGGTTGTAGTTGCCCTTCGTTGAGTAGTTGTCGACCTTCGTCTGATTCGGGCTCGTTCTCACGTGCGGCGCTACATAGGTGCCATCCTTTTTGTAGTAGCCGCGTACATGGCTATCGGCGATGGCCGAGGTGGAAATCGCTGCGAGCGCCAACAATAGAAACATCTTCTTCATCGAAGTCTCCAGCTGTAAACGTCCTCCTGCCAATGTTAGATACATCGGCAATTCGGAAGGACGGCGCGAGCTGGTTCACATTGCCAGCGCGATGCGCTGCGTCGATAACCGGAATGGGTGCAGCGTTTCACAGTACTGCGCGGTAGCCAATGTAGCGTGTGATTTATGGCACAGTGGTGGAGTTGGGCAGACGCGCAAGCTCTAGATCCGAGGATCAACGAGAAGGCAATCGAAATGCGCAAGTGGACACTCGTCATCGCGGCATACGTTCAATGGGGTAGTGCCAGTGCGGTTTCAGGAGAGCCTGACGCTGGATTTGTTCAACTGCACGGAGCGGAAGTATGGCGAGACGCAGGCAATCTATCGCGATCGAAACGGCGAGGTGGTCGGGTCGTTTACCAGCATGCATACCAGGCAACCTGGTCCGTGATGGCTCCAGAAATCATTGGTGAGATGATGTTGGAGCGCGTCTGTAGAACAACGGCTACCTAGACAGATCCTACCGCGATGTCATCAGTATCGAGCGTTCCGGCGTCTCTGCTGGCCACCCCGTCTGAATGCCATTTTTCAACTGACCGAGCTTCATCTTGTTAAAAGCGACGAATGCCAGCATCGCCGCAATTACGCGCGCCGATTCGGGGGCATCCAACACGCCTTCGTTGCACGCCGGGCAGTAATCGCCGACGACGGCCGGAATGATCATCGTTTCGCAGTCGCAGGTGTATGGCAGGTTGCGGGTGTCGTGCACCAGTTCGCTGGCTGCGCAAACAGGACATCTCATGGCCGCAACTTCACCGTTTCTCATCTAAAACAATAGCGCATCGATGTCCCGGGCACCGTGCAGCACGCGTATAAGCTCGATGCCGTCGTGCTCGGGCCAATAGAACAAGATGTAGTTGCCCACTGGGACGCTGCGCAGACCTTCGTGGATTTCGGGCCGGGAGCGGCCGAGTTCGGGGTTGGATGCAAGCAAGAAACTTTTTGCCACGAGTTTGTCGAGAAGCGCATCGGCGGCGACGATGCTGTCGGTCGCGATGTAGAGCCAGATTTCTTCTAGGTCCTCCTCGGCTAAAGCGGTTTTTCGAACTCGGGGCAAATTCTTCTCACCGTGGTTGTGGTGGTTTTCCAAGACGCGCGCGGCCACGCCGCTTGATCTCCTCGACTTCGAGTGTGCCAGCGTCACCGCTCGCGATACCGGCCTGGATATCAGCTCGCAACTGATCTAGCTTCATCTTGTTGAAGCGGTCCTTTTCTTCCATCAGGCGCAATGCCTCGCGCACAACTTCGCTTGCCGAGGAATAGAGACCGGTCGCCACCTTCTCGCGGACCATGGCTTCGAGTTCAGGTGTGAGATTGACGTTCAGGGTCATATTGGTAGCCCTCCTGGGATGTCCCCTCTATAGGGTCATTGTCCATTATTGTCAATGATGGACAATGATTGAGGGAATTCCGGGGGCTGTCCGTACCTCTGAGGTGCACATAAGGTCTGGATTTCCTTCAATCTTACGGACTGTTGCAGCGGCGGAACAACCCACATCACGCCCCCGCTATCAACCTTCAAGTACCAAATCCGCTGTCGTCGCTGCTGACAGCGGGTTGGCTGTTTCAGTGTCCTGCACTTCGCCCGGTTGGGGCTGAGTAGCTGATCCAGCCTCGATCGCATGGCATGACTAAGCCCGCGCGGCTTTTCGATATACTTGTGATATTACAAAGTTTGCAATATGGTTCGGCCATGACAAACGATCGGCTCAAAGCCGGGCGGTTGAAAACGGGGCTCACGCAGAAGCGGGCTGCAGATGCTCTAGGCGTCTCTCAGTCCTATCTATCCCAGTTGGAGATGGGCCAACGTCCCGTGACGCCGGAACTCGCACGCGCAGCTACTTCGCTGTATCACCTGTCTGCCACTGCCTTGCCGATGCCTGAACCGCCGGCGGAAGGGCACGTAGCGGATTCCGCACAACTTGCCCGGCAACTCTCCGGGCTAGGCTATCCAGGGTTCGCGCATCTGCGCCCGCGAAAATCGAATCCTGCGGCCGTTGTCCTCGAGGCGCTGCTTCAGAACGACCTAGAAGCTCGGCTCGCGGAGGCGCTGCCCTGGGTTCTGCTGACATACCCGGACCTGGACTGGGCGTGGCTCGTTCGGCATGGGAAGCTGCACGATGTGCAGAACCGCCTTGGCTTCCTGGTGGCGCTGGCTAAGAGCCTCGCTGCAGATCGGCCGGGGTTCGAGTCTGTGCTCAGTCAGCTCTGCGCCGTCGAGCAACAGTTGGAGCGAGCCCGACTCGCTCGCGAAGACACTCTTTGTCGCGAATCCATGCCGGCCGCTGAGCGCAGCTGGCTGAAGACTCACAGATCGGCGCTTGCTCGGCACTGGAACTTGCTAACTGGTCTGACGGTCGATCAGTTGTCTTATGCCCGCTGAGGTAGCACCCGTCGAACCATGGCGGTCTTTCCTGGCAGATCTGGACGGACTGCTCAAGGGGCCGGTGGAGTTGCGCTGTTTGGGCGGATTTGTCGTGACTCAACAGTACGGAATTGGCCGCGAAACCTCCGACATCGATTTCCTCGCTGCCATAAAGCAGTCACCTGACGATGACGTCGAAGATCTGGCAGGGTTGGGTTCGAAACTGCATCGCAAGTACCGTCTGTATATGCAGCATGTCACTGTCGTGACACCGCCGGTTGAATACGCAAGCCGGATGGCTCGCATGTTTCCGTCGGCCTCTTGGAAACGGTTGAGGCTGTTCGGCTTGGATGCTACCGATATCGCTCTGTCGAAGTTGGAGCGCAATGCCGAGCGAGACCGCGAAGACTTCCTTCGCCTTGCCCGAGCCGGACATATCGATCGTCAGGTTCTGAAAGAACGATACTACGAAGAGCTGCGACCGTACCTGCTCAGCAGGATCTCATGGCACGATAAAACACTGGAGCTGTGGCTTGAAATGGCATGGCCAACCACGTAGATAGCCTTGGGCGTCGAAACCCAGCCTGACTGCCTCGCTATCACGTGAAAGATTGCTGAGCGCACTGTGATGGGTACTCCGTTTATGATGCCGATGTGATGGACACAATACCAGCGCTCATACTTCGAGCGGCAGCCTTCGCTGCACACAAGCACCGTAACCAACGGCGCAAAGACGTGGATGCATCGCCTTACGTGAACCATCCGATCGCGCTATCCAACCTTTTGGCAAACGAGTATGGAATAACTGATCCCGTCGTCCTCGCGGCAGCTCTGCTCCATGACACGATCGAGGACACAGACACGACGCGCGCCGAGCTTGAGGCTGAGTTCGGGCCGGCCGTTGCTGTGGTCGTCTCCGAGGTCACAGATGACAAATCGCTCCCGAAAGCGGAGCGTAAGCGCCTCCAGATAGAACACGCGGCCCATATCAGCCATGCCGCCAAGCTGGTCAAGCTCGCTGACAAGATTTGCAACCTGCGAGATATCGCGAGTTCGCCACCGGCAGATTGGTCAATCGAACGTAAGCATGAATATTTCGACTGGGCGCGCTTGGTCGTCGACCAGATGCGCGGGACTCACCCGACGCTCGAAGCGCTGTTCGATGCCACATATGAACGTGGCCTTTGATCCGTCTCGGTGCTTTGGAACCTCCGGTGCTTGCGCATTACGCTCCGATCGCTGCGGATTGGGTTGCCCATGCTGTAGTAGAATGCGAAGCGACTAACCGTCGAGGCGCCAGCCTTCACCCTCCCGCGGCACAGAGCGATGAGCCGTACGCCACTCCACATCAAACGCTTCTCGGCCGTCTTGATCGCAGTCGTTTTGCTGACGTACTTCGCTGCCTGCGCTCAGCTCGAGCCACGCCCAGAGCTTCCTGATGAAACGACGCTCGCGATCGCCGAGGACACGCCGTTGGATCGGGCAATCGCCGCGCTCGAGGCGAGGCATCCCGATGAATCGGCGTTCAGGCTGGTCGTTGAAGGGATGGAAGCGTTTGTCGTTCGCGTACAAACCGCGCGCATGGCGAGGCGGAGTCTGGATGTCCAAAGTTATATCTGGCATGCCGATCTCACCGGTCTGTATTTCGCGAACGAATTGCTGCTGGCAGCAGATCGCGGCGTAAAGGTTCGAGTGCTGCTCGATGATGTGGACGCGCGCAGGAACAACGATGCGATAGCTGCGCTGTCGGCGCATCCGAATATCGAGGTCCGCACGTTCAACCCCTTCGCATCCCGGCAGGGGACGCTGAGTATGATTTCGGAAGGCATGCGCAGCTTCTCGCGGATCAATCGCCGCATGCACAACAAGAGCTGGATCGCGGACAACCGGCTGGCGATCGTCGGGGGGAGAAATATCGGCGATGAGTATTTCAGTGCCAGCGACGAGGTGAATTTCGTCGATCTTGATTTCGCGATGATCGGTCCGGTCGTGCGACAGGCATCGGCGTCGTTCGATCGATATTGGAATTCGTCGGCCGCATACCCGATGCAGGTGCTGGATCCTGACAAAGTCAGTCGAGAGGCGTTGGACGTGCTGCGGCCCAAATTGGCCGCTCAGGCGTCAAGGGCAACCTATAGCCCTTACGCTCAGGCGCTACGAACCAACGACGCCATCAGGCGCATGGTCGAGGGCGATTGGCCGGTGCACTGGGCGCGAACGTATCGATTTGTGGCGGATGATCCGAACAAAGTCACGATGCAGGAGCGAGACGCTCAGCGTGCCAAGGTCTCGGCCGCGCTCATTCCGATGGCGCACACAGCACAGTCGCGCTTGTCGATCATCTCGCCGTATTTCGTGCCTGGTGATGGCGGCACCGAGCTGCTGTCAGGCGTTGCTCGCGCGGGGCGAGACGTGCGTGTATTGACAAACTCGCTCATTGCGAACGACGTAGCCGCAGTGCACGGCGGTTACTCACGCTATCGCAAGCCATTGCTCGAAGCGGGAGTGCATCTCTGGGAGCTGAAGCCGTTGACGGAGAGTAAATCGGAAGCCAGCTTTTTCGGATCGTCGGGCGCGAGCCTGCACACGAAAGCGCTAGCGGTGGATGGCCGCGCGCTCTTTGTCGGCAGCTACAATCTCGACCCGCGTTCCGCTTGGCTGAACTGCGAGCAAGGTGTGCTCGTCGAGAACGATGCGCTGGCTCAGCAACTCGAACGGATCTTCCAGAAGCAGACGGGCGGCGAGAACGCGTGGCGCGTCGATCTGGAGGAGGGGAAGATGTCGTGGAGCGATGGCGAGGAACGCCTTGAGAAAGAGCCGCATGCCTCATGGGGTCGCCGCTTTCAAGCCTGGTTCGCCCGAGCATTGCACCTCGATGCACAGCTGTGATAACGCTAACTCGCATCCGCCCATCTAAGTACAGGCACCGCTCGCCTGATCAGCTTTGCTTCCCTCGCGCCGTATCGAGCGCTTTCCTGAGAGTATCGGCCCCTGGATACGTCGGGTGCAGTGATATAAAGGTTGACGATGGCGGGTCGCACTTCCAGAACGTCGGCTGCCGGCTCGTCGACGAGTTGATAGCCACCTTCGGTTTCCAGCTCTTCGACCATCACTTCGGCGAACAGCTGCGCGAGTTCGGTGCGGATTTTTTCGCGATCGGGTTCGTTCATCCGATATAGGGCGGAATCCTGCTCCGGTTTCCAGTTCTTGCTGAATTCGACGTAGACCGGGCGCACCAACAGTTTGTTGTAAGGAGTCAGGTTCGCCCCGGGGCGTCTATAGACCGCATCCACGCCTTTGACGTCGGCTCGCTGCAGTCCTTCCTGTGTTGAGAGTTCATCGATGGGCGACTGCTTCGTGGCCTGGCAGGCGAGGAGTGCGCACATGGCGATCGTCGCCAGCAGCGCGGGCTGGGCCGGGTGTAAGCGCTTCATTGAATCCGTTATAGGCGAGCTCGCCGGCGGATCCATCCGTGCAAGGGGACGAAACGCCTGCCGACTTCAGTTGCGCGGTCAATGCGCCGTTGCAGGGGTTCCCTGATTCGAAACCGATGAAGTTCCCGCACACGCGCGCGGCGGCAGCGTGATCGGCGTCAAGGAAATCGGTTCGCAACCCTCGTGTGCACTTCAGTTTGGTACGGTCGCTGCCGCCTGTAAGGCGACGAAAATCAGAACGATTGTGCAGTGGAGATTTTTCAAGTGAAGAGTGTTCGAATTGCAGCTGCGGTGTGCGCGGCTCTTTTCTCGTGCGCGTCCCTCGCGGCCCCGGGATTCGTCGATGCGGGACCCAATCTTTCGGACAATGGCGCCTCGGGTGCGTGGACCTCGCTCTACGCGACGCGCAATCCGGCCGGTTCCGAATTTGCGATTGCGCCCGAAGCGTCGTTCCGCATGGGCATTCTCAGCTCCGTCGGCATCGGCATGGAAGTCGGCGCGGTCGATAACTTCGCCGACGAGATCGACGATCTGATCGACGAGTTGGATCGCGACGACATCTCGCTCGCCGAAGGCAACGCGCTGGTCGAGCGTTTCAACGCCATCCTGGATCCCTTGAGCCGGGACGGTTACGTGAAAGTGCAAGCTGGCGTGCAGGTGCCGCTGTTCCCGATTCTCTATCGCAGCAGCCTCGGTGTGTTCACCCTGGATGCCAATCTGAGCGGGCAGGCGCGCCTCGGACTTCTCGATTCTCCGCTGACCTACAACTCGGTGTCGGAGGAGATCGAAACCGCATCGGCAGCCTACGTCAAAGCTGGGCAGGTGAGCGAGATCGCGCTCGGTTTCAGCCGACCGGTGTGGCAGCAACCCGGACGCCGGGTGATCGTCGGCGGCAGCGTGCGCTATCTGCAGGCGAAGCTCAGCAAGCAAGTGGTGGCGCTCGAGTCGATCGATGATGACGATGACGTCGCGGACGTACTCAAAGACAGCTACGACGCCAACGAGCGCAAGTCGAGCAACGTGACGGTGGATCTCGGTGCGATCTACGACGCCTCCAACTACCGCATCGGCCTGACGCTCGCGAACCTCACCGAACCGGACTTCGAGTACGGCGCGATCGGCACCAACTGCGGCCTGCTCAGCGGCACCGCTCAGTACAACTGCTTCACCGCTGCGTACTTCAGCGACCGCATCGCTCTGAACGAGACCTGGACGCTCGAGCGCCTGGCCACGCTGGAAGGCGCCGTGTTCTTTGCCTCCGGCGCCGGCTCGCTCGCCGCCAGCGTCGACCTCAACGAAGTGCACGATCCGGTGGGCGATCTGAACCAGAACCTGAAGGTGGCGCTCGGTTACAAGACGCAGACCAACTTCCTGCCCGACGTGCGTGTGGGCTATCGCAAGAACCTGGCAGGCAGCGAGCTGAGCAGCGCATCGGTCGGTTTCACTTTCTTCGGCGCCGTGCATTTCGACGTTTCCTGCGCCCTGGAGTCTACGAAGATCGATGGCAGCTCCGTGCCCAGAACGGCGGCCTTCAATCTCGGCTTCGAGATGAGCTATTGATCGAGTCATGAAGAGAATCACAATGAGAATTCGCAAACAGATTCTGGCGGGTGCGGTCGCCAGCAGCATGATCGGACTGGCGGCGTGTGGCGGCGGCAAAGGCACGCAGGATGTCGGTTCCAACGCCAGCGGCAGCAGCAGCGGTTCAAGCAGTCGCACGTTTCACGCTCGTGCGATCGACGGCTATCTGGCCGGCGCCTCGGTGTTCGTCGATCTGAACGAGAACGGAAAGCTCGACGCCTTCGAGCCGCGCGCGCTCACCGATAACGACGGCTATTTCTCGTATAACCACAGCACGGGTACGGACTATTGCGCCGCCGGCGGTCTGAGTCAGTACTGTCTGCGTGGCGCGATCGATGCGAATGCCGAAGTGTTGATTCGCGTAACGGGCGGCTACGACACGATCACTCACTTGCCTTTCGAGGGCATGCTCAGTCTGCGCTCGAGCGATCTGAAGCGCGACGATCTGCGATTGGTGACGCCACAAACCAGTATGCTGGCCGACTCCTCGCAGAGCGCACAGGCCAAGTTCGATGCGCTGGTTGCAGCAGGCCTGCTGAGCGATTCACTCGACGAGGATCAGTTCAGTGAGGGAAATGCGGCTGGGATGAGCCGGGCGCAGCTCGCAGCGATCATTTCGCGCCTCACGGCAGACGTGATTGAAGATGCGAAGCCGCAAAACTCTTTCAACGATGTGGATTCGAAGGCGTGGGCTGCCAGCTACATCGCCATGGCGAAGACGATGGAGGGCCGATCCGCATCGTTCGAAGAGATCTTCGCGTCCCCGATCGTGCTCGAGGACGTGATTCGGCGGACGCTCTACAGTGTGACGAATCCCGGCCAGACCATGCCGGAGGACTTCCAGGCGCCCAATCCCGCCTTGCGTCA
>Ga0180215_1003915_pt1 | contig 13639 bp, 12 predicted proteins | sample eDN3rd37CBELigBY_FD_128871 | JGI IMG/M metagenome (GOLD analysis project Ga0180215, IMG submission 128871) | Enriched backyard soil microbial communities from Emeryville, California, USA - eDNA 3rd pass 37_C BE-Lig BY (version 2) (version 2) | ecosystem: Environmental > Terrestrial > Soil >...
CAAATCTTCACTGATGCTCCGGATTGGATTATGGCAGCAGTAATTCTTATCATCACCGTCACCAGCCATTTATACATTACATCCCATACAACAAGGGCAATTATTTTGGTTCCAGGGATCATTCTGTTTAGTCAGTCAATGGGAATGAATCCATACGCAGCCGTCTTTATCAGTTTAATAGGCATGAACTACTGCATCACTTTTCCAGTAAGTTCTAAGGCACTGCTCCTTTTTTATGAAGATGATGAATTAAGTTATGATGCAGGTATTTTAGCTAAGTTAAGTGCAATCCTAATGCCCCTTTACATTGCCATTGCAGTTATTTTCTACTGTACTTATTGGCAGTGGACGGGTATGAGTCTATATTGACTGAAATACTTACCGCGTTTTTAAAAATGCGGTTTTTCATTTGAATTGGAAATATATTTAATTAGGATGAACCGAACGAACTGGTTAGGGAAAATTAGATAGTGTGCTTGAATGTTACTTAAATTTAGGGTAAAGTTAATTGTAGACATTAAAGATCTTTAATGTATTCATAAAGGAGATAGGAAATGAAATATTCAAAAGCCACCAACTATGCATTGCACACAATGGTATATTTAACTTTAACACCCAAGGGGAAATCTGTTGGCGTTGAACAGCTGGCTAAAATCCAAAATCTTTCCCCGACCTACCTGTCGAAAATTCTCACGAAACTTGTAAAGGCAGGCCTTATTGAATCAACTCCTGGTGTTAAGGGCGGATACAGCATTGTAAGCCATTCGCGTAAAACTTCCTTTCTGGATGTCATTCATGCCATCGAAGGGCACACCACCTTGTTTCATTGTTCTTTGGAACATGATGATTTACAAAATGAAGATTGCTTAATTGAAAAGGTAATGTTTGAAGCTGAGAAAAAGATGAAAGATGAGCTGAATACAAAATATATTTCTGATATTGCAAAAGAGATTGATTCCACAAAAAAATAAAAAAAGAATTGTAATCAGTCTAAGTAATTTTTTTGTGATAATCATAGATATTAAAAGTCTATAATATATTTAATTGAGGAGGAAATAAATATGCTGTTAGATTGTGTCATTATCGGCGGAGGGCCATCCGGATTAAATGCTTCACTTGTTCTTGGAAGGGCAAGGAAAAAGGTTATCCTTTTTGATGAGAATAAACCCAGAAATGCGGTAACTCACGAATCTCATGGTTTTATTACAAGGGATGGCATCAAACCTTCTGAGTTTAAGAGAATTGCCAGGGAAGATTTAATGAACTATCCTGACATCACAATGGAGAACCAGCGGGTTACTGATATAAAGAAAGAAAATGATGCTTTCATGGTTCGTGCAGAAGACGGCAGAAGCTTTCGCTCCAGAAAGGTCCTTTTGGCTACAGGTCTAAAAGATGAACTTCCAGCAATTGAAGGAATTCACCAGTTTTATGGCAAAACCTTATTTAGTTGCCCATTTTGCGATGGCTGGGAATTAAGAGACCGCCGATTAGTTCTAATCTCAGAGGATAACCGTGCTATCCATATGGCAAAAATGATTTCAAATTGGAGTAATAATCTTGCTGTTTGTACGAATGGCAATTTGATATTTTCGGAAGAACAAAAAGAAATATTAATAAGAAAACAAATAAGGGTATTTGATGATGAGATAGCTGCTTTAGAAGGGGAAAGCGGGCGCTTGGCCAAAATAAAATTTAGAAATGGCAATGAACTTTTTAGGGCTGGAGGCTTTGTCACAACGGGTTTAACCCAAGCTGCGCCATTTGCAGAAGTATTAGGATGCAAGATGAATAATATGGGAGGAATTGAAACAGACATCCTTGGCCGAACCAATATTGAAGGTATTTATGCCAGTGGTGATAATTCTATCCTGGCACCTTCACAATTGATTATTGCTGCCAGTGAGGGAAGTAAAGCGGCTATAGGAATCGTTCATGATTTAGTAAATGAAGATTTTTAAAAGGTGTTGGAAGTAAAACTTTTTTTTACTATAATTAAAGAGTATGTGTGTCTTTAATATCCATTAATATTATTTGGTGAGTTACACATTGTCCAAAGGAAGAGTTGATCAATATGGAAGAAAAAATGGAACGTGCAGAAAGAAAAATAGAATTTCTGGAAAATCCAAAATAAGAGGTGATATTCCGCTAAAGAACTGCTGTGAATGATCCCTATTAAGAATACGTACAAGATTTCGGATATAGGTGCTGGCACTGGTTATATTACAGTCCGCAGCAAGAGCCACAGCTGGAATGGTTTATGCATTAGATATTGATGGAGATATGCTGGATGTGATCAAACCCCAAAGCGGAAAAGGAAAAAAATGAAAATATCATAATACTAAAAGAAAGTATTAATCATATTCCATTACCCGACAATAGTATTGGTCTTGCACTGGCATCATTAGTTCTCCATGAGATGCCATCCTTACCACGTGCACTGAGGCAAATAAACGAGTGCTTAAGCCTGGCGGCTATTTCGTATGTATCGAAATTGAAAAGAAAGACTTTCCAAAAGAAAGACATCCCAGAATTGCTTCATCTGAAATGGAAGAAGCAATTAAACTTGCAGGGCTGAATGTATCCATGAAGCTTTTTTAACAGATGCCATCTATATGATTATAGCTAAAAAATTATAATTGAAAAATGAGGAAGAGCTGTGAACTTCTCCATTTCTTTAGCGGGCAGTAAAGACCTAAGGAGTGAGACATGGCTATAAAATCAATCTAGCGATAATTGGAATCAATACTCGAGCTGGAGTACTCATCAATTTTGGTTTCATATGCTTCTTATTTTCATACTTATAAACGTTGTCGGGTTTGCACAAGACAGGCGAGGTAAACGTTCACCTGCACTGATACTATCAGAGAACGCTACTCGCTTTAGTTCCGGTGCTGTATTTGATTTTGTACAAGGGTGTTTATAAATAAATTTTGAGTGCTATTTTTACTTTTGTATCAAGCGTATCCTTTTCTCCTATTTATCCTGCAAATTGGAACCGTCTATTTTTACTTGTATCTAACCTATTTCTCTGTAGCACCCGTATCAATTTGGTTAACGAATCTTTTTGTTAATTTTCAGAAACAAGAGGAATAAGAGGTTAAGAAGGCGCCTTGTACTTTTTTCCATAGGCATTATAATAGATTTGTAAGCGATTACGAAATTAAAAGGAGGAGACTATGGGCAGATTAGTTCATTTTGAAGTTCATGTGGACGATATGGAGCGCGCCAAGAAGTTTTATGGCGAGGTATTCGGATGGTCATTTCAGGATTGGAGTGAGTATGCCGGAATGCCTTATTATGGAGCAGTGACTGGAAATGAAGAAGAACTTGGCATTAACGGTGCTCTGTTGCAAAGACAGGGACCGCCACCAGAAGCTAATCAAGCCTTAAACGGATATGCCTGCACGATGGGTGTGGAGGACTATGATGCAGCCGAAGCCAGAATTATTGAGAATGGCGGCACTGTCGCATTGCCGAAGTATGCTCTTCCTGGAATGGCTTGGCAGGGTTATTATAAGGATACTGAAGGGAATATTTTCGGAATTCACCAGCCGGATGCAAATGCCAAGTAAATCTATCTAAAACTTATATCATCAAATGGAAAAATACATAATTGAAAAAAGCCTTCTCCATGAGAGGGCTTTTTTGTTTAGGAGCCAGAAGGACTGGCAACTGTATTTCGTAATCAGGCACTGATTTTTACAATTTTGCCTTCTTTGCGTTTCTTTGCATATTCAGCAGTTGCGGTAAATAGAACATCTGATGACGAGTTAAGGGCCGTTTCACAAGAATCCTGAAGAACTCCTATGATGAATCCTACACCCACAACCTGCATCGCGATGTCGTTCGGTATTCCGAATAAGCTGGCTGCTAAAGGGATGAGAAGAAGCGAACCGCCTGCAACACCTGATGCACCTGCGGCAGATACTGCTGCTAATACGCTAAGGATAAGAGCAGTTGCAAAGTCCACTTGAATGTCTAGTGTATGGACAGCAGCAAGAGTCAGAATAGAAATTGTAACAGCTGCACCTGCCATGTTAACCGTTGCGCCTAATGGGATGGATACGGAATAAGTATCTTCATCCAGCCCAAGCTTTTCGCATAAGCTCATATTTACAGGGATATTCGCTGCTGAGCTGCGCGTAAAGAATGCTGTCATTCCGCTTTCTCTCAGACATTTAAATACTAGAGGATATGGGTTCCTGCGAATGTTTAAGAATACGATAAGCGGATTCACAACAAGAGCAATAAAGAACATAGAACCGAGCAGGATTGCAAGCAGTTTTCCGTAATCAAGCAATGCTGAAAGACCATTGGTGACTATCGCATCAAACACGAGACCCATGATCCCGATTGGAGCGAAGCTAATTACCCATTTTACTAAAGTCGAGATTGCATCTGAGAAGTTTGCGAGCATGTTTTTTGTTGTATCAGCAGATTTTCTTAAAGCAATGCCGAGGAGAATTGCCCAAGTCAGAATACCGATATAGTTACCATTAATCAGTGCATTGACCGGGTTGTCCACTACGTTAGTCAGAAGGGTTTGAAGAACTTCTGCTATCCCTCCAGGAGGTGTTACATCCTCAGCTCCGGGAGCAAGTGACAGGGTAACCGGAAAAATAAAGCTGGCAACAACTGCTACAAATCCAGCCAGAAAAGTACTTAATCCATAAAGGGCGATAATAGATTTCATATTCGTCTTATGGCCGCTTCTATGCTTGGAAATGGCGTGCATTACCAGGAAAAATACCAATACCGGCGCTACAGCTTTTAATGCACCTACAAAAAGAGTGCCGAAGATAGTGATCCATCCCGCTGCTTTAGGAATGGTCAAAGCCAGGGCGACACCTGCGATGATGCCCAGCAGAATTCTTTTGACCAGGCTTATTTGGTTCCACTTGCTGATTGCGTTTTTCATAGAATTCCCTCCGAAGTGATTATTATATAAAAGAGAATAATTGCTTGTCACTGTTATTTGACAGTGATATTTGTTAGTTTAACACAAATATTATAAATTGTGCGATAAATTATTATATTGAAATATCTGTCAAACAGCTTTTATTAAGATAGATTGCTGATGCTATTGGTTTCACTTGTTTATTTTTGTGGAAAGAATAATAAAGAATTTAATACTTTTTTTGCTTGTGGAATAAGAGCCTTTCTATAGCCGCAATCTAAAAATGTACATAAAATCGAAAGATGAGGTATACACCATGACTGGAATTCTACTAGCCCTCATAGCAGCGGTTTCCTGGGGCAGCATTGTATTTGTCAGCAACAAGCTTGGCGGTGACGAGGACAGCCAGACACTTGGTACGACAATAGGTGCCCTGTTATTTGCCATCGCTGTCTATCTTTTCAAGAGGCCGGATCTGTCCAATATTGTTTGGGCAGTCGGCTTTATTTCTGGTTTGTTCTGGTCAATCGGGCAGAAAAATCAGTTTGGGGCAGTCCGCTATTTGGGAGTTGCCAAGACAGCTCCGATGTCCACAGGTCTGCAGCTTATTGGAACAACTTTTTTTGGGGTATTCATTTTTAAAGAATGGGAAACAACGATGAGTATTATCATCGGGGTCTCCTCTCTTGTCTGCATCATTGTTGGTGCCGTTCTGACTTCTCTGAAACAGGGGGATGACAAGGAACAGGGGAAAAGTCTCAAGAAAGGATTGCTTGTACTGCTTTTATCGACGGCAGGTTTTGTGGGGTATGTCGTTTTAATACGCTGGTTTGATATTGACGGCTGGTCTGCGATTCTGCCGCAGGCGATTGGGATGGTAACAGGAGCATTCCTCATAACTCTGCGCCGCAAGCCATATAACAAATTTGCTATAAGGAATATCATTACGGGACTGATTTGGAGCACCGGGAATCTGGGATTGCTGCTTTCACTGCCGAAAATCGGCGTTGCCACCAGCTTTTCACTCTCCCAGACCGGAATTGTCATATCGACGATTGGCGGGCTTTTCTTTTTAAATGAACGCAAAAGCAAAAAGCAGGTGTTTATGGTTCTCCTGGGCTGTTTGTTTATTATCGCAGGTGGAGTTTTGCTGGGCTTTACGAAAAAATAAAAATAAGGGAGCGGATCTTATGTATCCAAGTCTTGAAGGCAAAGTTATCGTCATTACCGGCGGAGCTACCGGGCTCGGGAAGGCAATGGCTGAGCGATTCGGTGCTGAAAAAGCGAAGGTTGTCATCAATTATTTTAATGAGGAACAGGAACTGCAGGGAATCATTGAAACGATTGAAAATGCAGGCGGAAGTGCATCTGCCATCCAGGGGGATGTTACAAAGGAAGAGGATATTAAAAGAATGATTGCCCATGCAATTAACACGTTCGGTTCCCTCGATGTCATGATCAATAACGCGGGAATCGAAAATGAAGTCCCATCTGAAGAACTCACCCTTGAGGATTGGAATAAAGTTATATCGACGAATTTGACGGGACAATTTCTTGGCTGCCGGGAAGCCCTTGATTATATGCTGGAAAACAAAATAAAAGGCTCGATCATTAATATGTCATCTGTTCATCAGGAAATTCCCTGGCCCCATTTTGTTCACTATGCCGCAAGCAAAGGCGGGGTCAAATTGATGACCGAGACTCTCGCTCTTGAATTTGCCCCGCACGGAATCAGGGTGAACTGCATTGCCCCTGGTGCTATTGATACACCGATTAATGCTGAAAAATTCTCAGATCCTGAATTGAAAAAAGGTGTCCTTGAGCTCATTCCTATGGGCTACATCGGGAAGCCCGAAGAAATCGCAGCTTGTGCAGTGTGGCTGGCTTCCACAGAAGCGAGCTATGTCACCGGACTGACATTATATGCTGACGGAGGCATGACACAATATCCCGGATTCCAGGCGGGAAAAGGATGATGGAAAAATGCCCTTCTCACTAATGAGAGGGGCTTTGAAGTTTTATTTCAAATCAAAAAACACGGTATTTCCTACCCAGGAATCATATTCCATTTTGGCATCCTCGCCGGTTTTTACTAAACCGGCTATATACCCTTCCTTCTCGTTTCCTTTATACATTTCAAAAGAAAAATCAGGTTCTGCTGTTGCGACAGTATCGCCGCTGTATACATCGCCGCTCTCGCTGACAAATTTAAAGTTCATGATTCCATCGATCGTGAATGGATGGTCCTCTGTTTCAGAGTCGGCAACTATTACTTTGCTTTTTACAAGAACCCATTCATATCCTTCAGGTGCATCCTCGTTAAACTCATTCATTTCCTTCAGTTTGACCTGTGCATCCTGTCCGCGAATGACCTCTTCTACTGACAGCTCAATCTTTGTTTTATATTCATTTGATGAATCATCGTATGTGACCGTTTCAATCGCAGCCATCTCATTTACTTTTATCGGATTGGAGCGGGAGCCAGCCTTTGATTCTTCTTTTTTCTCCTCAGGCTTTGCACTTTGCTCCTCGCCATTCTCCTCTGTTTTGCTTTTTGTTGATACACCCTTGCTTTCACCGCACGCAGTTAGAAACAATGCAGACACCAAACCTGCCACAGCTAATTTTACTAATTTCCTATGTTTCATATTAATCCCTCCAGTTAGTTATCTTGATCTCTACAAGGAAAATAGTAGCATGAAGGCTGATTAAATTTTTGGAAGGGTGAAAGACATAAATAAAAAAATCCGGCCTCTTAATAAGGGCCGGACCTGAAGGGGTAAAGAAAAAGGGCTGTATGATGTTTCGGTACAAATTCATTGTAATACGTAAATGTTAACAAACTATGAACGGGATGCGGACAAAGTATTAAATATTTCCTTTCGATATAAGAGTGAAAGGTCCATTTGTTAAAATTATTAAATGAGTATACAATCAGGCTGGACAAAAAATCCTGCAGCAGAAATCGGGTTAACATGATCTATAACTTTGCAGTTAACTTTTCAATACATGAGGAATTTGAACCTGCAGGGGGGACATACAAATTGCTAAGGGAGTCAGCAGCGAAGGCGGCATCAGACATTCATAATTTTAGGCAAGCATAACTTTGAGAAACTCATTGATAAAGCCATCGTAGTCAAGTTTAACGGCTATTCTGGTCTTTCCCTTCTGGCTGCCGGGCCGGATATCAATGTATGATAAACCCTTTCCTTCTACAGTTCCATCTATAACACTTACGTCGTAATAAATGTATTCTGCTATAGCAGGATTATTGATGATCATGATGGTAAGCAGATCGTGAATAGGTGCTCCTTTAATGCCGGGAACCAGCTTCTGATAAGCCTTATAATAGTACTCGAAAATAGGTTTTAATAAAATGGTGAAAGGGTTTGTAGCTGTTTTTGTTACATATTCCACTGTTTCCATGGTCAATAAGGCGAATTCTGTTACATTTAGAGGGGTAATCGTAAGGTTATTGGCATATTTACAAATGTAATTGGAAGAGGTAGGGTCACCATAAAAATTGGCTTCTGCAAGAGGTGTAACGTTCCCGGGAACAAAGAAAGCACCGCCCATGATATAAAAAGCTCCCACTTGCTTGATCTGTTCGTCAAAGAGTATAAAAGCTATCGCCAAGCTAGTAGATCTTCCGGTATCAACAATAATCAAGTCTTTCTGATACTTTTCAATAAGGATACCTATTGTATCAAATGGATAGGTTTGATATTTCATATCAGCAGGAGGCTGAATAGGTCCAATCCCTTCGGCTCCATGGATATCCGGATAGTACGTAACTTTTTCCTGCTGAACAGGCTGAGCAGCACCAGGAATAATAGGAATATTTTTTTGTCCAGCCAGATCTAGCAGATAATAAGCATTTGATGTTGCCTGGTCCTCAGTTACATTCCCATAGCTTGTAACAAGTCCGACCAGTTCAAGATTCGGATCCAGCAATGTATAAATGATCGCTAGAGAGTCGTCAATTCCAGGGTCACAAAATAATAAAATTTTCTTCGTTTTTCTTTTCGCCATTTAAACCCCTCCCTAAATTGCTTATACAAAAATATTCATAAATGACTTTTAATATGTTGTTTTAAGAAAAGGTCTAAAAATATAAAAAGCGCCTGTTCCCGTAAAAGTTGAAGGGAAAAGCGCGTGTCTTCTTTTCTTCTATTTTCTTTTTTGAGCCTTCATTTTGTTCTCTTCCAGTTCAGCAGCATACTCTTCGTATGTTTTACCCTGCTTCTGGCTTTCCGATTGAATTTTTTTGAACTTGTTATCATTTAGATTAGGCACGTCTTCACCCCCCTTTGGACAAGAGTATTTTTTTACAAAGGCAAGAACATTATTCGAACAAATAAACGAGGAGCTTTTTTCGTAAAAAGGTTTCATTTCAGCCACACAGGGTATGATAACACCTGAAGTAATTGTGTTTTGGAAGAAACCCCATCACCTAACAATACAGGAAAATCCAGGTATAAATTTCTAAAACCGAGGTAAAATATCGTCATAAAATATTAGGAGGTCTGATTTTGGCAAAGAATAATGATAGGAATTCAGCAAATGATCAAGATGTAAAGCGTGAGACGCTGACGACTCGGCAGGGACATCCTGTTACTGATAACCAAAACATCCGTACGATAGGCAATCGGGGACCAGCGACCTTGGAGAATTACCATTTCATTGAGAAAATCTCCCATTTTGACAGGGAAGAAGTACCGGAGCGTGTGGTTCACGCAAGAGGAGCAGGGGCATTCGGTTACTTTGAGACATACGGAAAAGTTGGGGATGAGCCGGTCGAAAAGTATACACGCGCAAAGGTTTTTTCTGGTGCAGGGAAGAAGACGCCATTGATGGTACGCTTTTCTACCGTTGCAGGGGCAAAAGATTCACCGGAAACGGCTCGTGATCCGCGCGGCTTTGCAGTAAAAATGTACACAGAGGATGGAAACTGGGATTTAGTCGGTAATAACCTGAAAATCTTCTTTATCCGGGATGCGATGAAATTCCCTGATATGATTCACGCCTTCAAGCCTGATCCTGTTTCAAATGTGTCAAATCCCGAGCGGATGTTTGACTTTGTATCCAGGACACCTGAGGCCACACACATGATTACATTCTTGTTTTCACCTTGGGGAATACCCGCTACATACCGTCATATGCAAGGCTCCGGCGTCAATACGTATAAATGGGTGAATGAAAAAGGGGAAGCGGTACTGGTGAAATATCACTGGGAGCCGAAGCAGGGCATCCGCAACCTGACACAGGAAGAGGCAAACGAAATTCAGGCGAAAAATGTCGGTCATGCCACACAGGATTTATTTGAGTCAATTAAACGGGGAGATTATCCTGAATGGGAGCTATTTGTACAGATTATGGAGGATGATTACCATCCTGAACTGGATTTTGATCCCCTTGATGATACAAAGCTTTGGCCGGAAGATAAGTTCCCTTGGCTTCCTGTTGGCCGTATGGTTCTTGATCGCAATCCAGAGGATTATCATGCAGAGATTGAGCAGGCTGCCTTCGGTACAGGGGTACTCGTTGACGGAATGGATTTTTCTGATGATAAGATGCTTCAGGGCCGGACATTCTCTTATTCCGATACACAGCGCTATCGCGTAGGGGCAAACTATCTGAAATTACCGGTGAACGCGCCGAAAGCACCTGTTCGCACAAACCAGCAGCGCGGCCAAATGGATACTCGTGACCCTAAAGAATCGGGAGAAAATCCGCATATTAACTATGAGCCATCGATGAAGGGCGGCTTCAAGGAAGCACCTGAGGAAGGGCGCACACCGCATCGGCCAACCTATAATGCTGCAGCCATGAGCGCACCTATCGATCGTCCAAATAATTATGGTCAGGCAGGCCATACATATCGGAGCTTTGAAGAGTGGGAGCGCGAGGAATTAATCAAAAACCTCTCTGAAGCACTGGCGGTATGTGACAAACGTATTCAGGATGCTATGTTTGAGCATTTCACACAGGCTGATGAAGATTATGGACGCCGTGTGAAGGAAGGAACCGAGAAAGTCATGAAAGAATTGCTGGCAATGAGCGGGGAAGAGCAAGTGCCTGGCCGAGACGCTGGAAGATCCAAATATGGCCAGGGTTCGATTGCTGAAAACGAGGCAGCAAAGGAAGCTGTTGAGAAAAGCCGTGAAACGGATCCATATTAATTAAGAAGCTAGGGCTGTCCAAAGGTGGACAGCTTTTTTTCTTTGTTTTTTCCATTTTTTAATTGCAGGCAGGTAGGACTTCCTCCCGGTTTTGTAGAATAATCTCCTAAACTATATAGCCAGAGGTGCCGAATGAAACCAATTATAGGGGTTACATCGAATTTAGATGACAAGCAGCTTTCCGTTTCAATGGATAATATCCATTCATTATTAAACGCAGGGGCCGTTCCAATTGTTTTGCCTAATCTGCTGGAAGATGGCAAAATTGAAAAATTAGCTGAAGAGATGGATGGGCTGCTTCTTACGGGTGGAGGGGACATCGATCCCACCCTATTTGGTGAAGAACCCCATCAAAATCTGGGAAGCATCTGTCCTGAAAGAGACACGTTTGAACTCAGCATTATTAAAAAAATGCTGGCTCTTGATAAACCAATTTTAGCCATATGCAGGGGCTGCCAAATCCTCAGTATTGCTGCTGGGGGTGATATGTATCAAGACATCTATTTCCAGATGGGCGTCCCTCTTTTGCAGCATGCCCAAAAAGCACCCCGGTGGCATGCGTCCCACTTTGTAAATGTAAAAAGAAATTCTCTTCTGCACAGAGCCACTGGTGAGCTGAGTTTTAAAGTAAACAGCTATCATCATCAGGCTGTCCGCAAGATGCCTGAAAACTTTGAGGTATGTGCCGAGGCAAATGATGGAGTCATTGAGGCTTTTGAGAGTAACAAGCATAGCTTTGTATTAGGGGTACAGTGGCACCCTGAATGCATGACACAAAAGAACGATCACCCATCCTTAGCTATTTTTGATGCATTTATAAAGGCTTGCAAACAATAAAACTAGAAATAAAAAGCCGTCGCATTTTTCATTTTTGCGACGGCTCTTTCATAGTCCATTCTCTAAATAACTCTCTGAACAGGCGATAAACTCCCGAACCGCAAACGATAAGTACTTTTCCTTTTTCCAGATCATCCCCAGCTCCAAATTTATAGCAGATTCAGAGATTGGCAGAACAACAAGGTCTTGGCTGTATATATTCTGACAGATTTTACTTGGCAGCATAGTGATCCCCAGTTTTCCTTCAACCATCCCCAGCAGGAAGTCCTTTTGTGAGCTTTCACAGACAATATTGGGATGAAATCCGCTTTTCGAGCACTCCTCAATGATCAGGTCGTAAAGGGTGAAATCTTTCCGGTAGAGTATAAAGGGCTCATTCGCCAATTGTGAAAAGTGTACCTCACTATTTGAAGCCAGCGGATGTTCACGATGGACAATAAGCATTAAGGGGTCCTTTAAAACATTAATAATTTCAAAGCTGCTGCCTTGTGCAGGCACCGTACAAATAAGGCCAATATCCAATGTTCCATCGTCTACGCCCTTTTTAATTTTCTTTGTGCCTACCTCTGTTAATTTAATTTCAATCAATGGGAATTTTTCTTTATACTGGCTGATGAGCTGCGAAAAAAAAGCGGCACCTACAATAGGAGGGATGCCAATTTTGATTTCACCGCTCTTCAGCTCCGTCACATCTGTTAACTCCAAAGTCAGGTTTTTAAATGCGTCCAGCACTTTCTTTGCATTAATCAGCACCGCTTTTCCCGCATCCGTTAATTCAAGCTGCTTCGATGACCGGTAAAAAAGCGGCACCCCCAGTTCGCCTTCGAGGTTTTTTATGGCTTTGCTGATGGATGGCTGGGTGACATGCAGGGTCTGTGATGCTTTTGTGAAACTTAAGTGCTGAGCTACTTCAGCAAAATATTCCAAATGCCGTATATCCAAACAGATCCCCCCTTCATATAACCAAAAGGCATAATGATTATAGATTATATGTATTTCATTTATGGATATCATTCATTATATAATAATCTACAACAATATAATACTGAAAATTAACAATATTCAATTCGGGGAGATGGTTAAGATGGATTTGCAGAAAGAATCTTTATTGCTTCATGAGAAGTTTCGAGGGAAGTTATCAATTGATGTGAAAATGCCGCTGAACAGCATGAAGGATTTAAGCTTAGCCTATTCCCCAGGAGTAGCAGAGCCATGCCGGAAAATTCATGACCAGCCTGAGAAAGTCTATGATTATACAATAAAAGGCAATTTAATCGCGGTTGTCTCTGACGGAACATCGGTGCTGGGGCTTGGCGACATTGGCCCTGAAGCCTCCATGCCAGTCATGGAGGGGAAGGCTGCCCTATTTAAAGCTTTTGCAGGAATTGATGCCGTTCCAATTTGCCTTGATACGAAGGATCCCGAAGAAATCATTAAAACAGTCAAGCTGCTGCAGCCTTCCTTTGGAGGCATCAACCTGGAAGATATCGCGGCACCTAATTGCTTTTACATTGAAGAACGCCTTAAGCAGGAAATGAACATTCCCGTTTTTCATGATGACCAGCATGGAACAGCCATCGTAACGGCTGCCGGTTTAAAAAATGCTTTAAAGCTTGTTGATAAACAAATGGAAAAAATAAAAATCGTAATCAATGGGGCAGGTGCCGCAGGAATCGCAATTATCAAACTGCTCCTTAATATGGGTGTAAAAGATATCATC
>Ga0180215_1003916_pt1 | contig 13636 bp, 24 predicted proteins | sample eDN3rd37CBELigBY_FD_128871 | JGI IMG/M metagenome (GOLD analysis project Ga0180215, IMG submission 128871) | Enriched backyard soil microbial communities from Emeryville, California, USA - eDNA 3rd pass 37_C BE-Lig BY (version 2) (version 2) | ecosystem: Environmental > Terrestrial > Soil >...
CCTGGATGGCGCTCTGTTGTGACTCGATCTGTGCCTGCAGCGCCGTGATCGTCTGGGACTGGCTCAGCAGGCGCTCCTGCAGCTCGTGCATGCCTGGTTGCGCGCGCGTCACCCTGAGTCGGTACATGTCGCGCCGTTACATCAGTGACTATCCACAGCAAAGACTCGTCACACCCTTCGAGCGTACGCTGAAAGTCCGGCTCGTGCAGCCGCGGCGGTGCGCGCGGCGTGCTCGACACCGGAAGGCCATTGTCCCGGCTCCGGTTGGTCAGGATGGCCTGCGACCCAGGGCAAGCGTTCGCAATACTATGCAATCCGCCAAAAAGCACTTAGCGGGTGCATCCCACTAGCTGTAACAGCTTCGTCGCGCTAGGACGTACCATGCGCTCCTGCCGGTTCATCTCCTCCAGGTTGCGCAGCTGCTGCTGCATGCGCTCGCTGACCTGGGCCTTGGCCAGGTGCGCCTGCCGCAGTTCCTCCTGCAGCTGCTGCACCTGCGCCTGCAGGCGGTCGACGTCGTCGTACAGCTGCGCGCACTGTACGAGCCAACCGCCCGTATGGCCCATCGCCGCTCGTCCGGTCAGACTCCTCCGAAAAGGCGGCATCCACCTAAGAAGGCCGCGTTCGTACCACTTCCTCGGACTCGGCGTACAGCCGCTCGGCCTCCTCCTTCTGTCAAATCGGAAATGACAACCGTGGCTGGACACGACGGGACCCACATCAGTTGGCGCGGACATCCAGGTGTGCGCCCACACACGTTCATGGCGCACGCACCGCTTGCCGCAGGTGGCGCACGCGCTCCAGCAGATCCATCTCGTCGCCGTCCCAATCCGCGCCGTCGCCGGGAAAGACTAGATAGGCCGCCGGGTCCGTGTCGTCCTCCACAATCGCCGAGTCAGGCTCCGGCGCCGGCTCCCGCGGCAGTGACTTCTTCCGCGGCGGTGACCGCTTCCGCCCGGCACCCCAGTCTTGCGGCGGCGGCAGCTTGCGCACGGCCTGCTGTCGGATGCGTATGGCCATCGCCGTGTTGGAAAAGTCCATCACGCGTTTGACGTGCTCGTAGCGGCCGAACGGGTTGACATTTATGATCATGACCTGCACACACGAGGTCAAGAGGCGACAGGACTCTTGCAAACCCCATGAGAACAGCGTACAGCTAGCGACGACGTCGCCCGAAGGGGGCACTTTACCGCCTGTCCGTGGCCCTCAAAGTACGGCCGGAAGAGCATGGTCAAGTTGTCATTGCGGTATGGCGGCTCGAGCGTGGCGCCTTGAGCGCGCTTCTGTAGTGCCATGAGACAGTGCTCCAAGTTGGAGAGGGACTGGTTTATCGCCGCCGTTTCCTCCTTCTTGGTCTCTGCGAGCAGCCATTGGTCAAAAATATCATTGACGAAGCAGCGTGAGTGGCACGGCCCATGCAGTTTTGCTTTGAGGACGTCGCGCGTACTGTTGGACGTCGTCGACGTCCGCTCGGCGCCGGCCAAGTCCACGATGGTCATGGCGGACACCGTCACCAGCTTGGGGTCCTGGGAGGGCGCCAATGACGGCGGCAACACGTCATCAGGAGTGTGAGGGTACTTTGCGCGCTGCGTGGCCGCTGCCGGGAACGCGTGGACACACTTCAAAGACGCGGTCGTCGATGAGCGGCACCTTGACGATCTTGATGGTGAAAATGGCGTGCGAGCGCGACGAGTGGGCGTTGGCGTCCGTCTCGCTCTGCGTGCGGCTGTGCTGCGCGCGGGCGAACAGCCGCACGGCTTCCTGTACCATCACCAGACACTGTCACAGTGCTGCGTTGCGGCCGTCAGTCGCAGCAGCGTGGCAGAAGAACGCTCCGGCGGCGGTGCACGCACCTCGAGCGTCTTGACGCGCACGCTAATCAGGCCCGTGATGATGCCCGTGTTCATGTTGAACGTCAACTTGTTGGCCGGCTTGGTCGAGTCCAAAAACAGGTCGCGCGGCTTGCCACAGTAGATCTACAAACGAAACGGATACGTGGCAGGAGGGCGAAAAGTTAGCAAAAGCATCCTGCCAGGGTGCCAGTAACGCGCTGCGCCATACCTCGGCGGCGGAGATCCACACCGAGTACAGGCCGTCTTGCGGAACCGGCAGCACTGTGACAAAATCAGAGCGAGTGCGCAAAAGGGGAGAGCACCTTAGCATGCGGTTGCGCTAACTTCGTCCGTTCATGGGTGCACGCCTACCCGTGCGTTCGCCGACGTCCGGCACCTCGTAGTAGTGGCTCAAGTTCTCGTACTGTGTGATCCACACAAACGAGTATGAGAACCAGAGATTTTCATCAGCCTTGGCGATTCCACAGCTCAATCATCTGCAAGGCCCAGCCGCGGACCTTTGCCCGCTTGAGCGTCGCCGTGGTCGGCTGGAGCAGGTGCCGGCCTTCCTTGATGGCCGCCTCGGCCGGGCGGTACGCCTCCACCCGGTTCAGGTCCACCGGCATCAACTGTCGAGATGATGAAGCTGCGAACAACGCGGCAAGTGTTAAAGCAGGCCGGCACAGACAACCTCTGCTCGCTCCTCCCGGCAGTACCAGGGCGGACGACTGTTGCGTCTCCAGCGACGCAAAGATGGTGTCGATCACGCGGGGCATCAGGCCCACATCGTTGGGCGGGCCCTGTACGGTGAAAGTCTTGCCCGACCCGGTGACACCGTAGGCAAACACCAACGTTTTCTGTGCGAGAGAACGGCGTAGGAGCCTCCAACCTCGATGTTCATGCCGTTAACCAGCCTTCCTACGTGCATGGCACTGAACCTGCGCAACGGACCTTGCCAGCCAGGCACTCCTTAACGAGCGGCAGCGCGACCATCTCAAAAACCTGCCGCTGGGTAATCTCAGGCGCGAACACGCCCGTGAATTTGTAGCTATGTTGGTGGGCGCCCTTGATGCGGTCGATGGCCTTGCCCAGCACCGCCGGCAGGTTGGACCGCAGCCGCACGGTCGTGCTGTCCACCACCTCCAGCGGCGACACGGTGTTGGTGTCGGTCGGCACCGGGGGGCGCACGCGCAAAAAGACCTGCGCGGAGCGCGCCCCAGCGCGTACACAAGGAGGCAACGGTGAGCGTGCTGCTCCGATGGCTGAGCCGACAGGCGGCGCAGGCCGAGGCCGTACCGGCACGGCAGTGTGGCCGCTGGTCTCCTGGCGCGCGGCTTCGGCCTGCATGCGCCCCTCCTGGGTGGTACCCAGGGCGATGCCGCTGACCGGCGGCGGCAGCTTAACGCCGCCGGGCGTCCGCGACGCCGGCAGCGCGGCGTCCACCGCCATGAGGCCGTTGTCGGCGTTCTCGTCCTCACCGGCGTCCTCAAAGTCCTCATACTCGCCGTTGTCCTCGCCGTCGTCGTAGAGCAGCGGAGCGGTGGGCTCGGGGTGGCGCGTCATGTACTCGGTCGGCAGGTCCGGCACGAGCTCGAGGCGGCGGCGGAGACGGCGGGTGCTCTCCGGCGTGATCGACCGTTGGCCGTAACGGGTACGTGCCAAGGGCACTGGCCGCTCGGTCCGCGACAGCGACGACGGTCGCCTGCAGCATATTTCGGTGCCACCATGGGGGATCGATCGTTAGCATTCTGCGGTAAGCGATCAGCCGCAAGCCGCGTTACGCGGGACGTACTGGCGCGGCCGCAGACGCCGGTCGGCCATGATGGTGATGGCGCAACTGGCACAAATAGGTGTTCGGCCCAGGTCGGGCTGGGATTGAAGGAACGTGCTTCAACGATTCTCCTTGCACGCGTCTTTTGCCACCTTGTCCTTCTAGTCCTCGGTATTCTTTCTCGTCCACGGCACACGTTCTCGTCCTGCGCACGTTCCTCCGGCGTCGTCCTCGTCGGCGGCGACCGTTACGAAATTTGAATTTGGGGGGTAGGACGAAGAATCGCTTCGGGGGTAAATGGGGGTACGAATGGTTTAGGTTTAGGGGGTAAATTTGGCGCGAAAATTTTTGGGCTAAACAACTGGAGGAAGAAACGAGAACGACGAAGAAAATAAGCAGTGGTCGACGCAGAAAATGACGGAGAAGATGAAGAAGAGGACGACGCAGAGGATGCAGACGACAACGAACGACGAGCGGACGAGGGCCTACATCAGGACAGGAGGGAGCTGGACAACTGGAAAACGCGCAACACCGGGCGGGGTCAATCGAAGTGGACAGTACCATTCGGAACCCAGTACGGGCCACCAGCGGCGCGGGAATGGCGACACCACCCCGGCCGCCCTCTCCGGCGCGCCGGGGCCGCCGTCCCCGCTCGGCGTCGAGTGCGGGTACCGACGCAACACCGGCTGGTGCCCCCGTGATCCGACCCGACGACATTGCGTGGCCTTGGGTCGACCCTCCCGCCAACGCCGACGGCCCTGACGCCACCGGAAGCGAGGCGGTCGGCGAGCAACCGCCTGCCGAACGGCGGCCCCGCCGCGAGAACGAGCCGCGCGGCCGCTGGCGCGTGGACTGGCCCGCGCTCGCCGCGGCGATAGCAGCGGGCTCGCCGGCCGCTGTGCCCGTGGCGGTGGCGGCGGCGCCTGCGGTACCGCGGCCGTGCACCTGCGGCCAGTGGGTGCCGCCGCAATTTCCGGACGAGCTGCGCGCCAACTGCCACGCCTGCGGACGCGAAATGCACCGCGGCTGCCTTGATCCGGAGGCGGCAGGCATCCACTGCCGACGCTGCGCCGCCCAAGTGGGAGACGGCGTGCGCCTCGGTAACCTGGTGGAGAAAGTGCAGGAGCGCCTGCACCACCGCGACGAGGCCTGCAAGAGCCCGGCGGCGCAGGCGACGCTGCGCCAGACGCTGCTCGCGCCGCCGTTCAACGGCCGCGCCGAGGTGGAGGCGACAGTGGAGTGGAACCGGTGCATGGGCACCGTCGCGTTGGTAGTTCCGACCGACGCGCCTGGCATGGTCGTTCCGCTAATGTGGCGCAAAATGGACGACCCTCCGCCAGAGGTGACGGAGGACACGGTCGACGCCATCGTCGCGTCCAAAGCGGCGCTCCTCGACTACGCGCTGCCGCTCGTGACGGCCGAGCGCGGCACGCTGGCGCGCGTGCGGGTGGTACTGGTGGCGTCTGCCGAGATGACGTGGGACACTGCGCCCGTCATGCTCGACGTGAACGCGGACGTGGTGCTGCCGGCGCGCGCCTTTGCCGAACCCGCGAACCCGGCGGCAGCAAAGTGCGACGACGCGCTGTGGAACCTGCTGGCGTGGCTGCACCCGCCCCTCCGGCCGTTCTACACGCCCAGCCTGCTGGCCAAGGCCTACCACATCGGCAACGGCCAGCTAAGCGAGGCGTCGGCCAGCGCCGTCTTGGCTTTGCACGACCTCGCTCAGCAGCCGCCCGAGCTCCTCCCGGTGCTGGTCCGTACCACATTGCTGATTTGACACAAAATGGAACAGGACGACTGACCATGTTCGTGCACGGTTGTGCGAGCACATGATCCCATACAGCTGCCCTTCCAACGCCGCGCATTGACGTGGATGCTGATGCGCGAAGGCGCGCGGCCGTGGTCGGCCTCCGTTGGCACCGTGCACCCGCTCTGGCAGCTTGTGGAACTGCCGTCAGGCGCGTCATTCTGGGTAAACCGGTGGACGGCGGCGCTAAGCGCGACGCCGCCGGCGCGCACGTCGCAGAGCCGTGGCGGCATCCTCGCCGAGGAGATGGGCCTCGGCAAGACGGTGAGTGCTGAAGAGTTGCGCTACAACCGATGGAGTAGGTGAGTATTCTCTAACGTGCTTTATTAGCCCTACCGCCTGGACGATCCATGCTGGCAGGTCGAGCTGCTGGGTTTGATTCTGATGCACCCGCGGCCGTCGCTGGATCCGGAGCGCGATGGCGTGGACGAACGCGGCTATTTCACACCGCTCGACGGAGGCTACGGCGGCGACGGTACGTCGCCAGCGGCTTCCACTAGTTCCGAGCGGTTTTGCTTTTGCTTAAAATGGTCTCCAGTTATATGCGCGATGGCCGCGGCCGGGGACAAGATACCCTGCCCAAACTCGCGGTCAAGACGACGCTCATCGTGTCACCGAGCTCGATCCTGTACCAGTGGCGCGACGAGATTCGCCTACACGCGCCGCAGCTGTCCGTGTACATCTACGAAGGCGCCAAGAAGGACGCCGACATCAGGGCCGAAGAGGTGCGCCCCATACTGACATCGCTGGCAGTTGGTGGCGGACGGGCTACTCACGCTAGGCACGCCCAGGGGCCTGGGGCGCTTTTTCCATCAGTTTGGGCAGTACGACATCATCTTAACGACGTACGAGGTGCTGAGGGCCGAAGTGCACTACGCCCGACCGCCGCCCGACCGCGCACGCCGCTACGACACCAAGTACAGCCGCGTGCTATCGCCCCTCATCAAAGTCGGCTTTTGGCGCGTGTGCCTGGACGAAGCGCAGATGCTGGAAATGGCCACGAACAAGGTGGCAGGTATGCGGGCAAACGATGCTCTTGCCGTGCAGTGGCGCTCGACATGATCCAATGTCGTCCTCCATTTGGTTCCGTCGGTGGTCTGTGCGACAGAGATGGCGCTGCGCCTGTTCACGGTGAATCGATGGGTCATCACGGGCACGCCCATCGGCCGGTTCGGCGTGCACGACCTGTACGGCCTATGCTTGTTCGTCCAGCAGTTCCCGCTCGCAAATCAGGAGACGTTCCGGCTATACCAGAGCGCGGCCGCTCGCCGCGGGCCCCTCGGCTGGCGCAGTACGTTGCGTGCACTGGCGTGGAAGAAGGACAGTGGCAACCGCGTATGGTTAAGCCGCGTACGCAAGTGAATCGCTGATGGTTTGGCACGGTCGCAGAGTCGGCGCTGTTCCACCTGCTGCGCGAGTTCATGTGGCGCAGCACGCGCCGGGAGGTGGCCAACGAGCTGGCACTGCCGCCGCAGACCAGCGAGACCATCACCCTCAGGATGACGCCGCTCGAGCGTTACCACTACACCCAGTACGACTGCTGGCCGGCCCGAGCGAAGCAAATGTGTGGCCGGGCCGCCAACTTTTGGATATCTTTCAATGAATGTCTGTGTTCGCCAGGCTGTACAACTACTGCATCGACTTGCTGCAGGCGCGGCAAAACGAGGCCGCCGCCGGGCCGGCCACGGGTCCTTCGCGCGCCCCTCCGCCGAACGCACTGATGCCTGCCGGGAGGTCGAGCAACGTGCCGATGGCTGTCGATAGCGCTGTACGTCGCCTGCGTCAAGCCTGGTACGCGATGGGCCCGACATGGGGTGGCGGCGGTGAAATGCCTCCAACGGATCGACTGCGTCCACTGCATCTTTGTGCGACGTATCCCAGCTGCCATCCGCAAGTCGGTGAACAAAACCGGAGCATTTTTGGCCAGGAAACGCGCACCATGGAGCAGGTTCTGAGCGTCTTGCGCAGGCAGTCCTACTCGGAACTCGGAAATCTGCGTCGCCAAGTGCTGGGCCTACGGTGCGTTCCGCGCGGAATCTGTGCGGCATTGTCACTGGTGGCAGCTGGCCTTACCGGTGCTGCGAGCGATCGCCCTGCTTTGGAAGCTGTCGCCCAGTGTAAAGCAAGGCATGATGCTGGAACTGGTGAAGGACTTTAATGGCGCCTTGGCCATCTACGACCCAGCTCTGCGGGAAGCCGAGCTTTTTACGCAGGAGGCACGCACCAAGCTGGCCGCGTATTTGCCACACATAGCGTTCACGCCGCCAGAAGCTTGTGTCGCCGACGCGGCGGACCAATCAAAGGCCGAGTTGAAGACCGAAACGGCCGCGGCGGATGCCACCCCGGCGGGCGAGTCTACAAAAACCGCTATGCAGGTCGACCCGCTCCCCCGCGCCGACACGGTCGGTCGGCGGCGCGTGCCCCACACTTCGGTCACCACGGCTGCGGGCTTTGCGACTGTCGTGCAACAGGCCACCGCGCTCGCCGCCGCACTCGCCGCGGACCGCGACGACGACGATGATGGCGACCAGAGCCGGGCCCGCGGCGAGAGCGGCAGCGCGGCTGACGAGAGCGCCGCAAGGGCCACCAAGCATTCCCGTAGCGGCCACAACGCCCTAACACCGGAAGAGCAGGACGTGCGGGAGTGGCGCCGCAACTTGTCGGACCAGCTCCGGCAGTGGCTGGAGACTCTGCACCGCATCCAGTTTGTGCGCGCGTCGGTGCATCTGGAGTTGAGCCTCGAGGAACAGGCCAACCGCGGTGAGGCCCCAGCCCACGCGCCCACCAACTTGATCGGATGGTGTGCCTCATGCAGAGTTATCAACACCGGACTTGTTGCGTGGAACGACAGAGTTTGACGACGCCGAGCGCGTTCGCGTGGAGCTCATGGCGGTGGCAGAAAAGACCATCGCCGACATGCTTGCCAAGGCGCGCGAGGAGCGCGTGTGCGTGGACGCGAACGAGCTCCTGGCCGACGAGCGGCCGCCACCCAACACGGAGGCCTTCCGCGGCGGACTGACGGGCGCGACGACGTACCTGACCATCCGGGAAACGCTGACGATGCTGGCGACCCAGCGGCAGGAGCTCCTGGCCGCGCGGAAGCGCATTCTGGTGCGTGCGCAGCAGTAGGAAGCAGTGTTGAGAAGCTTGTATTGACGCTTTGCCGCTGCAGGTGTATCTCTAATGAGCTCTGCACAGGATGCGCTGATGAGCGACATTCACCAAAACTACGAGGAGGACGCGAAACGGCAAGACGAGACTGACAAGGCGCTCGTATGTCACAGGCTTGTACCGCTGGACATGCCAATTCGTCTGTTAATGTTCTTCCCTCGCGCTGTGATAAGCAAAACCCGTGACTTGCAAACGCTGGCTTGCAGACGGCGTACTTTGAAGAGCTCGATCGCCGACGACTCGTCGTCACGGGCCAGGCGAGTCACCGCGTCAAGGTGCGCTACCGCACGCCACCGTCGCTCGCCGGCGTCGGTGGCGACTAAGCAACGCTCCGCCATTGATGGCCGCTCGACTGTGCGCATGCAGCTGCGGCCGCACGAGACCATGACGGACCTGATCAACGCGTCGCTCCAAACCATGCAGCGCCAGCTGCGCCGCCTGCTCGACCAGCGGCTGCTGCTCGCGGCGTCCCTGCCGACCGGCAACCGGTCGTACGTGGAAGACCAGGAGACGAACATTTTGCGCTACGCCGTGGCGAACCTGGACGACCTGTTGGAAGACGAACTAGAGCTGCTCAAAGTGCTCGAGACGTACGCGTGGCGCGCGTTTCGCCGCGGCGGAGTATGGCGAGAGTGTCATTGACACGTACGGAGACGGGATTTCATCCACATCGTACCCACCAATCAGGGAGCGCCGGCTGCTGTCGCCATTGGCGAATGCGCGCATCAGCTACTACCGCCAGCTACAGCGGCTGTCTGACAACGTCAAGATGCTGGAGATGCTGCCCGAGCATGCGTCGCTCCAGCTCCCGACAGTCGCCGCGCAGATCGACGAGCACGTCAAATCAGTCGAAGCGCTCGCCGGCCGCGTGCGGTACCTCGACCACCTCGCCAGCGGTAGGCCACCCGGATACTGCTGTCGATAACTGCCCAGCAGCGCTTACCACTGTGGACGGAAGGTGCTTATACGGCCCCTACGGCAGCCGATGCGGACTTTGACAAGACCTGCGGCATCTGCCGCGGCGAACTAGCACAGCCCTCGGTGCTCACCCAATGCGGCCACGTCTATTGCCGCGAGTGGTACGCGTAAACAAGGGATTTTTCGCGCCGCAATCGCACTCATAATGCTCGACTTTGTACAGTAAGGATTCGCGTGGCGGTGAAGCTTGATGCACTGGTTCCGGCGTAGCCACACCTGCCCGGTGTGCCACACGCGCATCACGCGGTCCCAGCAACTGCTGCTCTTCTCCAACGAGACAGACGGCGCGCCGGGCTCCGTCACCGTTCACCGCGGCGCAATGGACTTTGGCCCTGCCAGCGCCACCGTAGCCACCGATGCTGCCGATCGCACCGTACATCCTGCATTAGACAAGGTGCGCTGCGGCTTGTGTAAAAGCTGCGGGCGGGGCAGAAACACTCAACCAAGGAAGCACGTAGAATTGATGGCATTGACGGACGCAGCGCACCATTGTGCAAGGCAGCTGGGGCTCGAAGCTGGACGCGATCGTACGCTACCTGCTGTACCTCCGCGTGCACGAGCCCGACGCCAAGTCGTTGGTGTTTTCGCAGTGGGACGACGTGCTCAAGTAGGAGATGAAAACCTGCTGTGCTGTGGCAATTGCATACGTCCGCTAATGTGCTGCTTGCGTGATCGGACGCCGACGTTGTCGGCGGCGGCGCTGCCGCCCAGCATCTTAGCCTCGGCGCTGGAGCACAACCAAATTACCTACGTGCGCCTCGATGCGAAGCTGCGTCAGCAGGCCATTCTCCGCTTCCGCACGGACCCTGACGTGAAGGCATGCGGCCCGCTTAGCGTCGATCTCGTTCTATTCCGTGACTAACCGCGATGTCCTTGACCGATATTTACGACGCATGTCGCAGGTGTTCATGCTCAACGCTGCCAACCAATCGAGCGGCCTGACGCTGGTGGCTGCCACGCACGTCTTTCTGGTGGAGCCGCTGATGAACCCGGCTGTAGAGCTCCAGGTCGGTGCCTGTGCCCTCCTGCAGGGTACGCGTGCTTCGAGGTCGTTTGACCTGCCACAGCATTGCTCCCATTCCGTCGCTATGCGCCTCATGTATAGGCCATCGGCCGAGTGCATCGGATCGGTCAGACGCGGCCAACAGTGGTGCACCGCATTCTCCTAGAAGACTCGATTGAGGAGCGAATCCTTCGGATCAGCGCTGACCGCATGCGCTCCAGCGGCGGTGACGCGTCCACGGTGGGCCTCGACCAACGCAGTACGGTCCGCCGCATTGTAGCAAAATCCAGGGAAATCTCTCGAAGAGCTCACGAATGGTCGCGGATCCGGCAGGGCTTTCGTACGGCAGACGCGATCGAAGTGCTCCAGCCGGGTGACTATCGTCTGCTCTTTGAGGACCTGAATGAGCCGGGCGCGATCGCGCGCCCGCTGCCCCTGGAGCAAGAGGCTCGGCAGGACGAGAGGCGTGCCTTGCACGCCATAACCGCCGAGAGCCGGCGGTGGTGATCGGCACTTGTACAGATTTCTCTGAGTTGTCTGTCGGCGCGATTGCTTGCGTTGCGTTAATCACATGTACATCAAAGAAGAACCACACAGCATTACAGATACAGCTTGCCTTCCAGCACAATGCGCGAGTGACCTGCGCGACCATTCCAGCATTCGAAAACGTGTCTGAGTGGTGAGCACTCCTTGCCAACCATGGCCTGGCCGGTTCTTCCAGGGCCTTACCGATGATGCGCATGCGACCGTCCTCAAGCAGCGTGATCTGCAGGTCGCCGCCGCGGGGCGAGCATTGCCGCGCTGAGCGTCGGGAGCCAGAGAGCGATTGTGCGCCATGGCAGTCAGCGCTGTGCACTTGGACACGCATCGCGGCCACAACCACGCCGACTCTTTTACCCAGGAACTCGTGCTTGTTCAGCACGGCCGCCCAGTAGGTGCTGATGTACGAGTGAGCACTGCCCGTCACGGGGTCCTCGTTGATGCCGATCCAGGGCGAAAAGTGCCTGCTTAAAAAGTCGTACTTGCCCTGCTCGTCCACGCCGTAAAACACGTATCCGCACTACGTGTTAGGCGGGTGTTTGCCACCGTTTCGAAACGAGAATCGTGGCCGCACCTCGCCGCGCACGGTGACGGTGACGCTGTTCAGCAGCGCGCCGTCGTTGAGGTGCAGCATACGGTTGACGTCGGGCGTCAGTGCCTCCAAGCCCGCACGGCCGACAGTGTCGGCCAGGCGCACGAGCAGGCGCTTGCGGGACGGGACGTAGTGCAGCGAGTGGACCGCCGTGTCGCCCAGCACGGTCTTCAGGAGGGCGTCCAGGTTCGGCACCGTTACGCCCCCCTTCTCGTACGGCACGGTGTCGGCCGTGGGCAGAAAGATGGCCACGCCGCCGTGGTCGTGGCGCTCTGCCACGAGGGGGCCGCTGAGCGTCTGGAAGGTCACGGCCTTGGCCGGGTTGCCCAGGCGCTCAAAGAGCACCGCCGCCGTGGCCAGTGTGCCCTGGCATAGACCAGCCGAGCTGCAGCGCATTTGGAAGAGATGTTAGTTGCCTGATTTTGCCGGTGCCAGCAGACCTACCGAGATCTGGAGCGCGTACGTGGCCGCAGAGCGGGACCTCGACCTTGGGTGTGAACCAACGCAAGTGAAAGTCGGTGGCCGTCGCAAAATTCTGGCCGGGCGGGCGGGTGGTGAGGAACGCCGTCTCCGACAGGTTCATCTCCAGCGCGATGCCCTTCATCGTCGCTTCGCTGAGGGCGCCCATGGCGTGCGACAGCTCATCGGGGATGCCGTGATCGCGCGTCGGCACGAGGCAGACCGCGGCCGGGTTGCCGGTGAACGGCGCGTCCGTGAAGGCGTCGACCTGAAGACGTCGCCAAGGCATGGTAGGAATGGCTTGGTTAGCGGCGGCGAGCGTGAGACGCTGCACTTTGCGCACAATGCGGGCGCACCTGGTAGACCGGCACCTCACTGACGTGCGCCGGTTCGTGCGGGTGCGGGTGCGTCGGGTAGCCGTCCGCCATGGTACCGATCTCCCGAAAGCCGTGTCGGCGCGTCCTGCACGCCAGCTACAAGGCCGCGTCCTGCACTTGCTCCACGTGCTGGTGCCGGTCCTGCACGCCGTCCTGCCTTTGCCTGTGCGCCACTTGCTTGTGTCCGTCTGTCTTTGTATTCCCCAGCGTACTCCTCCTGCGCACCCTAGTGAAGGGTTGACGGGCACGGTGGAAAGTGGAGGAGGCGTCATCCCCACTTGATATTCAAATTGAAAACGCCCAATTCCAACGGACATCTGCCGCTTTCGACAAATGGACTATAGACCAAACCCTAGGTGGATTCCGGTCGGGGCACGCACATTAAGGCATGCAGTCTGGCGACACAGCCTTTGCGTAGTCGACGGAATTGGAATCACTACCGGCAAGCGGATGGAGGGATGGGATACGCAGTTGCACGCGCACGGTGGTGCCGTAGTCTACATTGTTACGGCGGTCTGCGACCAAGGCCCCCATCGACGAGACCACCAAGCAACTCAACGAAGAACCCACCGAGCTGCCTACCGACGAACCCGCGCCGTCCCAGGATCCCACGGCTCAGCCGACGGACCATGTCAGTGCGGCAACGATGCCGTGACCTGCGCGCACGCAGTGGATTCAAGTGTGACCTGACGATCATAAGAGGGGAGTGAATACTTCGTCCTAAGCCTATGCTGGCGACCGCACAGGAGGTCTTGGGCTTGGTCGCTTGGTCTCTGCGTTATTTCTTTCAGTCTTACTCGCCGTCCCTATAAGTAGTAGGCGGGTACATTTGACCGAGTCATTTGCTTATGATGTACACCAATTACGAAAAGTCTACAGTATCGTCCCCACGCGCGCCATAGCTTCCTTGTTCAGTTTGACTTCTACATGCAGTCCGTTCTACCTGACCTCGCGATCGTGACTTGGGACACGCATGCGTCATCGCGTGGAACCTTGGCGCCTGCACGGACGAACGCAACGGACTTGTGACCTCCACCTTGCGTAGTCAGCGACTCAGTTCAAGCTTAAATCCAATTAAGTCGACCATGGCGTCCAATGTTGCGCCC
>Ga0180215_1003919_pt1 | contig 13633 bp, 11 predicted proteins | sample eDN3rd37CBELigBY_FD_128871 | JGI IMG/M metagenome (GOLD analysis project Ga0180215, IMG submission 128871) | Enriched backyard soil microbial communities from Emeryville, California, USA - eDNA 3rd pass 37_C BE-Lig BY (version 2) (version 2) | ecosystem: Environmental > Terrestrial > Soil >...
CGGAGTGGGGCCCCGAGGGCGCCGACGGCTCGGAGGCGAAGCTGCTCGCGCGCGGCCTGCACGGCGCCGTGCCCGTGCTCTGCGGGTCCGGGCTCACGGAGGCCGTCGCCTACCGCTGGAAGACGCAGATCAACGAGAACGCGAAGCTGCCGGCGTTCGCCAGCGAGCTGCCCGAGCTCGACCACAACGAGGTCTGCGGCTGGGAGGGCGCGGGCGCGATCGGCCGCTTCGCCGCCGTGTTCCTCGACGACCCGGACACCCACCCGCGCGTCCGCGATCGCGTCGAGCTCACCGAGTCGATCATCCGCGAGCAGGGGCACGCGACGTTCGTCGCCCGGTCGCGGGGGCAGACGCGCGTCGAGCGCGTGCTCTCGCTCGTGCTGCTCGGCGACCTCGTCTCGCTGTACCTGGCGGTGCTGCGCGGGGTCGATCCCACGCCGGTGCACGCGATCGACCGCCTGAAGGCGCGCCTGGCCGAACGCTCCTGAGCGCCGCGCGGCGCTCCCGCCGCCGGAACCTTGACACAGCCGTGGTAGGGTTAGCGCCCGTGATGGACGCGCTGACCATCCAGGAGGCGGCGGAGACGACTGGCTGGTCGTCGCGCATGCTGCGCTACATCGAGCGCAGCGGCCTCGTCGCTCCGCCGCGCTCGGAGAGCGGCTACCGGCTGTACGGGCCGGCGGAGCTGCAGCGCCTTCGCACCCTGCGCGAGCTCCTCGACCGCTTCGGCATCGGGCTGGGCGACGTGGGCTTCGCCCAGCGGCTGCGCACGGATCCAGAGCTCGCGGCCGCGATCGAGTCGTGGCTGGACTCGCCGGCCAAGAGGCCGGAGCACGTCCCCGCAGCCGACTGGCTGCGCTTCGAGCAGGAAAAGCACGAGCGGCTCCTGTCCGCCGCTGCCGGGAGTTCCCCCCCACACCTCAAGGAGGCCGGATGACCCTCACCCTCACCGCGAACGACTACAAGGTCGCCGATCTGTCGCTCGCAGAGTTCGGGCGCAAGGAGCTCACGCTCGCCGAGCACGAGATGCCCGGGCTCATGGCGCTCCGCGCCGAGTACGCCGAGAGCAAGCCGCTCAAGGGCGCGCGCATCACGGGCTCGCTGCACATGACGATCCAGACGGGCGTCCTCATCGAGACGCTCGTGGCGCTGGGCGCCGAGGTCCGCTGGGCCTCCTGCAACATCTTCTCGACCCAGGACCACGCCGCCGCGGCCGTGGTGGTCGGCCCGAACGGCACGCCGGACAACCCGCAGGGCGTCCCCGTCTTCGCGTGGAAGGGCGAGACGCTCGAGGAGTACTGGTGGTGCACCTACCAGGCCCTGAAGTGGGAGGGCGAGACCGGCCCGAACATGATCCTCGACGACGGCGGCGACGCGACGCTGCTCGTCCACAAGGGCGTGGAGTTCGAGAAGGCCGGCGCGGTGCCCGATCCGTCGACGACGGACAACGAGGAGATGAAGGTCATCCTCCAGACGCTGCAGCGCTCGCTGGAGAACGACCCGCAGTACTTCACGCGGATGGCCGACGGCATCCTCGGCGTCACCGAGGAGACGACGACCGGCGTGCACCGCCTGTACCAGATGCAGGAGGCCGGCACGCTGCTCTTCCCGGCGATCAACGTCAACGACTCCGTCACGAAGTCGAAGTTCGACAACCTCTACGGCTGCCGGCACTCGCTCGTCGACGGCATCAACCGCGCGACGGACGTCATGCTCTCGGGCAAGGTCGCCGTCGTCTGCGGCTACGGCGACGTCGGCAAGGGCTCGGCGGAGTCGCTGCGCGCCCAGGGCGCCCGCGTCATCGTCACGGAGATCGACCCGATCTGCGCGCTCCAGGCCCTCATGCAGGGCTACGAGGTCCGCACGATCGAGGAGGTCGTCGAGACGGCCGACATCTTCATCACGACGACCGGCAACAAGGACATCATCACCGCCGATCACATGGAGCGCATGAAGCACCAGGCGATCGTCGGCAACATCGGCCACTTCGACAACGAGATCCAGGTCGCGGAGCTCGAGAAGCGCGCCGAGAAGATCAACATCAAGCCGCAGGTCGACGAGTACCGCTTCCCCGACGGCCACTCGATCATCCTGCTGTCCGAGGGCCGGCTCCTGAACCTGGGCAACGCGACGGGCCACCCGTCCTTCGTGATGTCCAACTCGTTCTCCAACCAGACGATCGCGCAGATCGAGCTGTTCACGAAGAACGACCAGTACGAGAAGAAGGTCTACGTGCTGCCCAAGCACCTCGACGAGAAGGTCGCGCGGGTGCACGTCGAGGCGCTCGGCGCGTCGCTGACCAAGCTCACCGAGGAGCAGGCCGCCTACATCGGCGTGCCGGTCGACGGCCCGTACAAGTCGGACCACTACCGGTACTGATCCGTTGACCGCGCTGGGCTCGGTCGTCGCCGACCCGCGCCTGGCGCCCGACGGTGAGGCGCGGATCGGCTGGGCGGAGGGGCAGATGCCCGTCCTCCGGTCGATCCGCGCCCGCTTCGCGCGCGAGCGCCCGCTGGAGGGGGTGTCCGTCGCCGCGTGCCTGCACGTGACGGCGGAGACCGCGGTGCTCGTGCGGACCCTGCACGCGGCGGGCGCGGAGGTCTCGCTCTGCGCGGCCAACCCGCTCGCCACGCAGGACGACGTCGCCGCGGCGCTCGTCGCCGCGGGCGACGCGACGGTCCTCGCCGTCCGCGGCGAGCACCCGGACGCGTGGGCCCGCAACGTCGCGGCCGTCGCCGGCTCAGCCCCGGACGTGACGCTCGACGACGGGGCCGACCTCGTCGGCCTCATGCACACCGCGTATCCGGACGCGGCGACCGCGCTGCGCGGCGCGGCGGAGGAGACGACGACCGGCCTGCTGCGGCTGCGCACGATGGAGGCCGCGGGACGGCTGCTGTGTCCCGTCGTCGCCGTCAACGAGGCGCGCACCGAGCGGGCCTTCAACGACCGCTACGGCACCGGGCAGTCCACGCTCGACGGCATCCTGCGCGCGACCAACCTGTTCCTGGCCGGGCGCACGCTCGTCGTGCTCGGCTACGGGCGCACCGGCCGCGGGGTCGCCCAGCGCGCCCGCGGGGCGGGCGCCAACGTCATCGTCTGCGAGGTCGACCCGCTGCGCGCGCTCGAGGCGCGGATGGAGGGCTACGAAGTCATGCCCGCGCTCGAGGCCGCCGAGCGCGGCGAGGTGTTCGTGACCGTGACCGGCTCGCGCGACGTGCTGCGACGCGAGCACTTCGAGCGCATGCCCGACGGCGCCGTGCTCGCCAACGCCGGGCACTTCGACGTCGAGATCTCGCGCGCGGACCTGCTCGCGGCCGCCGACGGCCGCATGCGCGAGGTGCGCCCGCTCGTCGAGCAGTACGAGGTCGGCGGCAGGCGCCTGAACCTCCTGGCCGGCGGGCGCGTCGTGAACCTCGCCGCGGCGGAGGGCCATCCCGCCTCCGTCATGGACCTGACCTTCGCCGTCCACGCGCTCGTCGTCGAGCACCTCGTCGACCGCGACGAGCCGCTCGGCCCGGGCGTCCACGCGGTGCCGGAGGAGATCGACAGGGCCGTGGCGGGGCTGAAACTCGCGTCGCTCGGCGTCGGCATCGACACGCTGCGCCCCGACCAGGAGGCCTATCTGCGCAGCTGGGCGCCGCGCTCTAGCGGCGCCTGACGAGCAGCGTCGAGGTCGTCGAGCGGCCGCCGGCGCGCAGCGTCACCGTGACCCTGGCCGGCGCGCGCCCGGCCCGCACGCGCACGCGGATGGTCCGCGGCCGCACGCCGACCCTCGTCGTGCGCCCGCCGGCGCGCACCGTGCCGGGCTGGGTGGAGGCGACGACGACGGCGACCGTGCCGCCCGATCGCGGCGCGCGCCCGGCCACGCGCAGCCGCAGGAAGTACGGCCTGGCCGCCTTCGTCCGCACGGCGACGGTGGCGCGCGCCCTGCGTCCGTTGCGGTCGGTCGCGGTGAGCGTGACCCGGCGCGTGCCCGCGGGCAGCGGCGCCGTGACGGTCTCGCCCCGACCGAGCACCCTGCGCCCGGCCCGCCAGACGAGCCGGGCGCCCCGAAGCGCACGGCCGCGGTCGTCGATCGCGCCGCCCTCCAGGCGGATCGCGGCGTTCGCGGGGACGACGGTGCCCCGGACGGGCTCGGTGATCTGCACGGCCGGAGGTTTGCCGGCGATCGCGAACGTCCCACCCGTGGCGGTGGTCTCGCGGAACCCGTCGGACACGACGATGCGCAGCCTCGCCCTGCGCGTCGCGAGCAGCGCCTCCTCGGGGATGCGCGCGACCCCGGAGACGGCCGCGCCCGACCACACCTCGTCCCACGACCTGCCGCCGTCGGTGGAGAGCTCGATGCGCGCGGTCAGCCGGCCGGCGTCCGCCGCGTCGGCGTCGGTCGCCCTGAAGCGCACGGTCGCGTCCGCGGAGCCGCTGATCCGGGCGCCGGCCGCCGGCGCGGTGATCCGCACCCTGGGGGCGTTGGCGCTCGCGCTGCGCGCGGTGACCGGCGCGCCGGCCGAGTCGACGACCTCGACGGACGCGACGCCCTCCGGCGGCACGCGCGCCTCCAGCGCGACGGGGTCGGTCGCGAGGCCGCCGGACCGGCCCGCGGCGAGCTGCGTGAGCGGGACGCGGTGCAGCACGTTGCCCGCCGCATCACGGGCGATGAGCGTGTACGCCGACGGGAGCTGCCCCGGCGTGGCGGGGCCGGTGGCGCTGCCGACCGTCAGCGCGGGCGTCGCGCCCGCGGTGAGCAGCACGCGCGCCGTCAGGAGCCTGCGCGCGATCGGGCGCGACACCGGCGGCGGCGCGACGCCGAGCGCGCGATTCCAGTTGTGCGCCGAGATCCAGTGGTTGCCGTCACCCGCGACGATCCCGCAGTAGGACATGAGGTCGTACCGCGGCGACGCGTCGCGGTCGGCGATGACCCGGAAGGGCCCGGTCCTGCCCGAGCCGGGGGTCGTGTCGAGCCCGACGGAGTTCATGCGCCCGTCGGCGACCGGCCAGTCCTCGCCGTCCCCCGCGCCGCACGACGTGGAGGCGTGGGCGAAGCCGAGCCGGTGGAAGATCTCGTGGGCGACGCTCGTGACCGGCCGCCAGATCGAGCCGTCGTTTTGCACGCGCCCGCTCACCACCGCGGTGTGGCCGATCGTCACGCCCGGGTTGTCGCCGGCGACGAACACGCCCGCCGTCGCCAGCCCCGGGCGGCCCATGCTCTCGTCCCAGGCGTCGGCCGCCTCCCAGATCTGGTGCGACGGCGCGAAGCGCACCGCCCGCCAGCTCGGCCAGTCCGTCGCGCCGCCGGCCGTGGTGTAGAAGTGGATCTGCACGGGGGAGAGCGCCTGGAGCTTCTGGAAGACGCGCCGCGGGTCGACCTCGAAGTCCCTGATGACCGGCGGGTTCGTCGGCGTCCAGACGAGCAGCGGGACCGGGATGAACGGCACGATGATCGGCACCTGCACCCACTGGACCTGCGGCAGCTTCAGCGCGCTGACGTTCTGCGCGGGCGGGGGCGTGTGGAAGCGGATGCCCCGCAGCGTCCACGTCGGCGTCGCGCCGCACGACGTCGCGAGGCACAGCTGCGTCTCGGCGGTCGTCTGATCCTCGCCGGTGCCGACGGCGAGCGCGGTGAGCGTCAGGGTCTCCCTGGCCCACGAGTCGGGCAGCACGAACGTGAACGCCCCGGTCTCCGAGTCGCGCTCGGCGTTCAGCAGGCCGCCGTCGTTGACCGAGAGGTCGCGCGGGTTCGGCGACCACTCCGGCAGCAGCGGGCTCCCGGGGCGCTCCCTGCCGTTCACGCCGCCGGCGAAGAGGACCATGCCGAACGACGGGCGCCTCGCCCGCGCGGCGGCGGTGCCGACGAGGTCGGCGAAGACGCGGACCACGGTCTTCTTGCCGCGCACGAGCCGTACGCCGTTGTACGGCCGCCGGGTCGGCTGCTCGTAGGTCTGCACCGCCTGCGTGACCTCCATCCCCTCGATGCGGACCGCGAGACGGCCCTGCACGATGAGCGGGAGGTCCAGCGTGCGCGCCGCGCCGCCCGCGGACCCGTCCAGCGGCGTCGCGGTGACCCGGATGGTCCGCTGCGTCGGCGCCGCGTCGCGGGCCGCCGTGACGCGCAGGACCGGGAACCCGTTGGCGGTGCCGCCCACCTCCGCGGGGTCGACCGTGGCGGTCACGCCCGCGGGCAGCCCGCTGACCGCGACGCCGATGCGGCCGCTGGACCCCTCGTTGCGCGTGATCGCGAGCGGATAGGTCGCGGTCGCGCCGGGCGCGACGGCGAGCGCGGTGGGCGCGTTCGGGGCCGGGCCGAGCGTGAAGTCGGGCGCGGCCGGCGGGCCGGTCGGCGCGCCGTCGAACGTGATGTCGTCGATGACCCAGCCGCCGCCGGAGTTGCCGATCCCGATGTAGGCGATGTTCGCGGCGCCGTAGAGCGTGACGGGCGCGAGGCTTCCCGGGGTGCACGGCACGCCGTTGGCCTGGCTGACGACCTCGCCGAGCCGGTTGTACGCCGTGGCGTTGACGTTCAGCCCGGAGCCCGAGGCCGCGCAGGCATGGAACGACACCTGGCTCTGCGGCGTGTCGAAGCGCAGCCACGCGGTGCTGAAGTCGTTGCTGCTGTTGTACTCGAACGCCCCGGCGTTCGCGGGTGAGCGGGCGATCGGCGTGGCGACGACGGTCACGGCGCCCTCGGCCCCGCCCTGGGGGGTGACGCCGAAGTGCAGCCCGAGCGCCGCATAGGCCTCGTTCGCGCTCGTGCCGGCGGGGAGGTCGTCGAAGCCGACCGTGACCGGGGCCGCCTGCGCGGCGGACGCGCCCAGCAGCATGGTGAGAAGCACCGACGCGATGAGCGCGCCTCGCCGTCTCATGGCGCGACACTAACCGCTCCGCGAGACCCTGGGTAGCATCGCCCCGGTGGACGGGCTTCAGGCCAGCATCGAGAAGATGCAGCGCGAGGGCGTCTCGGAGGCTGCGATCGAGACGTTCCGCGACCTCTACACGCGCTGGCAGGAGGGAGAGACCGGCCTCCTGCCCGAGGACGAGATCGAGCCGCTGCGCGACCTGCCGTCGCTCGAGGACCTCCCCGACCCGGGCGAGGAGGCGCGCGAGGCGCTCGACGCCACGGTTGTGCTCAAGCTCAACGGTGGCCTCGGCACGAGCATGGGGATGACGAAGGCCAAGTCGCTGCTGGAGGTCAAGGACGGGCTGACGTTCCTGGACATCATCGCGCGCCAGGTCCTCGACGCCCGCGAGCGTCTCGGCGTGCGGCTGCCGCTCGTGCTCATGAACTCCTTCGCGACGCGCGACGACTCGCTCGCCGCGCTCGAGCGGATCCCCGGGCTCGCCTCCGACGTGCCCGCGGACTTCGTGCAGAGCAAGGAGCCGAAGATCCGCGAGGACGACGGCATGCCCGTCGAGTGGCCTGCCAACCCGGCGCTCGAGTGGGCGCCGCCCGGCCACGGCGACGTGTACCCGTCGCTCGTCGGCTCCGGCATGCTCGACGCCCTCCGCGAGCGGGGCTACCGGTACCTGTTCATCTCGAACTCCGACAACCTCGGCGCGGTCCTCGACCCGCGGATCCTCGCGTGGGTCGCGCGGGAGCGGATCCCGTTCCTGAGCGAGGTCGCCGACCGCACGGAGGCCGACCGCAAGGGCGGGCACCTCGCGGTGCGCCGCTCCGACGGCGGGCTCGTGCTGCGCGAGTCGGCGCAGGTGCCCGACGAGGACGCCGACGCGTTCTCCGACATCTCGCGCCACACGTACTTCAACACGAACAACCTGTGGGTCGACCTGGAGGCGCTCGCCCCGCTCATGGAGGACGGCGTCCTCGGCCTGCCGCTCATCGTCAACCGCAAGACCGTCGACCCGAACGACCCCGACTCCACGCCGGTCGTGCAGCTCGAGACGGCGATGGGCGCGGCAGTCGGCGTCTTCGAGGGCGCGCGGGCGCTGCGCGTGCCGCGCACGCGCTTCGCGCCGGTGAAGACGACCTCCGACCTGCTCGTCCTGCGCTCGGACGCCTACCGCCTGACCGGCGACGCGCGCCTCGTCCTCGCCGAGGGCCGCGACGCCGCGCCGCTCGTGTCCCTCGACGATGCGTATTTCAAGCGCCTGCGCGACTTCGACGAGCGCTTCCCCGCCGGCCCGCCGTCGCTCGTGGAGGCCGAGCGCCTGGACGTCGTGGGGGACGTGCGCTTCGGCGCGGGCGTCGTCGTCCGCGGGTCGGTGCGGGTGGAGGGCCCGGCGGTCCTGGACGACGGGACGGTCCTGGAGGGCTGAGGGGGCGAAGCTGGCGGCCCGCCAGGTGGGCCTCGACGCATCCGCGCGCGCCGCAGGGTGGCCTCGGGGCGGCTGTTCCGGGGTCCATCGGGGCGTGTGCGCGGTGGGGCACCTGGGTCTCGGGCAGGAGGCCCGGTGGGTGGCGGCTGCGGAGGACGCCCTCACGCGCCGTCCCAGCGCGGCGCCGGCCGCGACCGTGCGCCGCGCGCTCGAGCGCTAGGGGGCCGGCTGCCAGGGCCCCTCGACGACGACCGCCTCGTCCTCGCCGGGCCACGGCGGCATCGTCACCGCCACCGCGGCCAGCGGCTCGTCGCCGTGCGCCCGGAACTGGAAGCGGGTGCCGACCGGGATCGTGATGCACACGCCCGGGCCGACCTCGACGATCTCCTCCTCGCCGTCGCCTGCCCGCCACATCTCCCCGCGGCCGGCGAGGAAGTACCAGATCTCCTCGACCGTGCGGTGCACCACGGCGATCGACGTCCGCCCCGGGGCCAGCTCGAAGTGCGCGCAGCTCCCGCGCTCCGTGGCGAGCAGGACCCGGACGTCGGAGCCGTCCGGCGCGGTCACGGTCGGGTCGGCGGGCAGGCGCATCGTGTTCCACGCAGCCATCGCCCGTTCTTATACGCGCGGGGCGCGCCGTGCGCCCCGCGCGTACGCCTCAGGCCGGGACCGCGACCGCGTCGGCGTCCGCCTCGACGCGCAGCTGCGGGGTCGCGAGCAGCGCGAGCAGGAGGCCGAGCCCGGCGATGACCGCCGTCGCGAGGAACCCGCGCGCGTAGCCGCCGGCGAGCGCCTCCATCCGCCCGGCGCCTCCCGCGGCGAGCGACGTCGTGTGCGCCGTCGCCAGCGCGGTCACGGCGGCGATGCCGATCGCGCCGCCCACCTGGAAGGACGCGTTGACCAGGCCCGACGCGGTGCCCGCGCGCGCCGCCGGCACGTCGCGGATCGCGGCGATCGTGTTCGGCACGCCGACGAACGGGATCGCGAACCCGTAGACGAGGATCGCCGGGAGCACGTCGGCCGCGTACGTCGCGCCCGCGTCCAGCCGGGCGAGGTAGGAGAGCGACACGACGCCCAGCGCGGCGCCGATCGCGAACGTCGTGCGCGTGCCCAGCCGGGCGACCGACACCGGCGCGAGCATCGCGCCGGCGATCGCCGTGACGCCCATCGGCACGAACGCCACGCCGGTCTCGATCGCGCTCATCCCCAGCACGCTCTGCATCGCGAGCGCGAGGAGGAAGAACATCCCGATGAACGCCCCGCCGTTGAGGATCTGCGCGACGTTGCCGGTCGACACGCCGCGGTTGGCGAACAGCCGCAGCGGGACGAGGGGCGCCGACGAGCGCGACTCGATCGCCACGAAGGCTGCGAGCAGCACCGCGCTGGCGACGAGCACGCCGATCGTGCGGGCCGAGCCCCAGCCGTGCTCGTCGGTGCCGATGACGGCGTAGACGAGCGCCATGAGCCCGGCGGTCGCCGTGACCGCGCCCGCGACGTCGTACGTGCGCCGCTTGCGCACCTCCTCGCGCGACTCGCGCACGAGGCGCAGCACGAACGGGACCACGGCCGCGGCGATCGGGACGTTGACGAAGAAGATCCACTCCCAGCCGACGGCGTCGACGAGCAGGCCGCCGGCGACGACGCCGACCGTGCCGCCGAGGCCGGCCAGCGACGCCCAGATGCCCATCGCGGTCGCGCGCTCGCGGCCGGGCGGGAACGTCGTCACGACGAGGGCGAGCGCGGCGGGGGACATGAGCGCGGCGCCGAAGCCCTGCACGGCGCGCGCGCCGACGAGCAGGCCCTGCGAGGTCGCGAAGCCGCCGGCGAGCGACGCCGCGGCGAACAGGCCGAGGCCGGTGAGGAACACCCGCCGGCGGCCGAGGAGGTCGCCGGCGCGGCCGCCCAACAGCAGGAACCCCCCGAACAGCAGCGTGTACGCGTTGACGACCCACTGCAGGCTCGTCGCGTCGAAGCCGAGGTCGGCGCGGATGGAGGGCAGCGCGACGTTCACGATCGTCGCGTCGAGGACCACCATGAACTGGGCGACGGCGAGGACCGCGAGGATGAACCAACGTCGCGGATCCGGGAATGATTCTGCCGTTGAACGATTCATGGGTGGCCACGATACGCCTGTCCCAGGAACAATTCAAGCGCTGAATCATTTTCCTGGGGTATCCTGTTCGCCGTGCTCGATCCATCGACGCAGGGGAACTGCAGCGTCGAGGCCGTGGGCGTGCAGGAGCGCCTGGCCCTGCTCGTCTACCGCGCCGGCATCGAGATGCTCACGCGCGGCGAGGAGCGCCTGGCGCCACTCGGCATCGACGGCCGGGAGTACACGACGCTCGCCGTCCTCTCCGGCGACCAGCCTCGCTCCCAGCAGGAGCTCGCCCGCCTCATGGGCAAGGCGCCGCCGCTCATGGTCGCCGTCGTCGACCAGCTCGAGGCGAAGGGCCTCGTCGCCCGCCGGCGCTCGTCGCGCGACCGGCGCCGCTCGGTCGTCGAGCTCACGGACGCGGGCCGCGAGCTGCTCGCCCGCGCCGACGCGGTCGCCGAGGAGGTCACCGCCGAGGTCTTCCCGGAGCTGAGCGACGCGGAGCTCGCCCGCCTGCACGAGACGCTGCGCCGCGGGATGGGCGCGCCGCTGCCCGAGTCGGCCGCCGAGGCCTAGACCGCGCCGAAGCGCTCGCGCCGCTGCTCCTCGCGCTCGCTCTCCGCGAGCGCGCGGACGAAGAGCCAGACGAGCGCGATGCCCATGATGATCGACTGCTCGGTGGCCATGATCAGGCCGCCCACGGACTGGTCGGTCGTCGCGCTCATGCCCCAGTATCGCGGCTGCTCCTCGTAGAACGCGTAGAAGGACTCGGGCGCGAAGGTCAGCGCGACGCCGAGCGCCCCGACGAGGACCTTCGTCGTGACCATGTAGACGACGGGGCCCATGCCGGCGAGGTGGCGGCTGCGGATCGGCGCCAGCAGGTGCCACCAGTACAGGACGCCCGCCGAGATGAAGAACGCGTGCTCGAGCACGTGGACGGCGGGGTGCTCGAGCGCGGCGTCGTACAGCGCGGGGACGTGCCACACCCACATCGCCAGCACGTAGAAGGCGATCGCGAACGCGGGGTGGGCGAGGATGCCGGCGCTCGACTCCAGCCGCAGCAGGCCGCGCGCGATCGGGCGCAGGATGACCTTCGTCAGCCCGAGGATGCAGAGGATCGGCCCGATGTCCAGCAGCAGGACGTGCTGGACCATGTGCATGAGGAAGAGGTCCTCGGCGAGCGAGTCGACCGGCGAGAAGAGCGCGATGGCGAAGACCGCGATGCCCGAGAGGAACAGCGCGAGCCTCCCGACGGAGGCGCCGCAGGCGCGCCAGCGGCGCACGTAGAGGAACGTCAGCCCGGCGAGGACGACGAGCGCCCCGGGGTCGAGCGACCATGAGGCGTTGGGCGACGCGGCCGCCGGGACCAGGTCCGTCACGGACATGCGCGTCGATTGTCGCAGTGCGCAACCCCCGTGCAACGCGCCGTCCGGGAGTGTGTGCGCAGATGCACCGAGCGCTCCTCGCACTCCTCGTCCCGCCGCTGTGCGCCGGCTGCCGCGGCCCGGTGCGCGCGGCGGCCGACGTCGTGTGCGGCGCCTGCCGCCGCGCGCTGCCGTGGCTGGCCGGGCCGTGCTGCCCGCGCTGCGCGCTGCCGCTGAGCCGCGAGCACGCCTGCCCGGCGGCGCGCCAGGCGTTCGCCGCCGCCCACGCGGCCGTCGCGTACGCGGGCGTCGCGCGCGATCTCGTCGGCGCGCTGAAGTTCGCGCACGGCCGGCCGCTGGCCGGCGTGATGGCCGCGCACCTCATCGCCTGCCTGCCGCGCGGCGCGCTCGACGGCGCGGCCGTCGTCCCCGTGCCCGCCCATCCCGCCCGGGCCCGCGCCCGCGGCTACGACCAGGCGCGGCTCCTCGCCACGGCGCTCGCGCGGCGCACCGACACGCCGCTCGTCACGGCGCTGCGCCGTCGCGGCCCGCCGCGCCGCCAGCTGGGCGCGTCGCGGGCGCAGCGCCTGCAGCCCGGGCGCATCGACGTCCGCTCGCGCGGGCGCGTGCCGGCGCGCGCGGTGCTCGTCGACGACGTGCACACCACGGGCGCGACGCTGGACGCATGCGCCCGCGCGCTGCGCGCCGGCGGGTGCCAGGAGGTCATCGCCCTTACGTGGGCCCGGGCAGTACGTCGTTGACAGGTGCATTGCGGTCGCGCACCATGGGGCGAAGGAAGCAACGCCTGAACGGAGGCGCCTCGCGATGCAGATCGAGGTGAAGGGCCGGAACACCCCCGTCACGGACGACCTTCGCGAACTGGTCGAACGACGGTTCCGCAAGGTCGCCAACCAGGTCTCCGACCTCGCCAGGCTGGAGGTGGAGATCCAGGAGGAGCGCAATCCGGCGAACCCCCTCTCCTGCGTGGCGGAGGCCACGCTCTACCTCAAGGGCGTGACGTTGCGCGCGAAGGACTGCTCGCGCGAGATGAGCCACGCCCTGAACCTGTGCTCCGAGGAGCTGCACCGGCAGGTCAAGCGCCACCGCGACAAGCGCCGCAAGCGCCGTGAGGCGCGCTCGGCGACGCGGGAGCCGGCCGAGATCCAGATCTGAGCGCTCGAGACGGGGGAGAGGGCTGCTCTCCCCCGTTAGTCTGGACCTCATGTCCTTCCTGGAGCGCGCCCTTCGAATCGGCGAAGGCAAGCAGTTCAAGCAGTTCGAGAAGCGGGTCGCGCGCATCGGCGCCTTCGAGCCCGAGCTCGAGCTCGAGACCGACGAGGAGCTGCGCGCGCGGATCGACGCCTTCCGGGAGCGTCTGGCGCAGGCCGACCAGGACGAGCACGAGGAGATCCTCGACGAGATCCTCCCCGAGGTCTTCGCGATCGTCCGCGAGGCCGGCAAGCGCACGCTCGGCATGCGCCACTTCGACGTGCAGCTCATCGGCGGCATGGTCCTGCATGCCGGGTCCATCGCGGAGATGCGCACCGGCGAGGGCAAGACGCTGACCGCGACGCTCCCCGTGGTCCTCAACGCGCTCACCGGCCGCGGCGTGCACGTCGTGACGGTCAACGACTACCTGGCCCGCCGCGACGCCGAGTGGATGGCGCCGATCTACAACTTCCTCGGCCTCTCCGTCGGCGTCCTGCAGAACATGCAGGACTTCGCGACCAAGCGCGCCGCGTACGCCGCCGACATCACGTACGGCACGAACTCCGAGTTCGGCTTCGACTACCTGCGCGACAACATGGCGCAGTCGCTCGAGGAGCGCGTGCGCCGCGGCAGCCACTACGCGATCGTCGACGAGGTCGACAACATCCTCATCGACGAGGCGCGGACGCCGCTCATCATC
>Ga0180215_1003922_pt1 | contig 13630 bp, 6 predicted proteins | sample eDN3rd37CBELigBY_FD_128871 | JGI IMG/M metagenome (GOLD analysis project Ga0180215, IMG submission 128871) | Enriched backyard soil microbial communities from Emeryville, California, USA - eDNA 3rd pass 37_C BE-Lig BY (version 2) (version 2) | ecosystem: Environmental > Terrestrial > Soil >...
ACTCAAAGGCTCCGAACCAGATCTAGCTCCAACTCCACCTGCAGCCCGGCGCCATCAGACCGAAGCTCCAGCCGGCCACCCCAAGCGTCCGCAATCTCTTGCACGATGGCAAGGCCGAGGCCGGCTCCCGTGCCCACCTCGTCGAGACGACCTCCGCGGGCGAGGACTTCGCTCATCCGCTCAGGCGGAATCCCGGGGCCATCGTCGGAAATGAGCAATTTCGCGCGCTTGCCCTCTGCCCGCGCTTCGATGCGGACAGCACCCTGGGCATGTCTCGCTGCGTTGTCGAGGAGGTTACCGATCGCCTCGGCCAGATCGTCGACATCGATCCGCGCCAGGAGTTGCGGTGAGCACTCGACCGTCCAGGCGAGCCGAGCGCCATCAGGCGTCCTCATCACGACGGCGAGCACGCGGTCAATCACCTCGCGGACGCGGGTGCGGGCCGGGGCGGCGGCGCTTTTCATCCGCGCGCGGGCCAGCTCGCGCTCGACATGGCGGCGCATCGCCGTGGCGACCTGCTCGATGTCGGCGGCGATGTCCGCTTCCCCTTTCTGCCGCAGCCGCTCCACGTCGCCGGTCAGCACCTGGAGCGGAGTCTTGAGCCCATGGGCAAGATCGGCGGCTCGCGCCCGTGCCCGTTCAGCTTCGTGCTCGCGCGCCTCCAGCAGGGCGTCGACCTCGGCAGCCAGCGGCTGCACCTCCTTGGGGAAGGCTGTGCCGAGGCGCGTCGCGTTGCCCTCGCGGATGCCGGTGAGGCGCTTGCGAATGGTTGCCAGCGGGCTCAGGCCGAACGTGACCTGCGCGTAGGCGGCCGCGATGAGAACCGCTGCAATGACAGCAAGGTAAGGCAGCAGATCGGCGGCGAACGCCCGGGTGGCCGCTGTGATTTCGCGGGCATCGATCGCGACAGCAGCTCGGATGGACGCGTTACCAAGGCGCGCCGGTAGTCTGACGCTGCGCTCCACGGCGAGAAGCTCTGCACCAGCCGGTCCGATGATCCGATGCCGATGAACGACGCTGTCGGCCAACTCGTCGCCCGGCAAGGATAGATCGCCGTCCCAAAGGGACCGCGACCGCAAGACGGCATCTCCCGCCTGGACCTGCCAATAGAGGCCTGACAGGGGTTGGTCGAAGCGGGGATCCGCAAGCACATCGGCGACAACCAGCGCTCCGTCGGTGTCGCGGTCCAGGTTTGCGATGATTTGGTCGAGATAGACGCCGAGCTCGCTCTCGATGCGGCGCTCGACGTGCCTCTCGAACAGGAGCACCAGGCCCAGTGCTGCCAGAGCCAATGCCGCAACGATCGAGAGCGCACCGGCAAGAAAGAGCCGAAGTCGAAGCGAGCCGCCGTTCATGCGTCCTCGGCAGCGATGAGGTAGCCGAAACCGCGCCGTGTCTCGATCGCGCCGGGCCCGAGCTTCTTCCGCAGGCGCGCCACGATGGCCTCGAGCGCATTCACCTCGTGCGCATCGTCGTCGCCGTAGAGGTGCTCGAGCAGCTCCGGTCCCGGCACGACCCGCTCCTTGTGATGCATGAGATAGGCGACGAGGCGATACTCGAGCGGTGACAGCGCGACCGGTACGCCGTCCTTCGTCAGCCGCATCTGCCGGAGGTCCAACGTCAGCGAGCCTGCCTCGATCACCGAGCCGGCGTGACCGGCCGAACGCCGGATGACGGCGCGCACGCGAGCGACAAGCTCTTCCATGCGGAACGGCTTGGGCAGGTAGTCGTCCGCCCCGGCATCGATACCCTCGACCCGCTCCGACCAGGAGCCGCGGGCCGTCAGCACCAGCACGGGCATGGCGCGGCCGGCGGCACGCCACCGCTTGAGCACCGCCAAACCATCAATTTGGGGAAGTCCGAGGTCGAGAACCACGAGATCGTAATCTTCCGTATCACCGCGGAACCAAGCCTCTTCGCCATCGCGAGCAATCTCGACCAGATACCCGGCCGCCTCGAGCGCGGCGCGCACATCGGCTGCAATGCGAGGCTCGTCCTCGACCACGAGAATGCGCATCAGTCTGCCTCGTCCTTGAGAATCTGCGCAGTCAGTGCGTCGACCTCGATCTCGCGAAGCTGGCCCGCGGGCGTGATCACCTTGAACTCGTAGACGTAGCGCCCATCCTCTCTTTCGAACTCAACTTCGATGACCTCACCGCCAAGACCGGGACGCACCTCGGCGAGGATGTCGGCCAGCGGCCGCGCGAGACCCTCTTCGAGCGCGCGCCTGGCCCGCTCGTGATCGTGGCGGCTACCACGCCTGCGTTGCCTGCGGTCGTCATCATCGCGCGCGAGGGCGGGAGAACCGGTGCTCAGGGCAGCAAGCGCCAGCAGAAACGCCCGTTTATCGAGTTCCGTTTTCATCCCTCATTGTCTGCCGCAGCCAAGCTGACAATTCACTGACACGGATCATCAGGAAGGTGTCAGCGGCACTTTGCCATGGTCCTTGCGCGTCGCACATTCCGTGCTGGCCAGAAATTTGGAGATGAAAATATGCGCAAGGTTTTGATGACGTCCGCACTCGTTCTCGCCACAGCGGCCGCAGCGGGTTTCGCCGCCGCATCCGACGACGGCGTCCGCGTGAACGTTTCCAAGGAGCGATGGCTGTCGATCGCTCAAATCGCCGAGAAGCTCACTGCGCAGGGGTACGACATCCGCGAGATCGAGATCGACGACGGCGTCTACGAGGTTTCGGCCACCAAAGATGGAAAGCGCGTGAAAGCTTATTTTCACCCGGCAACCGGCGAAATTCTCGGGCAGAAGACTCGCAACTGATGACTGGCCTGATTGAAAAGGTCCCGAGCCGGCGGCGATCTGCCGTCGGCGGAGGCCGTTGGCGCATCACCGGAGGCGTATGCAGCGGTGCTGTCGGGTACCGTCCGGGCCTGACAAACTTCGTGACGATGCCTGTAATGCCAACGAGGTGGCGCAGGAAAACACGCCACCTCGGGCCGGTCGCCTACATCAACCTGATGCCTGCACGCATCGCGGCCAGTTCAGGCGTGGCGACCTCAACGTGGCCATGTTGATCGGGACCTGGGAGTCCCGAAGAAATGCGGCCACCGGGGCCGTGCCCTTAGGGCCCAGGCGAGTTGCCTCCTCGGCGATGCACTGCTCGCAGCAGCCGGGCAGTCGCCCGCAGAACTGAGCAATCTGAACCGCGATATCAGACGGCTTCGCGACCGATCTACACCCACATCAGAGGATGGAACCCGCCGGCGTGAGACACGTGCGCAGCAAAGGGACTGCTGTCAGGCCTCGGCCCGTCGCACAAAGTGGGCAACGTTCTGTTAGGGATCTACCGTCGTGGATAACACAACAGTTCCTGTCTGAGCGATGTCATATCCGCCCAGGTTCGTCTGCACTCAACATTTGTTGGATGTCGAGAGCAATACCAGTTTCAGCGCAACTCCGATGGCACTTGTGAGCACGATAAACCAGTACCGCCGACAACATCATCGCACGCGGCCCCATTAGCGCGTCAGTCGCGCCTTACTCTTCGATCCGTCCGAAGCCTTTGAAAACGGCATCGACGCCGGCCGTACCAGCTTGCGTGCAGACCCAGCCGACAAAGCCGCCTGGATTCGGGTTCTGGTTGAATACGATGTCACCTTTGCCCCATTCGCCAGACGTAGGCGCGGAGGTGCCATAGGTGACCATCCGTGGTCCGCTGCCGAGAAAAAGGCCGCGGGGCGCGATGGGAAAGCCGGGTCCGATGGGAGAGCTGCGGCCAGCGTCCAGTGGAGTGAGCTCAGTGGAAAAGCGGAGGGGACGGCGGCCGGAAGCGTTGGCGCTATTGAGCTCCCAGGTGCCGTCTCTGAACCGAAAGCGGTACGACTCCGTTCCGGGATGATCGAATTTGAGAGCCGTGGCGTTGCCCGGCTCACCGAGCAACACACGCATGTCGTCAAATTCGATACGCGTGCCTGGGGAAATCGAATTCGCAGCATATACGCCGGCACTTCCGTCATTAACGCCGAACAGTCCACCGACGATGATGGAGGGCGATATCACATAACTCGCGCCCTGGCCCCCCTCGGAGTAACAGCCGAGAAAAACGTTCCGTGCATTTTTGTTGTCCGACCGATAGGGGCCGCCACGGACGTAGGTTTCGCTCGGTTCCCAATCTGGATAGGCGGCGTGTGACCGTCCGGCGCGAACAAAGCGCCATACATTCTCATCTGTGCCGGGAACGGTCGCTGCGCCTGCCTTCTCGTCATCCGTCACCAGGCGGTATCGTTTGCCTTTGTAATGCACCTGCCCGTGCTTGTTATTGCTTGCGGTGTGGCACCCGATCCAGGTGTTCCCAAGGAATGACGAATCGAAAATTCCATACAGGCCGTTGCCTGTGGCGTTGACGCCGATGCCCAGACCGGCATTGACATCTGGCCCATCAACGTAGACGCCGTTCCAGCCGTTGTTGGAGCTGCTTACCCTCTCGAGCAGGAAAAGATTCGCGTTACCTTCCGTGTGGGACCTGCCCCTGGCCGTAGCCCGGATGTGGATGCCATTCCGAGGAAAATTGTTGATATAGACATTGCGAATGACGGCACGAGCGCGCAGCCAGATTCCGTGTCCCAGCATTGGATCGAGATTGTAAGCCGGAGGCAACGGCGTTTCTCCGCCAGCGCTGACGAGGGTCAGGTTTTCGATAACAGAGTTATCCGCACCCCTGTTTCCTGCCGTCGTTTTCATCTCGATCGTGTCGGCGATCGTGTTGTGGCGATGAACTATGATTCCGGTTGTGTTCTCGGGAAACAAAAGTCGAGTGTTCTGGCCAGAGACCGGCCCGTGCCCGGCGCCTTTGCCCCTGATATGCATGGCCCTCTTGAGCTCTATTGTGCGGGCGAGATTGTAATCTCCGTACAGAAACTCTACCGTTGCGCCACCCTCGGCAAACTGGCTTCCACCATCGATCGCCAGATAGTCCTGTGCGGCCTCGAAGGCTCGGCTGTTCGCCTCTCCGTCCTTGCTGACGCCGCCACCGAACATTTCGAGGCGAACGACATCCTCCCGCAATTCCCACCAGGATCCGTCTGCCGATCGGAATTTGCCCGGATGAGCTGGCTCACGGCCAGCCCTGACGTAAATCGCCTGTCCGCCATCGCCCGGGTGCTCGTAGCCGGTGGTGCGAACAACGTTCGTTGCGACATCGATATTGGCTTGTGACAATGAAAGCATCGTCCCCGAAGCTGGCGATCCAACTGCGGCCGAATTTCGTTTGGCGGGATTGTCCGCCCTAGCGCCTATCGGTGAAGCGACCAGCACTGCTGCTGCGGCCACGATGTGAACCAGCCAGTTGTTGTTCATTCCGCCCTCTTGCCAGAGAATGATCCGCCACACGGGTTGGATTGGGCGTCAGCGTCTCAACGATTATGGGTTCGCGGAGGTCTATATCTGCCTCCCGTGTCAACGCAGGACCTGATTTGGCGAGACTCCCTCCCCGCGCGCACGGCGCCCGAGGACGAGCACGACAGAGCGAAGGCCGATATCGTGCGAAAGGTTAGCCTCGCGACTATCATCGCGCTGCTTCTTGTGATCAGTATGGCAGGGCTCGACCCGAGCGCGAGCAGATGAAAGCATTGCGCGCGTCGGTGGCCGATCAGCTGAAGCTCGGCCCGCAGGTGCGCCTACCTCGTGGCGGCTGGTGCAGGTCTCGTCGCCGGATCAGGGCTCGAAGTGCTCGTCAAACGCGCAGTACAGCAATGTGGCGCTAAAGACACATCAGCTTACACCCTAATCTCTTTTCTGAGGTTAACCTGATGATTCGCCCGCAATTCCTTCCTAGGGTGCCGCCGCGACAAGCAAGTTGAAGTGCTTAGAGGGCGGAGTTCGTTTGGTGAAGCAGTTGGCGTTCGGGGGCGTTGCGGCTGCTTTCGGTGTCGCGGCGCTAGGAGTCTTTGTGTTCCCAACATCAGTGCACGCGGGCTGCGTGGAGGGCCCGAGCGGGACAGTGACGTGCACCGGCGATAACGGGGCGGGCATCGGCTACGGTGCGACTGATGTCACAACGCTCAATGTGAACACCCTGACGGCGATCACCCCAGTCTTTGGTGTGCGTGGCATTGATTTCGGAAAAGGCGGAAGCCATTCCGGAAGCACCATGACGCTCACCTACCAGGGCGGGGCGATCGTGACGAGCGGCACGGATGCCGACGGTATCCGTGTCTACAGCAAATCGTCTGATGGAAGCGACCGCGGACGGTCCGCCACTGGCGACGGAAGGTCGGGCGGCACCGGCTCGGACGGACGCACGCTTAACGTTAGCAGCAATGGCAACATCACGACCCAAGGCGATGGCTCCCACGCCATCTCGGCCGTTTCGATGGCCGGACGAGGCGGAAAAGGGGGTTACGGGCCTGAAGGCGGGAGTTCCGGCGGAAGGGGAGGCACCGGCGGGACGATCACGGTCATAGGCTCAGGTGTCATTACGACCTCCGGAGACGGTGCCAATGGCTTCCTCGCGTTCAGCCAGGGTGGAAGAGGCGGCAATGGCGGCAACTCGGAGGTGTTCGGGAGCGGCGGTAATGGCGGCCGGGGCGGCGCCGGCGGAACCGTAAGTGTCGACGGCACTTGGAATATCACGACGAATGGTCAGAAGGCGCACGGAATCGCGGCCTATAGCTTCGGCGGGAGTGGAGGCGAGGGCGGCGACGGCGGCTTCATTACGGGCGGGGGCGGATCAGGGGGAACGACTGCGGTTTCGGGTCCCGTCACCGTAATCAGCCGCGGCGCCATCACCACCCACGGCTACGGCTCATACGGCATTATCGCTCAGAGCGTCGCCGGTCACGCCGGCGGCGGCGGGGACGGCGGTGTGTTCGTCAACTTCTCTGCCAACGGCGGCAGTGCCGGAGGCGGTGGCGCTGTCACGGTCATCAACGAAGGAATCATCGCTACAACCGGGGAGTCTGCGCACGCTATCGTGGCACAGAGCATCGGTGGTGGCGGTGGCAGCGGTGGCGGCGGGTTCGGTCTCTTCTACTCGAGCGGCAGCCATGGCAGCGCCGGCGGCAACGGCGGCAAGGTCGACGTCACCAACAACGGGACTTTGCGCACGTCGGGGTCCAACGCCAGTGGCATCTTCGCCCAGAGCATTGGTGGCACCGGAGGCGACGGCGGGTCGGCCAGCGGACTCGTCGCCTTCGGCGGTGGAGGCGCGACGACGTCGGACGGCGGCGTGGTCATCGTGACGAACTCAGGCGACATCGCCACCGGCCTCCCGGGTGCCACGGGAGAGATCGATCCCAATGATCCACCGCCGCCTTGCGTGAGCGGGTGCTCATACGGAATTTTTGCGCAGAGCATCGGCGGCGGCGGCGGCAACGGCGGCTCGTCCGGGGGCTGGTTCTCCGTCGGCGGATCAGGCGGTGGCGGGGGTGACGGCGCTTCGGTGATCGTCAACAATTCCGGGACCATCACCACGCGGCTGGCTGAGTCGAGCGCTATCCTCGCCCAGAGCATCGGCGGTGGCGGCGGGAACGGGGCCGGGGCGGGCAGCATCGGTCCGAACGCGTCGGTCGCCGTTGGCGGTTCCGGCGGCGACGGCGGTGATGGCGCTGCGGTCGTCATAAACTCGACAGGCGCTTCGACAATCAGCACGCTCGGCCTGCGCTCGCATGGCATCGCCGGCCAGAGCGTTGGCGGTGGTGGCGGCAACGGCGGGTTCGCCGTAGCCCTGTCAGGTGGCGCCAATGCGGCTCTCAGCGTCGCCGTCGGCGGGAGTGGCGGCAAGGGGGGATCTGGCGGATCAGTCGACATCACCTCGAGCGGCAACAACATCTCCACCGCCGGCAACGAATCCCACGGTATATTTGCCCAAAGTATCGGCGGTGGTGGTGGAAATGGCGGGTTCGCCGTCGCCGTCTCCGGCACCGATAAGGGCTTTGCGGCCGCATTCGCCATGGGCGGCCAGGGTGGCGATGGCGGTAACGGCGGCACGGTCAAGGTCACGTCCGACTCCGATATCACCACGGGCAGCAACATCCTGACTGATGCGGACGCCGAGGCGGGCGGGAAAGGCTCCTATGGCATCCTCGCCCAGAGCGTCGGCGGCGGCGGGGGATATGGCGGCTTCTCCGTAGCCGGCGCAGTGCAAATGAAGGGGCTTTCCGCCACCCTCAGCTTTGGTGGCGAAGGCGGCGTTGGTGGCACGGCCTCCGGCGTGACCGTCGACAACAGCGGCAATATTCTTACGAAAGGTCTCGAGTCGCACGCGATCGTTGCCCAGAGCATCGGCGGGGGCGGCGGCGCTGGCGGTTTCAGCATCTCGGGAACGATCACCGGCGAGGGCGGAGGCGTCGGAGTTGCGCTCGGAGGGAATGGCGGAAGCGGGGGCGACGCTGGCAGGGTCGATCTCACCAACTCCGGCGATATCGAAACGTTGCGGCGCTTTTCCTTCGGGCTTCTGGCTCAGAGCATCGGAGGCGGCGGCGGAACCGGTGGCTTTTCGGGGAACCTCAATGCCGCCATCCTGGGCTCCAAGACGTTCGGCCTAGGAGTTAGCCTTGGCGGGGAGGGCGGCCCAGGCAGCAACGGCAATACCGTCGAGGTGGTGAACTCCGGCCTCATCATCACGCGCGGCGACGACTCGCATGGGCTGGTCGCTCAAAGCATCGGCGGTGGCGGTGGCAACGGCGGATTCGCCATTGCAGGCAGCTTTTCCGGGCCCAATGAGGGGCTGAGCGGCGCGCTGAATCCGAAGCTCGCGCTTGGTGGCGAGGGTGGCAACGGCGGCGACGGTGGCGTTGTCGACGTCGACAACAGCGGTCGGATTGCGACTTTTGGCCAGAGATCGATTGCGTTGCTAGCGCAAAGCATCGGCGGTGGTGGCGGCAACGGTGGCATGAGTATCACCGGCGGCATCGGCGCCGGGCTCGGCAATACGCAGGTCAGCGTCAGCATCGGCGGCGCTGGCGGTGACGGCGGGACGGGAGATGCTGTTACCGTCGACAGCACGGGCGACATCTTCACGGCAGGCGACGGGTCGTCCGGCATCGTTGCCCAGAGCATCGGCGGGAGCGGCGGCAACGGCGGGATGAGCCTTTCGGGCTCTCTGTCCCCAGCAAGCTCCAATACCATCGGCGTCACGATCGGCGGCCAGGGCGGCAGCGGCAATAAGGCGTCGAAGGTGACCGTAACGGCAGGCGGCACGATCACGACGGACGGTGACGAAGCTCATGGGCTCCTCGCGCAAAGCATCGGCGGTGGCGGTGGCAACGGCGGTCTGGTGGTCTCAGGTGGCATTTCCGGCGGCAGCGCATCCCGGAGCATTCAGATCGGCGTCGGCGGGAACGGCGGGAGTGGCGCAGACGCCGACAAGGTGGTCGTCAATAACAGCGCGGCCATCACCGTGACCGGCAGCCGGTCCAACGCCATCCTCGCACAGAGCATCGGTGGCGGCGGCGGCAACGGCGGCGTCAGCGTCGCCACATCGCTCGGCGCCGCCGATGCCCAGAACATCGGCATTTCGATCGGGGGCAAGGGCGGTGTCGGCGGGGACGCCGGCGAGGTTGAGGTGACCAACTCGGGAACGATCGTAACAGGTCGTTTGGAGAGCGGCTCCGTCGAACCTGGGGAGGAGACGCAGTTCGCTCACGCTATCGTTGCGCAAAGCATTGGCGGTGGCGGCGGCAACGGCGGGATGGCCGTGGCTGCCTCCTACGGCGCGGGCGGCGAGAACGGCACGGCCAATATCAATCTGGCCATTGGCGGCCAGGGCGGCGCCGGCGGCAAGGGTGCCGAGGTCGATGTAGAAAACACCGGCGGCATCGTGACGCTCAGCGCCGAATCCTTTGGGATTTTCGCGCAGAGTATCGGTGGTGGTGGCGGCTCCGGAGCTGCCGGCTATGCAGGCTCGATCACATCGGCAGCCCTGAGCCCCGGTCGGGTCGTCAACACTGCTATTGCCATCGGCGGCTCGGGCGGCAGCGGCAACACTGCAGGCGATGTTACAGTCACCAACTCGGGTACCATCGATACGTTCGGCATCGGCTCGCACGGTATTGTTGCCGAGAGCATCGGCGGCGGTGGTGGCGTCGGCGGTTCGACCCGCGCTCTGACGTTGAGTCTCAAGGCGGGAACCCCCTCTGACCCGGCGGACGATCCGAACCGCAACGCCGATAGGAACAATTACTCCTTCAGCCTTGCGATCGGAGGTCAAGGTGGATCGGGCAACGATGCTGGTGATGTGACTGTCACCAACACCGGGGCGATTCACACCCGCGAGGCGGATGCGGTCGGCATCTTCGCCCAGAGCATTGGTGGTGGCGGCGGCTCCGGTGGATCGGCGGCACACGGCCTTCCCGTGCCAGCTGTGGGCATCGACAAAGTGAAAATCTACAAGGATTTGAAGATCGTCATTGGCGGCTCGGGCGGAGCGTCCGGTGATGGCGGCCAAGTCGTCGTGAATCACTCATCCGGCTCGATCAGAACGGATGGCGCCGGATCGGCCGGCATCTTCGCGCAAAGCGTCGGTGGCGGCGGCGGCACAGGTGGTACGGGCACGCTCGGTTTCCTCGGCACCATTGGTGTCGGCGGTGGCGGTGGTGCGGCGGGCGACGGCGGTACAGTCGACGTAAAGGTCGCCGGCGATATCGCGACCTTCGGAACGGCAGCCTACGGCATAATAGCCCAGAGTGTCGGCGGCGGTGGCGGCATCGGCGGCAACGTGGATTTCGGCATCGCCGATGGCGCTCCGATGGGATTGCCCACGCCTATCCATAACGTCGGCATCGGGCTCGGCATTGGCCAGGATGGCGGCTCATCGGGAGACGGCGGTCTCGTCAAAGTCGACAGCACGGGCAACATCGCGACCTTCGGTGATGGCTCGATCGGCATCTTCGCGCAGAGCGTCGGCGGCGGTGGCGGATTGGCGGGTAGGATCGGCAACGGCGCCGCCTGCCTCAGCGGCAACTGCAGCGCTCTCGCCGGCAGCGCTGGCGGCAACGGCTCGGGCGGCACCATCGACGTCGTCCACCGCGGCATCATCACCACGACAGGTGCGAATGCTCACGGCATCTTCGCCCAGAGTGCAGGCGGCATGCAGGATGCGTTCGATCCCAACTTCACCTACGCCCAGGATGTCACGTTCGCGGACAAGCAGGATCGCGGCGGTAACATCACAATCGTCGTAGATGGCGGTGTGATCGTAACGGGGCTCGGCGCGCACGGCATCTTCGCTCACAGCGAGGGCGACGACGGCAACGGCGACATCAGAGTTACCATTGAGTCCGGTGGCGAGGTGCGAGGCGGTAGCGGCGCCGGCGTCGGCGTGCGGTTCCAGGCTGGCGCGGACAACCTGCTCACGAACTACGGCGCGATCAGAGCGGCGGCCGGAATCGACGGGATGGCGGTTTTCGGCGACACCGGCGACGAGACGATCGACAACTCGGGATACCTGGTCGGCTCGATCGATCTGGGCACGGGCGCCAATCGCTTGCAGAACAACGCCGGTGCCCTGTTCGACATGGGTGCGAAGGTGGCACTCGGAGCGGGTAACGAACTCGTCAACGACGGCGTCCTCTCACCCGGCGGCGTAAACAACCTGCTGACCTCGCGTGTGGTCGGCGATCTGTTGCTGAACCCGACCTCGACTTATCTGCTCGATCTCGACCTGCAACCGAACCAGACGGACCGGATCGATGTTTCCGGTGTGACAACGGTGGATGGCACGGCTCAGGTCGTCATCAACAATCCGGATTATGCAACTCCCGGCAGCTACGAGCAGGTCATCCTCCGGTCCGAGAAGGGCATGACGGGAAGTGGCCTGACACTGGTCACGCCGCCTTCCGCGGTCATCAACTATGCCCTGCTATACCCGTCCTCCAACGATGTTGTCCTCGGCTGGACCATCGACTTTGCGCCGCCCGAGCTGGACCAAAACCAGAGCTCCATCGGCACCTATATCAATCATTTGCAGACGGCGGGCGGTACGGACGGTTTCCGTCCGGTGGCTGCATTTCTGGCCGGTCTGCCCGATTCAGAGAGCCTCGCCAGGGCCTACGACCTCATGTCTCCCGAGCCGTACTTCACGAATGAGGTCGGGAGCGTGATCTCGAACCAGCATTTCGCGGACAGCTTGTTGAGCTGCCGTGCACGCGATGGTGCTTTCAAGTTCAACCGCGAGGATCAATGCGGCTGGTTCAGTCTGACGGGCAAGACAACAAAGCGTGACACCGGCCGCGAGCACTTCAGCTCGTCTGCGATGTCCTATGGCATGGCAGGTGGTATCCAGTCGGCGATCTCGGACCAGGTTCATCTAGGTTTCGGGGCCGCATTCGAAACGATTGAAGCCGATGCTTCTGCGACCACGTCCACAAAAGGCCAGCGCGCGCAGGCCGGCGTGACAGTGAAAGGCAACTTCGGCCCGTTCACGCTGACGAACGCATTCACAGTCGGCATGGGTTGGTATGAAACCGACCGGTACATCGGCATTCTGGATGCCAAGACGGCAACGTCAGAAAACCGGATCGGCTTTCTCTCCAACCATGTGCGCGCGGCCTACACCATCGGATCGCACAGCTTCTATCTCCGCCCGTCCCTGGATATTGGCGCGAGCTATGTTCACGTCGGTGGTTTCGAGGAGACTGGGGGTGGTCCGCTGTCCCTCATCGTCAGAGGCAATGACACACTCTACGGCACTGTTTCCCCGGCGATTGAGGTCGGAGGGGAGCTGAGCTTTGCCGATGGTACGCTCTTGAGGCCGTTCGCACGCGTTGGCCTCACCCGTGTGATTGGCGATATGACACCGGAAATTGAAGCCTCTCTGGCCTCCGGTCTCGCTGAGCTCGCTCCGTTCTCCATTTCGACCGACATGGACAAGACATTCACGGACATGGCGGTAGGTTTCGATCTAATGACCAAAGGCGGCACCACGCTCCGCTTCACCGGCAACGGCCAGTTCTCGAAGGACATCGAGAGTTACGGCGGCAGCCTGAAGCTGAGCGTGCGTTACTAGGGCGCGAGCAGCCAACGGCGCGTGCGGGAGGCCTCGAAAGCGCGGGCGGCCTGGTTGCTTCAGGGCGCGGGGCTCGTCGACTGCGGCGCCCTCCGAATCGAGGCCGCTTGCGTGAGCCAGTGATTCGCCTTTTTGGGCGCGCGTGAGGGCGGTGCTCTTGCCGCAGTCGGATGAAGCGGCGGACTGTGATGAGACGTCCGCCTCAGAACCTGGAACGAGCGGTGGATAAGTAACATTCGATCAGTCCACGCGCTGATTATCCACTTTCAAACCCATCGCGGGTACACTACCGTCGCCACAACCTGAGGTTTTTGTGGCGAAATATGAAAGATCCGATACCCGTCGCGGTGGTGGGGGCAGGGTACTTCGGGCGGCTGCATGCAAAGCACTATGCAGCCAACCCGGCTGCCAAGTTGGTCGCCGTCGTCGATACCGACGAGGGAAGGGCTAATGCCGTTGCCAAGGAATTCGGGGTCGAAGCGGCTTGCGATCTCCGCTCCATCATCGGCCGCGTTGTCGGAGCGAGCGTCGCTGTGCCGACATCCCAGCATTGCGCTGTAGCCGGAGAGCTGATCAAGGCTGGCATTCATGTGCTCGTCGAAAAGCCGATTGCCGACAGCTCCCAAAACGCGAAAGCCCTGACCGCCCTGGCAGAGGGGCATCGGCGCGTGC
>Ga0180215_1003924_pt1 | contig 13626 bp, 10 predicted proteins | sample eDN3rd37CBELigBY_FD_128871 | JGI IMG/M metagenome (GOLD analysis project Ga0180215, IMG submission 128871) | Enriched backyard soil microbial communities from Emeryville, California, USA - eDNA 3rd pass 37_C BE-Lig BY (version 2) (version 2) | ecosystem: Environmental > Terrestrial > Soil >...
CGATGAGCAGCGGGCACGGTGTTGCCACCACGAGCACCTCGGCGAACCTCACCGGGTCACCGCTCACAGCCCAGGCCACCCCAGCGATGATGAGCGACACCACCGTGAACGGCAGCGCATACCGGTCGGCCAGGCGAACCAGCGGTGCCTTACTCTGCGATGCCTCCTCCACCAGCGCGACGATCCGCTGGTACTGGCTGTCTGATGCGAGTGCCGTTGCACGAACCTCTACGGCAGTCGCGCCATTCAGCGAACCGCTCAACACCAGGTCTCCGACTGCCTTCTCGACCGGCATGCTCTCACCCGTGAGCGAGGACTCATCGAAACTCGCACCACTGCTGAGAAGTTCCGCGTCAACCGGAACCAGTTCTGCAGGGCGCAGCAGCAGACGGTCGCCCACGGCCACCTCGGTTGCCCTGACCTCCTCGATCTCGCCGTCGTCAGCGATGCGGTGCGCCCGCTGAGGCACGCGGGTGAGCAGGGCGTTCAGCTCTCGCCTCGCTCGCACCGAAGCGAGGTCTTCGAGGGCCTCACCGCCAGACAGCATGAGCACGATCACGAGGCTCGCCCAGAACTCGCCCACGATCACAGTGGCAAGGATTGCCGTCACAGCGAGGATGTCGAGACCCACCTGGCCCCGCAGGAGATTGCGGGCCATGTGCCAGCCTTCGCGCACGGCGACCGCGAGAGCGAACAGAGACACGATCCACGCAGCAACCACTTCCAGGTCGAGCGCGAGCAGGCTGAGCCCGACCACCCCGATCGCGAGCGTTCCGGCGACCAACGGGTACCGTTTCACGACCGAGCGAAAGCGCGTCATGAGTCCTTGATACCGCGTGAGTGCCGCGCCCGCCAGCAAGCGCAGGCTTGCCTCAGTTGGCAAAGTCAGTCATCGTCAATGCGCCCGACCATCGCCGGGCGCCCTGCGAGATACCCGAACAGACCCTGCGGGAGGAGAAGTACAAGCAGAAGCAGGATGGGCATCGCCCACCCCAGGGTGATGTCGCGAACAGCCCCGATCAGCAGGGGGCCAGCGGCCGCCAAGATGTAACCCCAGCTCTGCGCCATCCGGGAGAGCGCAGTTGCGTGGTCGCTGTCGGGTGCTCGCAAGACGAGCAGTGTCAGCGCCAGGGCGAGGCCGCCTCCCTGTGCGATGCCCAGCAGAACGGACCAGATCAGCGCGAAGTCAATGGCGAGAAGGAAACCGCAGAACGGCACAATGTACATGAGGGTCAGCCAGGCAGCGAATGCGGCCTGGCTGCGCAGGCGCGCCAGCAGCATAGGAACCAGCAGGGCCGGCGCGATGCTGACCAGGTTGACCAGCGACAGCATTCCTCCCGCGACCAGGGTGTCGTAGCCTGCGGCGATGAGGATGGTGGGAAGCCAGGCTGTCGTCGCGTAGAAGTTGAACGACTGCAGCCCCAGGAAGAGGGTGACGCACCACGCCACCCAGTCGCGCGACAGGCTGGTCGCAGGCGGTCGGCTGAGGGCGTCACGCCCCGCAACCCCTCGGAGCTGCGGCAGCCAGACCAGCAGCGCCAGAAGCACGAAGAGCCCCCAGGCAGCCAGGGCAACATTCCAGTCCCAGCCTGCCGCCTGGGCGACGGGCACGGTGATGCCCGCGGCCAGGGTGGCGCCCCCGGCGAGCGACATCGTGTACAGGCCTGACATCAGCCCGATGCGGTCGGCGAAGTCGCGCTTGATCAGCCCCGGCAGCAGAATGTTCCCCAGTGCGATGGCCGCGCCCACCAGTAGGGTGCCGAGGAACAGCGCGGGAACCGACGGATGCAGGCGCAACGCCGATCCGAGGACCATCGCCACGAGAACGGCGGCCAGCGTGCGCTCCATGCCCCAGCGTCGGGCGAGCACGGGCGCGATCGGCCCCAGGACTCCGAAGCACAGCACGGGGAGCGTCACCAGGAACCCGGCCATCAGAGACGTGAGTTTTAGCTCGGAGCTGATGGTGTCGAGCAGTGGTGACAGTGCGACGACGACGGGCCTCAGATTGAGGGCAAGAAGCACGATGGCGATGGCTGTCCACAGGCGCTGCGATCGTTTGCGAGAGGAAACCACGCTGCCTATCATGCCCTGTTCAGCGACAGCCCGGTCAACTCCTCCAGCTGCTCCAGCGTGTTGTCTCCGAAGATCTCGCGAACCTGCACGCCGTCGGCGCTCAGGTCGAAGACCGCGTAGTCGGTGTACAGGGCGTTGACGCAGCCGATCCCCGTGAGCGGGTACGTGCACTCCTGAACGAGCTTGCACTGCCCGTCGCGCGTGAACAGCTCCATGACGACGAACACCTTCTTGGCCCCGCTGGCCAGGTCCATTGCCCCGCCAACGGCAGGAATGGCATCCGGTGCGCCCGTGTGCCAATTGGCCAGATCACCCGACGTCGACACCTGGAACGCACCGAGCACGCAGATGTCGAGGTGGCCGCCCCGCATCATGCCGAACGAGTCGGCCTGATGGAAATAGGATGCGCCGGGCAGTTCGGTCACGGGAATCTTGCCGGCGTTGATCAGGTCGTGATCGATCTGATTCCCCTCGGCGACTGGCCCCATGCCGAGCATCCCGTTCTCGGTGTGCAGGATGATCTCGCGGTCGGGGGGAAGGAAGTTCGCGACCTTGGTCGGCAAACCGATGCCGAGGTTGACGTACGCCCCCTCCGCAATATCCTGGGCGACCCGCTGTGCCATGTCGTCGCGGCCCAATGGTCCCCTCATCACTGTCCTTCCGTTGTCGGCGGCAGCGCGCCCCCGACCTCCACTACGCGTTCGACGAAGATCCCGGGGGTGACGACGGCCTCCGGATCGAGGGCGCCGGCATCGACAACCGAGCCCACCTGTGCGATCGTCACGGTCGCTGCGCTCGCCATCACAGGCCCGAAGTTGCGGGCCGTCTTGCGGTAGACGAGATTGCCCAGCCGATCACCCCGGTGCGCCTTGATGAGCGCGTAGTCGGCCACCAGGGCCTCCTCGAGCACGTAGTCACGGCCGTTGATGTGCCTGGTCTCCTTGCCCTCCGCCAGCGTCGTGCCGAACGCGGTCGGGGTGAAGAACCCCGCAATGCCGGCACCTCCGGCCCGGATGCGCTCGGCCAGCGTGCCCTGGGGAACCAGTTCAAGTTCGAGCTTCCCCTGCCGGTACAGGCCGTCGAAGATCTGGGAGTCGACCTGCCGGGGGAACGAGCAGATGATCTTGCGCACCCGCCCGGCCGCCAGCAGGGCAGCGAGCCCGGTGGTGCCGTTGCCCGCGTTGTTGTTGACAATGGTCAGATCGGATGCCCCCTGCTCGAGGAGCGCGTCAATCAGCTCAACCGGTTGCCCGGCGGTTCCGAAGCCGCCGATCATCACGGCGGCGCCGTCGGGGATGTCTCGCACGGCATCCGCCGCGCTTTCGACGATCTTCGAAATCATGGATCAAGTTCCTGGTGGGCTAGAAGGGGTAGCGTTCGATGTCGCTCTGCAGCGTCACCCATTGGGTCTCTGTGAACGCCTCGATGTTGGCGTCGACCCCACCGAACCGTGACCCCGTTCCCGACGCCCCGACCCCGCCGAAGGGGATGAGTGGGGCGCATGGGCATCCCTCGGAGCTACCGCTTTGCAGATTCTCTTCGGCCTACTCTCGGTCTCTGCACGGGCTTCTGTCTCCGTCGTACCGCAAGGGGTGTTAGGGCGGAGGTTGTGTTCGGTATGTGAACAAGTGTTCTTAGAACAATACAAACGTTCCGGGTCTCGCGTCAAGGAGGTCGGAGTAAAAATGCAAAAAAGGCACTGACCGCATCCGATCAGTGCCTTTGTTCGCGAGAGTCTAGCTGGGCAAGACTGCCACGTTTCGTTGCTCGCCGAGCCCATCGATGGTGGTCTCCAACACGGAACCGTGCTCCAGGTAGCGCTGCGGCTTTCGCGCGTGGCCGACACCGCCCGCAGTTCCCGTGGCGATCACGTCGCCCGGCCTCAGGGTGACGATCTGCGAGAAGTACGCAATGAGTGCCGCAGGAGTGAAGACGAGGTCAGCGGTCGAGTCGTGCTGCACCACTTCGCCGTCAACCCTCGTGGTCATCTGGGGGCCGGGCTGCCACTCGTCTGCCGTGACCAGGTATGGGCCGAACGGTGTCGACGCCTCGAAGGTCTTGCCCTGCAGCCACTGGAGCGTGCGGTACTGGAAGTCGCGCATCGATACGTCGTTCAAGACGGCGAAGCCGGCGATGGCCTCTGCAGCCTCAGCCTCTGTGGCGTGCCGCACCGGGGCCCCGATGATGACGGCAAGCTCGCCTTCCCAGTCCGTGGCATTCGACAGCGGCGACAGCTGGATGTCGTCGTAGGCACCGACCAGCGCGTCGGCGAACTTGGCGAAGAAGGTCGGATGCTCTGGCAACTCCCTTCCCATCTCGAGAATGTGATTGCGGTAGTTGAGCCCCGCGCAGATGATCTTGCCGGGGCGGGGAACGACAGGAGCCCATGCCGAGGGCTCAAGCGAGGCAAGAGGATGCGCTCGGCCACTCGCGGCATCCGCCACCGCCCGCCAATCGTGCATTGACAGGAGCGAGCCCACATCGGTGACCCCCTCGATCTCGGTCGCGTTGTCATCGGTGACGACGACCGCGGTGGTGCCTGTTGCCGTGCGCAGGGTGGCGAGCTTCATGGGTCTCCTGGGATCAGTGCGGTCGGTCGGTGCTTCAGAGCGGGTGGCTGGTGGGGCTCAACCCGCGGGCGCCGGCTCGCGAGAAGGGGCGGGATGCGCTCAGGTCGTGGCTGATGCGTTCCGCCGCGAGCTGCAGCGGGGGAAGCAGGTTGTCGTGGATCGACTCGACACTGTGACTCGTCGCGGTCGTCGACACGTTGATGGCGGCGATCACCGTGTCTCCGTGCCACACGGGAACCGCGATCGAGCGGAGCCCGTTCTCAAGCTCCTGGTCGACCAGGGCCCAGCCCTGGTCGACCACGCGCTGTAGCTCCTCGATGAGAGCCTCGCGCGAGTGGATCGTGTGCGAGGTGAGCTCTTCGAAGTCGATCGCGTCGAGTTGCTTCTCAAGGTCTTCCGGGCCGAACGAGGCGAGCAGCACGCGACCCATCGACGTGGCGTACGCCGGGAACCGGGTGCCGATGTTGATGCGCACCGACATGATGCGACGCGTGGGCACGCGGGCGACGTACACGATGTCTGTGCCGTCGAGCACCGACGCGGACGTGGATTCGTGGATGCTCGCGGCCAGCTGTTCGAGGTGCGGCTGCGCGATCTCTGGCAGCGAGAGCGCGGACAGGTAGCTGAAGCCGAGTTCGAGAACTCGGGCGGTGAGGGCGAACATCCTGCCGTCTGTCTTCACATAGCCAAGCTCTACCAGCGTCAGCAGGAATCGCCTGCTGGTGGCGCGCGTGAGGCTGGTCCTGCGTGCGATGTCGCTGAGCGTCATCTCGGGGTGGTCGGCGTCGAAGGCCCGGATGACGCTGAGTCCGCGGGCGAGCGACTGCACGTATTGTCCGCTGGGGTCCCGGGCCGTGTCGCTCTTCTCGGAGTCTTCTCTTGTCGTCATCATCTCTATCATCGCGGGTTTGAGGCTACCGGTATGTCAGGGCTCGCGCTCAGCGTTCCAGCACCACCGCCAGTCCGAGGCCGACCCCGATGCAGATGGCCGCGACGCCTACGCCGCCGCCTCTGCGGGCGAGTTCGTGGGCCAGGTGGCCCACGATTCGTGATCCGGATGCTCCGAGCGGGTGACCGATGGCGATGGCGCCTCCGTGGATGTTCACTGTCGCCGGGTCGAGTTCTGGCCACAGTTTCAGGCACGCGAGGCTCTGTGAGGCGAACGCCTCGTTCAGTTCCACGACGTCGACGTCTGCCCAGGTCTTGCCCGCGCGGGCGAGCGCCTCGTTGGCGGCCTCGACTGGTGCGATTCCGAAGATGTTCGGGTCGACGGCGTGCACCCCGCGCGAGACTATGCGGGCAAGCGGTTCTGCGGCGATCCCCGCGTGCTCGGAGCCGACGATGATCGCACCAGCCCCGTCGTTGAGCGGCGAGGAGTTTCCGGCCGTGACGGAACCGTTCGGGCGGAATGCGGGTTTCAGCCCGCGCAGGGCCTCGCGCGTGGTGTCTGAACGGATGCTTTCGTCGCGCGGCAGGTCGACACCGTCAACCGGAACCACCTCCCGGTCGTAGACGCCCTCAGCCCAGGCGGTCGTGGCCTTCTGGTGGCTGGCCAGCGCGAACTCGTCCTGGGCGTCTCGACTGATGTCGTAGTTGTCTGCGAGGATCTCGGCGGTCTCGCCGAGGGGCACGCTCCACTGCTGTGGCATCTTCGGGTTCACCATGCGCCAGCCGAGCGTGGTGGAGTGCATGGTCTCATGGGCTGCCGGATAGGGTCGGCTGGGCTTGAGCATCACCCAGGGCGCCCGGCTCATCGACTCGACGCCTCCCGCGATCACGAGGTCGGCATCCCCGGTCTCTACCGCCCTGCTTGCCTGAATGACGGCTTCGAGTCCCGAACCGCACAGGCGGTTGAGGGTGGCCCCGGGAACTGAGGTGGGGAAGCCGGCCAGGATGGCGGCCATCCTCGCGACGTTCCGGTTGTCCTCTCCTGCTGCATTGGCGTCGCCGAGAAGTACGTCGTCGACACGGGCGGGGTCGAGGTCAGGATGGCGGGCCATGAGCTTCTGGAGCACTCCGGCGGCGAGGTCGTCTGGTCGCACGCCGGCCAGCGCCTTGCTGTATCGTCCGAACGGAGTCCGTACGGCGTCATAGATGAAGCTCGTGGTCATGGGAACTCTTGATCTGTAGTGTACGCATAGCGAACTATTGTTCTAACAGCGTATCATCGCCTCCCGACAATGCGGTGGCGGAAGGAAGGCACCGTGGCCTCACCCGGCCCCCGTCGCATCTCCTACGACGATCGGGCATCGACAGCGTCATTCTCGAACTGCGACGGCGAGTACACCATCCAGCGGGGGCGACTCGGTGCGCTCGAGCAGCAGGCCGTAGACCTGGTCACCGAGGTCGGGCTCGGTGAGCGGCTGCACCGCGTAGGGCGACCCCACGACGGCATCCAGCGACAGCCCCGAGGCGGTCGACAATTCGGTCAGTGTGAGCCGGGGCCTGTCGCCATCGAAGCAGCCGAGCAGACGGCCAGCGCGCGCGATGACGGATGCGCCGCGCTCAGCCGTGTTGCCCGCCATGCGCGCAGTCTAGCTAGCTAGCTAGTTCGGTCTGTCACACCGTCTGCCAGGAGGGCTTGAACTTCCACGCCTGGCGGTAGTAGTCGATGTTCTGCAGGCGGCTCGCGGCGGCCTCGTCGATGATGACGGTCGCCCGCTGGTGCAGCTGGATGACAGACGACGGATGCGACGACGACACTGGTCCCTCGACACCCGCGGCCACCGCGGCCGCTTTGCCCTCACCGAAGGCGAGCAGCACCAGGTGGCGTGCACGGAGGATGGTGCCCAGGCCCTGGGTGATCGCGTGCGTCGGCACCTCGTCGATGGAGTCGAAGAAGCGAGCATTGTCGAGGCGCGTCTGCCTGGCCAGCGTCTTCACGCGCGTCAGTGAGGCGAGGGATGACCCCGGCTCGTTGAAGCCGATGTGGCCGATGGTGCCGATGCCGAGCAACTGCAGGTCTATGCCGCCGGCGTCGACGATCGCCTTCTCGTATTCCTCGCCAGCCGTGCGGATGGTCTCCGGATCGCCGGATGGCACCTGCACCAGGGCCGGGTCGAGTCCGAGCGGTTCCACGACCTCGCGAGCCACCACGTTGCGATAGGCCTCTGGGTGGTCCTCCGGGAGGCCAACGTACTCGTCGAGGGCGAACCCGCGCACGCCAGACAGGTCGACGAGTCCGGCCTTCACGCGCTCGGCAAGCGCCCGGTACACCGGCAGGGGGGTTGAGCCCGTTGCCAGGCCGAGTACGGCATCCGGTTTCTCAGACACGAGGTTCACGATCGCGTCTGCGACCAGCTCCCCGGCGCTTTCCCGGCTCTCGACAATGACGACTTCAGGCATGATTACGACCCTATCGGCGCGCGGCGCGTCCCAGTGACCGCGCCGGCGTGCAGTGGTGCAGGCTCAGCCTTCCTGGTTGGAGGGCCAGCGGTCGGCCTTGCCGTACTCCGACAGGGCTTCCGCACGTTCGGCGAGACGACGCTGCACCTCTTCCTGGGCGCTTTCGATGAAGGCGTCTTCGAGCGGCGGGTTCTCATGTTGGTTCGTGCCGTTGTACTTGGCGATGTACGCGTCGAGCTCCGGCCCAGACTCCCACGAGGTGATCAGGCTGTAGCGCGGCTCGTTGCCCGCGTGCCATGTCGCGTGCCAGAACCTCTGGGTGTCGATGATCACCTGCGTGCCTGCCGGAAGCGCGATGCGCGTTTCGGTGCTGGGGTCGAAGCGATCCTCGCGCAGCACCATGAACGAGTTCGGGTCGTCGCTGAGGTTGTAGTAGCCGCGCACGATCCAGCCGGTGCCATCGGGGTTGAGTCGGTTGTTGTCGTCCTGGTGCATGTTGTACAGGCAGTCGGCGTAGTCGTTCGGCTGCAGTTCGATCACCCGGCAGCGCCCGACGTTCGCACCCGGCTCCTTCGCGCGACGAACCAGTGCCGGTGCCTTGGCCACCTGGGAGTCGATCCACACGCCGTCTTTGTCGGTGCGCGGCGGCTGGTGATTCCAGAAACCGTCGACGTCGATGTCGCCCTTCGCGCTGGCGAGCGGGGCGAAGCGGGTGACCCCGGATGACTTCCAGTCCACGTACTCGAGGTCGAGCCATTCCTTCGGGTCGGCAGCCTGATCGTAGCGGTCGAGGATGACGTAGCCCTTCTCATCGATAAGGCGAGACTTGACATAGCTCATTGGCGAGGGTGGGCCCTTTCAATCAGAGAAACAGAGCGTCTGAGTCGGCTAAGGCAACCCTAACACCGGGCATTCGTGCGCTGCTCGGGGGCCGGATCAGCTCTGGCACGAGGGGCAATAGAAGGTGTTGCGCTGCTGCAGTTCGGTGTCTCCGAGCGAGCCCTGCCTGATGGTCGTTCCGCAGCGCAGGCATGGCCTGCCGTCCCGTCCGTGAACCCAGAGGGTGTCGCCGCGCAGCCGACCCGTTGTGGTGCGCGGGGTGCGCTCACGGTTGGCGAAGATGAGCCGCTGGCCGAGGTCGATGAGCTTCAGCGGGTCTGCGACCTCCCCGACGGGCCGCGTCGGCAGCGTGCCGCGCAGAAAGCACAGTTCGTTGCGGTAGACGTTGCCGAGCCCGGCGATCACTCGCTGGTCGAGCAGGGCGAGCCCAACGGGTCTGGCCGGGTCGGCGAGCATCCGTGCCAATGCCTCGCCTTCGTCCCAGTCTGCGGCGAGCGGGTCAGGGCCGAGCTGCCCAACGACGCTCTCCTCTTCTTTCGTGGGCAGAACGTGCAGCACGCCGAGTTGGAAACCGACCGCCACCCATCCCGAGGTGGAGAGCACGGCGCGTGCCTGCCAGGCCGGGCGACGCCAGCGGGTGCCGGGCCGGTACAGGTGCCACGCGCCCTCCATCTTGAGGTGCGAGTGGATGGTCGTCTCGCCGATGCGCATGAGCAGATGCTTGCCGCGCGGCACCACACCGCGCACAGTCTCGCCGCTCAGGTCTACGGTCGCGAACGCGGGAACCCGAAGGTCACACTCCAGAAGCGTCTGCCCCGCCAGTGCCCGGTCGAGGTTGCGGGCGGTCAGGTAGACGGTGTCTCCCTCAGGCACGCAGCCTCAACCCCTGTGGGGTGGTGCCGAAGCCGGCTTCCGTCAGCGCGGCGCCGAGCGGGGTGCCGACCACGAACCCACCGTCCACGCGCTCGACGCGCAACTTTCCTCCGCTGCGACGGATGCCTGCGGCCAGGCTTTCTGCTGCGGCACCCAGCACTGCCGCGTCTGCCGTGAACGTCAGCACGCTCTTTCCACCGCGCTCAACGTAGAGGGCGAGGTCGCCGTCGACGAGTACGACCAGTGCGCCGGCCTTGCGTCCGGCGCGGTGGGTCCCCTCGCTCTTGGGCCAGGGGAGGGCCGCCCCGTAGGGGTTGGCCGGGTCTGTAGCAGCGAGAGTGATCGCAGCCAGGGCAGGCGGCGCATCCGGATTCAGCGTGAAGGAGCGCAGCCTGTCGACGGTTGCGGCTGTCGTGAACTGGGCAGCACCCAGCCCCTCGATGAAGTACCCGCGCCGGGCGCGTCCCGAGTCTTCGAAGTGGCTCAGCACCCTGTAGACGGTGGAGAAGCCCCCCGGGATGCCTTCGCTCGTCACGGCTCCGCGAGTAACCACGCCGTGCCGCTCAAGCAGCTGCTCCGCAGTGGCCACCGCGTGCAGCGTCTGGTCGCCCTCAGGCGGGGGCAGCAGCGACCAGCGGCCGGAGACCGTTGGTGGCCCGGATTGTGTGGGGAGCGAGGGGCGCGAGCGGCCCCGATAGGCGCGCACCCGTTGGGGAGCGTGCCGAGCGGGGCCAGACAGGTATGCGCGCAGCGGAGACAGCGTGTCGCCCGTCACGAGGCCGCGCCACACCAGGTTCCAGAGCGCGGTGACCAGCGATTTGTCGTCTGTGCTGCCTACCGCGCCAGCGAGCTGGCGGAAGAAGAAGCCGCCGCCTCCCGATAGCGCATCGAGAATCGCGCGCTGCTGCTCGTCCAGCTCCTCGCTCGACTCAGCCTCGCTCGCCCTGCCGCGAAGCACATCGAGATTGCCGGCCAGCTGCAGGCTCACCCATCCGTCATGTCCGGGCAACGCACCGTGACCAGACCAGACGACCTCGCCAGACGCCGTCAACTCGTCGAGCATCACCGGAGAGTAGTCGCGCACCCGGGAGGGCAGCACGAACGACTCCAACGCCGAGGCAGGCAGCGCAACACCGGAGAGCTGGTCGATCACCTGAACGAGTCCGTCGACTCCGCGCACGGGGTCGGTGATGTGTTGCCAGGCGGGCAGGAATCTCCCCAGCGTCGCCGCATCAACGGGCTCGACCTCGTGTCGCAGGGCCGCCAGTGACCGGCTGCGCAGGCGCCGAAGCACCTCGACGTCGCACCACTCGCTGCCCGAGCTGTCTGGGCGGAACTCGCCCTCGACGACGCGGCGCTCACGCTCAAGCCGGCGCAGCGTGTCGAGCACGATCGCGGGGCCGAGCCCAAAGCGCTCGGCCACCGCCGCAACGGTGAACGGCCCGTGCGTGCGAGCGAAGCGTGCGACGAGGTCGCCGACAGGGTCGTCGACAGGCTGCACGAATGCCGAAGGCACGCCGATCGGGAGCGGTGTTCCCAGGCTGTCGCGAAGCCTGCTCGCATCCTCGATCGCTGCCCAGCGATCTGAACCCGCGATGTGCACGCGCAGCACACGTCCTGAGGCCTCCAACTCGGTGAGCGCGTCAGTCGCACCACCGTCGGTGAGCCGCTCATCAAGTTCGCTCGCAGAGAGCGGGCCGAGCAGGCGCAACAGGTCTGCGACTCCCTCAACTCCCCTTGCCTGTCGCTCTGGTGCGAGACGCTGCAGCTCGAGCTCGGCCTGGTCGATGACGTCTGCATCGAGGAGTTCGCGCAACTCGGCCCGACCCAGCAGCTCGGCCAGCAGTCCCGAGTCGAGTGAGAGCGCGGCTGCCCTCCGCTCTGCCAAAGGCGAGTCGCCCTCGTACATGAACGCGGCCACATACCCGAACAGCAGTGAGCGTGCGAAAGGCGACGCCTGTTCGGTCTCGGCCTCCACCACGCGGATCGTGCGGTTCTCAAGCTCCGATGCCAGGCCCATGAGCGATGGCAGGTCGTAGACATCCTGCAGTACCTCGCGCACCGCCTCGAGCACGATGGGAAAACTCGGGAACTTGGCCGCCACAGAAAGCAATTGGGATGCGCGTTGACGTTGCTGCCACAACGGTGAGCGGCGACCCGGGTTGTAGCGCGGCAACAACAGGGCGCGTGCGGCGCACTCGCGGAAGCGGGAGGCGAACAGCGCGGAGCCGCCGACCTCAGTCGTGACGATGTCGCGCAATTCCTCCGGGTCGAACAGGAACAGTTCGGCGCTGGGTGGTTCGGCGTCTGTGTCGGGGATGCGAAGAACGACGCCGTCGTCGCTCGCCATGGCGGCGCCGTCGATTCCGAAGCGCTCCCGAAGTCGCGCGCCGACTGCAAGCGCCCACGGGGCGTGCACCTGCATGCCGCACGGGGAATGCAGAACGACCCGCCAGTCGCCCAGTTCGTCTCGGAACCGTTCAACCACGAGCGTGCGGTCGGTGGGAACGTGCCCCGTCGCCGCCTTCTGGTCTGCGATGAACGCGACCAGGTTGTTGACCGCCAGTTCGTCGAGCCCCGAGTCGCGCAGTCGGGAGCCCGCGGCATCCGTGCTCGCCGTAGACAGTTCTCGTGTGAAGGTGCCGATCGCCCGGCCGAGTTCTGCGGGTCGGCCGAGGCCGTCGCCCTTCCAGAACGGAACGCGACCGGGGGTTCCGAAGACGGGTGAGACCAACACTCGGTCGTGGGTGATGTCTTCGATTCTCCAGCTCGTCGCGCCGAGCGCGAACACGTCGCCGACCCGCGACTCGTACACCATCTCTTCGTCGAGCTCGCCGACCCGGCCACCCCCTCCGGTCCCTGATCCTGTTGTCGAGCCGACCATGTAGACGCCGAAGAGGCCGCGATCGGGAATTGTGCCGCCCGAGGTGACGGCTAGTCGCTGCGCACCTGGCCGCCCCGTGATTGTGCCCGCCACCCGGTTCCAGATGATGCGCGGCCGCAGCTCGGCGAACTCATCAGACGGGTACAGGCCGCTGAGCAGGTCGAGGGTTGCGTCGAAGGCGCTTCGCGGTAGCGAAGAGAATGGTGCACTCCGACGAACGGTATCGAACCACTCCTCCACGTCGAGCTCATCGAGCGCGGCGGCCGCTACCGTCTGCTGGGCGAGCACGTCGAGGGGGTTCTGCGGCACAGCAAGCCGCTCGATGAGCCCCGCCGTCATGCGCTCCGCCGTGACGGTCGAATGCAGCAGGTCTGCGCGATGCTTCGGGAACAGGATGCCCCGGGAGACCTCCCCCACCTGATGGCCGGCGCGCCCGACCCGCTGCAGCCCGCTGGCGACCGACGGCGGTGCCTCCACCTGGATCACCAGGTCGACGGCCCCCATGTCGATGCCGAGTTCGAGTGAGCTGGTGGCAACCACGCAGCGCAACCGGCCGGACTTCAGGTCGTCTTCGATGATCGACCTCTGGTCTTTCGACACGGAACCGTGGTGTGCCCTGGCGAGAACCTCGTCTGGAGACTCGGTGCGCTCGGCATGGATCTCGTTCAGGCGCGCCGTCAGCCGTTCGGCGAGCCGGCGCGAGTTGGCGAACACGATGGTCGACCGGTGCTCCAGGATGCGATCGACGATCTGTTCTTCAACGTGCGGCCAGATGGAGCCCTGGGTCGGTGACGCCGAACCGCTCGCCGTCGATCCCTCCCGTGCCGGGGCAGTTCCCAGTTCTGTCATGTCTTCAACGGGAACCACGACGCGGAGGTCGAACCTCTTCTCTGCGGGTGGCGCAACGACAGTCACGGGGCTGCTGCCGCCCAGGAATCGCGCGACCTCCTCGAGGGGGCGCACGGTTGCCGAGAGCCCAATGCGCTGTGCGGGCGAGGCCAGCTGCGAGTCGAGGCGCTCCAGTGAGAGAGCAAGGTGGGC
>Ga0180215_1003926_pt1 | contig 13623 bp, 2 predicted proteins | sample eDN3rd37CBELigBY_FD_128871 | JGI IMG/M metagenome (GOLD analysis project Ga0180215, IMG submission 128871) | Enriched backyard soil microbial communities from Emeryville, California, USA - eDNA 3rd pass 37_C BE-Lig BY (version 2) (version 2) | ecosystem: Environmental > Terrestrial > Soil >...
ACCCCTGCCCGAACCGCTCGACGTCGACCACGCGATCGCCTCCAGCCGCACGTGGTGGCGCGACTGGATGCGCATGGCCGTGCCGCCCGGCGCCTACGACGAGGAGGTGCGTCGCTCGCTGCTCGTGCTGCGCCTGCTCACGCACGAGGACACCGGGGGCGTCGTGGCCGCGGCGACCACGAGCCTGCCCGAGGACTTCGGCGGGTCGCGCAACTGGGACTACCGGTACGTGTGGCTGCGCGACGCCGCCCTCACGCTCGAGGCCCTCATGCACCACGGATTCACCCGCGAGGCCGAGGCGTGGCGCCAGTGGCTGCTGCGCGCGATCGCCGGCGACCCCGCCGACGTGCAGATCATGTACGGCGTGGCGGGCGAACGACGCCTGCCCGAGTGGGTGGCCGACGACCTGCCGGGCTACGCGGGCAGCGCACCGGTGCGCATCGGCAACGCGGCATCCGGCCAGTACCAGGCCGACATCTTCGGCGAGGTGCTCATCGCGCTGGACGCTGCGCGCCACGTGGGCCTCGACGACGACGACTTCTCGTGGTCGCTGCAGGTGGCGCTGCTCGGGGAGGCCCAGCAGCACCTCGACCGACCCGACTCCGGCATCTGGGAGATGCGCGGACCGGAACGGCACTTCACGCACTCGCGCGCGATGCTCTGGGCGGCGTTCGACCGCGCCATCTGCGCCGTCGAGTCCGACGGGCGGCACGGACCCGTCGACGAGTGGCGACGCGTGCGAGCGGGGCTCGCCGAACGCATCGAGCGCGGATGCTACGACCCGGCGCTCGGCAGCTACGTGCAGTTCGAGGGCACGACCGAGGTCGACGCGGCGCTGCTGCAGCTCGCCCAGATCGGCTACGTCGCCTACGACGACCCTCGGATGCTCGGCACGGTCGCCCGCATCGAGGAAACCCTCATGCGCGACGGCCTGTTGCGGCGGTACCGCACCGAGGCCGACGTCGACGGCGTCCCGGGCGACGAGAACACCTTCCTCGCCTGCTCGTTCTGGCTGGTGGAGCAGTACGCGCACTCCGGGCGGCTCGACGAGGCCCAGGCCCTGATGGACCGGCTGCTCGGCTTCCGCAGCGAGCTCGGGCTGCTCGCGGAGCAGGTCGACCCGGCCACCGGGCGGCAGGCGGGCAACACGCCGCAGGCGCTCACGCACCTCGCGCTGGTGCGCGCGGCCGACGCGATCGCGCACGCCCGCGGTGAGGCCGCGCCCGACGCGAGACGCAGCGTGGCGCGCAGCTGCAAGCGCTGAGACTCAGGAAGGCATCGGGCGCCGAGCGACGGCCGGTCAGGGCGCGACCAGACCGTTGACGGCGACGCGCTCGATCGTCGGCGACACGGTCGTCGTCCCGGTCAACGTGGCGCGGTACTGGATGTAGCGCGACGTCCCGGGGATGTCCGCTCCGGAGGCCACAGGCGCGAAGGACGTCCACGAGCCGTCGGGCGTCGGCGTCATGCCGCTGCGGATCTCGATCGCCACCGACGTGCCGCCGACGGTTCCAGCGGTGATGTCGATGATGCCCCAGTCGGCCGTGGAACCGGCGTCCAGCACGCGCGACGTGAACACCCCGGTCCGCGTCGCCGCGGCGAGCCGCAGTCGATCGACGGTCAACGCCGCGCCGCCCGCGGTGTAGTCGCTCACCACGGCCCCCATCCCCGCCGTGATGGCGACGTTCTGGGTATGGCGAACGACGCCGTCGACCGAGAACACGACGCGATCGGCGAGCCAGTCGATGCGGTACGTGTGCGGGGTGCCGATGAGTCCGGTCCCGATGATCGTCTCGCTGACCACGCCGTTGTTGTTCGTGCGTGCATACAGGGTGTTCGTGGTGCCGGATGTGCTGAACATCGCCCATCGGGGTGTCCCGAGAAGGTCCACACCGAACCCGGCGTGCTGGAAGGTCGCGGCGCCGAAGGTGGCCACGAATTCGAGTGAGCTGCCCGGGCGGGATTGGTCCGTGGTCCGAAGGAGCCCGCCGTTCACAGTGACCGCGCCACCCGAGACCGTGGAGCCGCCCGAACCGCCGGCCCACAGCGAGCTAGCCCAGCCCGACGGGATCGTCGAGCCGTCGAACTCGGAGCTGATCGTCGGCAGCGAAGTGGTGACCCGGAGCCACCGCATGACGATCCCACCGCCACCAGCGTTGTAGTCGCTCGCGATCGGTCGCATGTTCCCGCTCACGGTGGCGGCCGTGTGGACGAGCGCTCCGTCGATGTAGAAACGGAGGCTCGTATCCCACTCGACCCGGAACACATGCTCGGATCCGACGTACTGCGCGCCGAGCGCCACGTCGACGACGGGGCCACCCGCGTTGCGGACGCGCGCCTGCAGCACGCCGCTGACCTGGTTGGTGCCGAACATGGCCCACGACTCGTTCGCCGCACTGAGCGAGTCCGCGAACCCGGCGTTCTGGAACGGCGCTCCGCTGAAGGTCGCCGAGAACTCCACCGCTCGGAAGGCACCGCCGGTGGCCGTGGTGCGCAGCCAGGAGCCGTCGACCGATGCGGTCCCGCCCGGGTACGTCGTCGTTCCGCCCGTCCAAGCGCCGGAGGCCCATCCGGCGGGCGTGCCGGTGCCCTCGAATTCCGCTCCGATGAGCGGCGCGAGCACCAGTTCACCGCCGGCGGAGTTCGCCGCATAGGTTGAGGTGCCGAGCGTCCCGGCCGAGAAGTGCTCCTGCGTCGTGTCCTCGAGCACCTTGGCCACCGCGCTCGTCGTCGTGAACGACCACGTCGTCGCGGATCCGAGCGCATTGCCCGCGCTGTCGGTCACGGCGCCCGTCACCCTCACGGTGTACCGGGTGCTCGCCGCGAGCGCGCCGTTCGGGTTCAGCGTCGCCGTCGCGCCCACGACGCTGATCGTCGCCGGGACATCCGTGGTCGCTCCGTCGGCCCGCAGCGAGAATGTCGCCGGTGTGAACGTCGCCGCCGCCATGGATTCGCTGAAGGTCGCGACGATATCGGCCGCCACGGGCACGCCCGTCGCGTCGGGCGCCGGACTGCGGCCGGTCAGCACCGGAGGCGTCGTGTCGGGCGTGAGAGTGGTGAACTGGCCGGTCGCCGAGGTGGCGGTGTTGCCCTTCGCGTCGCTCGAGACCACTCGGAAGTGGTAGACGGTCCCCGGCGCGAGCCCTGTGAGGTCGACGACGTGGGACGTGGCGAGCGTCGGGTTCTCGACGACTGAGCCGAGGGAGTCCGGCGAGGTCCCGTACTCGACGCGAGTCGTCGCCTGCTCGTCGGTGGCCCAGGTGATCCGCGCCGTGCTCTGCCCGGTGGGCTGCGCGGCCACGTTCGTGATCACCGGCGGGGTGACGTCGGGCGTCGATGGCCGCGGCGCGTACGGCAGCAGCACCGAGTGCAGCACGGGAGTGATCATGCCGTTCGAGGTCGTGAACCGCGCCCGGTACTGCATGTACCGGCTGGTGCCCGGCACATCCGCGCCCGCGGCGACGGGCGCGAAGTCGGTCCAGCTCGCATCGGGTGTCGCGGTGTCGCCCGTACGCACGTCCATCGCCAGTGTCGTGCCCTGGGGCACGGAAGCCACGTAGGTGAGCTGACCCCAGTCCGAAACGGCGCCGGCGTCGTGGACGCGGGAGACGAAGGATCCGCTCGCGGCGTACGGCGTCAGCCGCATCCACTTCACGCTGAGCCCACCGCCGCCGGTCGCATAGTCGCTGGCCAGCGGTCGCATCGTGCCGGTCACGGTGGTGGCCGTGTGCACGAGCGATCCGTCGATGTAGAAGCGGACCGCGGAATCCCACTCGATGCGGAAGACGTGCTCGGAGCCGACGTATTGCGAGCCGAGGGCGACGTCGACCACTGCGCCGCCGGCGTTCCGCGTGCGTGCCTGGAGTACGCCGGTCGTGTCGTTCGTCCCGAACATGGCCCACGACTCGCCAGTACCGGAGAGCGTGACCGCGAACCCCGCGTTCTGGAACGCGGCGCCGCCGAACGTGGCCGCGAACTCGATCGCGCGACCGGAACCGACCGTGGTGCTCGTCCGCAACCACGATCCATCGAGGACCGCCGCTCCGTTCGAGAAGCCGGTGCTCCCGCCCGTCCAACTCCCGGTCGTCCAGCCGCTCGGTACACCCGCGCCCTCGAATTCAGCGCCGAGAAGCGGAGCGAGCACGACCTCGCCGCCCGAGGAGTTCCCGACGTAGGTTCCGACGCCCGGCGTCCCGGCGGTGAAGTGCGCGAGCGACGTGTCCGAGGCGGAGGCCGTGGGCGTCGTGAACGATACGACGGGTGCGCCCGTCGCCGGCCATCGACTCACGTTGCCGTAGGCGTCGGTCGCGACGACGCGGTAGTAGTACGTCGTGTTCGGGCTGAGCGCCGTGAGCTGGACGCGGTGGGAGGTGGTGAGTGCTCCGAGTTGCACAGAGGACGTCATCGCCGCAGCGGACGTGCCGTACTCGACCCGGGAGGTCGCCGCCTCGTTCGTCGACCAGGAGATCTCGGCCGTGGTGCCCCCTGTGATGGTGGCGGTCGCGCCCGTGATCGTCGGGGGAGCGGAGTCCACGCTGTACGTGGCGGTGTAGTTTCCGCCGACCGCGGAGAACACGGCGTAGCTCACGCCCTTCACGACCTTCGTCTGGAAGGACACGTTCGCCCCCGAGCGCGAGATCGACTGGAGCGTCCCCGTGCTGCCCTGCGTCGGGAGCATGGCCTGCAGGCCGTTAGCCCCCGTTCCGGCCGTGAGCGTGAACGTCACCGTCCCGCCGTTTCGGACGAGGTTCGTGAACGACGAGGCGTTCCGCCCGTCCGTCCACTCGAGCAGCTGCTCGGCGGTGATGATCGGGACGCTGCGGGCTGCTGCGGCCGTCAGGACCGCATCGTGGTATCGGCCCGCGTCGATCCCGTCGGTGTGCAGGTTCGCGACGAAGGTGCCGTAGTACCCCTTGTTGATGGCACCGTCCATGAGGGCGACGGCGGTCGCCGGGTAGGCCTGACCCGATTCGTCGGTCATCTGCGTCGTCGCCTGGTAGACGTCGATCAGCCTCCCATCGAGCGACAGGAACCGCTGGGCCATTGCCGAGCCGGTGAACATCCCCGGCAGGGTTCCGGCCCAGGACGGCGGCCAGTAGTAGTAGTTGGTGTCCAGGTTGATCCCGGCGCGCTCCTCCTCCTCGGGGACCGTCGTGTAATCGATCCAGAACACGCAGTCATTGCGGCTCGTCTTCGGCGGAGTGATGCTCGGATAGTTCCTCGCGAGTGCGGCCAGCTGTTCGGTGAGCAGCGCGGCGTACTGGGTTCGGGTGGGGGTCCTGCACTCGGAGTTCGGGTGCAGGGCGATCTCGAAGCCCTGCTGCTCGTATGTGCGCGCCTGTGCGTCCGAGATCAGCGAGTAGTCCACGAACTGGTAGGACGTGGACCGGATGCAGTCCCACCCGGACACGAGGCATCCGGCAGGGCTGCGTGAAAGCTCGGTCGAGAACCGGTTGGGGACGTTCCCGCCGTTGTGCTCGTCTGCCGTCATCACGATCGCGGCGACTTCGCCTCGGGGGAGGTACCAGAAGCGCGGCACAGGCAGGACGTCACGAGTGGTCTCCGTGATGAGGTTCGCGAGGAGCCGCTGCTGCTCATCGGCCTGGGGGATGGCCACCTTCGAGGAATCGTTGTAGCCGGTCCAGTAGAGGTCGTTGCTGCGAACGGGCGAGACGCCGTCGCGTTCCTGGCCGACCCAGGCGGGGTTCCCCTGGCGGGTGTACACGATCGACCGCGCCAGGTCGAACGTGAAGGCGGCCGCCGTGCCGCCGGCCGTGCCCACGGAACGCACCGTCACCGCAGGGTACTCGGTCGGGGTGGTCGCGGTGCTGTACAACTGCGCGACGACCTGCGTGCCGGCGTCCGCGGGGCGGTAGAGGTCGGCGTTCCCGTGGTACTGCATGGTCGCGGACTCGATGCCCTCGCCCGGCTTCCGGGTCGTGTCGACCTTGATGTAGCCCTCCGCGAGCGTTCCGCCGACCGGGGTGAGCCCCAGCACGCCGGCGAGTGATGCGGAGGGGCGCATCGCGATGAGATTGCCGCCCGCGTTCACCCAGTCGGTCAGCGCCGCGACCTGGTCCGGGGTCAGCGTCGTCTCGCCCAGCACCACCGTCTCATACGGCGCGAGGGCGGACGGCGTGAACGACGAGGTGGTGCGAACGGTGAACAGGTTGAGACCCTCGCCGCGGATCATCTCGGGAAGGTACGCCCCGAACTCGCTGGTGCCCTTGACGATCAGGAGCGGTCCTCCCGGGCCGATGTTCGGGTTCCTCCGCTCTCCGGTGCGCGCCACGGTGGCGAAGGTCCATTCGTACGTGGAGACCATCGGGTTGCCCGCGGCATCCGTCACGCCCCCCGTGCCGCCGGCGATGGTGACCGTGTATTCGCTGCTGTACGCGAGTGCTGCGCTGGGGTCGATCACCGCGGACCTCGTCGCGGCGTCGTAGGTGACGACGGCGGTGATGAGGCTCCCGGCCGCGTCGCGCAGCTGCACGGTCGCCGTGCTGATGCTGCCGGCCGCCATCGCCTCGCTGAAGATCGCCGCGATGTTCGCGTCGACGCCGAAGTCGGCGCCGTCGCGAGTCGGCCAGGTTCCGGTCACCACGGGAGGCGTGGAGTCGGGCCCGGCGGTCGTGAAGCTCCAGCTGTAGTCGGCCTGCAGTGGCGTTCCGCTCGAGTCGCGAACCCCGCTCGAACCGCCCTTGACGGTCACCGCGTACCGGGCCGCGAAGGCGAGCGCCTGAGTCGGATCGATGATCGCCGAGGTCGTCGCCGAGTCGTAGGTGACGTTCGACGGGACCAGTGCGCCGGAAGCATCCCGGAGCTCGACCGTCGACGAGGTGACGGAGTTCGGGTCCATGGCCTCGCTGAAGACGACCACGACGTTCGCGCTCGAGGGCGCGCCCGTCGCGTTGGGGACCGGCGTCGTGCCGACCACGGTCGGAGCCGTCGTGTTCTCGCCGGTGGTGCGGAATCCCCAGACGGCGTCGGCGGCGAGTCGGTTGCCCGCGACATCGGCGACGCCGTCGGCGCCGCCCTTGATCGTCGCGGTGTAGCGGGTGCCCTGGGCCAGCGCCGCGTTCGGGTTGAGCACCGCCCTGCGGTTGGCGACGTTGTACGTGACGACGGCGGGAACGACGTTGCCGGAGGGGTCGCGCAGCACGAACGTCGTGGAGTTCACCGTCGCCGGGTCGATCGGCTCGCTGAAGGTCGCCGTGATGTCCGCGTCGATGCTCGCCCCCGCAGCATCGGCGGCCGGAGTCGTCGCGGTCACGGTCGGCGGGGCGGTGTCGGCCGGTGCCGTCGACGTGAACAGCACGTCGACGAGGTAGTTCGCCGACTGCCAGGTATTGGTCGGGAACACGTTGCCGGCTCCGTAGGCGTACACGCCGTTCGGGCCGTCGACACCCTCGCGGAGGGCATGCAGCGGTGCGGCGTCGACGCCTGCTGCGGCGAACGACGTCCCCGTCGCATACCTTCCGGTGTTCGTGTGATACGACGCGACGTACGTCGTGCCGGGCTGGATCGTCACCGGTGCTGAGAATGCGGCCTCCTGCCAGCCGGATGCCGACTCGGCGGCGAACGTCACGGTGGCGAGGCGCTGCCCCGTGGAGGACCAGAGCGATCCAGTGTGGGCACCCGTGTTGCCGCTGGTCTTGAAGAAGCGGATCCCGACGATCTGGCCCGGCACGTCCGACCGGAACTTGACGCCGAGCTCGACCGCCGAGGGGTCCGCATCCTGCGTACCCGTGACCGTCTGCGAGAAGATCGATGAGCACGCGAGGCCCGCCGGGCACGCGGTCAATGGCGTCCCCAACGCCGCCGGGGCGCTCAGGTTCGCACTGTCGTCCGCAGCCCGCACCCGGATCGCCGGAGTCCCCGCCGGGGCCGTGAACGTGTAGCTCCAGCTCTCGCGTCCGGTCGCGCGCCGCCACGTCGAGCCGCCGTCGGTGGACACCTCGACGGTACCCACCACGCCGCCCCCGGCATCCGTCGCCGTGCCCGAGACGGTGCGCGTTCCGGGACCGGTGACGCTCGCCGCCGACGAGGTGATCACGACCGTCGGCGCCGTCCGGTCGGCGGAGGCGGATGCCGCGACGAGCCCGGCCTGAAGGGTCGCCGGTTGCGCTCCCATGTCGGCCAGGAGGTTCACGGTCGCCTGCTGCACGTTGCGGTCCTCGGTGCTGGAGCCTTCGTCGTGCTGGCCGTCGAGCCCCCACGACCATTGCACCGTGCCCGCGCCGAACACGAGGGCACCGCTCGGGGCCCGGTACAGGCTCATCTGGTGCACGTCCGTGCCGACGGTGGTGCTGGAGAGCAGCACCCTCCCCGGCGGGTACCAGTCCGCGTACTGGGCCGACTCAGGATTCCATTCGTATCCGAGCGTGCCGCCGGCCAGTGTGACCCGACCGCCCGCGGACAAGCCCGCTACGGCGGTGTTCTTCCAGAAACGCAGTCGAGCGAACTCGCCGGGGACCTGGATCGAGGTCGTGCTGCTGCGCCAGCTGATCTGCCCCGAGAGGGCGTTCTCGGGCTCGCCGACGGCCGACGTGCCCGAAGCGGACGCGGTCTCGCGCCAGAGCCCCGTCCACACCGGACTGGGATCGCAGGCGAAGTTCCGGTAGCAGCGTTGGTGCTCGTCGGCGCTGGAGCCGGCGGCCCCCTCCTTGTACACGACCATGGTCCGGCCGTCGCCGTCGACTCCGTCGACGGTCGAGTCCTCCATGCGGGTCTTCCAGTAGATCTCGTTTCCGCTGAAGAAGGCGAGATCCACGCCGGCGTCCCTGGCGGCCTCGACGGCGTCGCGCTGCTCCTGCGACCAGTACTCGTCGTGACCGACCGAGAGGAACGCCTGATGCTCGAGGAGTTCCGCGGGCCGCAGCCCGGTGTCCAAGTCCGTCGAGTAGCTGACGTCGTAGCCATTGCGCTCGAGCCAGCGGATCATGGGGTACTCGGCCGTGAAGAGCCAGTCCTCGGTCGAGGTGGCGCGCGTCGTGAAGGGGCGGTTGTAGCTCACCTTCTGCGCATTCACGCCCGCGGACCCCGTGGCATACACGTTGTAGCCGCCGTACGAGTTGTAGGCCTGCCAGGTGGTGTCCGAGGTCTGGAACAGCAGGTCGGATGCGCCATCGTCGTCGCGCACGATGAAGACGATGTGGCTCGCGCCGCCATTGTCAGCGCGAACGGGACGGGCGATGTACAGGCCGGAGGTGGCATCGGCGGGGACGTCCCACGACGCGGAGACGCTCCAGTTGCCGCAGTCGACCAGGTTGTCGTCGGTCGTGCCATCGATGAGCACGCAGTTGGGCTGATCGCGCTCGATGGTGGCCGACGTGTCGATCGTGGCGACCTTGCGAGCCCCGTTCCCCTGATACCAACCGAGGCGGTAGATGTCGATGCGGTAGTCCGCGGCGACGGTGTCGATCTTGAAGTCGACCCGTTGTCCCTGGTCCACGCTGATCTGCGTGGCGAACCCCTGCACGCCCTGGTCGCCGGCGCCCCGGATGTCCCACTCGGACGGCGGCGAGCCGGGGAGGCTGTTCTCGAGGGTGATCTCGTTGTCGGCCGCATGGGCAGGGTCGGACGGCAGGACGGCGAGCGGTACCGGGAGCAGCATCAGTGCTGCTGCGAGGTACGCGATGACGGGTTGCGCGACAGAGCGCGTGCCGTCGTGAGGCTGACGACGCATGATAGTCCAGGAGACTCGGGTTCGGGTGTGGTGGGCACAGTCTATGGAGCCTGTGTCGCTTCCGATGCCCCCGATCCGAGGGGGTTTTCGGGGGACGGATGTACCCCGAGAGTGCGGTGCACGGGTGTTACCGAGTGCATGCGACCGAAGGTCAGGTGCCCGGTCCCCGCCGAGCCGCGCTGCCCGGGTTCCCGGGGCCGAAGACGACGAAGCCCCCTCCCGCGGAGGGAGGGGGCTCACATGGTCGGGGTGACAGGATTTGAACCTGCGACCTCTTCGTCCCGAACGAAGCGCGCTACCAAGCTGCGCCACACCCCGGTGGCCCATTCGGGCCTCAACAAGGATAGCCGATAAAACGCGGCCGACTGACCACGCCGACTCCGGACTGACGACGCCTACTCTGCAGGGACGAGCCTGAGCAGCGTCGCCTCGGGTGGGCACGCGAATCGCACGGGCGCGTAGATCGACGTGCCGAGTCCGGCCGAGACGTTGAGGTAGGCGGTGCGCAGCCCATGCCGCCATACGCTGAGCCCCTTGACCTGCTGGCGCGGGATGTCGCAGTTCGTCACCAGCGCGCCGAAGCCCGGCACGCACACCTGTCCGCCGTGCGTGTGGCCGGCGAGCATGAGCTGGGCTCCGTGGTTCACGAACGAGTTCAGCACGCGCTGGTACGGCGCGTGCGCCACGCCGACGGTGACGGTGGGCCGGCGTTCGGTGACGGCGGATGCCTCGTCGGGCCAGAGTTCGTCGCCGAGCGGGTCCTCGGCCCGCAGTTCGTCGATCGCCGCCGTGATGAGGTCGAGGCGGTCGTATCCGCGATGCGGATCATCGACGCCGAAGAACTCGAAGTGGGTGCCGCGCAGGTCGAGGCTCGTGGCGGTGTTGTCGAGGTCGCGCCAGCCGAGCTCGGCGAAGTAGGCGTGCAGTGCCTCGATGTCGAGCCGCTTCGAGCGCTTCACCATGCCCGAGGGTCCGCCGAAGTAGGTGAACGGATTCTTCAGCGCGGGGCCGAAGTAGTCGTTCGAGCCGTTCACGAACACGCCGGGGATGCCGGCGAACGCGTCGAAGGCGCGGCGGATGCCCTCGAGCCCGCGCTCATGTCCGAGGTTGTCGCCCGTGTCGACGATGAGGTCGGGCTCGAGCTCCGCGAGGGAGCGCACCCAGTCCTGCTTGTCGCGCTGCCACGGGGCCATGTGCAGGTCGCTGAGGTGCAGCACGCGCACCGGCTGGGCACCGGCCGGGAGCACCGGCACGTCGACGCGACGCAGCGTCCAGCGCGTGCGTTCCACCAGGGAACCCCACGCGAAAGCGGCGGCGCCCGCCGCACCGATCGCGATGGCGATCCGCGCGACGGGCGTCAACGGGTGCGAACTCAATCGTCGTTCCCGGGCGTGTTCCCGTTCCCGCCACCCGGGCCACCCGGACCCGAGCTGTCGAACGTGACCGTCACCTCGTCGCCTCGCTTGGCCGCGGTGTTCGGTGCCGGGTTCTGGCTGGTCACCACGCCGGTCGGGTTGCCGCCGCCGCCGCGCATCCGCAGGCCGGCCGCGTCGAGCGCCGCCTTCGCCTGCTGGGCGTTCATGCCGGTGAGGTCGGGCACCGTCGTGCCGTTGCCGTTGCTCGTGAAGACGCGGATGGTCGCGCCGCGGCCCGCCTGGCCCGACGGGTCGGTGCCGGAGACCTGGCCGGCCGGCAGGTTCGAGTCCTGCTGACCGCCGTCCTCGACCACGAAGCCCGCCGCCTCGAGCGCGGCCTTCGCCTGGTCGAACGTCAGCCCGGCGACCTGTGGAATGTCGACGAGCACCTCCTTGAAGGAGCTCGAGGGCGGCTCGGGGAACTCGTCGCCCCCGAACTTGTTGTCGGCGAGCTCCATGATCGCCGGCCAGATGCGGTGACGCGCCGTGGCAGCGGAGCCCGAGTCGAAGCTGAGCTCGCGCAGGTTCGCGTCGCCGACCACGTTGCCCACCCAGACCGCCGTGGCGGCCTTGGTGCTCGCCCCGATCATCCACGTGTCCTTCGCGCCGTCGGTCGTTCCGGTCTTGCCGATGTGCGGCACCCCGGTGCCGGGGTCGGACGCGGTCGCCGTGCCGCCGCCCGCGAACGTGCGCTGCATCGCGTAGGCCATGCCGTGCGCGACCTCGGGCGTCACCGACTGCGTGCAGCTCGAGGCGGGCGGGGGAACCTCCTCGCCGTTCGCCTTCACGATGCGGTCGATCGCGATGGGCGTGCAGGTGAGGCCGTTGTTCGCGATGCCGGCGAACGCCGCGGCCATCGTGACCGGGGCGATCTCCTGCGTGCCGAGCACGTCCGACGGGTTCATCTGCAGCTCGCCGCCGTCGGCGCGGTGGATGCCGAAGGCCTGGGCGGTCTGCTTGATCTTGCAGAGGTCCATCTGCTGGGCCATGGCCATGAAGCTCGTGTTCACCGACCAGGCGGTGGCGTCGACGGCGTTGTTCGCGATGCGGCCGTCATCGTTGCGCGGGTTGTAGCTGCCCGACCAGTTGCCGGTGCAGCTGTCGGTGAACGACGTGAAGGTGCGGCGCGAGCCGTTGAAGCTCTCGCGGAGCGAGTGGCCCTCGTTCAGCCACTCCGCCAAGGTGAAGACCTTGTACGTCGAACCGGGCTGGAGGCCGCTCGACCCGCCGTACTCGTAGTCGGTGCTGTAGTTGACCGACGTGTACTCGGGGCTCGTGGCCACGACGTCGGGGTCGTTCGAGTAGCGCTTGTTCTGCGCCATCGCGAGGATGCGCCCCGTGCCGGGCTGCACGGTGACCGCGACGGAGCCCACATCGAAGCGCGGGTCGGCGAACGGCACGTTCTCGGCGATCGCAGACTCGGCGCGGTTCTGCAGCTCGAGGTCGAGCGTCGTGTAGACCTGCAGGCCGCCCTGCTGGAGGAGCTGTGCGCCCTCGTTGACGTCGGGCGTCTCGGGGTTGTCGTAGTGGTGCCGGATGATCCAGCTGACGTAGTCGCAGAAGTAGGCGCTTCCGTTCGCCGTCTGGCAACCCGTGCTCGGCTCGGTGATCACCGGTGCGACGGGGGTGGCGACGGCGGCGTCGTGCTCCTCCTGGGTGATCTTCTTCAGCTTCAGCATCTCGCCGAGGATGTAGTCGCGCCGCTCCTTGTTCTCGGCGTACGGCACGGGCTGGCCGTCGACGACCGTGTTGGCGCCGTTCGTCTCGCTGTCGGGGTAATCGAGGCGGAACTTCTCCGGGTGGTTCACGATGGCCATCAGGCTCGCGGCCTCGGGGAGCGTGAGGTCGGCGGCGTGCTTTCCGCCGAAGTAGTACTGCGCGGCGGACTCGATGCCGTACACCCGACCGCCGAAGGCGGCGATGTTCAGGTAGCCCTTGAGGATCTCGTCCTTCGGGAACTTCTTCTCGAGGGCGATCGCGTAGCGCATCTCCTTGAGCTTGCGCTCGGGGGAGGTCTCGGTGGCCGCTTCGTACGCGGCCTGCTTCTCCTCTTCGGTCTTCGCCTCGCGAACGCCGTTGTTGATGAGCACGTTCTTCACGTACTGCTGCGTGATCGAGGAGCCGCCCTGCACGTCCTTGTTGAGGATGTACGTGCTCACCGCGCCGCGGATGGTGCCCTGGATGTCGACGCCGCCGTGTTCGTAGAAGCGGGGGTCCTCACCCGCGACCGCGGCATCCTTCACGTACTGGCTGATCGCCTCCCACGGGACCTCCTCGCGGTTCTCGTCGAAGAACGAGGCGAGCAGGTACGGCGAACCGTCAGGCGCCGCCGCGTAGATGTCCGTCTTCTGCGAGAGGTCGTCGATCTCGAGGTACCCGGGGAGGTTCTCGAACATCGAGATGCCGTTGTTGGCCGCCATGCCGGTGACGGCGAGTGCCGGGGTCACCGCAGCGGTGACGAGAACGCCGGCGAGAGCGCTGAGGCCGACGAAGCCGAGGATCCCGGTGCCGACGTCGCTC
>Ga0180215_1003928_pt1 | contig 13621 bp, 14 predicted proteins | sample eDN3rd37CBELigBY_FD_128871 | JGI IMG/M metagenome (GOLD analysis project Ga0180215, IMG submission 128871) | Enriched backyard soil microbial communities from Emeryville, California, USA - eDNA 3rd pass 37_C BE-Lig BY (version 2) (version 2) | ecosystem: Environmental > Terrestrial > Soil >...
ATGTTGCCGTCTGGGGTGAGGGTGACGTGTTGGGTGCCGCCGGTGCAGATCATTTGCCGGACCGCCCGCCCGGATAGGGGCACCGGGTGGCTGGTGGGGCCGCCGAGGTCGATGAATCCGGGCCCGCCGTCGGTGAGGTCGTCGCTGGTGATCGTAACCAGCACGGTGGGGGAGGCGCCCCCGATGGTGGGCACCTCGGTTGAGCGGGCGAATCCATCGATCATGGCGGCGAACACGTCGTGCCGTTGTTGGTCAGGGGTGCGGTCATCGGTGCGACTGGGGGTTGGGTCTTCGTCGTCAGGGTGGGGCAGGAAGGTGGGCGTGGTTTTGGGGGTGAGGCAGGCGTCGAACACGCGGCCGAGTTTGGCGTGGATCTCCGGCAGGAGCGCGTAGCGGCCGTGCACCAGGCCGTCGCCGCTGTTGTAGCTGCCGGGGCTGAACACCCGCCGGTTCATGGCACGGTCTTCGGCCGGCTCGGTGCCGTCCTGGTCCAGGAATACCCGCCAGATGGCCGCTTGGGTGCGGAGTTCTTCCACCGTGCAGGGCAGGTCATTGTCGGGGCTGGTGCCGGTGGCCGCGGCCACGAGTTCTGCCTCGGCTGCCCCCACCGCTGCTGCGTCGATGCGGGTGAGAGTGGGAGCCAGTTCGGTCAGGATCACCGAAGCCGCATCCACCCCCAACGCCCCGGAGGCCAGGCCTGCGGCAAGGTGCGGGAACCGGGCCGGGAACACCTCCCCGGACAGGGCTTCCTGCGCCCGCGTTTCGACGCCCACCCGGATGCGGCGACGCACTGTCACGGTGGAGGCCAGCGTGATGCGGCGCAGCAACTCGGTGGCGTCCCGACAGTCCTTGGTCACCGCCAGCGACCCTGCACCCAGGGTGGGGCGGGACCGCTGGGCGATTTCGCCGGCGGCTTCCACCCGCAGGGCGTCGACCATCCGGCCGAGTCGTTCGATGCTGCCGGTGGCCCGCACTAGCCTGTCATCGCTCGTACCACGCAACGATTCGCCCGGCAGCACTTCCCGCAACGTCGCCACGATGGTGTCGACCAACCGGTCGACCTCATGGTCGCCGGACGCGTCAGCCGTGTCGAAGACAGATGCGGTAATGGACATGCAGCCAGTCTTCCAGCTTCGTAGCTAAATGCGAAACAAATTCACGAATCTGTGGAAAAGACGCGCCCCGGCGCCATGGGGAGGAGAAGACAACGGCAAATGTGGCCGGTTGCAGAAAGCAGGCGAACACACGGAACTAGAGCCCGACACTGTCGCATCCCGAAAGCTGCCGCCGAACGGCTATCGCAGCCAGGGCGTCGCTAGGCTCGAAGCATGCCGGTCAAGCCCCTGAGTGAGCTCGTTGATCCAGACTGGGCTGCCGCACTCGAACCGGTTGCCACCCAAGTGGCCGAGCTCGGTGACTTCCTGCGCGCGGAGTCCGCGGCAGGTCGTGGCTACCTGCCTGCGGGGTCGAACGTCCTGCGCGCCTTCACTTATCCGATGGCGGATGCTCGACTGCTGATCGTCGGACAGGACCCGTACCCGACGCCCGGCCATGCGATCGGGCTCGCGTTTGCCGTCGACCGGGCGGTGCGGCCCGTTCCCCGAAGCCTGCAGAACATCTACCGCGAGCTCCACGACGACCTCGGCATCGCGCCGCCCGCGCACGGTGACCTCAGCCGCTGGGCGGAGAGCGGGGTCGTGCTGCTCAACCGAGTGCTGACCGTCCGGCCCGGTGCTTCCGGCTCCCATAGGCGCAAGGGATGGGAAGCTGTGACGGAGGCAGCGATCCGCGCGTTGGTAGCACGCGGTGGCCCGCTCGTCGCCATCCTGTGGGGGAATGACGCCGCCTCGCTGCGCCCGCTGCTTGGCGCAACCCCTGTGATCGCTTCCGCGCATCCGAGCCCCCTGTCGGCCTCGAGGGGGTTCTTCGGTTCCCGCCCGTTCAGCCGGGCTAATAAGCTTCTCGTCGAGCAGGGCGCCGAGCCGATCGACTGGAGTTTGGACTGACGCCCGGATTGGTTATAGTTGTTATATGCCAAATAGAACAACCATCGAGATTCGAGGGCTGTCCAAGGACTTCGGCTCGGTAAGCGCGGTCTCTGACCTCAGCTTCACCGTGCAGCCCGGCACTGTCACCGGCTTTCTCGGCCCGAACGGTGCAGGAAAAACCACAACACTCCGGATGCTTCTCGGGCTGGTTCGCCCAACATCCGGCACCGCGACCTTCGGCGGTACGAGCTACCGCGACCTCCGCGCCCCGCTGGCGACAGTCGGCACAGCGCTGGAGGCCGCCAGCTTCCACCCGGGGCGCAGTGCACGCAACCACCTCAGCATCTATGCGACTGCGGCGGCCATCCCCCAGGCTCGGGTCGGAGCCGTACTCGAACAGGTGGGCCTCGGCGCGTACGTCGACCGCCGGGTGGGTGGCTACTCGCTCGGTATGAGGCAGCGGCTGGGTCTGGCGCTCGCCCTGCTCGGTGATCCCGGAGTACTCGTGCTCGACGAGCCCGTGAACGGACTGGACCCCGAGGGCATCCGCTGGATCCGCACCTTCATGCGCGAGCTCGCCGCAGAGGGTCGCACCGTCTTGGTGTCATCGCACCTGCTCAGTGAGGTGCAGCAGAGCGTCGACCGGCTGGTGGTGATCTCGAAGGGCAGGCTCGTCTACGAGGGCGGCCTGCAGGGGCTCGACACCGAGACCCGGGTTGCTGTCGACTCGCCCGACCGCGGCATGCTCGACGCAGCACTTCTTGCCGCGGGTGCCGAGTTCACGTCGACGGATGCCGGGCTCATCGTCTCGTCCATGACGGCAGCCGAGGTCGGCGCCATCGCGCAGCGCTCCGGTGTCGCCCTGAGCCTGCTCCAGACCCAGCAGGGAGGGCTAGAACAGGCCTTCCTCGACCTGGTCGGAGAAGGGAGCCAGCCGTGAACGTCTTCGCATTGATCCGTGCCGAGTTCCAGAAGGTACTCACCACCCGCATCTGGTGGATTCTGCTTCTCGTGCTCGTCGTCTACGTCGCTATGCTCGCCGGGTTCCTCGGTGCAGCGTTCGGCGGAAGCTTCGGCAGCGCCTCAGAGGTGCCTCCCGTGCCGACCGAGCAACTCTCTGCCGTCATCTACAGCGTGGCGACGGCGATCGGCTACGTGTTCCCGCTCATGCTGGGCACACTGTCGGTCACCGGGGAGTTCCGCCACCAGACCCTCACCCCGACCTTCCTCGCGACACCGCGCCGCGGCCGCGTGCTGCTGGCCAAGATCGTGGCGCTCTCGGTCTTCGGCGCGATCTACGGTGTCGGTGCACTCATCGGGTCGATCGGCGCGGGCGCAGGCGTCTTCGCCATCACCGACCTCGACAACGGCCTGGGCGACCAGGACCTGTGGCTCTTGTTCGCCCGTTCCGTGCTCGCCATGGCCCTGTGGGCCGCGATCGGTGTGGGGGTGGGCGCGCTCGTGCCCAACCAGGTTGCCGCGATCGTGATCGTGCTCGCGTTCACCCAGTTCGTCGAACCGATCCTGCGCACGGTCGCCTCGTTCGTCTCGTGGGCCGCAGACCTCGGCAACTACCTGCCGGGTGCTGCCGGTGACGCTCTCGTGGGTGCCAGCATCTACGGCTCGCTCGGCATGGCTGCGGGGGAGGCTACGGTGGTCGAGTGGTGGCAGGGCGGGCTGATCCTGGCCGCGTACGCGGTGGTCGCGACCGTGCTCGGCTACCTCATCGCCTGGCGTTCCGACGTCACCTGACACCCACGCCGGCATGGCTAGCATCGATCTATGCCCGTGGCACCCCGAGACCGTCCGACGAACTACACCCTGATGTGCTCCCTCCAGGCGCACATCAGGGCTCGGCCGTCAGCCGTCTTCACCGCCATCGCCGATCGGTTCAGGCCAGACCCGGCATCCGACATCCGATTCCTCGAGGAGCCGCGCTCTTTCTTCGTGGTGGTGCAGGGCTCCTGGTGGTACCGCGCGGAGTACCGGGTGGTGCCGGATGACCATGGTTCCCACATCGAGCATTCGATCCTGAACGTCGCGCAGCGAGCACACAGGTTGGGCGCTGTGACGGGCCGCAGGGTCATCGCAGAAGCTCCCGCCCAGTTCGAGAGACTGGTGCGGGAGCTTCGGCTCGAGTTGGAGTGACGCGCTAGTTCTTAGGCGTCGCCTTCCGGATCAGCAGGAACCCCGTGAGGGCGCACAGTGCCGTGACGGTGAGGCTCCAGAGGGCGACACCGAGGGCGCCGTTCGTGGCGAACCACGCTCCGACCTGCGGCCAGCTCTCGGTGTAGGTGGCGAGCGCCACCAGACCGATCACCAGCAGGGTGAGGATGGCGAAGAAGACGTACATGCCGTTCGCCCTCCACCTCACGTACACCGCCGCCGTCGCCGCGCCCACGAAGAAGAAGAACAGGAACGTGAGCAGGAACAGCACGAACTGCAGGGCGAGGTTGTCGGTGCGGAAGTAGATGACGTCGAACATCCCGCCGCCAAGGCCCCAACCGTTGGTCGCTCGTTCGAGCCCTGCCATCACCGTCATGATCACGGCGTAGTACCCGCTCAGCAGCACGAACATCACCGAGGTGCCCAGGTAGAAGTCGCGCCGGGTGACGCTGTAGCCGAGGGCGAACGGGAAGGTCAGGTTCACCGACTGCACGGCAACCACGAGCATGTAGATGAAGATGAAACTCGATGCACCGCTGAACTGCATTCCTTGGGTCGCATCTGCGGCACCCTGCGGGTCTGTGACGCCGCGGATGAGCCACCAGATCAGGTAGTTCACCAAAAAGATGAACCCCAGGATCAGCAGGGGGAGCACCATCATGGGAAACTTGTTGGTCAGGTGCAGGCGGGTGACGTTCAGGATGCGCTGAAGCTCCCCGCCGGGTTCTGTGTGGGTCGTTGTCGTCGTGGTCATGCGCTCTGCTCGAATTCCTGGTTTGAGGTGTTCGTCTTGCGGACGATGAGTTGCTGAAGGGATACGGGCGACAGCTCGAGGCCTGCGGCCGCCGCTTCGCGCCGTTCCTCGGGGGTGAGGGCACCGATAGTGACGGATGCGAGCCCGCCGATCCCTTCCCGGTGCAGCACTTCGCGCCGCCCGACGAAGGTATCGACAGCTGTTCGGGCTCCGACCACGGTCGTGGCCGAGCCGCGCACGTTCTCAGCGTCCTCGTCGAGGAGGATGCGGCCCTCGTCGATGACCAACACGTGCTCGAGCAGGTTGCTCACCTCGTCGATCAGGTGCGTCGACAGGATGACCGTGCGCGGGTGCTCGGCGTAGTCCTCGAGGAGGCGGTCGTAGAAGATCTGCCTGGCCACGGCATCCAGCCCCAGGTACGGTTCGTCGAAGAACGTGAGGGGTGCGCGGGAGGCGAGCCCCACGATGACCCCCACCGACGAGAGCTGGCCGCGAGACAGCTTCTTGATGCGGCGGTTCGCCGGCAGGCGGAAGTCGTGCACGAGCCGTTCCGCATACTCTGCGTCCCAGTTGCGGAAGAACCAGGGTGCGCTCTTGAGCACGTGCTTCACCTGGAAGTCGTCCGGGTACTTCTGGCTCTCCTTGATGAAGCAGACGTTCTGCAGCACCTTCGCGGTTTCGACCGGGTTCTCACCGAACACCCGGATGCTGCCCCGGGTGGGGAAGTCCTGCGCGGTCAGCAACTGCATGAGCGTTGTCTTTCCCGCGCCGTTGCGCCCGAGGAGCCCGTAGATCTTGTTCTGCTCCACGGTGAAACTCACGTTGTCTACAGCGTTCAGGCTGCCGAACGTCTTGGTGAGGCCCGTGACCTCGACTACTGCGGTCATTGCCTTCCCTCTCTCTTGATCATGTCTGCGAGCTGGGCCTGAGTGATGCCGAGCTTGGCTGCTTCTGCGACGAGTGGTCGCACGTATTCGGACTGGAACTGGCCGAGGCGGTTCGCGACGATCGCTGCCCTGGCCCCTTCGGCGACGAACATGCCGATGCCTCTCTTCTTGTAGAGAACCCCGGCGTCGACGAGCAGGTTCACGCCTTTTCCGGCTGTAGCCGGGTTGATGCGGTAGAACGCGGCGAACTCGTTCGTCGACGGCACCTGGGTTTCTTCGGGAAGCGCTCCGCTGATGATGTCGTTCTCGATCTGCTCTGCGATCTGAACGAAAATGGGTCTGCTCTCATCCATACGGCGCCTCCTTTCGATGTTCATGGGTTAGTTACTCAACTAACTAACCATCTAAGCAAGGCGCTGTCAAGCCCTAGGCTCGACTCATGCCAGAACTGCACCACTTGACCGCCCTCGAGCAGACAGAGCTGCTGCAGCGGGGCGACCTCAGCCCCCTCGAACTCGTCGACCACTATCTCGATCGCATCGAGCGCCTCGATGCTGGCCTCGGCGCGTTCGTGACCGTCACAGCCGACACAGGGCGGGAACGCGCGCGCACCCTGGCAGAACGGATGCCCCGCACGGCGCCGCTGTGGGGCCTGCCGTTCGCAGACAAAGACCTGAGCAACCGCGCAGGCGTTCCCACCGGCTACGGCTCACGCCTCATGGCCGGTTTCGTTCCTGAGGTGAGCGACGAGCTCCCCGCAGCATTGGACGCTGCCGGTGCTATCAGCCTGGGCAAGACCAACACGCCAGAGTTCGGCATGCCCTCGTACACCGAGACGCTCGTCGCCCCACCGGCGCGCAACCCGTGGAACACGGCGCTCGGGGCAGGAGGTTCGAGCGGCGGCGCAGCCGTCGCCGTCTCGGCGGGATTGCTGCCCTTCGCCCCAGGCTCTGATGGGGGCGGGTCAATCCGCATCCCCGCAGCGGCGACCGGCCTCGTGGGGCTCAAGCCCTCTCGCGGACTCGTGCCGGGAGGCTCGGGCAACGCCAGCCTCGGTGGCCTGCCGGTTGCCGGCCCGATCGCCAGAACGGTGTCAGATGCCGCGATGCTGCTCGACGCCATGATCGGCGACGGCGAGTTTCCGTTCACGCTTCGCGCACCACGCTGGGACGGCGGAGCCCTGCTGAACGCTGCAGTGCGGGGGGAGGGCCGATTTCAGATCGGCGTCACGACCACCTCACCGTGGGATGACGCCTACGACATCACGATCGCGCCAGAGGCATCCGCTGCTTTGCAGTTGGCGCTCGACGAACTCGCGCAGCTCGGCCACGGCATAGAAGAGTTCCGGCTCGAACCCGACGACAGCTATGCGCCGAACTTCCGCACCATCTGGCAGGCAGGGGCTGCGAGCATTCCGGCAGAGGGTGAACAGCTCGATCTGCTCGAGCCGCTCACCCGCTGGCTTGTCGGCGTGGGGCGCTCGCTGAGCGCGCGCCAACTGGGCGAGTCCCTTGCGGCCCTCGCCGAGTTCGAGCGATCGATCATCCGTCAGTTCTCCGGAATGGATGCCGTGCTCACCCCGGCGCTCGCGCTCACCCCGAGGCCGATCGGCTGGTACGACCGGGAGGATGGCGAGCGCAACTTCGCCCAGCAGGTGCAGTACACGCCATTCACCTCGTTTGTGAACGTCAGCGGACTGCCCGCGATCACCCTTCCCGTGCTTCACACGGAAGGCGGCCTGCCAATGGGTGTACAGCTCATCGGGCGGCCAGGGGGAGAGGCGACATTGCTGGCCATCGGTGCGCAGTTGGAGCGCAGAATCGGGTGGCAGCACCGGCATCCGCCGCAGTGGGACTGAGCGGACAGCGCACTGAGCGTGCTGCGCTCGTCAGCCCAGGTGGGCGCGCATCTCGTCGATGGCCTCAAGCGAAGTGGAGTGGAACCACTCTCCATCCGTGAACAGGAACACATCGCCCATGCTCAGCAGGTCGTTCGACGGGTCGATGGTGTACAAGACCTCTCCGCCTGACTCGGAGCGGTGGTAACCGTTCTCTTCGAGGCGCTGCTGGGCGACCTCGGCGTCTGCCGCACTGATGGGGGAGTAGCCGAACGAGACCAGACTGTCACCGCCTCCCGCGATTCCCCATACGCAGTCGACCCCGCCGTTGTCGAAGAACATGAGCTCGACGCGGTGCTCAGACATCAGGTGGTCCTGGTAGTCGTCGATCAGGATGAAGCCCTCGGCCTCGAGCGTGTCTATGGTCTCCTGGCTCACGATGTTGAGGCAGGTGGGCTCCTCGGGCTCGGGTTCCGTGGTCGGGAACTCTGAGGCTGTAGGCGCCGGTGTGTAGCTCGAGGCGGGTCGCTCTGCGTCCACGCTCTGCGCCGGTGCACAGCCCGTGAGCAGCACCCCGACAGCAGCGAGGGAGATTGCGGCGGTCCAGGTCGTGCTTCTCATGCTGCTCCAGTCATCACACACAGCTGACGAGGTGAGCGTAATACATCGTCTACCCCCGTTAAGGGTCTGTGACTCAGCTGTTACGAGATCGTGGCGGCAGGTAGCCCGCGCGTGCCAGTCCGGCCTCGATCTCGAACCGGTTGCTCAGCGGGTTCTGCCCGGCGGCCAGGTAGAGCACGATGAGCGCGAGCCCGTAGTGCCGCCACTGGGCGCGGTGCACTGCCTCGTGCGCGAGAACGCCGTCGCTCAGGCGGTCACGGGTCAGGTAGACAGCACCGACGGTGGTACCGCCCCTGCCGAACGACCAACGCGGACATCCCCTGGCAACTATGACCCCGCCCCGGCGACTGAGGCGCCCGCGGCTCATGATGCCTCCCCAGAGCAGGCCGGCACCTGTCGCGAACCAATATCCTGGCCTCGCCACGACCGGATGCAACAGGGCAGCCCGAAGCCACCGGATGCCAGCGACCGTTCGCACCACTCTCTGGGCCCCGAGTTCGAGGCGGCCGACCGTTCGCGCCATGAACTGTTTGTAGCACGCGGTGTTGGTCACGTCTTCAGCCCGCGGCGCAATACAGTTGCCTACATGGCCGGCACGCTCCGCAGAGTCGCCCTCGTCTCGATGCACACGTCACCTGTTCAGCAGGCGGGAACCGGCGACTCCGGCGGCCTCAACATCTCCCTGCTGGCCACCGCGACACGGCTCGCCGCCCAGGGCCTACAGGTCGAACTGCTGACGAGAGCACAGGGCGACCCCTGCACGCGCGACCTCGGTGATGGCGTTCTGCTGCGCGAGCTCGCCGCGGGCCCGGCCCGCGCCCTCCACAAGTCGGAACTCGTGGAGGTCGCAGACGAGTTCGGGGAGGCCGTGTCATCCGTCGCCGGAAGAGAGGGGAGCGGCTACGACATCATCCACGCGCACTACTGGCTGAGCGGCCTCGCAACACTCCCCGTCGCAATCGAGCACGGCGTTCCCTTTGTGCAGTCGTTCCACACGATCGGAGCCATGAAGAACGCGCACGCGTCGCCGGGGCAACCGCGAGAACCTGAGCAGCGCCTGCGCACCGAGAGTTACCTGGCCACTCAGGCGAACGCCATCATCGCCGCATCCGCCTCGGAGGTCGAGAGCCTCATTGACGAGGTAGGTGCACCACAGGACCGGGTGTGGGTGATTCCGCCCGGGGTGGATGTCGACCGGTTTCGCCCTGACCGACAGGGAGCAGCGGAACGGGTGCGCAGCGAGCTGGGCATCGAGGAGGGCAGGCCCATCGTCGCCGTGGTTGGAAGGGTGCAGCCTCTCAAAGACCAGGAGTTGGGGGTGCGAGCACTCGGGGCGTTGAACGAACTGCGCGGCTGGGCCCCTGTGCTCGTGATCGCTGGTGAATCGACACCCGGCGACGAAGCCTACCTGCGCTCACTCGGCACCTTGGCAGAACGGCTCGGGGTTGCCGACGAGGTGCGCTTCGCCGGTGCGCTCGACCGTGACCGGCGGGCCGACCTGCTCTCGGTGGCGTCGATCACGCTGGTGCCGTCGCACTCCGAGACCTTCGGCCTGGTCGCCCTCGAGTCGGCGGCGAGCGGAACCGCGGTCATCGGCTACCGCGGCACCGGCCTGCTCGAGTCGATCGCGGAAGGCCGATCAGGCATCCTCGTCGACTCTCGCGAACCTCAGGAGTGGGCGAAAGCCATGGTGTCGCTGCTCGACGACCCGGCGACCAGGAACCGGATGGCGCAGACAGCGAGGGAGCACGCCCTCGGCTACACGTGGACGGCAACGGCGGCAGGACTGTACAGCGTCTACCAGAGCCTCGTAGCCCCGTGAACCCGCGCCGTCAGCGGCCCACGAACTCCGGAGTGGTACGCGTCATGAAGGCCTGCATACCGATGCGGGCATCCTCGCTGGCCGCGAGCCGAACCAACGCGGGCTGAAGCGCTGCAGCCGCACCGTCAGGGTCGTTGATGGCCTGACGCGCGCTCGCGAGAGTGGCCTGCACGGCAAGCGGGGCCTGCGCAGCGATGCGCGCGGCGATCTCGCGGGCACGGTCGAGCTGCCTGCCGTCGTCGACGACCTCCTGCACGAGCCCGATACGCAGGGCCTCCGCGGCATCGAAGGTGTCTCCGGTGAGAATCCAGCGCATGGCGTTGCCCCACCCCGCCACGCGCGGGAAGCGGAGGGTTGCTCCGCCGAACGGAAGGATGCCACGGGCCACCTCGATCTGCCCGAACACGGTGGACGCAGCGGCGATCGACACGTCGCTCGCCAGCATCAGCTCGATGCCGAGGGTGAGGCAGGTGCCCTGCACGGCCATCACGACCGGCTTGGTGCGGGCGACCCCGGAGGTCTGCCACGGGTCGATTCCGCCATCCGGAACGATGTTCAGGCCGTCAGCTCCGATACGTGGGGCCACATCGGCCAGGTCGAGGCCTCCCGTGAAGTGGTCGCCGTGCGCGAAAACCACCCCGACGCGCACGTCGGGGTCACGCTCCAGTTCGCCGTACGCGAGTGACAGCTCCTGCAGCAGTTGGAAGTCAGCGGCGTTGCGCTTCTCGGGGCGGTTGAAGCCGATCAGCAGTACGTGACCGTCGCGCTCGACGGTGATCCTGGAGGTCATGCACCGATGCTATGCCGAATCACCGATCGGGGTCGTCGCCGCCGTGAGCGCGGCGATGATCCTCAGGATGGTGGGAAGGTCGTCGTCTGCCTGGGTTGCGGAAGCGGGTGCGAACTCGGTCACGCCTGCGCCGACCAGCGGGAGCGCAGTCTTCGCCGCGGCGATGAGTTCGAGCAGCTGCGCGAGGCTGACCCCGAACGGCTCCGGGAAGCCGAGCGAGCCGAACTCCGCAGGGTCGAGCACGTCGAGGTCTACGTGGATGTACAGGGCATCCGCACCACTGTCAATCAGCGCCTCGGTGACCGCTGTCGTACTGAGCTGGCTTGGGGTGAGCATCCGGATGCCACTTGCTGCCACGTACTCGGATTCCGCTTCATCGAGCGCCCGGGTTCCGGCGAGCACCACGCGGGCTGGGCTCAGCGGATGCTCCGGGGTGAGCGCCGGGTCGCCGTCGCCGAGCAGCGTGCGCAGAACCATGCCGTGGAAGGCCCCGGAGGGCGACGACTCCGGGGTGTTCAGGTCGCCGTGTGCGTCGAGCCACAGCACGGCGAGCCGCCCGCCTCGAGCCGCGTGCTCGATGGCTGCGAGCTCCACACCGCAGTCGCCGCCGATCACGATCGGAAGCTCGCGCGACGACCGGAGCGCCTGGGCGAGGGACTCGCGAACCGCGCTGAGGGACGACAGGCGGCGCACCAGACTTCCCTGATCGCTGCCCGCGCCGAGAGGCACGGCGATGTCGGTCGTGGCCGATTCGGGGAGGTCACCCCTGATGAGTGCTGCACCTTCTGCAACCTGCATGGCGCGGGCGGAGCTGGAGCCCTGCCACTGTGCTGCGACGAAGAACCGCGCGGTCATCGTCTGAGAGTACTGGACGCGGCCTAGCGCAGCGTAATACGCGTCTGGGTTCCGTTGACCGTGGCGGTCGCGCCGTCGGATTGAACGCTGAGCTGCGTTGTGAGGGTGTAGTTCCCGGGCTGCAGCCGGGTGTCTGCGGGCAGGCACGACTGCAGCGCGAATCGCGACTGCAGCTGCACGCTCTCTGCTGGGTCGAGGTCGACGCTCGTGATCACCTCGCCGCCGGATGCGAGCAGCTCCCCGCTGCCGATCGCCACGATCGCACCGTCGCGCTGCAGCGTGTGCACGATCGGTCCGACCGGGGAGACCGAGACGGGGGTGGAACCATCGTTACGAAGGGTGAAGGATGCGATGACTGTCTGATTCGCACTCACGGCACGGCCGTCGGTGGGTGCGATTTCGAGCGTGAGGCCCCACGGGTTTGTGCCAGACTCTGGCGGCGCAGCCTCACAGCCGGCACCATCTTCGGTCGCATAGGGCGAGGCCGCGGTGGCGTCGGTACCGCTGGATTCCGTGTCTACCCAGCCCGGCGCATCCGCTGCCCTCTCGGAGAGATCGCTCGCCGTTCTCGCGCCGAAGATGCTCATGCCCCCGATGCCGGTCACACTGGCGACCCCGATGCCTGCAACGGCAAGGGTCAGGGCACCGCCCGTGCTGAGTTGCCTGGGCAGGCGCCTCCGCTTGCTGCGCCGGATGATCATGGCCGGGTCGATGCTCGAACTGGGCCCGGCGGCGCGACGGAACAGTTCACGGAGTTCGGTGTCGTTCAATCCTGTGTCGTTCGGCATCAGCGCAGTCCTTTCAGGGAACCTTCGGGTGCGGCATAGGTGGTGGGGACGGCGTTTCTGTCGTGGCCGAGCGCTTGCGAGAGCTTCCCGAGGCCGTCGCTCAGGTAGCGCTTCACGGCCCCCGCACTGATGCCGAGGGTCTCGGCAATGTCGGAGACCGTCAGGTCTTCGTAGTAGCGCAGCACGAGGCACGCACGCTCGCGCGGGGAGAGCTTCTGCAACTCTGCTGCCAGGTCGATGCGCTGCTCAGACTCTGGCGCGGGCGAATCGACCTGCTCAGGTGCAGCGGCCAGGTGCGAGATGCGCCTCCACCTGCTGGTGCGACGACCGCCATCCAGGTAACTGTTCAGGATTGCGCGGCGAACGTAGGCCTCCGCGCTGCGCACCGTGAAGCCGTTGCGTAGCCGGCCGAAGGTGTTCACCAGGGCGTCCTGCACCAGGTCTGCCGCGTCATCCTGGCTCCCGCTGATCAGGTACGCATAGCGGGTCAGCGCATCACCGCGTTCGGTGATGAGCGTCGTGACGACGTGCTCCCAGGTTGCTTCAGCCACCCGCCTCGGCACCACCTTCGTCGACTCCGCGCGGACGTGCTGCCGCTGGCTGTATCCGACTACAAACTAGCCGTCTACCTAAGTAGACGCGCCGGAACCGCGAATGGTTGGGGTGCGGTTCAGGCTTTCTTCTTCGCGGACTCCAGGCGCTTCCGGATCTCGGCCAATTGCGTCGACAGGGTTGCAGGAAGCTTGTCGCCGAACTTCGCGTAGAAGGTCTCGGTGTCGTCGAGCTCGTCGAGCCAGGCATCCGGGTCGATGGCGAAAAGCTGCTGCCAGTCGTCATCGCTCACGTCGAGGCCCTCAAGGTTGATGCCGCCTTCGACGGGCGCGAGCCCGAGCGGCGTCTCTACGGCTGGCGTCTGCCCGTCGACCCGGTTCAGGATCCACTCGAGCACGCGGGCGTTCTCGGCGAAGCCGGGCCAGAGGAATTTGCCGTCGTCGCTCTTGCGGAACCAGTTGACCTGGAAGATGCGCGGCAGGCTACCCGACTTGCGCAGCTTCTCGCCCACTGCAAGCCAGTGCGACCAGTGGTCTGCCATGTTGTAGCCGCAGAACGGCA
>Ga0180215_1003929_pt1 | contig 13620 bp, 12 predicted proteins | sample eDN3rd37CBELigBY_FD_128871 | JGI IMG/M metagenome (GOLD analysis project Ga0180215, IMG submission 128871) | Enriched backyard soil microbial communities from Emeryville, California, USA - eDNA 3rd pass 37_C BE-Lig BY (version 2) (version 2) | ecosystem: Environmental > Terrestrial > Soil >...
GCCATGGCGGTGACGGCCGTGGCGTTCGTGTACCAGTGCGCAGACACGACCAGCGCCGCGCGGGGCCGGCCGATGGCCCGGCCGAGCTCCCGCCACGCGTTCGTGAAGCGGTTGCGCTCCAGCGTGTTCATGGGGCTGCCGTGACCGATGAACGCGGCTGCGGTCACGCCGGCCTCACTGCCCCACGCACAGGTTCGGCCCGCCGCCCGGCAGGGTGCGGGCCACGACGTGACGGAGCACGACACGACCGTGGTTCACGCCCTCGAGTCTCGTCCATCCGGCGGCGGTCTCCTCGGCGCAGGCGGGACCAGGCACCGACCAGTGCGACGACCAACGCACACGGACCTCCACCGGCCCCGGCTCGCGCACGTCGAGCACGACCTCGTCGGCATGCTGCGCGACGACGACGGCGGGCCCCACGACGAGGGCCGGCGACCCCACGACCTCCCAGAGCTGCCAGTGGGCGTTGGCCCAGACCGGCCGCAGGAACGGCAGGCCGCGCCGCAGCAGGGCGGCCTCCTCCTCCGCGGACGGGTCGAGCGGGGCGTCAGCCAGGGCCACGAACCGGATGCCGTTCTCCCGCAGCCAGGCTCCGTAGTCGGCGGCGGTGAGCCCCGGCTCGTAGAACTGCGGGTTGCGGACGATGTCGAGCTGGCGCTCCCACCCCCGGGCCAGCGGCACGGCCGCGGCCACGTGGTGAGCCTCCCAGTGCCGGCGGGTGAACGGGATCTCCACCCTGGCGCTGGCCGCGCCCCGGCGGAGGAGCTCGTCGACGAGGGGGCGGTGGTACTCCTCGTGCGCCGAAGGGTCCTGGCCGGCGCGGGCCACGGCGTCGATGGCGGGCGACCACTGCACCCAGGTCAGCGCCCCGAGCAGGAGCACCACGAGCCGCCCCCGCCGGCTCGCCGCGCACCAGAGGACGGGGGCCAGGAAGGTGGCCCCGAGCCGCGTGAGGTTCGCGCCGAGGGGCGTGGGCACGGCGAAGATCACCAGGACCGCCCCTGCGTAGAGCAGGAGGCCGGCGCGCAGCTCGCGTTGGCGGGAAGGCACGAGCGCCCACGCCACGAGCGTCGACGTCAGCGCCCATGCCGCCGCCGCGGCGCCGAAGGGGAACACGCCGTCGCTGGGGAACGCCACCGCGAGGAGGAGGACGGGCGCGGCGGCCGCGCCCGCGAGCGCGCACGGCCACACCCGGCGGCTGGTCACGGCCCAAGCGCCCCAGGCGATGACGAGGCACACGGCAGCCACCGGGCTCGTCAGGGCGGCGGCGGCCGAGCCCGCCAGCGCCAGGCCGTGGCGGCGGTGCAGCGCCGCGACCAGCGCGGCCAGCCCGAAGGTCACGCCGAACAGGAAGGTCAGGCGGCCCACCGCCACGTGCGCCACGGTCGCCACCGCGAACCAGCTGGCCGGGACGCGCACGCCCTGCGCGCGGAACTGCAGGCGCAGGAGGTGCTGGAAGCACAAGGTCGACGACGCCGCGCTCACCACGGCGAGCACGCCCGGGCTCAGCAGGGCCGCGACCATCGGGTAGAGCACGCTGTAGGTCAGCGTGGGGTGGCCGCCGTACCAGTGGCTGTTCCAGAGGGCGAAGCCGTCCCGGTCGCACAGGCCGATCCGGTACAGCTGCGCCGGCCAGTCGGCACCGCGCCAGCCGAGCACCAGGACGGCCGACGCCGCCGCGGCGGCCAACCCCGTCGGCGAGGCGACGATGCCAGGCACGCCGGCACGGAGCACGCCGCGCGTCACCTCGTCACTATGACCCCGTCGGCCCCTCGCGGGAAGGAGGCCGTGCGCGCAGAGCGGGTGACCGGAATCGAACCGGCGTCATCAGCTTGGAAGTTCGGTCGAGGCCCTTCCGTGACCTGGGGAAAAGCACGAAAGCCCTGCTCAGCGCCCTTACCGCTTGTCCAGCATCGACCGCCATGAATCCCCGTGTGCCAGTGCTAGTGGCACGTGAATGGCACGACGGAACGATCTCTCCAGGACGGGATGGGCGCTCGGCACGGCGCCGACCCGAGTCAGCCCAGGCGAATCTGCGGCCAGCGGGGTGGGGGTGGGTTGGCGGCGATCGTGGCGGCGATGGCCCAGGGTGTGATGGTCGAGGCGGAGAGGTCGTGGGCGTTGGCGAGGTCGGCGTCGCGCAGGACCTGGATGCCGCCGGCGTCGGGGGCACCGCGGTGGTACCCGCCGGCGTACGGCGGGATCGGGCAATGTGAACGAGTGCGAACGGCTCGCCGCCGCTGGGTGCTCGTAGCCACGGCGGCATGGGTCACGGCCGCTGTCGTCCCTCTCGCGTGGGTGCTCTACAACGTGTTGGCGGACGAGACCGCATGCGAACGAACCGACTCGGAGTACGGCTCGCTGTCGTGGTCGCTGATGCCACCAGGTCGCGTGTGCCGCTACGACGCCGTCGACCACCTCCCCGCCGCGACGGTAGGCCCGTCTGCGTGGGAATCGGTCTACCTCGTTGGTCTAGCGGTGTGCGCCGCCGTTGTGGGAACGCTGTGGTATCGCAGCCGTGTCGCGCATCGCGGCCATGACGACGGATAGCCGCGCGAGGTCGTAGGCGGGCCCATCGCCGGGCGAAGCTGAGGATGGGCACTCCTCATCGCCCCGGGAGGGCAGGGCCCTCGGTGGGGCTGGCGTCGCGGATCTGGACTGACTTCCCTACAGCGGCGCGTTCGGGGCGCTGTAGGCGCCGTCCGCCAGCGCGGGCACGACGTCGTCGACGTTGAGCGCGGCGGCGACGGCGACGTCGTCGCCCCAGCCGCGAGCGATCAGTTCGCGGCCCGACGTCGACGATCGGAGTGACCATTCGAGATCGTCGGCGGCGCGGAAGGCGCCGATGGCGGCGCGCGCTTCAGGGCTGGCATCGAACCGCCCGAACGAGCCGGCTGTCTCGGCCGCGTGGAGGATGGCGCCCGCGCCGAGGAGGTCCTCGACGGCCCAGGAGCCTTGCTCACCGGCGGCGACGACGGCGATCGGCCCTGCGGAGGCCAACCTGGCCAACGCCGTGCCGACCGCGTAGGCGTTCCGCAGGCAACCCGCGATGACGGTCTCGCAGGCCCGGGCCGCGCGCAGCGACAGGTCCGCCCCATTGGGCGAGGGAAGGACGACGCGGGCGCCGCGCGGGAGGCCTTGCAAGTCTGTCGGGGACAGCGACCACCCGCCGTCCTCGCGGTCGCCGGCCAGCTCGGCGCCTTGGGCCTCGGCGAACGCGGCCGCTCCCTCGTCCCGCCAGCGGTAGGGAAGGACTTGGCCGCCGCGCGCCACGGCGACCGACACGCAGGTGCTGAAGCGAAGGACGTCGACCACGACGATCGCGGCCACGCCGTCGGCGACGGCCTCCAGCTCCGCTGGCCCGTGGGCGAATCGAAGGTCGAAAGGGTCCTGGCCGGCGAAGGCAGCTCGCACGAGAGCAAGGTAGGCCGTCGCCCACCGGGCGACGAGGAAACCGCTTGGATCACCTGGCTCGCACCATCAAGGATGCCGGAGTGACTCGACAGGAGGGCCTCGACCCAGAGATCGAGCGCTACTACAGCCGCGGCCGTGAACACGAACGCCTTCGCGCTGGGCATGGCTTGCTCGAGTTCGAGCGGACGATGGACATCCTCGGACGACACCTCCCTCCTCCGCCGGGGCGCATCCTCGATGTGGGTGGAGGCCCTGGCCCCTACGCGCGAGCGCTGCTCGACATCGGGTACGACGTCGTGCTGGTTGATCCGATGCCGCTCCACGTCGAACAGGCTCGAGCCGCCGGCGTGCTCGCCGCGCGGGTCGGGGATGCCCGCAAGCTGAGCGACCCGGCTGCATCGTTCGATGCGGTGCTGCTCCTGGGCCCGCTCTACCACCTGGTCGATCGCAACGACCGTATCGCTGCGCTCCACGAGGCCGCTCGCGTCGTGCGCCCCGGAGGATTCGTCGCGGCCGCGGGCATCTCACGCGTTGCGCCACTCCTGGACGGGTTGATGCGGGGGTTCGTGGAGGACGCCGACTTCGAGATGCGGCTCGCTGACACGCTGAGCGATGGGGTGCATCGCAACCCCACACGGCGGGAGGGCTGGTTCACGACGGCGTACATGCACCGCCACGAGGAGCTCGCCGCCGAGGCCGAGGAGGCCGGCTGGCGGCTGGTCGCGACGTACGCGGTGGAGGGGCCGGCCGTGCTCCTGGCCGACGTCGACGACCGGCTGGCCGACCCGTCCCGACGTGCGGCGCTGTTGCGCACCATCGCCCGTGTCGAACAGGAGCCCGCCTTCCTCGACGTCACGGGACACCTCCTGACGGTGGCTGAGCGCCCGTAGCGCAACGAAGGCTCCGGTTGGATCAGAGGCCCAGGCCTTCAATCTCCGAATCGGGCCGTGTCCGTTCGTGGGCCGGTGTCTCGATGCCCTGGGTGATCTGTCGGATGGTGCGCTCGGCCGCGCGGTCGAGGTCGCGGGGCGGGGCGGTGAGGTCGAGGGCCCAGGTCGGCTGGCGTTGTTGGGACCAGTCCCAGGTGAGGTCCTCGCGGGCGTGGTCGAGGTCCTCGGCGACGGCGTGGATGGTGGTGTGGTGGCGGGCGCGGCTGTTGGCCACGTAGGCAAGCTCGCGACCGCCGCCGTCGGCCAGGCGGTGGGCAATGTCGACGGTGGCCCCCTGGGCCCGGTGGATGGTGGTGGCGTAGCCGTGGTCGAGCCGGTCCCCGTCCAGCTCGTCGCGGGTGAACCGGTGGACGCGGCCGTCGTCCATGCGGGCGGTGAGCCGGCCGGTGTCGGGTTCGACGCCCAGGACGGTGCCCCGCTCGCTGGTGACCAGACCACGCCGGCTGGGGGCCAGGGTCACGATGCGGTCCCCGGCGGCGTAGCGGCGCCCGCCCTGGGCTTCCACCTCGACATGGTCGAGACGGCCGGCGTGGCGCCACGCCGCCCGGGCCGTCTGGTTGAGCAGGTCGACGTGGGCGCGCCGCCAGGCGTACATGGCCGCGTCGCGCCCGGCCAGCGTGTCGCCCAGCCACCCGTCGACCATCCGGGCGACGGCCTGGTCGAGGGTGGGTGAGGCGGTGACGCGGTCGTGGTCGGCCTACCAGGCCACCGCCCGGGCGGGGTCGCCGGCGCGCAGCTCGCCCAGCGCGGCCCGCTCGGCGGGATCGTGCTGGCGGACGTTCTCGGCGAGGACGTGCACGGCCTGGGGGACCCGGGCCACGAGCCCGGCGAGCCCGCCGCCGGGACCGACCGCGCCGAGCTGGCGGTCGTCGCCCACCAGGATCACCTTGGTCCCTGAGCGGCGGGTGGCGGCGAGGAGCTTGAGCAGGTCGACGTCGTTGGTCATCCCCGCCTCGTCCACGATGAGGACCTGGCCGGCGTGGAGGCGCTGGGCGCCGCGCTCGAGACGCCAGACCAGCGAGGCCACCGTGCGGCTCTCGCCCAGCCCGGCTTCCCGGCCCAGGGTGCGGGCCGCCTGGCCGGAGGTTGACGTGCCCAGCACCTCTCGGCCGGCGGCCTCGAACGCCTGGCGGACGACGCCCAGGGCGGTGGTCTTGCCCGAGCCGGCCACGCCGACCACCACCTCCACCCGCCGGCCCGACGTCGCCACCGCCCGCACCGCCGCGGCCTGCCCCGCGTTCAGCGCGTGGCCCCGCTCCGCGTCGGCCCGCACCAGAACCTCGTCGACCAGCCCGGCGCTCACGCGGGCCGCCTCGCGGGTGCGGGCGCCGGTGACGGCCAGCTGGGCGATGGCGGTCTCCACGGCCAGGACCGGGGCGCTGGTGTAGCGCGGCTCGCCCCGCCGGGCCGGCTCCAACAGCGGGATCGTGTCGCGCGAGGCCAAGACGCGGTCCACCAGCCGGTCGAGCTGGGATGGGGCCCGGCCGAACAGCCACGGCGCCGCGGCCACGACCACGTCGGCGCGGGTGAACACCTTGCGCTCCCCCAACCGGCCATCCACCGCCAACAGCGAGCCGACCAGCGCGTCGACCTGGGCCGGGGACGGCTGCCGGGACGGTGCCGGGACCCGCCGGCCCGCCTCGACCACATCCCGCAGGAGCCCGTCGGGCGTGCGGTCGAGGCCGGCCAGCTCGCCGTGCCAGCGGGCCATCAGATCCCCGACCGGGGTGAACCGCTTCCCGCTACGGGTGGCCCTGGCCGCCACCGCCCGGGCCCGGGGGCCGTCCACGCCCCGTTCGGCCACCGCCGCGGTCATCTCCTCGGAGCGCTTCGAGAACAACCGCTCCACCTCCACCGGCACCCCCACGATGCGCCAGTGGCCCAACCGGCCCGACGGGCCGTCGTCCGGTTCGATCGCATAGCCCAGCTCCACCGCCCGGCGCGCCCCCGCCATGCGGCCCACCGCCGTCGCGGCGCGCAGGTGATCCCGCCACAGGATGGTGTCGGGCGCCTTCCACCCGCCCCGCTCATCGCCCATCTCCACCACGTTCGCGATCAGCACGTGGTCATGCGGGGCCGGATCCCCCGACCGGCTCGTCGCGTGGCGGGTCACCGCCCACGTCATCCCCGACGTCGCCACCGGGACCATCGCCCGGCCGCGCCGGCCGCCCCGCTCACGCGTGCGGGCCTCGAGGTAGGCCAAGGTGGCGTCACGCTCGGCGTCCATGATCTCGTGCATGTGCTCGGCCCGGCCCACCACGCCCAGCACCGCCACGCTCTTGTGCGCCGCTACCACCAGCTCCATCCCCGGCCGGGACGTCCGCACCAACCGGCGGCCCGACGCCGGATCGCACGCCCCGCCCGGACCGAACACCGCCTCGAACTCGGCCGTGTCCACGTTGCCGGACAAGCCCAGGCGCGCCGCGCCCGACCCGCCCCACACCAACGGCGTCTCGCCCCGCGACGCGAAATAGGCCAGGGCCGCGCCCTGGTGATCATCGCCTCGCTCGAGCACGGTCGCCCGGTGGTAGTGCACCGAGTCGGCACCCATCATCCGCATCCACGCCACACCTCCTCTCCCACCCTGGCGACACGGCAACCGGGACCGGTTGCACCCGTGTTGGCTCGATCTCTCGGTGACGCGCGTCCTGGGCCGAAGGCGACGCAGCGGCCGGACGACCGCCGGCGTCCCATCGGGCAGCCGCGGTCGTCTCGTGTCCTCCATGGCGGAAGGGCCTCGGTGCAGAGCTCAGCGAAGGAAGCCGGCTTCGGCGGCCAGCACGCGACCGCGGATGGCGCCGCCGGCGTGGACGGCGAGGAACGCGTCCAGCTCTGCCATCCTCGGCGACGCGCCGGAACAGATGCGGCGAGTCGCCGGGCCGCACGACCCCTTCCCGCGCAGGCGAAGACGTAGACACCCAAGTTGCGACCCAGCCGCCGCTCCTCGGCACGGCCGCGAGCGGCTCGACCGTGCAGCGACAGCACGGCGGGCCGTTGCAGATTGCCGGCGTGCGGTCTGGTATCGCACCGTCCCGTCCTGTTCGCGCCTCGGGAGATTGTCGAGAAATCGCCATAGAGAAGCCGCGTCCATGGGGTGGGTCGTTGTAGGTATGAGCGAACATCTGGGACAGACGAGGGCCACTGCTGACACACGCAGGCCGCCGGGCCAGGCCAGCCTCATCGACATCACCGCCGTCGCAGACCGCTTGGGCGTCCAGGTCCGCCACGTCCGCCGCCTCGTCCACGAACGGCGCATCCCCTACGTCAAGTGGGGCCACCTCCTCCGCTTCGACCCGGCCGAGATCGACGCCTGGATCACGGAACACCGCCAGACGACCCGCCCGCGCCGGTGAGCGCGCGCCGGCACCGCGCCCAACCGCGTCGACGACGGTCGTCGGTGACCGTCCACGGAGCCGTCGCGATCCTCCGACGGCACCAATGCCGGATCCGGCATCATGGTGCGATGGCGAGCACGACGGCTGCCGAGGTGGGACGACTGCTCGCCGCGGCCCGCGCGACGGCGGGGTTGACCCAACGCCAGCTGGCGGAGGCCGCAGGCACCTCCCAGGCCGCCATCGCCCGGTACGAGGCCGGGACCGTCGTACCCGACGTGCGAACCCTGGCGCGGCTGCTCGAAGCCTGCGGCTTCCAGCTGGTCCTCGACGCCGCTCCCCTGGCGACCCGGAGGCGCTCCGGCCGGACCGGGCGCGAGACGGCCGTGGCGCGCCCTCCCGCCATCCCCGCGGACCTCGACGACCCGAAGATCGAGAAGGCCTCGGGTGTGGTCGAGCTCCCCGCCCGGATCCAGTGGAGCGGCCCCCGGCGCACCTACGACCTCACCAAGCGCGACGATCGGCGCCGCGTCTACGAGCTCGTGCTCCGAGAGGGCACCGAGGCCGACGTCCGGCGGTTCGTTCGCGGCGAGGATCTCGATGACCTGTGGGACGAGCTTCTGCTCCCGGCCCACGTCCGCAGGGCCTGGCAGGACTGGCTCGATCGGCGGCGAGGCCAAGGGTGCTGAGCCCGCTGCAGGCGCGGATCGCGGTGGTGCTCGCCCGCCTTCCCGAAGCCGAAGGCTTCGCCCTCGCCGGCGGCGCCGCGCTCATCGTTCACGAGGTCATCAGCCGGGAGACCCGTGACCTCGACTTCTTCACGCCGAGCGCGAGCGACGTCGGAACCGTGCTGCCGGGCTTCCAGCAGGCACTGGCGCGAGAAGGCCTCACCGCAACCGCGGAGCAGGTCCTCGAGGGCTTCGCCCGGTTGACGGTGACCGACGGGACCGAGACGACCACCGTGGATCTGGCGTCGGACTACCGCCTCCGACCTCCCGTCGAGACCGCGGTTGGTCGCGTCGTCGCGGAGGACGAGCTCGCGGCCGACAAGGTGCTCGCGCTGGCGGGACGGGTGGAGGCCAGGGACTATCTCGACGTGGCGAGACTGGTCGAGCGTCACGGCTCCTTCGAGGCACTCTGCCGCCTCGCCGAACAGAAGGACCCCGGCTTCCGGCGGTGGGCCCTGGCGGACATGCTGCGCCACTTCGATCGCATCGCACGCGACGACTTCCCCCTCCGTGACGAGGACTACGAGACGCTCCGACGACGCGTCGCCGACTGGCGACTCGCGCTCGAACGTCACGTTGACCGGCAGGCCCCGGAGCCGCCCGGTCTCGAGCTCTGACACGTAGGAGGACGACTGATGGGTCGACGCCGGCAGTTCGGCAGCGTCCGCCGCCTCGCCTCGGGTCGCTGGCAGGCGCGCTACCCCGACGACGAAGGACGGCTCGTCCCGGCCGCCACGACGTTCCGGACCCGGAACGATGCCGGGCGGTTCCTCGACCAGGTTCGTACGGACCGGGACCGAGGAGCGTGGATCGATCCGCGCTACGGCGAGATCACGCTGGCCGTGTACGCGCAGCAGTGGCTGCGCCAGCGTCCCGACCTTCGTCCCCGGACCCGGGAGCTGTACGAGGGACTCCTCCGCCTCCACGTGATCCCGATCCTCGGTGAGGTGGAGCTCGCCAAGCTCACCACCATGCGGGTACGGAGCTGGCACGCCGGCCTCGTCACCGGTGGTCGGCCCGGCGCGTCGACCGCGGCGAAGAGCTACCGCCTGCTGCGCACCATCCTCGCCACCGCCGTCGAGGACGGGTTGATCGTGAAGAACCCGTGCGTCCTCAAGGGAGCCGGAGTGGAGCGCCCCGCCGAGCGTCCGGTGGCCACGGTCCCACAGGTCTACGAGCTCGCGGAGGCGGTTGGCCCGCGCTGGCGCGCCATGGTTTTGCTGGCGACGTTCGCCGGGCTGCGCCTCGGCGAGCTCCAGGCGCTCCGGCGGCGCAACATCGATCTGCTGCACGGCACCGTCACCGTGATGGAGCAGACACAGCCGCTGAGCAACGGCACGCTCCTGACCGGCCCGCCCAAGACGGCCGCCGGCGTCAGGACGGTCAGCATCCCCGAGGTGCTCCTTCCCGAGATCCGCGCGCACCTCGAAGAGCGCGCCGCGGCCGGGCCCGACGGCCTGGTGTTCTGCGGACCCGCGGGCGTCCCGTTCCGCCGCGGCAGCTTCTATGCGGCGTGGAACCGTGCGGTCCGCGTCGTCGGTGTTCCGGGGCTGCGCCCGCACGACCTGCGCCACACCGGCAACACCCTGGCGGCGTCGACGGGAGCCAGCACCAAGGAGCTCATGGCCCGGATGGGCCACGCGTCGCCACGCGCCGCCCTCATCTACCAGCACGCCACCCAAGACCGCGACCGGGCCATCGCGGCGGCGCTCAGCGACCTGATCGCGGGCGCCGGGCCCGCCCCTCGCGCGCCGGTCGTGCCGCTGCTTCGTGCCACTTCTCGCCGCGATTAGTGGCACGTAGATGGCACGACGGCCCGGTCCCGGCACTTTTCCACAGGCCCCCGTACGACGGGAACCCGGTCTGACCAGGGGCTTCGCGCAGAGCGGGTGACCGGAATCGAACCGGCGTCATCAGCTTGGAAGGCTGAGGTTCTACCGCTGAACTACACCCGCGGGACGCGAGGCACCGTAGCAGCTGCCCTGCTCAGCGCCACCGTGGCCACCCGCCGTCACAGCGCCCGGATGTTGCGCAGGTTGGAGCGGGCCATGTCGAGCATCTTGCCCACGCCGCCGGCGAGCACGGTCTTGGCCGCCGCGGTGGCGAAGCCGCGGATCTGCTGCGCGGTCACCTGCGGCGGCATGGAGAGGGCGTTCGGGTCGGTGACCACGTCGACGAGGTACGGCCCCGGGGCAGCGAGGGCGCGGGACAGGGCGCCGCGCACATCGTGGGGGTCGGTGACCCGCACGGCGTCGAGCCCGACGGCGCCGGCGACGGCGGCGAAGTCCACGGGTTCGCGGGCCGTCCCGTGCGGGGGGAACCCCTCGACCAGCATCTCGAGGTCGACCATGCCGAGCGAGGAGTTGTTGAACACGACGATCTTCACGGGCAGCCGGTGGGTGCGCACCGTGAGGAGCTCTCCGAGGAGCATGGAGAGGCCGCCGTCGCCGGACATGGACACGACCTGGCGCTCGGGCGACGCGAAGGCCGCCCCGATGGCGTGCGGCAGGGCGTTGGCCATCGTCCCGTGCAGGAACGAGCCCAGGACGCGTCGGCGGCCGTTCGGCGTCAGGTACCGCGCCGCCCAGACGTTGTTCATGCCCGTGTCGACGGTGAAGATCGCGTCGTCGGCGGCGAGGTCGTCCAGCACGTCGGCGACGTACTCCGGGTGGATGGGCGTGCGCTGGCCCACGTCGCCGGTGTAGGCGTTGACGACGCGCGTCAGCGCCCGCTCGTGCCGTTCCAGCATGCCGTCGAGGAACCGCCGGGACGGCTTGGGCCGCACCAGCTCGCGCAGCGCCACCAACGTCTCGCGCACGTCACCGTGCACCGCCACGTCGAGCGGCGTGCGCCGGCCCAGGTGGGCGGCGTCCCTGTCGACCTGCGCGGTGCGCCGGCCCGGCAGGAAGGAGTCGTACGGGAAGTCCGTCCCGAGCAGGACGAGCAGGTCGGCCTCGTGCAGGGCGTCGTGACAGGCGCCGTAGCCGAGCAGCCCGCTCATGCCCACATCGAAGGGGTTGTCGTGCTGGATCCACTCCTTGCCCCGCAGCGTGTGGCCGACGGGCGCGTGCAGCACGCCGGCCAACGCCATCACCTCGCCGTGCGCGTCGCGTACCCCAGCGCCGCAGAACAGCGTGACGGTCTCCGCGGCGTTGATGGCGTCGGCCAGCCGGCGCACCTGGTCGGGAGGCGGCACCACCCGTCCGTGCTCGACGCAGAAGCTGCCCTCGCCGGTGGGGTGGGCAGTGGTGAGGTCGGCGACGTTGCCCGGGACGACGAGCACCGACACGCCCTGCTTCGCCAGCGCCTCCTGGATCGCGATGCGCAGCATCCGGGGCATCTGCTCCGCGTCCGTCAACGTCTGGCACCAGACGCTCGCGTCCATGAACAGCCACTCGGGGCGGGTCTCCTGGAAGTAGGCGGTGCCGATCTGCGCGGTGGGCACGTGCGACGCGATGGCCAGCACCGGCGCGCCGCTGCGGTTGGCGTCGTAGAGCCCCTGGACCAGGTGCGTGTTACCCGGCCCCGAGCTGCCGGCGCACACGGTGAGGCGCCCGGTGAGCTGGGCCTCCGCCGCGGCCGCGAAGGCCCCGGCCTCCTCGTGCTGGACGGGGACCCACGTGATGCCGGGGGTGCGGCGGACGGCATCGACGATGGGGTTGAGGCTGTCGCCCACGACGCCGTAGACGCGCTGGGCGCCGGCCTGGACGAGGACCTCCACGAGCTGCTCGGCGACGTTCACCGGACCTCCTGTTCGTCGGGCCGCTGTTCCCGACACCAGGGAGCGGGCAAACGAGGGACGCGCCGGCCCCGAGCGGACGCAGCCCGCCTCAGCGGGCCCGGAGCACCGCGCCGGCACCGGTGCCGGCCACCGGCAGGCCCAGCAGGCGGCGCCCGTGCTCCGCGAAGAGCTCGCCGCTGAAGAACACGTGCTGCGCAGCGGCGTGCAGGTCGCGGAAGCAGCGGCCGAGCGGGTGGTCCTCGAACACGACGCTCCCGCCCGCCAGGCGGTGGACGGTGTCGACGGCCGTCAACGCCGCGTCCATCGCCTGCTGCGCCGCCAGCGTCATCCGGCCTCGCTGCTCCTCGCTCGGCCTGCAGCCGGCTTGCACGCTGGCCCACGCCGAGTCGAAGGCCTCCACGGCGAAGGCCCGGGCGGCCAGCAGCCCGGCGGAGGCCCGCCCCAGCACGAGCTGGGTGTGGGCGTCCTCGGCCACGCTCACGTCCCGCCGCCACCGGTGCTTGCCCGGCGCCAGCGCCTCCAGCTCCTCGATCGCCCGACGGCCCACGCCGAGCGGGAAGCCGGTGAGCAGCACCGCCGTGTACGCGCGGAAGCCGACCTGCAGGAGCCGGCTGTCGTGGCGGGGCTCGTCGAGCATCGGCATGGCGGTGCGGGCCACGGGGATCCGCACGCCGCGCGCCGCCACGTCGTGGCTGCCCGTGCCCCGCAGGCCACCCGCGCGCCAGGTGTCGAGCACCTCGGCTTCGTCGCGGCGGAGGTAGGCGAAGCGCCAGTCGGGCTGGCCGTCGGCGCGGGTGGCCGGCTGCTCGCCGTCCATCATCAGGAAGCCGACCTGGAACCAGTCGGCGTGCATGCACCCGCTGTTGAACGGCCAGCGACCGGTGAGCACCAGCTGGTCGGTGCCGGCCACCGGGACGCCCCGCCCGAGGGGCGCGAAGACGCCGGTGGAGATGACGGGCCCGTCGGCGAGCATCGCCCGGGTGACGGCCGGATCGAGCCAGGCGAAGAAGGCGGACGCGTTGCCGATGAGGACCGTCCACCCCGCCGACGCGTCGGCCCGGCTCACCTCCTCCACCACCTCGAGCACCTCCACCGGGTCGAGCTCCAGGCCGCCCAGCGATCGGGGCACGGCCATCCGGAACAGCCCCTCCCGGCGCAACCGGTCGACCAGGTCCGGCGGCATGGTCCGAGCGGCTTCGCCCTCGGCGGCGCGCTCCGAGATCTCTTCCGCCAGCGATCGAGCGACGTCGAGCATGGCCATCGTCGCACCTCCCAGGTATGCTCAAGCAGCCTGATGGTCAGGTTGCCTGAGTGATTTCCAAGGCGCAGTGTTCAGGAGCCCTGAAGGAATGTCAATCCCCTCGAAGCCACCGCGGTTGCGCGAGCCCGAGGAGAACACCACCCACCTCCTCGGCCGGGCGTACGACCACCTGCAGGAGCGCATCTCCGCGGGC